>PDWJ01003122.1_pt1 | contig 16269 bp, 14 predicted proteins | sample 1430881 | NCBI WGS metagenome assembly PDWJ01 (sample SAMN01162460, study PRJNA174530) | Oral metagenome, whole genome shotgun sequencing project. | biome: Marine environment; feature: Marine mammal; material: Swab sample of the gingival sulcus; isolation source: swab sample of gingival sulcus... | reverse complement strand
ACGGCATTGGTGCAAAGGGTCGAGCTGAGATGGATACGTCCAATATTCTTCCCGCCACCTGCCGCAAGCAGCTGCCCCAGCAGATCAATAATCGTCTGCTGAAGTTGTCCGCCAACTGCGATCTTCTTTTTTACCAGAAGCTCGCGGCCGTCAAGCTGCTCGTGGCGGCGGGCAAGAGGGAGTACGAAAAGTATCTGCTCCTCGACAAGCTCAACAGCGGCGACGACGCGGTGGTCGTGGCCGCCATCGACGGGCTCGTCAACGCGGGTGACGCGGCCTTCGCGCCGTCGATCGCCGCGCTCACGGCGCACTCGAACCCGTCGGTTCGCAAGGCCGCGATCGCGGCGGTGCGGACGCTCAAGGGGTACCCGCTGATGATCGGCTGGCTGGATAACACGAGCCTCAACCGCGACGTGCGCGAGCCCGCGGCGCGGATCTTGGCTGACGAGGGCGGGGCCGTGGGGCGCTCCCGCGGCATCAGCTGGTTGCTCCTTGAGGGCGGCGTCGACAACGCGGTGCACGCGGCCCAGGCCGCCGTCAAGGGCCGCGTCCCCGGTACCACCGAGGCGCTGGGCAAGGCGCTATTGCGGGACAAGGCCCAGATCCGGCTCGCGGCTGCCAAGGCCCTCGGTGCGCTCAAGGACACTGCCGGTCTCGAGCCCCTCGCCGCGGCGGTTCGGCAGAGCGGCGACGCGGACGAGCGCGAGCTCTTTTCACAGCAGGCCATGCAGATCGTTGGGGCGCAGCCCCTCGATCAGGTCGTCGGCATCTCGAAGTCGACGGACGTGACCATCCGCGAGCTGGCGATCAAGTCGCTGGCGGCCTTCAACAAGGACCGCCCGAACAAGAAGGCGATCGCGGTGCTCGAGGCGGCCCTTGCCGAGCAGGAGCCGGCCATCCGCCGGGCGGCGGCCTACGCCCTGGCGCGCACGCCGGACGAGGCCGTCAAGGCCAAGCTCGCCGGCCTCAAGGGCGACACCGACCCCACCGTGCGCGCCCAGGTGGTCCACGCGATGGCGACGTCGAGCCACGCCGACGCCGAGGCGACCATCATGGGGCTGCTCGACGACCGTGACGCCGGCGTGAAGGTGGCGGCCATCGACGCCGCGCGAACCCGCGACATGCAAGGCGCGGTCGACAAGATCAAGTGGCTCGTCAGTCACCGCAAGATCGAGGTCAAGCGGGCCGCCATGCGGGCGCTGGTGGCGTTGGCCGAGCCCGCCGCCAGCGCGCTCTTCGACATCTACGCCAAGGCGATGCTGGAGCAGGATGACAGGCTCCGCGTCATCGCCATCGAGGGGCTCAAGGCCTACAGCGACGACACCCGCGCCTCGCAGGCTATCGGCACGCCGCTCGCCGATGAGCGCGCCGGCGTCGCTGTCAAGGTCAAGGCGCTCCACGCCCTGGCGACGATGGTCAGGACCGACGCTGTCGAGCACGTCGCCCGCGGCCTCTTCGACCGCGACAAGACGGTCAAGATGGCCGCCCTCGACGCGCTCGCGGCGCTCAAGAGCGACAAGGCCACCCGTCCGCTCCAGGAGCTCATCCTCAGCGAGAGCGATCCAGAGGTGAAGGCCAAGGCCGAGCGCGTCCTCGAGACGTTGTAGGTGGTGCACAGTAGACGCGGTCGCTGTCGCCGGCGTCGTCGCTCTCCGAGGGGGAGGCGAGCGAGGGGACGCCTGGCTGTTCGGCGCCGGCGTCGTCGCGCCCCGAGCGGGAGACACGGACAAGCCCTTGGTTCAAACGGGCGCGGGCTGGAATCGACCGAGGCGTATCGACGTGCGACGCGGGGGGGGGGCGCGCCCGTAGAACGCCTGCGGATCCGCCGGCCGCCGCCGGAAGATAGCTGACCGATGTCGGTTGGAGGCTGCTGGGGTTCGCAGCGCGAAGCGTGGCGCGGCCCGTGCCCGCGGGTGGGGCCGCCCCCTACGTCAGCTGGTGGCTCGGCGCGCGGCTCAGCCAGTGCAGGTCGTTGTCCAGCCAGGCGTTGGGCCGCAGATCGGCCAGCTCCTCAAGGGCGTCGACGATGTCCTCGACCTGCAGGGTGATGGCGTCCTCGAGCACGCGGGACTGGGCGACGGCGGGTGTGTTCAGCTGGCCGATGACCCTGACGGTGACGCCTGGGAGGTTCTCGACCAGATCCCCTTGGATCTCCCGGCCGTAGCCCGCATAGACGCGGTCGTTTTGGGCGATCAGGACCTTGCCGGTGCGCCGAGCGCTGTCGAAGATGGCGTCTCGGTCGTAGGGCTTGAGGGTGCGCAGGTCGAGGACGTCGGCCTCGATGCCGCGGCGCTTTGACAAGGCGTTGGCGGCGGATACGGCCTGCCAGGCGGCCCATCCCCACGCGACCACGGTGACGTCGTCGCCAGCGCGGCGGCGGGCCGCCTTGCCAAAGGCGATCTTGTAGTCGTCGAAGGTGATCTCGCCCGCGCGCCGCATGTCGCGCAGGGCCTTGGGGTCGCCTGGCTCGCCCGGCAGCGCCGGCCCGAGCTTCATCCGGTACAGCCGCTTCGGCTCGAGCTGCAGGACCGGGCCGGTGTACTCGGCCGCGGTGCGCAGCAGGCCGTAGGCGTCCCAGGCGCACGAGGGGATGGTGATGATGAGCCCGGGGATGTTGCCGTAGAAGCCGTCGACGCTCATCGAGTGATACAGCGCCCCGCCCAGCACCGGGTCCACGGGCGTGCGGATGGTCACGTTGACCGGGGTCTGACCGTAGGTCGACCAGTACAGGTTGCCCAGGTGAACGAACCAGTGCAGGCAGTTGAGCGTGTAGTCGCCGAACTGGATCTCGGGCAGCAGCGCCAGCTCCTTGTGGAAGCCTGCGCCGACGGCGGTGCCGACGATCAGGGGCTCGTTGATGGGGGCGTCGCGCACGAGGTCGGGGTACTTGGCTTTGAGGCCGTCGGTGACCTTGAAGACGCCGCCGCGGGCGCCCACATCCTGGCCCCAGATCGCGGCCTTGCCGCCGGCGAGGGTGCGGTCGAGGGCCAGGTTGAGGGCCTCGTTGACCTGGATGCGCGTGGTCGGGCGCCCGTCGCGCTTCGGCTCGTCCGCGTCGGGGAAGGGTGGGTGGCTGTGGCGCCACAGGTCGCCCGCCTCCACCGATGGGATGGGCTCGCAGTGGCAGGTGTTCCAAGCGTTTCGGACCTTGTCGAGCGCTCGCTCCATGCCTCCGCCCAGCTCGTGGACCTCGAAGTAGCTCTTGCGGCGGTCGATCTCGGCCCGCTTGAAGCACTGCTCGGGGGGCAGCTGTCCGGCCTCGACGAGCGCGGCGCCCCACTCGAGCAGCGGATCCCGCGCGACGTATTCGAACTGGCCGCCCGATGAGCTCGAGTGCCCCATCAGGCGCGGCACTGTGGCCTTGAGCAGCGCGCTGCGCCCGGTGGCGAGCACCGTCTGCGCGGCGCGCTTGGTCACCTCGTAGCTGTCGACGAAGTCGTGGCCGTCGCACTCGAAGTAGTGGACGCCGAACGCCGCGGCGTAGGTCTCGTAGCTGCGGATCCCGCGCCCGTCTTCCGGCTTGACGGAGATGGCCACCTCGTTGTCGGTCACGATAATCAGCAGCGGCAGATCCCACAGGCTCGCCGCCATCATCGCCTCGTGGAAGTCGCTCTCGCCGGTGGTCCCGTCGCCGACGACGCCGACGGCCAGCCCCCGCTTGCCCAGCAGCTGCAGGCCCCGCGCGTAGCCGGCCGCCTTGCCGAGCTGCATCCCCACGGGGCTCTGCATCGGCCAGATCCCGAGCTCCGGCCGCGACAGGTGCATCACCATCTGGCGGCCGGAGGAGTTGGGGTCGGTCGTCCGCGACAGCGCCTGACGGAAGTAGTCGAGCACGAAGTCGTCGTCGCCCCTGAGCGACGCCGTCATCGCCGCGAGGGCGTCGCTGCGGTAGTGGCAGAACAGCGCGAGATCGCCGAGCTCATCGCCCCCTCCCTCGACGATCGAGCGGTGCAGAGCGAGGGCCGTGGCGGTGCCGTGTACTTCCTCACCAGGGCCCCCGATCCAGAACTCAACGCCCTCGCCTCGGGTCTTCATGGCCATGCACGTCACGATCTGAGCGCGCGTCTCCAGGGCCACCCGATAGGCGTGCCTGAGGTCGTCGCCGCTGAGATCGGCCCACTCCTTCGCCCCGGTCTCCACCACTGACGCCCTCCCGGCCTGCTCTCACAGAGGGCCGGGGACTAGCACAAGCCCGCCAACTGATAAAGGTTGGCCGCGGTCGGCCGCGGTCGGCCGCGCCCTTCTGCGCTCGCTGGCGCTGGCGGTGCGCCACGGCTACGGTGTCGGCCATGCGCTTCGCTCTGTCTGTCGTCGTTGGCCTGGTCTTCACGAGCCTGCTGCTCGTGCTGCCCGCGACCCACGGCGGGCGCTGGCTGGGCCTGACCATCGATAGCCTCGACCGGGCCCTCATCGCGTTCCCCTTCTTCGTCCTGGTCGTCGCCGCCCTGCGGCCGCGGCCGTGGCTGACGCTCTGGGGCTTCCCCGCGGCTCACCTGCCCGCGTTGGTGGTCGAGCCCGGGCTCACCAGCGGCGCCGTCTTCGGCGAGAGCGGCCCTGTGTGGGCGGCCCTCGCCCTCGGCGTCAGCGCGACGGGCTGGTTCCTCCTGCAGCTCTGGCCGCCGCGCCCAGCCGAGCGCCGCGCCTCGGACGGGTCACGCTGGGACGCCGCCGGGGTCATCGGTCACCCGCTGAGCCTGCTCGCGCTCGCGCTTGCGCTCGCCATTTTCGGGGCCTTCGGCGCCGCCGCCTTCTCCAGGCCGGGTGTCGACCCGGTCGCCGGCAGCGCCACCGTGCTCGTCGGGGCGGTCGTCGTTTGGGTCGTCGTGGCTCACTACGTCGCCGGTGACCTGGGCGACGTCGTCGTCAGCGAGCGTAAGCGGCGCCGCGCTCGCGCGCGCTTGCTGCTCGGCGCTCGCGCCTCGAGCCGCCGGACCTGGGTCTTTTTGGTGGTGGCTGGTCTCGCGGTGGTCGTCGCCGTCTTGTGGTATCTCTTCGCTCGATGAGGTCGACGATCCTGCTCTTGCTCGCTACCGCCCTGTTCGTGGGCTGTGTCTGGTTCTTCGCCGAGTGCGGCGCGCTCTTCGCGGCCAAGGACTACCTCGCGGGGCTGCTCCACGTATTCGTTGGTTTCGCCCTCGTCCGGGCCGGCGTCGAGCTCGCCCGGCTGTCGGTCCTAGGGCGCGGCCGCGTGCCCTGACCCCGGGGCCGCCGGGGCTGCCGGGGCTACGGTCTTGTGTTCGACGGCGGATCCGGGGTAGGGCTGCACACCATGAGAAGCCTGCTCCTGATCGCGCTGTTCGCCTCGCTCGCCGCCCTGGCCATCGGCGCAGGCACCGGCTGCACCGCCATCGTCGGTGACGCCTGCGTGGACCAGACCGACTGCGGCAACCGCATGTACTGCGAGCTGTCGATGCCGCAGGGCTACTGCACGGTCAAGGACTGCGTCGTCGGCGGCTGCCCCGAGCAGAGCGTCTGCGTCCGCTTCAGCCATGACGTCTCCTTTTGTATGTACGCCTGCGAGTCCAACAGCGACTGCCGCGACGGCTACCGCTGCGTGACCGACTTCGGTCCGCACGCCTTCTGCAACGACGCCGACGGCGAGACGCCTGCGCCCTAACCCGCATTGGTCTGTCTTTGAGGAGTGTGGGCCGCGTGGCAGCCCGCCGGGCCCGCGAACGACGCCGCCCGCCGGGCCCGCGAACGACGCAGGACCGACTCAGCCGCGCCAGGCGCGGAACATCGCCAGCAGCGTCCGCGGGGCGACCCCTTCAGCGCGGAGCTTGGGGTCCACGCCGAAGTCCGCCGGGTCCAGACCCAGCTCGGCGAGCACCTTGTCGACGGTCTTGCGGCGATTTCGAAAGACGGTCCCCACGAAGCGATCGAGGTCGGGCAGCTCCTCGTCGCGGGCCTCGGGAGGGTCCAGGAACTCTACTAGGATGACCGACGAGTGCACCTTGGGCCGCGGCCGGAACGCGGCCGGGGGCACGTCGAGTACTTCCCAGGCCCTGGCCACCAGCGCCGTCGTGACCGACGGGATCCCGTAGGCCTTGCTCCCTGGCGTCGCGACGATCCGTTGGGCCACCTCGCGCTGGAGCATCAGCACCAGCCGCGCGACCTGCCCGCGCAGATCGAGCAGCCGCCTGTAGATGGCGCTCCCGACGTTGTAGGGCAGGTTGCCGACCACCACCGGGAGCTTGCCGTCCACCGCCGGGGGCAGCAGCGTCGCCAGGTCCGCCGTCAGCGCGTCGCCCTCGACCAGGTTGAGCTGGTCGCCGAAGCGCTCGCGCAGCTCGACCTGGGCGCGGCGGTCCTTCTCGATCGCGTTCACCGGGCGGCCCGAGCGCAACAGGTACGCTGTCAGCGCGCCCTCGCCGGGGCCGATCTCCAGGGCGCCGGCGCTGCGGCCGACGTCCGCGATGGCGGCGATCTCATCGAGGACGCCTGGGTCGACTAGGAAGTGCTGCCCGAGGCGCTTGTTCGCTCTCATCGTGCGGGCCTGCGGGTGGTATGGATGTCGAGCCCGAGGATTTGTCGGCCCCGCAACCCCTCTCCTCGGGCCAGCAACGTCGCCCCGAGCCCGGCGACCATGGCCGCGTTGTCGGTGCAGTAGCGAGCCGGCGTCACCGTCGCGGCGACGCCCTCGCGCGCCGCCGCCTCGACCAGCCGCTCGCGCAGCCGCGAGTTCGCCGCCACACCCCCAGCGACCACCAGCCGCGGGATCCTCACCTCGCGGCAGGCCCTCAGCGCCTTCTTCACGAGGACGTCGACGATGGCCTCCTGCACGCTGGCCGCCAGGTCACGCTGCCGGTTCGGGCAGAGCCCGCCGGCCTCCTCGTCGGCGTCGAGGGTGTACCGCACGGCCGTCTTGAGTCCGCTGAAGGAGAAGTCGAGCCCCCGGTGCAGCATCGGCCGCGGCAGCTCCACGGCGTCCGTGCGCCACCCCTTGGCGAGGCGGTCGATGTGCACGCCGCCGGGGTAGGGCAGGCCCATCATCTTGGCGACCTTGTCGAAGGCCTCTCCGGCGGCGTCGTCGAGCGTCTGGCCGAGGGTCGTCACCGCGCCTGCGCCGTCGACGCGGATGAGGCTGGTGTGGCCGCCGCTCACGGCGAGGGCCACGTAGGGGTAGGTGAGCGCACCTGGCCCCGCGCCCTGTGCGTCCCTCAAGAACGGCGCGTGGATGTGTGCCTGGATATGGTCCACCGGCACGAGCGTCAGCCCCCGGGACCAGGCGAGGGCCTTGGCGACCTGCAGCCCGACCAGCAGACAGCCCGCGAGGCCCGGCCCGCTCGTCACCGCGATCGCGCCCACGTCGTCGAGGGTGACGCCGGCCCGCTCGAGGGCTTGGTGGATGACCGGCCGGATCGCCACCAGGTGGTTGCGCGAGGCCAGCTCGGGGACCACCCCGCCGTACCGGGCGTGGATGGGGACCTGGCTGGCGATGACGCTCGAGCAGACGACACCGTCGCGGGCCACGAGCGCAGCGGCGGTCTCGTCGCAGGAGCTCTCGATCCCAAGGACGAGCCCGTCGCCGCCGGACGTCGCTTCGCGGCTCGCGCTCACCGGGCGCCGTCGAGGAGGAGGTCGCGCAGGCGGTCCGCAAGCGCCCCGGGCTCGGCCAGCTTCAGCGCAGCGGCGAAGTGCCCGCGGGCCTCCTCCGCGCGCCCCTGCTCGGCGATGACCAGGCCCAGGTAGGCGCGGACCCGCGCGTCACCCTCCCGCACGCGGCTGAGCGCCTCGAGGAGCTGCTGCGCCTCCGCGAGCCGGTCGCCCTTGCGATAGATCATCGCCAGCCCCGCGAGCGCCCCGGTCGGTCGGTCGTCGGAGTGGACGAGGTCGGTGAGCAGGGCCTCGGCTTGCTGGAGCTTGCCGGCCTCTAGGGCGACAGCGCCCTTGCCGAAGGCGACCCGCGCTCGCTCCTCGGCGGTCAGCTGCGCCACCGGAGGCGGCGCCGGCTCGGCTGGGGCCTCCTTGGTCGCCAGGCGAAGGGCGATGAAGACCACCGCGGCGGCCAGGGCCGCGGCTAGCGCGTAGACCGCCAGCCGGTAGCGTCCGACTGGCCGCGCGGGCGGGGGTGGCTCCAGCAGCTGGGTGTCGTCGGCGATCGGCGCGACGTCGGGGTTGGTGGGCTCCCGCGGCGCCGCGTCGTCGCCGAACTCGAAGATCCCCGTGGTTGGGCGCCGCACCCGCGCCCCCGACAGCGGGTTCTTCGCGCTGACGTCCGTCGGCTCGTCGAGGGGAGGCTCGCTGGGGGTGTGAGCGCTGCTCGGGCGCACGACGCGGGCCGAGGAGGGCGGCGTCGGCGGCTTGCGCGCAGGAGCCGCCTCATGATCGGTGGGCGCGGCGATCGTGGACACAGGGACCGGCCGTGTTGGCCGGCGGACGCCGCCGTCGCGGACCCGCGCCCCGGTCGGCACGCGTCGGCGCGCGTAGCTCGGGGCGCGGTCCCGCGGATCGGGCGCCTGCGAGGTCGGCTCCGGCGACGGCGCGGGCTCCGGTCGCGCCTGAGGTTCCAGCGCCCGAGGTTCCAGCGCCTGAGGTTCCAGCGCCTGAGGTTCCAGCGCCCGAGGTTCCGGCGCTCGAGGTTCCGGCGCCCGAGGTTCCGGCGCCCGGGGTTCCGGCGCCCGAGGTTCCGGCGCCCGGGGCTCCTCGAGCGCGAGGCTCACCTTGGAGCCCGGCTCTTGGAGCCCCTCGGTCGCCAGGTTGGCGGCGGGATTCGCCGAGGCGGCTGCGCGCTCGGGTTGGGTCTGCACGGGCGTTTTGGCGCGCGCCGCCCGAGGCCGCTCCTGGATGCCGGTCGCGGGGATCCCTACTTGCTTCCTGATGCGGGCGCGGGGCGTGGCGGTCGCGAGCTGCTCGTCGGCGGGTTGCGCGCGGTATTCGAGGGTCGTGTTGGGGTGCGCCAGGGGACGCGCGCGCGACGTGGGGCGGCTCAGCGGGCCGCGGGGCGACGCGCGGTTGGGTAGCTCCCGGGCGGCCACGCCGCCGCCGGCTGCGGCCGCCACGTTCGCCGGGCGCGGCTCCGGTCGCCCCAGGGCCTCGGTGAATAGCGTCGCGAGATCGGCCCGGACGACGTCGTAGCGGCCGAGCTCTTCGGCGTCGAGGTCCAGCGGGAACAAGACGAAGGTGCCCTGTGCGCGCCGCATCGCGGCGTAGACGGCCTCGCGTCCCGCCGCCCCCGGAGACTCGGCGTCGATGACCTCGCCGTGGCGCACGAGCATCACGGCCCAGTCGCCATCGACCTCGACGTGCAGCCGCGCGTTCATTCGGTGCCGATGGCACAGGGTCAGCAGATCTGTGACCGAGCGAAAGGCGAGGTCCCCGCTGATCCCGTCGTCCGGCAGCTCCGGCACGGGACCCCGGCGGCGGGGCGTCGGCTGGTCGATGATCTTGCGTGCGACCTGCTCGGGGTCGAGGGGCTTGGTGAAGACCTCCGCCACCCCGGCTCGCAGCGCCGCCAGATCGTCCTCGAGGGACAGCGGGCCGTCGCTCATCAGGTAGACGGAGACCGGCACGTCTCCGAGGTTGTCCAGCAGCCGGAACCCGTCGAGCTCGCGGCCGCGGACCTCGGTGAGGATGGCGTCGGGCGTCGCCCACGCCAGCGCGTCGACGGCCTCCTCCTCGCCCGCCATGAGCATGACGATGAGGTCCTCGCGGCGCAGGTGGAAGGCGAGCATTCCGCCTTCGACGCGGTCTTCGTCGATCACCAGGACGCGGCGCGAGTGCTCCTCGCCCGCCCTGGGCCTGACCTCTTCAGCTGGCGTCGTCGGGCCCTGCGCCATGGGCTCCCTCGTCGGACAGGGGCGTCTGCTTGTGATCTCGGCCACATGGCCGACGCGGGGGATTGTCGAGGGCGCACCACCGCAAGTCAAGGCGGCACCGACCCTGCGGCTCCTGCGGCCCTGGGCGCTGCGCCCGATGTGGGCGCCGTCGGCCTTGTCCCGCGCCCGACGCTGTGCTATCCCGCCGCTGAATGGTCGTTCATTCACGGACGTGGGCATGAGTCAACCCAACAAGCGCCAGCGCATCTTGGACGCGGCCATCCAGGTGTTCGCCCAGTACGGCTTCTACAACGCCAAGGTCTCCCAGGTGGCGAGGCAGGCGGGGGTGGCCGACGGGACGATCTACCTGTACTTCAAGAACAAAGAGGACATCCTCATCCAGGTCTTTCGGGAGTCCATGGCCGAGATCCTGGCGCGGCAGGAGGAGGCCCTCGCCGGGTTGGGCGATCCGATTGAAAAGCTCGAGGCCTTCGCGCGAACCCACTTCATCGCTGTGTCAACCAGCCGCGCGCTTGCCGAGGTGATCACGGTCGAGCTTCGGCAGTCGACGAAGTTCATGCGCAACACAGATATGAAGCCATTCGGGCGCTACCTGGGTATCATCGCGCGAATCATCGAGGAGGGACAGGAGGTGGGCGTCTTCGCTCGCGAGATCCACTCCCGAATGGCCGCCCGCGCCGTGTTCGGAGCCATCGACGAGCTGTCGCTGTCGTGGGCAATGGGCAAGCGTCAGACCTCCCTCGAGGAGGCTGCGAGCCAGACGACTATGTTGTTTCTGAACGGCCTCCGCCTGAGGCCGGACCACGCCTAATTGAGGAGGGCACCCCAGTGAAAGTGCTTGTTGCGTTCAAGCGGGTCATCGACCCTGACGCGCGGATCAAGCTGACGTCGGACAAGACCGGCGTCGACACCGAATCCGTGGAGTACAAGGCAAACCCGTTCTGCGAGAACGCTCTGGAAGAGGCGCTTGCGATCAAGGAGGAGCACGACGCCGAGGTGGTGCTTGTTTCCCTTGGCGGCGAGGACATCACGCAGACGATCCGAGGCGGCCTCGCCATGGGCGCCGATCGCGCGATCCGCGTCGAGATCGAGGATACGGAGCTCGACTCTGACCTCGCTGCGCGCATCCTCGCGGCCGTCTACAAGGAGGAGGAGGACGTCGATCTCTTCCTCTTCGGCAAGCAGGCCGTCGACGGCGACAACAACCAGGTTCCCCAGCTCGTCGCCGAGTACCTGGGCCTGCCCCAGGCGTGCTTCGCCTCCGAGGTCGAGGTGGACGATGATGGCGAGAACGTCACGGTCACGCGCGAGGTCGACGGTGGCCTCGAGACCCTGGAGATGCCGCTGCCGGCGGTCGTCTCGGCGGACCTGCGCCTGAACACGCCGCGCTACGCCAAGCTGCCCGACATCATGAAGGCCCGCCGCAAGACCATCGACGAGATGGACCTCGACGACCTCGAGATCGAGGACACCGCGCTCAAGGTCGAGGTGATCGAGCTCACCGAGCCCGCGGGTCGTGAGGCCGGCGTGCTCGTGGAGTCCGTCGACGCCCTCGTCGACAAGCTCAAGAACGAAGCCCGCGTGCTCTAGGAGGGAGACGTCATGGCAAAGATCATCGTCATCGCAGAGCAGTATGCCGGCACGCTCAAGAAGAGCACCCTGGCCGCCATCACCCTCGCCCGTCAGATCGGCGGCGGCTTCGACATCGGCGTCATCGGCGCCGGCGTCGGCGGCGTCGCCCAGGCCCTGCAGGGCTACGGCGCGGGCGCCATCTATGTCGTCGACGACGGCGCTTACGCCAACTACCTGGCGCAGCCCTACAAGGCCGCGATCGTCGCCCTGGCCGACAAGGCCGGCGCCGACGTCGTGATCTCCCCGGCGGGTACCTTCGGCAAGGACGTGCTCCCGCGCGTGGCTGCCGCCATGGGTGCCGGCATGGTCTCCGACTGCATCGGTTACGTCGGCGACGGCCTCTACAAGCGCCCAATGTACGCGGGCAACATCGTCGCGACCGTCAAGGTCAATACCGACAAGGTCGTCGTGACCGTGCGCGGCTCCGAGTTCGACGCCGCCGCCGAGTCGGGCGGTGCCTCGCCCGTCGAGTCGGTCGCCGTGGGCGCCGCCGACGCCGCCGCCAAGTTCGTCAAGTTCGACGCGACCGAGTCCGAGCGCCCCGAGCTGACCGAGGCCGACGTGGTCGTCTCCGGTGGCCGCGGCCTCAAGGACGGCGACACCTTCTGGAGCGTGATGAACCCGCTCGCCGATGCCTTCGGTGCAGCGATCGGCGCCACCCGCGCCGCGGTCGACTCCTGGGAGGAGGTGCCCAACGACATGCAGGTCGGCCAGACCGGCAAGGTCGTCGCACCCAACCTCTACATCGCCGTGGCGGTGTCGGGGGCCATCCAGCACCTCGCGGGCATGAAGAACTCCAAGACGATCGTCGCGATCAACAAGGATCCCGAGGCTCCGATCTTCCAGGTTGCCGACTACGGCCTGGTTGCGGACGCCTTCAAGGCGGTCCCGGAGCTGTTGGAGCAGGTGAAGTAGGCTCATCCGTGCAAACGGCAAAGGCCCGGCCGTGGGAGCGGTCGGGCCTTCGTCGTCGCCGGGGGCTGTCTTGCGCCGCGCCGGTGCTTGCGTCGCGCCGCTACTGCGCTGGCGTGACGAGCTTTGGCGCCTCGGCCCGATAGCCGAGGTTATTCGTCAGCTGGCTCATGTTTTCGCCATCGAGGCGCATCCGGTAGACCTCGCGATCGTTGCGCTGGCGTGCGGTCCCGTCGCCGATGAGGTCCCCGTGCTGATCGTAGGTCGGGGTGGCCGAGAACACGACGGTCGCGCCGTCCGGAGCGAGGGTGAAGGCGGTGACGCGCTTGTTGGCGGTGACGTTGCCCTTGGGGCTCTTCGTGACGTTGTAGACGTCGGCCTCCTCGAGGGTCTTGCCGCTCAGCAGGGTCGCGAGCTTCACCCGGCGCAGGTTCGTGCGGGGCTTGTCGGGCGGCATGCCGTCGTCGGTGCAGTTGGTCTCGGTGAGGAAGACGATCTCCTCGCCGTCGGGCGTGAAGACGGGGTCTGCCCGGATGCGCTGCCACTGCCACTCGGCGAGGTTGCCTGGATCGCAGACCTTCTCGATGTACAGGCCGCTCGGCACGCTCGCGATGATCGACAGCTGCACCTGATCGGGGTTGTTCGTGTCGTAGATCCGCGCGTGCTGCCAGCGATCGGAAAAGGTGAAGAACACGATGTAGCGGTTGTCCGGCGAGATCGCGACGGGGTCGGTGTCGTTGTACTCTGAGCCGGTGCCCGTGCAGTCCGCTTCGGTACCGTACTTGCAGATGAAGTCGAGCTTCACCAGGCCCGTGCCGTCGCGCCAGAGGTAGACGGCGACGCTGCGGATCGTCGTGTGCAACATGACGATGTCGTTGCCGTCTTCAGAGACCTTGAAGTGGCCCTTGTAGGTGCTGCCTTCGAGCAGGTCGCTCGGCGGGAAGTCGAGGAACTTCGAATGGTTGTTGACGTTGACGGCCAGGTCGACGACGTAGAGCTCGTACTGACAGCTGGCGCCCTCGCAGGTGCCCTTCTGCGAGTAGAAGATCCGGTCGCCGGCGAACTTGAAGTCGATGATGCCGGTCAGGGTCAGGCCCTTGAAGACCGCAACCTCGTAGTCTGCGTTGAACTTGCCCAGCTTGAGCTCGAAACCGTCGGCGCTCGGTGGGCCCGTGGCGATCGCGATCCACTTGAGATCCCGGGACACGATGCAGCCATAGTTGCAGGACAGCGGCGGATCCTCGCTATTGAGCCCGGCAAGATCGGTCAGGGTCCGCTGCCCGGAGCCGTCGGGCTCCATGAACCACAGCTCGTTGTCGTCTTGGGTCGTGGGCAGACGGCCGCGGTAGTTGAACAGCACCTTCCAGTCGTCGGTCTCGGCCCCGACCGCCCAAGGATCGCTGGGGATGATCTGCCCGTCCTCGTCGGTCTGGACATCGCCCGCGTCGGGGTCGATGGCAGAGGTGTCCGGTGCGGCAACGGTGTCGTCACAGGCGAGGAGCCACGTCGTCGTCGCCAGCGCGAAGAACAACGTGAAGGAGCGCGTCGTGGTCATCTTGAACCCCAAGTTCTCGTCGAAAAGACCGGGGTAAGCTACGGAGCCGCGCTCGCCTGTGTCAACGCGGGCCTGGACGCTCTCAGCCGTCGCGGCGGTGGACCGCCATGACGAACCCGAACAGGAGCAGCATCGGGGCCCAGCCGATGAGCCCGCCGAACATGACCTCGTCGGAGCCCTCGGGTGGCGCTGCGCCAAAGGCGTCGCCGTCGCAGCCGCTCGAGCCCCCATCGCAGCCGCTCGAGCCCCCATCGCAGCCGCTCGACGAGCTCGACGAATCGCCCGCGCACCCGCCGGATGAGCTGCCGCTCGACGAAGAGTCGCCGTCGCAGCCCGAGGAGCTGGCGCCGCCCGCGTCGTCATAGCCGCCATCGCTGCCCCCACAGCCCGACGAGGCATCCGACGAGTCGCCGTAGGTGTCGCCCTCGCAGCCGCTGTTTCCGCCGTCGTAGCCGGCGCCGTAGCCGTCATCGGCCCAGGCGGTGTCGTAGTAGTAGCCGTCGTCGACGGGGTCACCCTCGCAGCCCGAGCCGCCGTCGTTCGTTTCGTAGTCGTAGGCATCGTCGCTGACCGTCGCCTGCCCGCAGCCGTCGTCGTAGTAGCGCAGGTCGTAGTAGTAGTCCGGGTCTTGGTAGCAGTACGGCCACTCGCAGACGTCGACGATCGGCAGGGGCGAGGTGCCGTCGGCGGTCAGGTCGACCTCCTCCGGCGGCGGGATGGTCTCGAAGGCGATCTCGATCGAGGTCCTCAGGTCGTCCTCGGTCCCGCTCACTTCGTCGATCCCAGGGTCGACGAAGTCGAGCCAGCCGCGGAGCCGGAAGGCGATGAGCTGGCTGGTCACGACGATCTTCTCGAGCTCCAGCTCGCCGCTGACCGCGGCGCCGTCGAAGTAGGTCACGCCGCTGTCGGGCACGACCACGTAAAAGCGGCCGTTGATGTGTCGATCCTCGGTGGCGTCCCACAGATCGCGGCCGCGGTGGCGATCGAGATCGACCCGCAGGACGGCGGCGTCGCCGGTGCCGGGCACGGGGAAAGAGGTCCGCAGCAGCAGCCCGCGATCGAAGCGCGAGATCTCGGTGCCGTAGGTGGCGCTCGAGAACACCTCGGAGGCGATCGGCAGCTGCTCGCTGAGATCGCTCGTGATCGCCTCCACCACCAGCGCGGCGCGGGCGTCGCCTTTGAAGGTGGCGTCTTCCCAGGGGCTGGCCTGGGTCCGCGGCGCGCGCACGCCAAGGGCGACCATCGTCGCGATGGCCAGCGTCGTGAGCAGCACGCGCGGCAACCTAGATCGGAGGCGAGTCATCACCGGCCCCATTCGTCTGATCTACAGGTGGAGGGTCAAGCTAACAAGAATCGCTCGGTTGAACGAGCCCACGTCGGTGGCCTTCGCTCCCGCGATCGCGCCGAGCAGATCGTAGTCTTCGAGGTTGGTCGGGAACGACAGGTCGACCTTGGCGCCGAGCGAGAAGTTGAGGTTGAGCCGCCACTGGAGCCCGAAACCGAGCTCGACCAGGAAGCTCTGGTCCACGGTCTGGTACCGTTCGAGGCTCCCGTAGAGCTCGGCCGCGCTGTCGACCGAGACCTGACCCAGGCTCAGCTCGGCGAGCAGACGCAGCTGTGGGGCGATCGGCGTGAGCGTGCGCAGCCCGGCGGACCAGCCGAACAAGGACCGCGACGTAGATGCGTGGTTCACCTCGTCCCTGATCACACCCGAGTAGCTGTTCATAGAGATGTTCAGGACGCCGTAGAAGCGGGTTGGCAAGCCCACGAGCTTGCCGCCCCCTCCGATCGTGATCCGGGTCGCGAGCCCGTCCGGATCCTCCGCGAAGACGCTCCCGATCCCAGCCCCGATTTGGCCCTCCACGATGAAGAACGTCGAGGGCGGGCGCGGGCGGGGGGCCTGGGCTGCGGCCGATGAGGGCAGGGCAAGCAGCGCGACAAGGGCCGTAGTGCAGAGCAGATGACTTGTCATGTCAGCCTCTTGCGATGGTTCAACAGGAGTCGACCGCAAGCCCTGGTTGCGAACGAGCCCGGGGCCAACGACGCGCGAACCGGCCATCTATTCACGGCCGGTGAAAAAAAAGTCGGCGCCGGACGAACGACAGGCTTGACGCGCAGCCGATGCTGACTAGATTGCGCCCCCCAACCCCGGGACGCGCGGCTTCGGGGCGGGCGGCTAGAGGCAGCAGCAAAAAAAACTGTTGACGACAGCCGAGGCGATGGGCATAGTCCCGCGGCCGCTGACGGGCCGATAGGCTCTGATGCCACGCCGCGACCAAGGCGGTCGCTCTCTGAAAACTGGATAGCAGGAAACGCCAAGTCGGGTCTGTCGCAGCGGGCGTTGCTCGCTGACGACGAACTATCAAGACTTTGAGTAGAGCGGTCTCCGGC
>PDWJ01003121.1_pt1 | contig 16270 bp, 14 predicted proteins | sample 1430881 | NCBI WGS metagenome assembly PDWJ01 (sample SAMN01162460, study PRJNA174530) | Oral metagenome, whole genome shotgun sequencing project. | biome: Marine environment; feature: Marine mammal; material: Swab sample of the gingival sulcus; isolation source: swab sample of gingival sulcus... | reverse complement strand
GTTTTTCGCACCCAAGATACCACGCCAAAGATTCGGTCTATATTTTAGATGGTTCAATTTCTTATTTGAAGGAAGAAGAGATTATGGAGTACCACTGGAAAGTTGAAGATACAATTATAAATTTTAACGGTCCAAAATTGGAAATGAAATTTAATAACAGAGATTCTGTCGCCATAAGTTTACAAATAAACACAATAAAAAAGCAATCGTATCATTCTTATTGTTACACAGCAATAATCACACCAATAAAGTATACTGAATCCGATAGCTCCAATAACCTCCCCTTTGTGAACCAACAGGACGTAGTTAGTGATTCTAATAATCAAAATAACTTGATTCAAAATGTTGATACGACAAGTATTCCAAATAGAAATTGGACCAGTATTGACACTTCATTTTTCAAACCAATTTACTTTAATTTTGATAAATATTTCCTGACAAATAAATCCAAATCACAATTGGACTCAGTTATTGATTATTTGTTTTCCAACCCTAATACAGTAATAATTCTTCAAGGTCATACGGACGCTATGGGTACGAGTGCTTATAATGATAAACTGTCGGCACGCAGAATTCAAGCCACTTATAAATACTTAATATCACATGGTCTTTCATCAAATAGAATTTATAAAACAATTGCTTATGGCGAAAAAAGGCCAGCTGAACCGAACCAACTACCTAACGGAAAAGACAATCCGGTTGGAAGAGCTTTAAATAGAAGAGTAGAAATTTATACATACATTATTTATGAATAAAATATTAGCCATAATACCCCTAATTCTTTTCTCTTTAATTGGAAATTCTCAAGTAGCACCTTCTGATTACGAAAATATCGATTATTTAATCACTTTTAGTAAAGGCGCATCAATTAAATGGGGAGATGATGACTTTACACAATCCCACTTCTTTGTAATACCAAAAAATGAAACCAAACCAATTTACATTAGAGTTTTTGATCCATCAACATCAGGTTTAAACGATACTAAAAACGGTGTATATGATAGCAAAACAAGTTTTTCAGTCTATGGCGGAAAAGGAGCGCATTCTAATCTTGCTGCCCGTAAAATAAACCCCGTTTTAGGTTATGATTCAGGTCAATTAATCGCAACAAAAACATTTGGAAATGAATTGAAATATGATCAAAATTGGTATACTTTTGGACCATTCAACCCAAAAGAAGGTGAGTATTCAAAGGAATTTGGAGGATATGTATTTAAGGTTATTTGCAAAGGACTAACTGGAAATGATGGTAACGCATTCAAATACAGTTTGAGCTATAACAAAGAAAAAAACGTATTTGTTGAAAATGGAAACATATTCACTTATGAAATGAGTTTTAAACTTGGTAAAAATAACAATACCGCCGCTCATATCTATCCGTTTATTACATCTAATATAAAATCAATTTTACTTTACAACTTTGATGCCGACAACGATATATTTATCAGAGTTACCTCTATTGCGAGAAAATTAGTAAATGCAAAAGTAAGTTCTGATGGTAATTGGGCTAAAAACATTTTTTATGTCCTTGAAAAAGAAGTTAATACATCCATTGATATTCAATTTATTAAAAAAACAGGCTCAAATAATGACATGACAGTATTTCTTCTAAATCAATTTAAAGAAGCAATACCTTTATTCACCTCCCCTATTGGTGGAAAGCCTGTGTATCAATATAAAGTAGATTTAGAATATAAATTTTAATGACCAGACTTGTTGCAATCATAATATTATTTGTTTCAGTGTCAAAAGCAGACATAAGGGCTCAAACCTTTTTAATAGAAAAGTTTGGGTCAGAACGTTTAAATGCAAATTTCATTTATGATATTACCCAAGATAATTCAGGACAACTAATTGTTGCTTCATCCAATGGTATCCATATTTATGACGGAACCAACTTTGAGACCATAAATACTAAAAATGGGTTATCCGAAAATTTTGTTGAAAAAATAGAATTAAACAAAAATGTTATTTGGTTCTCATATTATAGTGGTGGTTATGGATATGTAAAAAATAACAAAGTAGTAAATTTAAATCTACAAGAAAAAGTTTTAAATTTTTCTTCAAACCAAGATCAAATACATATATTATTTGATGGTTATGAAAAAAAATATAAAGATGAAGTTCAAATAGATTCCTTTTCTACCGATAACAAGTCAATTTTATTTATTGATGACAATACCGCATTAAGCGTTAATAAAAGTGGGGTTTTAAAATTTAAAAACTTGAAACATGAGGCAATTATTGATTCAGTAAATTTTATTGAAATCACAAAAATTGACAATTATTTTATCTCAATAAATAAAAAGAATTTGAATGTTCTCAAAATCGAAAATAACAAAGTAGATGTCGTTTCTTCATTTGTTTTAAGCTTTAACCCTGTTGAAATTAATGATTTATATTTAAAAAATAAAACTCTTTTAATTGCAACTAAAAATTCAGGTGTGCACGAATATACTTTTAATAAAAACTTCCAGGACTATTCATACACCAACTATTCAAAAACAACAGGTTTAATTTCGAACAACATTCAGACTTGTTTTATTGATATTGAAAATAATTTGTGGTTTGGAAGTTACGGAGATGGACTTTGTTTCTTGCCATTCACGAAAAATTCAAATTTTGAAATTAATGACAAGATAAAAATTAACGATCTAATTCATTTTAATAATAAGATACTTATTGGTTCTGACCAAGGATTACTAACCCTGACACCAAAAACAAATGAAATAACCAAAACAAAGGGCAAAACAATTGTTATTAATTGTTTTAAAAAATTCAATCAAAATATTCTTGTTGGTACGAATAAAGGACTTTATCTTTATAAAGACAACAACTTATTTCCACACCATTTTGACAACTTTTTAAACAACGTAAAAATAAATTCCATTCAAATTGAAAATGAAACAATTTTTCTAGGAACTGATTCAGGGTTATATATCATAAATACACTTGAAAATAAAAAAATACATATTACAACTAATGAAGGTCTGGCACACAACATAATTGAGCATTTTATAATAGATAAAAACAGGACCTTCTGGTTCGATTCACCTAATAGTCCCATTTACTCATATTTTAATGGAGAGTTTCGATACTATAAGAACGTATCTGGCTTTGAATCATTCAATATTACCGATATTATTGAAACAAGTAGTGGTGAAATTTTATTTGCCACTAATGGAGACGGTATTTTTAAAGTTAATTATGATGAAATTGTAAAAGTACCTTTAGAGTACCAATTATTTTCTGACAAATTGTATTTTTTAAAAGAAACTCATAACAACCAATTAATAATTGGGCATAGGGATGCCATTACGATTATCAACCTTCTGAAAGGTGAAATTATTAGTCACAATAAAATACCAGGGCTAAGCAACATCAACAATAAATCAAGCCTTTTATATAATGATGAATTATGGATTGCTACTGATTCAAAGTTAAAGAAACTTTCAACGAAAAACATTTTAAAGAACAAGTATCAACCAAATTTGTTCATGGATAAGTTAATTGTAAATAAAGACACCCTGCGTGATAAAAAAAATTTAAACCTCCCTTATGGCAATTATTATTTCGAATTTAATTTTAAATCCATTCTTTTAAGTCAACCAAAATCCATTTCTTATAAATTTAAACTTGAGGGTTTTGACAAAACCTGGACCTCTACTCAATACAATTCCAACAAAGCTATATATCAGTCATTAAAAGATGGTGAATATACATTTTATGTAAAACAGTTTAAAAATGATATTTATACAGGAAATTCAGTGAGGCAAAAAATTACCATTAGAAAACCTTTTTGGAAAAAAATTTGGTTTTATATCCTCATAATCATTTTTATCATCTTGAGTTTTTTTATTATCATGTTAATTATCAATAAAAAAAATGTCAAAATCAGAAAAATATTAGCAACAAAGGTTAAACAAAGAACCCAACTCTTAAATAAAAAAAATAATGAGTTAAAAAATCTATCAAAACAGTACTTGCAAGAGAAAAATATTGCTGAATTTCAAACCAAAGAAATACTTAAAAGTATCTCTTATGCTTCCACAATTCAAAAAAGTTTATTTAAAAGGCCAGTATATGAAAAATGGGCAAAAAATTTCAATGGCCAATTTTTAATTTTCAAACCAAGAGATAAAGTAAGTGGTGACTTCTACTGGGCATCAAAAAAGGAAGATAATATTTTTATTGCCATTGGTGACTGCACTGGTCATGGTGTTCCAGGGGCAATGATTAGTATTTTAGGAACCTCACTTCTTAATGAAGTAATTCAAACTGAATCAGAAACCAACAGATTACTTGACAACTTAAGAGAAAAAATAATTCTACATTTAAGTCAGAGAAAAAAAATAACAGAAGAGAAACTGACAAGGGATGGTATGGACATATCTCTTTTAAAAATTAACTTAACGAATTTGGAGTGTACAAGCTCTTCTGCTTATAATCCAGTTTACATTGTTAGAAATAAAAACAACCCATTAGATAGTAATTTAAAGGTGATTTTGGAAGATGAAAATAATATTCTTTATTCTACTTATCCTGATAAACAACCTGTCGGTATTTTTGAAAAAATGAAACCTTTCACTGAATGTAAATTTAAATTAATAAAAAATGACTCCGTTTTTCTTTTCTCTGATGGATACCAAGACCAATTTGGAGGAGAAAAAAACAAAAAATTTTTAAAGAAAAATTTTAATAAATTACTTTTATCTATTCATAACAATTCCTCAGAAAAGCAGAAAGAAATATTATTAAAAAAGCTAAATGAATGGAAGGTTAATGCAGATCAGACAGACGATATCACAATCTTTGGCTTAAAGATTTAAGTATCTCAATAAACCAAACTTTTTTTTTACCTCAACTTGTCGTATTTTTGTTTATATAAAATAAAACATGCAATTAGTCATAGACCATTTATCCGAAATTCACAGCGTGGCAAAATCTTTTTTAGACCAAACCCAAGGACATAAAATATTTGCTTTTGAAGGTGAAATGGGTGCGGGAAAAACGACTTTTATTAATGCCATTTTGGATATCATGAAGATTGAGGACCATTCATCCTCTCCAACATTTTCAATTGTAAATGAATATTTATCTCCACTTTATGGCTCTGTTTTTCACTTTGATTTTTACCGAATTGAAGATGAAGAGGAGGCTTTAGATATTGGGGTTGAAGATATCATTTACAATGATGACTACTGTTTTATGGAATGGCCCTCTAAAATAGAAAACCTTTTACCTGAAAACACCGTATTAGTAAAAATAACTGTGAATAATCAACGTAGAATTATAGATATCCAATTATGATAACAGATCCAGAAACTTTAAAATCTCTGATGAAGGAGGGTAGCTTATTACCGCAAGAAGAAATGCTTGCCATAAGCAAGAAAAAAGGCAGTTTGAAAATTGGTATCCCGAGAGAGACATCTTATCAAGAAAACCGTGTGGCGTTGATACCTGAAACCGTTCAACTTTTAGTTAATAACGGTCATGAAGTTTTAATTGAATCAAAAGCTGGTGAGAAATCAAAATATACAGATAATGATTATTCAGAATCTGGGGCACAAATTTGTTATGACACGGCCGAGATTTTTAAGTGTAATATAATTTTAAAAGTTGCACCTCCAAAACAAGAGGAAATCGATTTGATGCCAGGTAATCAAACTTTAATTTCTGCGCTTCAGCTAACGTTACAACCTAAGGAGACGCTTGTTGCTTTGATGCAAAAAAGAATTACCGCAATTGCTTGGGATTATATTAGAGATGATCATGGTATTTTTCCTGTGGTGAGAACTATGGGTGAAATTGCTGGTAACACCTCAGTTTTGATTGCAGCAGAGTTACTTTCGAATTACAATGAAGGTAAAGGGATAATGATGGGGGGAGTTGCTGGTGTTCAACCAACAGAAGTAGTGGTTTTGGGAGCAGGAACAGTAGGTGAATATGCCATAAGAGCAGCTATTGGACTGGGTGCAAGCGTTAAAGTTTTTGACAATTCTTTATCTAGGTTAAGACGCCTTCAAAATGACATTGGACAACGTATTTATACTTCAATTATTCAACCAAAATTACTTGAAAAAGCTGTGATGCGCGCAGATGTTATTATTGGAGCCATTAGAGCCCCATTTGGACGAACGCCATGTATAGTGACCAATGAAATGGTCTCTCAAATGAAACCGAATTCAGTCATTGTGGATGTAAGTATCGACCAAGGAGGTTGTTTTGAAACTTCAAAAGTGACCAATCACTTAAATCCAACTTACAAAACGTATGATGTTATTCATTATTGCGTACCAAATATTGCCTCTAGAGTTTCCAGAACGGCTTCTATTGCGTTAAGTAATATTTTTTCACCGCTCCTATTAGATATGGGAGCCATGGGTGGTTCAAAAGAAATGATTAAGAAAGATCCTGGTTTTAGATCAGGGGCATACATTTACAAAGGAAAGCTTACCTCTAAAATATTAGGTGAAGTGTTTGACCTGCCATATAAAGACATTGAATTACTGTTAGCAGCACTTTAAGCCATTTGTTTTCTTAACTCTAATTTTAACAGTTCAATAGCTACATCAGTTGGTTGGTGTTGAAGTTGAGCGGTGATTTTGAAAATGTTCTGGCTTAGATCACCAGCTAAGGCATTAGATTCAAGTTCAGTTGCAGCCATATTAATTATTTTTATCACTTCTTCTTTACTATTCACTACAGTCTTCCAAACCTCTGAACTCACAAAAATTTGTTGAGCTAAATTGTGATCAAATTCACTACGAATACTCTCCAATAACTGTTGTTGAAATACCTTTGCAGGTAACCCTGGATTAAACATTCTCATTACCATATTATTAGGTGCAATACGTTCCAAAAACAACACCAATCGTTGGGTCGCATCAATTTGAAGCGGGAAAAATGTCTTTTTTAATCCATTATCTGTCACAGACTTCACTTTTGCATCTTGTGCTTTTAATTTATTTTTTTGAGATTGAATTTCATACCATCTATTGGTGAAAAAATAAACCGCTCCAAAAAGAGCAATGGCAGGAATCGCAAATTTTGCTAATTGAATTAATAACTCTGTATTCGTCATGTTTTTTATTTTATAATTCTAAAACTTTGAAAAGTAACTTATTCGTTTATCTCTTTTTTTAATGAAATTTTCCAAACACCTCTTCCCTTTAATCCAACGGTTAAAACTTGTGTTTTTTCATGGTAGTGGGCACCATAAATTTTACAATGCGGCAAACCGTAACCAATTTTTTTCCAGCTTCCGCCTCCTTTTAAATTAAACTTGGTTCCCAGATACGCCCCACTGCGCGTGGTAATAATTGCATACCTTTTTCTTTTAGAATATTCATAAAAGACCAAATTATATCGCCCTCCAACACCTGATGGGATATTCAAAGAAATATCATGGTTCCTAAGAGTTCCTGGTGTAGTTTTTCCATACTTCATGTAAAAAATCATACCGGATTCATCTGGGGTTTCGGGATTAGGTTTAACACCGCCACTAAATGACACATACATTTTGTTGGCTTTTTTACTGTCTAATGTTAAATCTCCCAACCAAATATTGTTAGGCATTTCAATTTCTTGCCAACTTGATTTAACTACATGAGCCGAATCTAAAACATTAAAATTTCTAAATAACTTATGCTCAGTAGTGGTTTTTCCTTTTTCATCACGGTTATAGTGTAACACGTAAGCCACCAAAATATTTGGATGATATTTGGAGTTAAATAAGCCATAAACCTTATACTTATTTAATCCATGAGTCGCTTTAAAATCTGAAATAATTTCCGCACTATTTTCTTCCAGGGCATTTACGGTTCTGGCAATATCAATGTTTCCACTTTCTTTTCCTTTTCGGTGTTTAAAATTGAAGAACAAAACATTTGAATAAGTTGGATGCAAGGTTGCTGCCATTTCCCATCCAGAAGTTGCAAAATCATTTAATTTATGGATGTTATGATTTGTTTTACCCGTATCTATAGAAATATATAAACCGCCTCCACCATATTGATTTGACGTATACACTACCGCATTATTATTTGGATCGATTAAAGGAATCAAAGCATCTCCTCCGTTTACATTTTTCCATGTGTATTGTCCATTTTTTTGCCAATCTGCATACACCATAGTTCCATCATGATAGGTCCCAATTACCAATTGGTTTGGGTCCGTTTCAGAAACGGCCAGCCCAAGTACTTCTGCAATACCCAGTCCGTTACTTTTATGCGACCAATTAGCCCCTTTATCTGAAGAAATACTCACCCCTCCATGATTACCCATGTACACCAAATTAGAGTCAAAAGGGTCAAAAGAAACCCATTCAACATCTACGTGATAATCATAACCTAATTCTTCAAATTTTTGAGTGGCATAATTCCAACGTCTTAACCTTGTACCGGAACCAATGTACACTTCATTTTGATTATGGGGGTTTACGGCAAAGGTGTGCCCATGTCCAAACACCACTCTTTGGCTACGATTCAACAAAATAAATTCGTCTGTCGCCACTTTGTATTCAAATAATTTATCGGCTCCTCTCTTATAATCAATTAAAACCAACAAACTGTTATCCCCAAAAACCTCCATGGTTAAATGATCTATGCCACCTGCTAATATTCGGAAAGATTCATGTTCTGGCTCAACATTATTGCCCATTACCATAAATTTCCAACTGTTATCTTTTTTAACAGACATGTAAACTTTACCTTTAACGAACTCCAAATCGTAAACTTCACCTTTAACCCCATATTCCCTTTTCCACTCTACTCTTTCCGCCATACAATCATTTGTATAGGCTAGCCCTTCTGAAGTCAATACCCACATTTTTTTGGGATTATTTGGATCGAATTTAACCCCATTTACCCTAACCCAATTGGTGAACATCATTTGGTGAGGGGAGGCAATTTTCTCCCAAGTTGAACCTTGATTTTTTGAACGGTAAATCCCTCCACCTTCACCCATTGACCCAGGAGCGTTATTTTTATCAGAAGTGCAAGAAGCGGCGAACCAAACATCAGCATTTTCAGGATAAAAATCTCCCCAACTTGCAGAAGAGTATGCCCACTCATCCGAACCAGCGTTTACCCAATTCTCTCCACCATCTGTAGAATAAAAAAGCCCACCATTAATGGCGCCTGCTAACAACAAGTCTTTTTTTAGCGGGGTTGCTTTAACAAATTCAATTGGACCTAAGCCTAAACTTGATAGTTTCTGAGTATAACCTGGTGTGCTATAAGGGCCAATGGTTGTCCATTGATTTTCTAAATAAAAATCTTGACTGATTGACGAAAAAGCCAACCAGCAAAAAAAGAATGTTAATTTAAGTTTACTAATCATTATTGATTTGTTTCTGAGTCGTCATCCTCAGCAAAGTAATAAATTTTAACCTCTGCCACATCTTTTAAAAAGTCAACTTTACCAACCGTTGCACGAATAATATTTAACCCTGTTCTCTCCTCTAAATCTTGAATTAACACTTCATAATTTTCGGGTTTTATATTTTCGATTTTCTCATAATTTATCACTTTTGAATTTTCAAGGTTTACCAAAAGTTTTGTATCCATCAAATACACAATTAACACTACGGCAAAGTTTATAAATAGCAACTCTGCATAGCTAACTTGTTTACCGGACAAACCATTAACCACGGACAAACCTATAACAATAAACAGGTAGCTCATCTCTCTAACCCGCAGTGGTGTGGTTCGATATCTAATAATCCCAAAAATGGCGAATAACCCAAGCCCCATTCCAGTATCGATATCGAGTTTTTTTAAGGCAAACACAATCACAAACGAAATCACTGAAATCATATAAAATGTAAATACATAATTTCTTCTCGGCGTTTTTACGTAATAGATATAGCGGATAACCACGGTCAGAATGACCATATTAAATGAAAATCGGAATAGTAATTTGTAAAAATCATTATCCATAAAGTTTACCCCTAAAAAAGTTGAACCGGTGTTCAAATTTAAATCTTGTACAGTGGCTAAAATTGTTGATAGCATATTTTTATTTTAATTTTTCTATAAGTAGTAATTTCTCTTTAAAGTTGTTATACTTTAAATTTGGGTTTAAAGATACGGCACCAACACAATATTTGCTGATGCTGTACGGTCTAATTTTATTTTTTTTCATTAAGTCATAGAACGCTGAACTTCTGTTTACCTGTCCCTGTTTTAACTCCGCAATAACCACATGGTCATAAACCACCTCTTTGTTATGCCATTTAAACGTTAAATTTAAATCTAAGGTGAGTCTTTCCTCTAAATTTTTATTGACCAAAGTCATTCTTCCAAAGCTATTCCATAATTTAGATTCTAGTTCAACATTTTCGCCCACAATATTTTTAATAAAATCGGAAGATTTTTTTGATAATTCCAATTCAAAATCTTGAACTTTAATTCGTTTTTTATCGGTTCTACCTTTAAATTTATTTTTTATCTCTAAAAAATACAACTTAGATTCAACATAGTTTCTAATTCTAACCTTAAATCGGTTTCCTTTTCCATTATGGTGATCGATAAAAAACTGAAAATTAGGCTCGTCAAAATACAAGGTTTCATAATTATTAATTCGATTCCCTAAAATTTCAAGCGCTTTATAATCTTTTTTAAGGTCAGGTAGCAATCGATTAAACAGTTCTCTTTCGATTACAAACTTGGTGTCGGTACGGTTCATTAGCTTTACCTCATCCATTTCTGACAACGAAATAGGATCAAATGAAGAAATTATTTCTTTCTCTATGTAAGCCTTGTTTACCATAACATACAAATGTAACTTTTTTTTATTATTTCCATATAAACACTATTACCAAATGTTGACATTATGATAATGAAAAACCACACCAATCAATTTGAGTATTTAACCACTAACCAAATTGGTGATTTTACAAAAGAAGAGCAAGCCTTAATTAAAGCCACCATTAATAAATCAAAAGATGCTTACGCACCTTACTCAAAGTTTAATGTGAGTTCTGGCATTTTGTTTGACAAAGATCAAATAATATGCGCAACTAATGTAGAAAACGCCTCCTACCCAATTGGAACCTGCGCGGAACGAAATGTTTTAAGTTTTTTCATTTCAAATTACCCGACTTCAAAAATTGAGGTGATTGCGGTTTATGCCGAAAACAACATTGGTGAATTAAACCAACCCATTACGCCTTGCGGTATGTGCCGACAAGCTTTGCTTGAAGCAGAGAGTAGACAAAAACAAAACATAAAAATTATTATGATTGGAAATGAATCTAATTTTTTAATTGTGAACAAATGCAGTCATTTATTACCTTTCGCATTTGATTCGGAGGTGTTATAATTTTAAATATTACGCTCGATATAATGGATTAACGCGTGTATTATTTTGATGTGAATTTCCTGAACACGGTCAGCCCAATCACTCATAGGCGTCCGGATTTCCAAATCAACCAAGTCGGCCATTTTTCCACCCGTTTTTCCGGTTAACCCAACCACAAACATACCTTTTTCTTTTGCGGCATTAACGGCATTAATCACGTTTTGAGAATTACCAGATGTCGAAATAGCCAACAATACATCCCCTTTACGACCAATACTCTCTACAAATCTTGAAAAAATAAATTCATACCCGTAATCATTTGAAATACAGGTAATGTGTGCAGGATCCGAAATAGCTACTGCTGGAATTGGCCCTCTATTTTCTCTAAATCGCCCTGTCATTTCTTCTGCAAAATGCATGGCATCACTCATTGAACCACCATTACCACATGAGATCACTTTGCCCTCATTTTTGATGGATGCAATAATTTGATCACCCGCTTGTTTTATCTTCTCAAAATTCTCGGGATTGTCAATAAATTTAGCCAAAACATCTTGTGCTTCTAAAAAATGGCTCGCTATTTGTTTAGTGCTCATATCAGTGGTTGTTTTCAACAAAAGTAATAAATAAGATTGGTTCAAATTACTTTTTTTGACAAACTTCTGCTATATTTGACAATTGTTTAACAAACCAAAAATTATTTTTTATGAAAAAAACATTTTTACTTTTATTTTTTTCGATTTTATTTTCAAACTTAAATGCTCAAACTGGATGTTTTGAAGAGTGGAAAAAGGTGTTTGAAGAAAGAGGTGCTTACACCGTAGCTGATGACATGCACCGAAAAGTTATCATCAGTTTTATTGAAAATGGAGAATCTTATTGCGTATACGGTAAAGTTAGAGTTGAAAACGGCCGAATTGTTTCTGTTTTTGTTCAATATGAAGATGGAGAGTATGAGTTAATGGACGGAAAAGTAATGAATAAGCAAAAAATGTCTCCAACTATCAAGGATGGGATTTCGGAAGAAATCACCAATGACAATGGTGAACATTTTTACGTATTGTTTATTGAAAAAATTAAACCAAAGAAAAAAGCTTACAAATCAGCAGGTGGACCAGGTGCTGAATTTAAATAACCTTTTTTGGTAAATAACATTATAAAAATCCTGCTTTTTTAAAGCGGGATTTTTTTTATTGCTTTACAAACTTTGCTTTCGTTTCATTTACGATTAAAAAGTAAACCCCTTTCGTTAATTGCTGAACTTCAATTTGATTTGAATCCAATATCCCACTTTGAACTTGTTTACCTTGGTCATCAACTATCTGATAATGTTGCCCTATTGTTTTCCATGAGATGTTTTTTAAATTCAACACGTCCAAAACAGGGTTAGGGAATAATAACCAATTTTCTTGACTACCGCTATCATCCAACCCCGCGTTGTACAATTTATAACCAAAGGTAAATTGACCCGATTTATTTAAGCTTGTAATTTGAAAACGGGCATGTCCATTTAAAGGATCTCCTAAAGTTGAAAAAACTACATTTTCTGTATAAATTTCCCATGATTCATTTGGATTTTCTCGATACATTAGCACCAAACTATCTTCAGTAAAACTGGTTCCGACAAAATCTTTCAAACCGTTGTCCATGTAATAACTTCCACTTCCAGTAGCAGCAAAAAACAAGTTAAATGCAACTAGATTATTCCCATCAATTGGTCCGTCAATATGCCAATAACGATCTTTTGACAACACGACATGGTTAGGCGCTTCACCTCTTGGTGCTACCCAATGCATTTCAGATCTTACCCGAATCGGATTTCCACTTAAGGATTGGGTATTATACAAACTACTTTGAACATATGTCAAGGGATTTGACAAAAAATTTGTATCCGTGACAGTTGTAGCATAATTGATAATTCTATCCTTATTTAGATAAAATGCTACCGGCTCAAAAGTGGTATTAAGAGTAATATCTGTAGACGGACCAGAGACCATAATTTGGTAATCGAAATCGTTCATATTTTGATCGACTAAAGTCAAAATTAAGGGCACATTATTGTGGTAAACAGACAACCCTCTTAACCCTTGTCCAATATTTAAAGCCACTTCAAAGTTTCCATTATCTCCTGTAACAGAGTACCCGTCAATGTCAAAATCAGGAAAACCTGGCTGAAAAACCCACCCCTCAAAAAAATCGGTTAAATCTTGGTTAATTGTATGCCCCATGTAATTCATGAAATCAGTACTATTTAAGGTGCTCCATTTTGCGGAATCCAAAACACCTCTCAATCCCATAAAAAATAAACTATCTCCCAAATAGCCTCTTAAATTATATAATACATCAGCACCCTTGTTGTAAGTTGTTTCTCCATAGGTAAAACTTTCTGGCACATTAGCAATCGCATAATAACCGGAGTCCACTATATAATGTTGCAATAATACATCATAGTGGTTATCATAAACGTCTTTTTTGTAAGCGGACTGCCCATATAACCCTTCCAGAAAAACAAACTCAGAAAACCGAGCTGAGCCTTCATTTATCCACATTTCTTTACTATTTTCAGTAGTAATATAATCACCCCACCAATGGTGCGACAATTCATGCGCCATTAAATCTTCATAATCCAAATTACCACCACTTGTTACTGACAATGGATAAACTATATTGGTGGCATGCTCCATGGCGCCATAAGGAAAAGGTGTCATAACATAACCAACTCTATCCCAATTATACTCCCCATATTTGGCCTCAAAAATCTCAATGGCATTATTTAAATGTTGGAAAGATATTTTTACTGATTGCGTATCAGCTGCTTGAGCCGCAATTAAAACTTCTGTAGTATCCAAAAAATATGGACTAATATAATCCCAAGAAAGGGCTTCATAATCACTAACCGCAAACCCTGTTAAATAAGATGAAACCGGCTGATATAGCTCCCATTTTGTAAACCGATTATTAAAACTAACACTATCTAAGGTTTTTATGCCACTGCAAAAAGCAGTTAAAGAATCTGGCACCATTAGCGTTATATCATAAGTAGATTTTTCAACAAAATTATCAAAACAAGGATGCCATGCTCGACCATAACTGTGCGGACTAATAGATAGAGAGACACCAACATTATAGGCGTATCCTAAGTTAAAATAGTTCCCACCAAAGCCATTTGGATCTTGTTCAAACATACCGTGATAATATATTTTAACCCATAAAGAATCAGAATTGTTTAATGGAGTCGTAAAATTAACTTTTAAGGCATTATTTTGATGAGTGAAAATTAAATTTTGATTGTCAGCCTGTACTGAGTCCACAATCAAATCGTCCGTTAAATCAAAAGTAATGGTTGGCACATTGTTCATTTTAGCAACCACCCCTAAAAACGTTGATGCATTTACATCATTCGTATTGACATCCGCTATATCAATAAAAATACTGGTATGATAAATATCAACCGTGTCGCTTTGGGTTTGAGCATTTAAATTAAAAGCAGATAAAAATAGGAAGCCTAAAAAGTATTTTAATTTGTCCATGGCATTTTTTTTCTCAAAAATACGTATAAAAAAAGGGAACTTAAAAATTTTTAAGTTCCCTTTTCACCCTTAGAAAAAAATGAGTTAGTTTAACATTAACTCGAATACTTCTGTTTTTCCCTTAACTACTTCAAGTGATTTTGAAAAATTCAAAATATTCTGTAGCGTATCATTTTTTAAATGCTTTAAAATAGATTTGTTTTCAGGTTGGTTGGGTTTTTTAACAATGTAATTATTCTGCATAGGCAAATTCGTTTTTTTTTAATGAACGATTTGATAACCCTTTTATTGTAAGTAAAATAAAAAAATTAAAAAAAATAAAGTTTTATTTTGAATTAATTAAAAGTAATATATATTTGCAACTATATTATAATATAAAATTAATAAAAAAATGAAATTAAGAACATTAGTATTAGGAGCAGTAGCAGCTTTAGCTATGACTGCTTGTGGTGGTGGAGGAGCTTCTTCACCTGAAGGAACAACAGAATCATTTGTTAACGCATTATCTTCTGGAGATTGTGAAAAAGCTTTAACTTTAGCTACAGGAAGTGCTGAAGAGCAAGTAAAAGGATCAATGGATAGCGGATGTGAAGCTACTAATGATGAGTTAGTTGGTGATGTAACTTGTGAAACTGAAGGAGAAAAATCTTCATGCACATGTACACTTAAAAACCAAATCTTAGGTGAAAACAAATACAAATACGAATTAGAAAACGTTGAAGGTTCTTGGAAAGTTGCTAAATATTCAAAAGATATGGGTGACTCAATGGACGGTTTAACTGGAGAAGAGTAAGACTCACTAAATCGAAAAAATTAAAAACCGTTAATCAATTGATTAACGGTTTTTTTTGTGAAATTAAATTCCTAAACTTATCTTTGCCGCATGAAATTTGTACAAAGTTTATTACTATTAATGATTTTTGTGTCCTGCTCTGGAACAAAATCAGCTGAAGAGGTTGTAACAGAAGGCGCGGCTAGTAAAAAATTAGAATTGTCTTCTGACGTATTAAATCAATTACAAGATGGTGACATTATTTTGAGAAAAGGTGAAGGTCCACTTTCTGCTCATTTAATGATTAACACCAAAGAAGAGTACACGCATTGTGGGATTATTTTTAATGACAATGGTAAATGGAAAGCTATTCATTCTATTGGGGCAGAAATCAGTAATGATGAAGTGGATGGCGTCCAAACTATTGATCTCGATAAATTTGTGAGTGACGCTGCTGATTCGACTTTATTTATTTGCCGACCTGTTTTTACCGAAAATGCAGGAGAAAAAGTTATCAACAGAGCTCAAGACTATTTAGCAGAGTCCAAACCATTTGACCACCGATTTAGTTTATTATCAACAGATAAGCTTTATTGTTCTGAGCTTCTATACCATATTTTTAAGGATGTAAATAATGGTAAAAATCCAGGAAAGAAGCAGAAAT
>PDWJ01003120.1_pt1 | contig 16270 bp, 28 predicted proteins | sample 1430881 | NCBI WGS metagenome assembly PDWJ01 (sample SAMN01162460, study PRJNA174530) | Oral metagenome, whole genome shotgun sequencing project. | biome: Marine environment; feature: Marine mammal; material: Swab sample of the gingival sulcus; isolation source: swab sample of gingival sulcus... | reverse complement strand
TCCATCTTCTGATCATGAACAGATGGCGTGAGTTGTCAGGTGCGTTTTATATGAGAATCATGGACAAACTTCAGGATCATTTCATATGAGAGAAGACTCTGTATGTCGCGTCGATCCATTCTTGTGTATCATTAGACGCAGTCATTCCCATTTCTCCTTTACGTTGTGGGATTGATAAACGGGTGCGGAAGGTCAGAGAGCCGCACCCACTTTTAAATTCTGTTACGAACAAAGCTCAATAAAGCCTACCGACATTGCCTTAGCCTGCCGAATCGCTGCTTTCTTTGCTTCGCTGTACTTACCTCTGAAAAAATGCTCCTCATTATCAATCATAAACGCCCATACGCCTGTTCCGCGTGGCTTGCGTCCATGAACACCCTCAAATTTGCTGGTTAAAACAGTTACTATCATTTGTATCACTCCGGTTAGTTGCTATATGCAGCAGACTCTAACCAGAGATTACGGAGAACTCCAGCCCCTCTAAAGAAAAAAAACGATTAAAAACATCGTGTTAGCTACCAACATTCCAGATAAGAGCACCCGGTTTGGCATGCCTGATAACAAACTGCCACATTTTTGCGTCATAATTCGCGCAACTGGGCCATGCTGGCGGTTTTTTCGCGTCCTGCTCAAACTTTTCCGGTGCTTCATAGGTAATTGCCTTACCAACATTCGCATCCTTTTTACCAATCAGGACAGTATGAAATTCGGCATCAGGCCAAGCCCTTTGCAGGCCACGGGATAAAGTACCGCTGCCACTAACCGTCCAGACCTCCGCAGGCACAAAGCCTATCTGCAACGCGGCACTGGCTATACTATCCAGGCTTTCATCTGTATCTACACCAAAGGGAACATAGTTTGCACCAATTTTAGCCGCGTACTGACGAGCTTTACTTTGCACATTGCTCAGGTAGCCATATGGCACCATCACAATTTTGGCGCCTGCCTGTCTAGCGGCTAGTGTTAACGGGTGTGGAACCTTACGCTTTGCAGTAAAAATTACGGCCTGTTTGCCGCAATCACGACAAGCATAGGCCAGCGCCAACTGCGCGTAACCATAGGCGGGGCTGGCATAAACGAATTTCTGATATGGACTGACCTGCACCAATGGCTGAATGACCCGACGTTTAGTACCGCCCGGCAACATATCATCCCGCACCACCCGAAATCCGGCATGTTCACGAACTACCGGCGCGGATAACATCAAAGCACCTCACCAAATTCCGCCACAGGATCCTCGGCATTGTTTAGTTCAGCATTTTCCAGCGCATCAGTCACATCGACTTCACCACACCGCGCTGCTGCTTTCTTTGCATCGCCTTTGATAAAAACCAGTATATTTTGATGTGTCTTGCCCAGCTTCCGGCTTGTGCTGAAGGCTTTACCGGCCCGAATAGGCAGACTACCGACTGAGGTAACCAAGATTGCCTCATTATAGAATGCCAGTCCGGCAGCCCGGAATGCTTCAACGGTATCACCGACAAAGTTATAATAATTTCCTTTCTTATCACGCACATCGCCGACCACGAAACAGGCAAACGAATCCGGCTTTAGTAACTCACAGGTTTTTGCAATGATCTCAAAATATGCTTGACGAAAATCAGCATATTCCAGTGTACTTAGGTCATTCGGGTTATCGCTGTAGACCTCCAGATCAGCATAAGGCGGACAGGAAAACACCATATCCGCCTCCACATCCCGACAAGTCTTGGTAATCAGGCGACTATCGCCTTCCACCCAGACGGGCTGCACTTCATCCTGTCCACAGATTTCGCCGGACTGCTCACGATTGGCGGTGACCTGCTCAGCCCGCAGCTCATGTCCAATGTATTGCCGCCCCAGTTTTGCAGCAACAATGCCACGGACACTACCACCGGCGAAAGGATCAAGCACCAGCCCACCTACCGGCGAAAACCAGCGGTAAGCGATTTCGCAGAGTACCGGATCAAAGATACTGACACCTCCGGTCTGAAAATCATCCGGGCGAGCGGCATGAAATTCCTCCCAGGTCAGTTTTCGGCCAATTTCAGCTTCATAGGCCTGCTTTTTATCGTAGACTTCCGGCGGCTGGCAACCGGTTGCAAACAGCAAGTCGGCATCACGGCCAATTTCACTTTTTATTCCGGTACCAATCCATTGCGCTTTGCGATTTGTCCACCAGCCTTCACGGGCGTTCAGCACGGTAAAGGGTGGAATCATAAAGCGGTCAGCCAGGGAAATACGCTCACCATTACCCGATGTACCACCACCGAGAATATCCGAGCCATCGACATCAGCATCGAGGTCAGCCAGCAGGCGATCTATCTCATCATCTTCAAAACCGGTCAAGCCCAAATCAAAATCCATTTCTTTCAGTGCCGCCAGTTCTTCAGCCAGCAACTTTTCATCAAAAATAGAATTTCTGGGCACTTGATTATCAGCAATGACATAGGCTCGCACCTGATCTTCATTCCAGCCATCCGCAAACACCGCCGGAATGGTGTCCATCGGAATGGCATCACCGTTGGCCATGCGCAGGGTTTTACCACGATCATAAAAACGTTCCCGCGCCACTTGCTTACGACCATGACCCGCGATCATTTCATAGCGCTCACCTTTGCGGCGTAATAGTGCTGGAATTGTCCAGCCCAGTGACTGCATCAGTGCTTCAATCTGATGTAACTGGCTTTCCGGATGGGTATTGCTGTTTTTATAATAATCATCAATTTCAGATACAGGAACAAATGTCACTGCGGTCATTGCTTGAATCCTTTTAACTCCTTAGCCGTCACCCCTTTTAATACCGTTTCTGCCTGTTTGCTCAGGCTACCATCAGGGAAAATTAACCCGAACGCCTTACAGCGCTCCAGTTTTTCTTGTGTATAACTGTGCGTTTTTCCATACAAGGTGGACAGCAACTTTTGATCGTACTGACAATGCGCCCAACAATCTCCCAGAGTTAATTCCCCATCAGGCAAGTCATTATCATCCATAAATGCCCCGACATTGCGCCAGGCAATACAAAACAACTGCATACCGGATTCACGTAGTAGGATCAGCAACCCATCATGATTACTATTGTCCTGTTCACGCAACTTCCGAACGAATTCAGTGCGAATTTCACCCTTGGTATTCATATTCATTCCTCCTGACAAGGTATGAATATGACCAAAGTTTAGGTGCTAAAGTTTATAACTTAAATAAGTCGGTTTGATTGGGGTCAGTGAGCTTCATAGCAATACGGGCGGGCGGGGTCAGCCCTAATTGGCGTGAATACTTCAGCACCTGACCCGCCATATCCCGCCATGCCACATACGCTGCGGTTACCTGCTGGTAGCCATTGGGTGTGGCCTGAGTCATCCCATCTTCTTCCACTTGTCTATCCGCCTCAACATACCGCGCCAGCGTCGAGCAATACACCGCCAATACATCACGGTCTAATTTATTAATAATTTTATGCCGTCCCAATTCATCAACTAACTCAGGCCAGAATTCAGCCGCCGCATCACTCAGCCATTTGGGACATTCCGGCAATTCAGTAGTAGATATTATTTCCTGCTGTTTTGCCTGCCTTGCCGCTTGTCCCAGCGCAAAATCGAGCACGTTTTTATTTTCATCTGTCATGTTTTTTTCACTCGGTTACCAAAACCGCCATCCTGCTTGGCAGTTTTCTGACTGTGGTGCTTTTTGCATAGAGACTGCCAGTTACCCCTATCCCAAAATAAATCCACATCCCCCTTATGCGGAACAATGTGGTCAACCACCTGCACAGCAGTCACTCGGCCTTCTGCCAGGCATTCAACACACAAAGGATTCTCCATCTTGAACCGCTGAGTTGCCTTGCGCCATTGGTAGTTGTAGCCGCGCTCATTGGCGCTTTTCCGATCATTAACCTGGAGCTTCTTCATGCCAACGGGTTTCAGGGTGATAGTTTTCATTGAGAATGCGTCATAATCGACTGAACAGTCGACCAGATAAAACAAAATAATGCCAACAAAATAGCTACCCAATGTTCTTTCAACCAGGCCATGACAATCTCCATAGAATCATTTTTTACTATGCAGCCTGCTGTAAATGATTCGCTCTAATGCTGACTCTCCAAGAGATGCCAGCACAGCCGCAACTCCCAACAAAGCCACTTTAGGCACATCAGGAATCCAAACCAACAGCGCAAATGCAGACATGCACAGACACGATGTAACGATAGACCGCCCCATTGCTAAACGGAACGTGATTTTCTCACCGGATTGAAGCAGCTTGCCCAGGCCAACAATTGCCCCAAAAAAACCAACAATTCCAGCGAAAATTAATGCCTCAGCTTCTTCTTTTTGCATTCTGCATTCTTTTTCTTAAAATTCATAACCCACATTGACCCGGAAACTGTCATGTACCAACGCTCGGCGCACATTGCCCGTATGATAACTAACGCCCGCTGTCCAGCCCTTGCCCAAATCAACATCGATACCAGCATGTGCCTGTGTAGATTTAAACCGGGCAGCGCGTGGAATATCCCGGTGAGCGTTCCGGTGCGTAATACCGCCACGCAGCCGTAACAAATTGGTCAGCCTTCCATAACCTTCAGCGGTAAAAACAAAATAGGTATCATCAGCAACCAGCCCCATACGCCCATGCTCACCACTAACACCGATACCGGCAAATACTTCACGGAGATTCATGCGAGTATCCGCCTGACCTGCTGTAACGGTCTGAATGGCTTTACCCAAGCCTTCAATCACAATAACAGGGTTATCAGGCCTATTGGGAGTTATCGGGACAATAATCTCCATAATCGGAGCGGAAGCATTGAGTCCTGTATGGCAATGCCGGAACTCATTAGCAACCTCACCACATCCGCCTGAAGCATTTATTTTGGCACCAGTGCAACCGGATACCACAAGGAGTAACAGCAAACAGCAGACGAAAAAAAGCCCGGGCAGATGCCGGGCTGCAAATGTTTTATTGTGGTTTTTCATAGCGGTGTTTATCAGGAGGTAAGTATTGGTGCTGAATCAACATTAACATCCGGCAGATTTTCCTTTACCACATTGCCCAGTTCAAAGCCATGCCGTTTAGCGATGTCTTCACGCATTTTCTGGTAGCCAGCCTGCATTTCAGCCTCCGCCTTATCAACCATTGCTATCTCTTGCTCAAAGGCTTTGCGTTTTTCCAGTAGCATCATTCTTTCCTGCTGGAGCTGGTCAATTTGTTGGTTAATCGAATCAAGATTTTTCATCGGGCACTTCCGCTTGTCGTTAGTATAAAAATTTAGTAGTGAACCACTTCCGCATAATCGCAACCGCAGATCCACCACCGAATAACACTGTACTAGCAACCGCCACCAGTGTTTCAGCATCAATATTGAAACCATACATGGCAGCCAGGGTGGCAATACCTGACCCGGCCATAGACACCCCGGCAGCAATAATTTTGCTTTTCAGGCTGGGCTTGCCATTAGCTCGCAATACTTTTTCATGCTCCTGTTTAATCCAGGCGGCAAACGCACTGTCTTTGCTTTTTTCAAAACGATCACGTTGCGTGTTCCAATAAGGCAGTTGTTGCCCGGTAATTTCATCGACCACATAACCATCGGGTGGCGGTTGCTGCATAGGGTCATTGTCGGGCGAATAACGCGCAGGTGAATACATATCGTCCTCCTGTAATTTAGAACCTTGTTTATGGGGAATTGGCTTTGGAGCTGGTGCGGCACTGACCGGAGGCAAAGAAACCCGCTTATCCAGCCAGCCGTATAAGAATCGCTGATCTTTCGGTCGGCGTTGCGCCAAATCCATGTAGAACGCGCCTTGCTGTGACAGTAAAGCCTTTAGTAGTACAGATACCCCTGGCTCTTTCCGGTAAGCAAAGTAAGCCCGCAATGCTGCCAGCGTTTTTTTACCAATATCGCGATCAACTTTCAAATCAGGGTAAAGGCGCTGCTGCTGATTCAACCCATTCAGGGAGACTTGTAAAAATTCGCTGGCACGCCCCACACCCATACTGACAGCAATGTCGAATAGCTTGGCTGCGACATCTTCGCTATATCTCAGGATTTCGTCACCGCCGACCTGATCCCAGTAATCTGACCTATAAATAGCATAAGCCTGATCGCGGGAAAGCGTTTTCACATCACCGATACCATGTTTGGCAGCAACAGCAGCCGTAATGCCAAATTTTGTTTTACCACCTGAATCATGCTTATCATCAACATACCCCCCCTCAATACTGATGATGTTATTAATGATCTGGCGACGAACTTTTTTTGTAATCATGTTAAATATACCTCATTGCCAAATTGTTTAGCTGCCGACTGCACCAACCGACACAAAGACACGGCATCCGATGCGTGCAACGTTGGTGCATAAACCTGCCATTCTGTCAAGTCAAAGTCAGCCAGGTAAGTATGATTCGGATACGAAATAACCCGACGTAGATCAGTAACATGCGAGGATGTTGAATCTTTAATAATGCATTCAACCGGCTGATATTCATCCTGGTCATGTAGAAAACCCAGCACCCAGACACAGGTATCATCTACCCACCCACCTAAACGGAGCGGATAGAACCGAATCTTTGCCAAGAGACCATCCGCCTGGTAATTGTGCGCGATGTAACCACTACGCAACCCATTGATGGTTATATGGTGCTGGCTATTGGTATCTATCACGTTACCCGCAATACACAAACCATCGAATAAACCGTCGCTGGCAAAAACACCCTGCAACTGACTGCCCATTGCATGGATGTGATTATTCTGAATAACACCACCCTGCAACATGGCTCCTGCATATTGGTGGTTATATAAACCCGGTACCGGCGGTGGCGGGATTAGTTGAATAGCATCCCGGTGTGCCGCAACGGACTGGTCAGGGCAAACTTCGGCGTAGGTATCCAGCAGTGTATTACTCTCAACCACGCACTGATGTGCCTGCACCCGTATCGCATCTTCCCGAAAATCGCGCAGTAATTGATAACGCAATTCGGATCCGTTGCGCATCAAGGATTTCATGCGATCATTCCAAATCGACCAACACGAGGACGAATACCAGCCATATCTAAAGCATTCGCAATATGACAGCCGGAGACAGGGTGCTCAGGTACCGTTATGCCACATACGGCTGCTGCTGACTTTGCGGCCTCATGACAGTAGAACTTCTCTGGGTTGCCCTGATGTTTGAACACCCACAGGAATACACCCTCCCAGTCATACTCACGGCTATTCATGTCTTGTAACCAACTATTCCATTTAGATCCGGAGCGGGGCGGCAGGGTATAAACCGCGCAACGGCGGCTAGCGTATTGCCGCTGATCCAAACGACCGAAGCGTTTGCGTGATTCGCTGGCTTCATACCACCGGCCATTGATGCCAACGGCGGCATGGACATACTCGCAGTTTGTTGCCAGTTGGATAGCCAGTCCGGTCAGTGACCGGGTTCCTGTGAATAGTGCAATTTGATTCTTCATGATTCGTGTACGCGTAAAAAAGCCCGCGCTGGGCGGGCTGTTTGCTGGGCAGGCTGTTTATGGAGGATATGGATTTCATACCCCCCCATTTTTTGTGATTCGCGAAATAAAAAATGGGGTCGCGGTCTACATCGAAAAAGGCTGTAAGGATTTACCACCCCTACCCCCTCAGGGCAAGGCTCGAAGCTACTTTCAATAGCTAGAAACGAAAACACCCAGACAATCTGGTGAATGCCTGGGCGCTATTTCGCTGAATTATGGAAATTTATACCCCAATTCCGACACTTTTACAAGCCACCCTTTTTCAGGCAGCATCATGAAGCCCCACACGAAGACGATCATCTACGTCAACCGCCAACCCCAACAGCAGACTAATGATGCTGTGATGCACACCCTGAACCCGCTTTCCTCTGGTGGTGCGGCCACAACCCAACACCCTATCCAAAGCACGAACTGTCCCGATGTCAGTACGCGGCTCACCCTTGCTGGAGCAAGGATTCAGAAAGTCATACCACGCACACCGGAACACTGGCCTGAACTCATCCAACGGAACGTGCGAAAACATCCCGTTGCGGTCATTACCCACATCGAACACCATCTTTTCCAGCTGGAGCATAGACTGTTGTCGTAGCATCCCAATAAAGCCCAGCACAAAAAAATCATGCAAATCCCCCATGCCTTCCAATGCACCCAATACATCCTGACTGGTAATACTCGGTGGGCGACGACCACCCCGGCTGGATGTAGACACATGCCCACCGTTCCTGATTGCCATCTTAAAATTATGCTGACGCTCACGGTATGCTTTGAGTTCATCTTTGCTCATTAAAGATACATTGCCAGATAAAACCGGATTGGTAACTCTAGGCACGGTAGTCGCTACATTCTCAATATTGACACTGGACGGATACAACAAAAACAATAATTCCATCCGTGGCGGTAGAATAATCTGCATAAATACCCCCCTTGTTTAGTTATAGTTTTGAGTCAGGCAAGTGAATCTAATCCAATAGCTTCATACAATCCGCCGCGCTACTCGCCTCACTAACAGCGGGATCAAGTAGCACAGGATTAACCCGAGGTTCACGCGGCGGCGGTAACTGATCAGGCCGCGACAGACTGACGCCTACCGGCACAGACCCCGGTAGCTTATAAACCTCAGCCTGAATTACCGAACCATCATCACGTTTACGCACTACTGCGCGGGACTGACAAACCTCAATCTGCTCCAGCTTTTTCGCATCCAGCACCCGCTTCTGTAGGCTCATCACCTCGGCAAACCAGCGCGGATGCATGCGCTCACACGTACCCACTAACTGACCACCCTCAATCCGTCCACCGGCATGCGTCCAGGCGATGGAGAAACTATCCAGCCCAGGGTGACGACGGACAATATCCACCACCAAATCAACCCCTTGCCGCCGACCGCCACTGGCCGTAATACCGCAGGCACTTCCACCGCTATTCGACTGACTCATACCTTCTTCCTCAAAATTTCAACCGGAACACCTGCAAGTTCTGCCAGTTGCTCCATAGCCAAATCATCACGCTGCCGCTCAGCAGCCAAGCGAGCTTGATCATCCACCACCGCAACCGCAGGCTTAACCGGCTCGGGCTTACCCTCACGCCGGTCTTTTACTGCTGACCACAAGGCGTTACGATATTCGTAATAACTCATTGAACCCGGCTTGAGGTAACCATGCTTTTCCGCCCAAGCCACCAACTGACCATCATCCTTCGGAACCCGGTACTCATCAGACGTTGGTGCCTTCGGCTTACTGGCTGAATGGCACATTTGCTGAATAGCCCCCGTGAAATAAGCTACGCTATTCACATTCGGATTCCTTGACAGGCGCGTCCTGATCAACGCAATGGCACTGGTTTCAGAGTAACCCGGCAACTCCCGCCAAGTGCTGGTGATATGCAACCCTGTCACCACATGAAACTCATTCATTCCACCTTCCAACATCGCTGCTGCCAATGGGTCAGATTTCCAACTTTCAAAATTCACCCCGGTAGTAGCAGTAATATCTGGTACTTCTGTATATGGTGCGGGTTTTCCGCTCTCTGTGGGTGCGGCTTCCGGTTCCGTTCCGCCCACATCCCGCGCATTCCCTACGGAATCGGGGTGCGGGGTAGGTATGGACTCAGGGTGCGGGATAGGTGCGGGTTTATTCTGGGCGGAAAAATACCTGTCCCGGTTTTGCATGAAAATAGGGAAATAGAACGCCAGATAGTTCCGGTGATCGCCCCGGTCTTCGATCAACCCGCTCCGAATCAATTCATCGCGCAGGCGCATCATCTTCCGTTTGTCCGGCATGCCAGAATTCTGGATGCCTTTTCCCGGTGCTACATATAAACCATTGCGGGCGATGTCCGGCCACGTCACGCCAGCCCCGGCGGCGGTACCGTTGCTGCGGATCATGAACTGGCGCAGGTACAGGTACAGCCTGAACGCCTTATCGGATACCCCGATCAGGGCGTGGAATTCTTCCGGCAGAATGCCGGTAAACCCGCTCACACCCCATCCCCCGGCGGTACCGCCTTGAACGGTATTCGCAACTCACACTCAGACGGTACCGCCTTCGGCTTGTCCTGATCCTCTGTTTCAGCATTAGCACAGGTGTTGTCCCGTCTATACAGAAAAATGCAGTCAGCACACGCGGGCACAGCCGGTACCGCCTTCGACACCGGTAACGACATCAGGTAATCTTCCAGCCGATTGCAGGCTAGATCGACACGCCCGCCGTCTGGCCGCTCTTTATCGCCGAGCACGGCCTCCAGCAGCAGAAAATCATCCAGGGCGTGGTCAGGGGTGTAATCGGTCATGCTTCCCCCTCCATAAACTGCCGCAACTGTGCTTTGGCAAACGTGACTTCCTGCTGGGTGAAAGCCGCCTCCCTCGCCGATTCACGCGCCCGCTTCAACCGAGCTTTGGTGTTGCGTTCTTCAAGCCGGAGAACCTCAAGGCTTTTCAGCAGTGAGGCACGTTCCTTGCGCATCTGAATGACCTGCTGGTTTTCACGGCTGAGCTTGTCGGCCCAGCGTAGCGCCCAATCAAACGGTTCCAACAATGTGCCGCAGTCCCCGCATTCAATCGTCCGGTTTTTCTCATCCAGCTCAACACGCTGGTGACGGCAGAACGCCTTGTCAGGCTTTTGCACATGCAACAGGTCAGCTACATCACCGTCACGACTAGGGAATGGAATAATGGTTTTGTCGCTCATCTCCGCACCTCCAGCACTTTGAAACCTATATCCCAAACCCAAGGATTATCCGCCCAACGCCGCCCCTCCTTGGTACCGTTGATCGAATCCCACAAGGTCTGGAATGACATCACCCCGTCGGTATAGCCTTCCCGCGCATACCCCAAATAATCACGGTAGCGCGGAAAACGCCCAAACATGCCTATCTGCTCGATCCCCTCGGCAACAGCCTCCTCATGGTTGATGCTTTGCAAGCGTTCCGGATGGCTTTCCTCAACTTCAAGCAAAATCCGGGAAGCCCAGCGCGGCATAAACATGCTTGCACGCGCTGCACCAAAATCCTCATCCCACGGACTATCCGCAAAATAAAAGACGGACGAACCTCTTGGCACTTCAGAGGGTTTCAGCTCATCAAACTCAGGCGAAAAAGCAAAATTTTCCTTGACCCATAGCCGATCCCCAGGCATTCCATACGGACACTGGCGGTACTTCGGTTTGTCGGCTCCGGCAATCAGAAATGCCCACTTCTTGCGCTGTATGCAGTAGTCAAAATCGAACGCTTCCTGGGGGATATTTTTGACCCGGCGGGTATGAGTTTTATTCCCGGATTTAATGGCCTTCACCATCGCTGGATAAAATGAGACTGGACGCTCTTTCATGCCACAGCCCTCCTTCGCCATTGCTCAGCACGTGGCACATGCCCAGCAAAAGCTGCGTAAGGGACAATATGCCGCAGGTATGTCCTTGCTCCCGGCCTTGTACCGCATAGTGCTTTGCCATACGAACCTTCTGGCATCAAAGGGTCTTGCAGCGCATGGATGACAAAACCAGTACCGCGCTCAAAGTCATCCCAACAGCGACCGGGCTTTTTGACGCTAAAAAACAAGCCATTCATAACACACCCCATCCGCGCACAGTACCGACATGTCTGTTGCTGCCGCATCCAGCCCCGGCAAATGCGGGCAACAGGTACGCTTGCCACTGTATTCCGTGCAATGCACCACCGCTCCGGCATCATCACTCACCATCTGGCGTTTATCCCCCGGCTCAATACCGCACAAATGCCGCGCAGTTTCCGATGCTTCAACCGCTTCCAAGGCGGCAAAATCCCGGTTAGTGCATTGATTACAGATATGGGAATGGTTTAACGGAACGATACTGCTATCTGAAAGAATATGTGTCATACTGTTTACCTCTGTATGAAGCCAGCTCAGGATTGCCGTCCACGATTGAGTTGGCTTTTTCTTTTGGCCTTCCGGCGATTGCTTCGCTCGTTCAGGCTCCGAAATCCCCGACCTTGCCGCCGATCAGCAGACACGCCAGGGCGCTGTTTGGATTGGGGATGTGCGAGGGTATTGGGGGACAGAACCGGAAAATCCTGATCTGGTTTAGACAGCATCCGGTAAGTAGCAAACAGTTCATGCAGCTCCTTAACGACGCTTGCTGCCGCCTTGCTTGCTTTTTCAAATGCTTCAACCAGCCCACCAAACACAGCACACCCCTTTTAAAATCGTTGTTGGCGGAAACCCCCGGCACCAGCCCATCCACTGGAAATGAACTGAGCCGAGGGAAACCTCTCTTTAGCGGGGTGTTGCAATCACCGGCTGTCCAGCCAACCGGATCACCCCTATCGTGTGTTATTCAAAAACCACCGGAGCCTGTTGCCCCGGTGGCCGGAGTATCGGTTAGAATGAAACCGCTAGATTTTCAAACAACCGAAAGGAAAACTTTATGACTGACCAATCTTTTCCTTCTGCAAAATCTCAGCCTCAAGCGCCTGAGCTACTTGACGGGATAGATTTTGAAACACTGCTTGACGGACTGACCAAAGCAGTTGAGACATGTCGGGGAGCAGATCCCCGTCAAGTAGCTGATACACCGAGTTATCATCTACACCATCGAGCGCTTTCTCTGAAAAATGCTGTTTTAGATCGTCAGCGGATACTGCAACAGAGATTGAAACGGTGAGGCCGTCGGTGGTCATGCTGTGAGTAATATTGTTGGCTGTCATTTAATACCCCTCCAACTCCCGCTCCAAAAAAATATCCATCATACGACCTGCCTTATTAAAAACCGCCGGAACTACAGCCCCGGCGGGGTTTCGGTTAGAATAAAATTTCCACAAATCACCTAACCGAGGAAAAAATGATTGCAGAGACAGCGACCGCTCTTGGTCTTGCCAAGCAAATTTCAGACTTTGTAAAGGCATCAATCGGCTCGCGTGACGAAAAGATTTCAAACGAAAAGCTTGCCCCGGTGCTTCAGCAGGTGACTGAACTACAACATTCACTCTCTCAGATTGAAATCGCCATGATGAAGGTAGAAAGAGAGAATGAAGTGCTAAAACGCGAGTTACAAAAGCAGGAAGACTGGAAGGCTGAAAAAGCCCGTTACAAACTGGAGTACTTCCCGACCGGACAAATGGCTTATACGCTGAAAGAACCGCCGGAGGGTCAAATACAGCCGGTCTACTTCTGCATGAGCTGCATGGACAATGACAACCGGATCTCACAGCTAACTTACTACGGTGGCAATAGTCTGACCTGTCGCCATTGTAATTTGTGGTTTGAATACAAACCCTCGCCAACGAAAGCGCTCCGCCCAAAGATTCGCGGAGGTGTTGACAATTAACCTTGATAGCCATCAGCCAATTTCCAAATCAAAATAAACACCCGGATGTTTAACGCCTCCAAAGCGTTCGCCAATATTTCCAATTCCAGCGAGGTCAGAGGCTCATCACGCTTTGACAACTCCCTGAGTAATTTAGGGATGGCTTTCACCTCTTCCTCTACAAAAGAGAGCAGTAACGCTTCCTTTGATTCAAGACTCATAAATCATCCCCATAGCCCTTATTACGCTTTAACATCACCACTGATTCGGAATTTAATCGAAGACCTACAGGTGCTATTACAGAAGCTGGAATCTTCCGAGAAGTCAGTTCCACAAGATCAGCAGCATTAACAGTAAACAAGTTGACGTGGTGATTAGTGGTCATCGCGCTAACCTTTCCTTACTTCTTCTAGTCAGCTGACAAAAAACACCCTGATCAATCATCCTCATACCCCATTCCACGCGGTAACTCCGACCGTCCGACTAATCGGTTACTCTGTAAATACTCATCTATTAATAATCTCAGGAGCACCGCGATGGGCCTCCCCTCTTGCCGCGCCTTGCGACGCAGCTTTTCCGCCATTCCGTGCGGCAACCGGAGCAGTGTCACCGGCTCCAGTGGTTCGAGCTTGTCCTTGCTCATGGGAATCTCCGTTCGACTCCCCCTGTTCTATCCTGAAAAAATCTGGTCTCAATTTCTGACGAGAAACGGCAAATCCTGTCGCTTTCTCAACATCAAGCACCCGACCCAAAGGAACAATGCCCCGTCGGCACCACTTCTGGATCGCTTGGGCTGTCAACTTATTCCCCGTTGCCTCGTATATTCTTCGAGCAAGGCCAGTCTGCCCTCCGGAGATTTTCAATGCTTGCTGTAAACCTTCGTTCATAGAAATGAGTATTACAACTTTAAGTGTTTTTTTCAACTTATTTTTTTATTAAGACTTTAAACTTGAAGTTGTAGAATATGCAAATGGAATTCAGCGAACGGCTACAAGAGGCCTTGAAATTGAGAGGGTGGTCACAGACAGACCTTGCGAATGCGCTCAGCATAACACCACAAGCTGTGCAAAAATGGCTCAATGGTGGCTATCCAAGAATGAATAGACTGAAGGCTATTGCTGAAAAAATTGATGTTTCCGAAGAATGGTTAATTACTGGAGTGGGGTCGCCCTTCCGAGACAGAAAAATGCGTCAAGAAATGGAAAAAGAGTTGAATGAAATTATATCGGAATTATCTGATCTTAATATTTCCAGCCTTCTTTATTCGGCGAGGAGGCTTAACAAAAGATAACGCCTTGTTGTGAAGTATCAGCAACTTCTCATCACTTAGCTGTTGAATAATCCTTTGGAGTTCAGATTCTTTCTTGCTTCTACTGTAATTGTTCATGGAAGCCCCCCTTGTTTTGTTCCTTCAAAAGTGCATCTTGCTACAGCCGATCGTTATCCTTATGCCGCCCCTTATAACCCAGATTAATGAACAATTAAAGCCGACCAATAATAGCGCAAATAGTTCCGACTGCCCGTCCTCACTCTTCAATCCAGACCACCACCCGCAATGCATTGCGGGTTCTAGCCCATTCAATTCAACAATTCACATCTCATGAATGGCTTTACAAGCGTAATCTACAAGTTACAATTAAGACATGTACACAATTACCGAAACAGATGCCTATGCCGCGTGGTTTGATGATCTGCGCGACCAGCAGGCCAAGGCCAGAATTCTGACCCGCCTGCGTCGGGTAGAGTTAGGCAACCTGGGTGATCATAAATCACTGGGTGACGGTGTATCTGAATTGCGCCTGATCTACGGCCCCGGTTACCGTCTCTACTACACCCTGCGCGGGGAGGAAATGATTATCCTGTTGGCGGGTGGCGATAAATCGACACAAGCCAAAGACATCAGGCTGGCAAAAGAACTACGACAGGCATTAAACGAGGAAGAGTCATGAGCAAACCAAAACTGAAGAAATGGGATGTGGTGGAACACCTGAAAACCCCGGAAGATATGCAACACTATCTGGATGCCTGTATGGAAGAGGGTGATCCTACGCTGATTGCCGCTGCGCTGGGGGATATTGCCCGTGCCCGTGGCATGACCCAGCTGGCGCGTGATACCGGCTTGGCGCGTGAAGCCCTATACCGTTCCCTGTCAGGACAAGGAAACCCCGAATTTTCCACTATCTTGAAGGTAGTCGATTCTCTGGGGTTGCGCTTACAGGTAGCCCCCAAACAAGCCGCCTAAATCAATTCACCCACAACCCGCAATGCATTGCGGGTTCCAGCCCGCTCAATGAAAAAAACACCCGGTCATTCAATCCCGTCGTGATACGCCATCACTGAACCCCGAAAAATACCCGAACACCCAGCCCATAAAAAAATACCGCCACACAAACCATTATTCAGCAGAATCGAGGTGTTCACTCATTCCTATTTTTTAATATTTTTTTTATCACCCCCCCCCAGCTACCCCGGCACCCGCAATGCATTGCGGATTCCAGTCCATTCAATGAAAAAAGTTAAAACTAAATTTACAACTTTTATTTACAATTACAACTTAGGGAAGTAATATAGCTAAATCAAGCAACGGCAACCACCGCTGTACTGAATGACAGCCCCGCCGGTGGCCAACTGGCAACGCCCTAACCCTGCTTGACACCAAAGCAGGGCTTTTCCACCCGGCGGCTTGCTACTGGTCGCCGGTCTTTTTAAAGGAAAGAGACATGACCATGCCAGCCAACACCAAGATCGACCAGAAACTCAGTCTGATCAGCAAGTACATGCAATATCTGTCATACACGGACAGGGGCATCGAAAGTGAAAGTGATGCAAACCTGGATGTATTGAACGGCTGAGACAATCCGAACGGAAGTATTCCGCCACACCTGAGTGGATCACATTGGTGGAATTACCGAGCTGGGCAGATGGCCCGCCGACTGAGAAACAAGGACAAGATAACGGTCATCACCGCATTGAAAGATAACGGTGAACTGTTCTCAACAAGCTACATCGGCAGCGTA
>PDWJ01003118.1_pt1 | contig 16271 bp, 11 predicted proteins | sample 1430881 | NCBI WGS metagenome assembly PDWJ01 (sample SAMN01162460, study PRJNA174530) | Oral metagenome, whole genome shotgun sequencing project. | biome: Marine environment; feature: Marine mammal; material: Swab sample of the gingival sulcus; isolation source: swab sample of gingival sulcus... | reverse complement strand
TGATCGCAGCCGTCAGGGTCGTCTTGCCGTGGTCAATATGCCCTATTGTCCCAACATTGACATGGGGCTTCGTCCGCTCAAATTTTTCCTTTGCCATTTTGCAGCTTCCTTTCTCTGAGAAGAGGTCAGTTAAACGCCTTTTATCTTTTGTATAATTCCCTCAGCTTTCTTCGTTGGCATCTCAGCAAACGTTGAAAACTGCAGAGTAAATATCGCTCTTCCCTGGGTCACGGATCGTAGATCTGTCGAGTAGCCAAACATTTCAGACAGGGCAACTTTTGCCTGAACTGTCTGCCTGTTATCCTCAGTTTCGACTCCAGCTATCTGAGCACCTTTTTTATTTAAGTCATTAATGACTTCCCCCAGATACTCTTCCGGGGTTATCACTTCCAAATTCATCAGCGGCTCAAGCAACACCGGCAGAGCCTCTGCAGCAGCCTTTCGACTGGCAATGGTCGCCGCTATGCCAAAAGCCATTTCCGTAGAGCGATCCTCATCATAAGAACCACCGACAAGTATCGCCTCCACGTCGGTTATTGGATATCCGATAAGCGGCCCTGAATCAAGGCTGTCCAGTACAGCCTTTTCGATCGCCTCCCGGAACTCAAGGGGTATCTTGTTTTCATCAACCTGCTTGACAAAACGTACCCCGGTTCCTCTGGCGCACGGCTTCAGTTCAATTTCAACATGACCATACTGCTCCTTGCCTGTGGTCTGTGCATCAAAGCGCCCCTCAGCAGAGCTAGTAACCGTGATCGCTTCCCTGTAGGCAACCTGCGGTTTACCAACATTTGCAGCCACTTTAAATTCGCGAATCAAGCGATCAACAATTATTTCAAGATGCAACTCACCCATACCTGAGATAATTGTCTGACCGGTATCACTGTTTACAGAAACACTGAAGCTTGGATCCTCTTTCTCAATCTTGACCAGGCTTTCCTTCAGCCTTCCTTCGTCAGCCTTTGATCTGGGCTCTATGGCCACCCCTATTACAGGCTCAGGAAAATTCATCTTCTCCAGAACAATATAATCGCCGGAAGAACAAAGTGTTTCGCCTGTAACCGTGAACTTAAGCCCTGCAATTGCCCCAATATCACCGGCCTTGAGTCCACTGACCTCTTCACGTTTATTGGCGTGAAGTTTTATTATTTTCGAGATTTTCTCTGTTTTACGTTTCAGAGGATTATAGAGCTTATCCCCAACCTGAAAGACTCCAGAGTACACCCGCACAAACGAGAGGGTACCCACATATGGGTCAGACTGTATCTTGAATACCAGTCCGCAAAACTTTTCGCTCCACGCTGATTTTCGGATAAGGGGCGCACCGTCCTTATCCGTCCCCTCAATGGGAGGAACATCTATGGGTGCTGGCAGGTACCAGGCAATGGCATCAAGCAGCGGCTGTATACCTTTATTCTTAAACGCTGATCCACATAACACTGGAACAAGCTTAAGATCAAGGGTCGCCCGCCTGATCGCTCTATGCATTACACCGGGAGCAATCTCCTTGTCGTCTACATATAATTCCATGACCTCCTCATCGAAGTCGGCCAACTTCTCGAGGAGTGCCATCCTGGCGGCCGATGAATCTCCTAACAGTTCTTCAGGAATTTCCTCCATTATAACTTTTTCACCCATGGAGGATTCATCAAATGTGAGCAGCTTAAAATTTACGAGATCAATCACTCCTCTGAAGGTATCTTCAACACCAACCGGAAGAGTAATGGCAACTGGAACGGCCCCTAATCGATTCTCTATCTGCTCAATACATCTGTCAAAGGATGCCCCAACCCGGTCCATTTTATTGACAAATGCAATACGGGGTATCTTGTATCGGTCAGCCTGTCGCCAAACCGTTTCCGACTGCGGCTCAACCCCTCCCACCGCACAAAAGACGGCGACTACGCCGTCAAGAACCCGCAGGCATCTTTCTACCTCTACGGTAAAATCCACATGGCCCGGGGTATCAATAATATTTACTGTTACATCTTTCCAGGTACAGGTAGTTGCTGCGGAAGTTATTGTTATTCCTCTTTCCTGCTCCTGCTCCATCCAGTCCATAACGGCGTTACCGTCATGCACTTCACCAATTTTATGCGACTTGCCGGTGTAATAAAGAATTCGTTCGGTGGTCGTGGTCTTTCCAGCATCTATATGCGCCATAATTCCAATATTGCGCATATTTGCCAATGAAGTTGCTCCACCCACCATGTACACCCATTCTCATCTTCAGCATTTACAAGCTCTGCAGTCGCAAAAAAAAGGTTATTTACTGTAGTTGCTTAGTGCTGTCAACTACATTTTTTATATATAACTGCTTTCAGCTTACCAGCGATAATGGGCAAAAGCCTTGTTTGCCTCTGCCATTTTGTGCGTATCGTCCTTCTTCTTCACTGATGCTCCGCGGCTGTTATACGCATCCAGAATTTCAGCTGCCAGCTTCTCAGCCATGGACCGACCAGATCGATTTTTGGCAAAACCTACAATCCAGCGAATTGCAAGAGCATTTCTTCTTTCCGGGCGAACTTCAATTGGAACCTGATAGGTTGCACCACCAACCCTGCGGCTTTTGACTTCAATACGTGGGCGAACGTTTTCCATAGCCTCTTCAAATACGACAAGAGGCTCTTCCTCTGTTACTTTCTGCTCGACAATATCCATTGCCCCATAGAAGATCCTTCTGGCTACATTCTTTTTCCCGTCCTGCATCAATCCATTGGTAAATTTTGAGACCAGCACTGAGTTGAACCTTGGATCTGCTGCTACCTGCCGTTTATCAAGCAATTTCTTTCTTGGCATTATTTCTTCTCCGCATGAAGCCCGGTTTATTTAGGCCGCTTAGCACCATATTTTGAACGCCCCTGACGGCGATCACTGACGCCGAGTGTATCCAGCGTTCCGCGTACTATGTGATACCGAACACCAGGGAGGTCTTTTACGCGACCTCCACGTATCAGTACCACTGAGTGCTCCTGAAGGTTGTGTCCAATGCCCGGGATATACGAGGTAACTTCAATCCCGTTGGTCAACCTGACCCTTGCCACCTTCCTCAGGGCAGAATTAGGCTTTTTCGGGGTTGTGGTATACACACGAACACACACTCCCCGTTTTTGCGGACAGCTCTGTAAAGCAGGGGTATTGGACCTGCTGCTGCTCTTTTTTCGTCTCTTTCTGACAAGTTGATTAATTGTGGGCATTCAAACCACTCCTTAATGAATTAACTTCTTGCGTAACTACTCACAGGGCATACAATTCATTGATTCTACTTGCTTTACTCCTGTAACTGCTTTCAGGCTGCCCATATTTGGGCAAGCGAGAAAAGCTAGCATTTTACTTTAAGATGAACAATTGTCAAGTCGATTTCTCATTTAATTGTCATCACTGATTCTGTAATGACGCAGTCCGGTTCCAGCTGAAATCAAGCGGCCCATAATAACATTTTCTTTTAAGCCGGAAAGATCATCCACCTTGCCAGCCATGGCCGCGTTGGTCAGTACTTTTGTTGTCTCCTGGAATGACGCAGCAGAAATAAATGAATCTGTGGAAAGCGAGGCCTTGGTTACCCCGAGCAGCATTGGCTCGGCCGAGGCTGGCTGAAGCCCTTCCTGGAGCAACCGTTCATTTTCTTCCTGGAATTTCCACCACTCCACCTGCTGATCAAGCATAAAGACTGAATCACCGACATCTGTTATCCGCACCCGCTTGAGCATCTGGCGAACAATGGTCTCAATGTGCTTATCATTAATCCTGACCCCCTGAAGACGATATACCTCCTGAATCTCGTTAACAAGAAACTTGGCCAGCTCTTCAGCCCCAAGAACCCGCAGGATATCATTCGGAAGGACAGAACCCTCCATGAGACGCTCTCCTGCCTTGACATGATCACCTTCATGCACCGTGATATGTTTTGATTTTTGCAGAAGATATTCTTTTGCCTCTCCAGTCTCCGGCGTAACAATCACCCGCCTCTTGCCCTTGAGATCCTTGCCAAAGGTCACACGGCCGTCTATCTCAGAGATAACCGCCTGTTCTTTGGGTTTTCGCACCTCAAACAACTCTGCAACCCTCGGGAGACCGCCGGTAATATCTTTTGTTTTGGTTGTTTCTCTGGGAATCTTGGCAATAACTTGACCTGCCATGATTTCTTCGCTTTCATCAACAGTGATAACCGACCCAACCGGCAGGGGATATTGAGCTTCCGTATCGCCTTCAGGCAGTTTCACTGCCCGGCCTCGCTCGTCTCTGATAGTTATCCGGGGGTTAAGCTGTTTTGATGATGTCGCATGCGTAATGACCTTGCTGGCTTTTCCTGTTATCTGGTCAACCCGCTCCTGCATGGACTCTCCTTCGATAACATCGCCGTACTTAATCTTTCCGCCAACTTCCGCAACAATGGGAATGGAGAAAGCGTCCCAGTCAGCTATAATACTGCCCGGTTCAACTTCGCGGCCATCCTCACAGCGCAGGATCGCCCCGTAAGGAACCGGGAAACGCTCCCTGTCAACGCCTAGAGCATCAAGTACAGATACCTCAGCATTGCGGTTCATGACAATGAGAAACCCCTCACTGTTTCTTACCGAATGCAGCTCTTTGTATTGAATTGTACCGCCACGTTGAGTTCGAATTTCAGCCTGTTCTACAGCCCTGCTTGCAGTACCGCCAATATGGAAGGTACGCATGGTCAGCTGGGTTCCCGGTTCACCAATCGACTGGGCGGCAATTATACCTACAGCTTCTCCGATATTCACCATATGCCCCCTGCCCAGATCACGGCCATAGCACATGGCACACACACCTCGTTTGGCTTCACAGGTGAGTACAGAGCGAATCATAACCCGATCAACTCCGGCAGCTTCAATGGCTTCAACCTTGTCCTCTGTTATCTCTTCATCCATTTCAACAATGATGTCACCGGTATGCGGGTCAACTACATCTTCCAGTGCCACACGACCTAATATTCGTTCGCCAATCCGGACAATGACTTCACCACCTTCAATCAGAGGTTCGGCCTCAACGCCCCGCATTGTGCCGCAATCTTTTTCAACGATAGTGGAATCCTGAGCCACATCGACCAGACGCCGGGTCAAATACCCTGAATTTGCCGTCTTCAGTGCTGTGTCAGCCAGGCCTTTACGAGCACCATGGGTTGAAATAAAATATTCGAGTACATTGAGCCCTTCACGAAAGTTTGCCTTAATTGGCGTTTCAATTATTTCGCCGCTCGGTTTTGCCATCAAGCCGCGCATACCCGCCAGCTGGCGAATCTGATCCTTGGAGCCACGTGCACCCGAATCCGCCATGATATATACTGCGTTAAAGCTTTTTACCTCTTCAATGGAACCAGTGTCTCCCCGCGAATATTCAACCGCCATCTCGTCCATCATCTCTCTGGTGACCTTGTCGGTCACCTTGGACCAGATATCAACAATCTTATTGTATTTTTCCCCGTCCGTTATCAGGCCTTCGCTATACTGCTGTTCAACCTCGGCAGCCTCCCGCTCGGCATCCTCTACAAATTCTTCCTTTTTAACCGGAATCTTCATATCATTTATGGAGATGGAAACTCCGGCACGCGTGGCATATTCGTAGCCAAGATCCTTGAGACGGTCTGCAAGAATAACGGTGTCCTTGGTCCCGGCATGGCGATAGGTGTAATCAATCAAAAAGGCCAATTCTTTCTTGGACAGCTCCTTGTTGGCCAGTGAATACGGCACAGTTTCCGGCAACAGCTCACCAACAATCAGTCGCCCGATGGTGGTGTCCACCAGGTTGTTTTTTATTCGCACCTTCACCCTGGCCTGGAGGTGCACTGCACCATGATCGTAGGCCATCCGCGCTTCTTCGGGACAGCTGAACACCGAGCCTTCCCCCTTAACGTGGTACCTTGCCCTGGTCATATAGTACAGGCCAAGGACAATATCCTGGCTCGGTATAATAATCGGGCCGCCATTAGCAGGTGAAAGAATATTATTGGTGGACATCATCAACACCCGTACCTCCACCTGTGCTTCTACAGAAAGCGGAACATGCACCGCCATCTGATCCCCGTCAAAATCAGCATTAAAAGCAGCGCAGACAAGCGGGTGCAGCTGGATAGCCTTACCCTCTATTAGCTGCACTTCAAAGGCCTGCATACCAAGCCGGTGCAGTGTAGGCGCACGATTCAGGATAACAGGATACTCCTGCACTATTTCGTCAAGCACGTCCCAGACAATCTTGACTCCTTTTTCCACCATCTTGCGGGCACTTTTGATGGTGCTGACATACCCTTGTCGTTCCAGCTTGTTATAAATGAAAGGCTTAAACAGCTCCAGGGCCATTTTCTTCGGCAGTCCACACTGATGCAGCCGCAGATGAGGGCCGACAACGATTACTGAACGACCGGAATAATCCACCCGCTTTCCAAGCAGATTTTGACGGAAGCGGCCCTGTTTCCCTTTCAGCATGTCTGAAAGGGATTTAAGCGGTCGTTTATTGGGCCCGGTGATGGTGCGCCCTCTCCGGCCATTATCGAAAAGAACATCAACAGACTCCTGCAGCATCCTTTTTTCGTTTCGTATAATGATATCCGGGGCATCAAGTTCGAGCAGGCGCTTGAGACGGTTATTCCTGTTGATAACCCTTCTGTACAGGTCATTGAGATCAGAGGTGGCAAATCGTCCGCCTTCAAGAGGTACCAGAGGACGTAAATCAGGCGGCAAGACCGGGATAACGTCAAGGATCATCCATTCCGGACGATTGCCCGAGTCGCGGAAGGCTTCAACCACGTTGAGACGCTTGCCATACTTGGCTCTCTTGGTGGCAGATCCTGTGCTTTTCATTTCCTCCCGAAGCATTGCTGAAAGCTCTTTAAGGTCAAGCGCCATGAGCATCTCACGAATGGCTTCCGCACCGATACCGACCCTGAACTGGCCAGGATAACTGGACAGAGCCGCCCTGTATTGGTCCTCATTAAGAAGAGAACCTGCCGGCAATGATTCTGTTTCAGAAGCGACAACCGCATATGACTCAAAATAAAGTATACGCTCAAGCTGCTTGAGCGTCATATCAAGAATTGCCCCGATTTTTGACGGCAGACTCTTTAAAAACCAGATATGGGCCACAGGTGCGGCCAGTTCAATATGCCCAAGACGCTCCCGGCGAACTTTTGACTGGATAACCTCAACACCGCATTTCTCGCAGACAACGCCACGATGTTTCATGCGCTTGTATTTACCGCAGTTGCATTCATAATCTTTTACCGGGCCAAATATCTTGGCGCAGAAAAGACCGTCCCGCTCAGGCTTGAATGTTCTGTAATTGATGGTCTCAGGCTTTTTTACTTCACCGTGGGACCATTCCCTGATTTTCTCAGGTGATGCCAGGGATATTTTTACCCTGTTAAAATTTATTGGCCCTTTTGGTTTTGCAAAAAAGTTGAACAGTTCTTCCACAGGTTCACCTATATATTTTTAAATAACGACGACGAACAAAAAACTTACGCAAGCCTACTCCTGCAACTCAATATCAAGACACAGGCCCTTCAATTCCTTGACCAGCACATGAAAAGATTCTGGCAACCCGGTCTCCAAAAAATTATTGCCCTTGACAATCTTTTCATACATGGTTGTTCTCCCTTCGACATCATCGGATTTAACCGTTAAAAACTCTTTCAGTGTATATGCCGCCCCATACGCCTCCATGGCCCAGACCTCCATTTCACCAAGACGCTGCCCGCCAAACTGAGCTTTCCCGCCGAGTGGCTGCTGGGTCACTAATGAATACGGGCCTGTGGATCTGGCATGGATTTTGTTATCAACCAGATGGTGGAGCTTGAGCATATACATAACCCCCACCGTAACCTGGTTGGCAAAAGGCTCGCCAGTCAGTCCGTCGTACAGGGTTGACTGACCGACCTCGTCGACACCGGCATCTACCAGCATACTCCGTATCTCACGTTCCGAGGCTCCATCAAAAACCGGCGTTGCGACATGGATTCCTTCAAAGGATTTCCTGGCAAAATCAATCAGGTGGTCATCATCCATGGGGGCAAAGATGGCCTGGTATTCCTCTGGTGAATAAATACGCTTGAGTTCATTTTTCACCTGGGCAAGCTCATGTTTTCTGGCAAGCTCAGCTATCTTCTCTCCCAGTTTTTTAGCAGCAAAACCAAGATGGCACTCAAGCACCTGACCAACATTCATCCGTGAAGGGACCCCCAGCGGGTTGAGGACAATATCCACAGTGGTGCCGTCAGCAAAAAACGGCATATCCTCTTCTGGCAGCAAACGGGATACAACTCCCTTGTTACCGTGCCTTCCTGCCATTTTATCACCAACGGCAAGCTTTCTCTTGGTCGCGACATAGACCTTAACCATTTTTACAACACCAGGAGACAAATCATCTCCCTTTTCCATTCGCTCAACGATGCCCTCGTAGCGGGACCGTACAAGTGCAGCCTGGGCAGCATATCTGTTGAAAACAGTATCCAGCTTGTCACGCAGGGTTGCCTTTTCCGCGAAATCTATTCGAGATAAATCCGTAAACTGAACCTGACCAACAACTTCATCTGTCAGCTGTTTACCAAGCTTTAAAAGCAGATTACCTTTTTTATCGAATACATCTTCCTTGACAGTCCTGCCAACAAGCAGCTCGCACAGAGCAGCACGCACACCTCTCTGCAGGCTGTTAAGCTCGTCCTCCATATCCCGTCTGAGCCGCTCAATTTCCAGGTCTTCAATCATGAGCGTACGTTCATCCTTATCAACACCTTTTCTGGAAAAAACTTTTGCGTCAATGACTACGCCTTCGACACCCGGAGGAACCCGCAAAGAAGAGTCCTTTACATCACCGGCTTTCTCCCCGAATATGGCACGTAAAAGCTTCTCTTCCGGAGAGACCATGCTCTCTCCCTTTGGCGTGACCTTGCCAACCAGCATATCTCCTGGTCCGACCTCAGCTCCTACCCGGACGATGCCGGAGTCGTCAAGGTTACGCAGCCCTTCCTCCCCGACATTGGGAATATCCCTGGTAATCTCTTCTTTCCCCAGTTTCGTATCCCTGGCCATGGTTTCGAAAATCTCAATGTGCACTGAGGTAAAGGCATCTTCCCGGAGTAACCGTTCATTAACGAGTATGGAATCTTCAAAGTTGTATCCCCGCCAGGGCATGAAGGCGATGGTTACATTTTTCCCTAAGGCCAGTTCGCCCATCTCACATGACGGCCCGTCGGCCAGCACCGTTCCCTTGGTAACTATTTCTCCGGGCAGGACCAGAGGCTTTTGATTAAAACAGGTGTTTTGATTCGATTTCTTATATTTGGATAAACGATAAACCCCGATACCGGTATCAAACCCGTCAACACCCGGCTTATCGTAACGAACTACAATCCGGGTGGAGTCAACCTCTTCAACAACGCCATCACCTTCTGCCAGAAGACAGGCCCCAGAATCACAGGCCACATATTTTTCCACTCCGGTCCCGACGAGTGGTGACCGGGGAATAAGCAGCGGTACCGCCTGCCGCTGCATATTGGACCCCATTAGTGCTCTGTTGGCGTCATCGTTTTCAAGAAAAGGAATCAGCGAAGCGGCTACGGAAACCAGCTGATTTGGAGCGACATCCATCATCGTCACCTCATCAACTGAAACCATCGAAACCTCGTTTTCTTTTCTGGCAATAAGATAATCTGTAATAATTTTGCCACCTTGCGTCTCTGTTACAGCTGGAGCAATGACCTGATCTTCCTCTTGAGCAGCAGACAAGTATTTATACTCGTCGCTCACCACCCTATCCTGTACATACCGGTAAGGTGTTTCAATGAAGCCATACGGGTTTACCTTGGCATAGGTCGCCAGGGAAACAATCAGACCGATATTCGGTCCTTCAGGTGTCTCAACCGGGCAAATACGCCCATAATGGGTGGGATGTACGTCCCGGACTTCAAAACCTGCACGTTCTCTGGAGAGCCCTCCCGGCCCAAGTGCGGAAAGACGGCGCTTGTGCGTTACCTCTGAAAGAGGGTTGGTCTGATCCATAAACTGCGACAACTGCGAGGTACCAAAAAACTCTTTTATCGCAGAGGTCACCGGCTTTGGATTAACCAGATCATGAGGCATGAGGGTTTCAATCTCTTGCAGTGTCATGCGTTCCTTGATTGCCCGTTCCATCCTGACCAGGCCCATCCTGTACTGGTTTTCACATAATTCCCCTACAGTACGGACTCGGCGGTTACCGAGATGATCTATGTCATCACCATCTTTAAGCTCATCTTTAATGGCAACCAGATGCTTCACCCCCATCAGGACATCTTCCCTGGTAAGCGTTCTCACTTCTATAGGAGTATCCACTCCAAGTTTGGTATTTATCTTGTAGCGTCCAACCTCTGACAGGTCATACGTGGCAGGGTTAAAAAACAGATTTTCAAAAAATGACTGGGCCACTTCAGGGGTTGGCGGACTTGACGGTCTCAGACGTCTGTAAATTTCGACCAGGGCCTCGTCTGTGTCTTTAACCTTATCCAGAAACAAGGTTTTCCGAAATGAGTCGCTTACTGTTACGCCATCAATAAAAAGCAGGCTAAATGTCGTTGCTGCACCAGCTTCTTCAAGACCATCCAAGAATGAATCAGTGACCTCCTCATTGCAGGCGGCAAGAACCTCGCCGCTATTTTGATCGACAATATCTTCAGAAAAATATCTGCCAAGCAGCTCTTCCCGTTCGATCAAAACACGCTCAACTCCTGCCTCTGTAATCTTTTTTGCCAGTGCTTTTGTTATCTTCCTGCCCTTTTTACCAATAATTGAACCGTCACCTGGATGGACAAGGTCACCTGTCAGGCGTTGTCCTTTAAAGGTCTCCGGGCTAAATTTCAGAAAAAAATCTCCATCCTCATACGTTACAGTATCTGTTTTGTAAAACGTTTCAAGCAACTCATTTTTACTGTACCCTAATGCCTTGAGTAAAACCGTGACAGGCAGTTTCCTTCTTCTGTCAATTCTAACATACAGTATATCCTTGATATCAAATTCAAAATCAAGCCAGGAGCCTCGCACAGGTATAATCCTGGCTGAATACAGCCTCTTGCCGGAAGAATGGGACTTGCCACTGTCGTGGGTAAAAAATAAGCCCGGAGAACGTTGAAGCTGATTAACAATTACCCGCTCTGTTCCGTTAATAACAAAAACGCCATCTTTGGTCATTAAAGGAAGCGACCCGAGAAAAATCTCCTGCTCCTTGATATCGCGGACTGACTGAGTGCCGGATTCCTCATCCACATCAAAAGTGATAAGACGTACGGTTATTTTGACCGGAACTTCAAAGGTCATGCCGCGTTCCACGCACTCTTCAACTGTATATTTAAACTCACCAAAAGAGTATCTGACAAATTCAAGCGAACAAAAACCATTAAAATCAGTGATGGGAAAAATATCCTGAAAAATTGCCTGCAGGCCTCTTTTTTTTCGTTCATCTGACGGGATGTCTTTCTGAAGAAAATTCTCGTAAGATTCTCGCTGCATGGCAATCAGATGCGGCGGTTCAATGACATGATTTGTCTTGGCAAAATTCTTACGTACTCTTTTCATCGCATTCCTCAAAATAATTCACAAAATCAAGATGCATCAAACTGAACAAGGGCACAACACCTTGATACCATTAGATTAAAAAAACTGATGCCTGCAGCATCTCAGAAACGCAGTAACGCTACAGGGGGTATCCCCGTAGCGTTACCTGATTATGTCGGGACAGTTGCCCTGACATCAGGACAACATTCATGTGCGTTTTTTATTTTATTTCCACACTCCCGCCGACACCTTCGACCTGAGATTTAATTTCTTCAGCTTCCTCTTTGGTTACACCTTCCTTCAACGGCGCAGGTGCACCTTCTACCAAAGCTTTTGCTTCTTTCAAGCCAAGCGAGGTGATAGCTCGTACCTCTTTAATGACCTTAATCTTCTGATCCCCTGCGGCAGTAAGGATTACATCAAATTCAGTTTTCTCAGCAGCAGCTTCTCCACCGCCATCATCACCTGCAGCAGGTCCTGCAGCAGCAACAGCAACTGGAGCAGCAGCAGAAACTCCAAATTTTTCTTCCAGCTCTGAAATGAGTTCAGACAACTCAAGAACTGTCATTCCTGAAATAAATTCTACTACATCTTCTTTTGTAACTGCCATTTCACTTCCTCCTGATTAACAGTACCCACAGTAAAATATATTACCGCCGGCAACCTATGAATTTAATTCTCTTTTTCTTTTTGTTCTTTAATTGCCTGTAGCCCATACACAAGTTTTTGAGGAATTGCATTGAGTACACGGACAAATCCAGTCGGTACAGCGGACATTGTTCCAAGAAGCTTGGCCAACAGTTCCTCTCTGCCAGGCATCCTGGATAAGGTCACGACATCATCTGCATTGAGTACCTTTCCTTCAAGCATTGCCGTACGAATCTGCAATGCTTCATTTTCCCTGCAAAATGCTGTCAGTGCCTTGGCCGGGCCAACGGGTTCTTCAAAGCTGAATGCAACTGCTGTTGTTCCAGTAAATGAATCACTGAGCCCTTCATAATCTGTCCCCTTTACCGCAAGTCGCAAAAGTGTATTTTTTGCAATCTGGAATCGCGTGTCGGTCTCGCGCAATACTAGCCGCAACTGTTCCAATTCCGTCACTTTAAGTCCGCGGTAGTCAGTGACCACTGCAAACTTTGCCCTGGAAAAGGTTTCGTTGAGCTCACTGACCAGATCAGTCTTTTGGTTGCGATCCAACGTGAACACCTCCTGTTAAAGTCACGGGACAATCAAAGAAACAGTCAGGAGAAATGACTGGACGATACTGTATTGATTAAACTTCTCAACGTGGTCTCGGCAGGCATTTACCTGTAATAATAAGAAATAAGGCAAATTATTAAACAACTGTACCTGCTGTCTCTGACCTTCCCTTGGTTATAAGAATATAAGTACCCTTAACGAGCGCCCCAGCAACGTTACCTTGTCGCATTCCCCCTGTCTTTTCCTGCCCTTACACAGCTTTTCCCCAAATCACACAGCATGACTGTGCAACTCAGGACAGGACTCCATAAGGACAGGAAAAATCCGGCTCAACATACTGACATTTCATCGTTGACAGGACACCAGGTTTCTTATATGGTTTGATCATCAGCGAAGCTGATTTGTACTTACTCACAGGGAATGTATTACCCTGATTTCACTTGTTTTAGCTTTAACTCTGCAACTACTTTCAGGCTGCCCAGATTTGGGTAGGCCGGGAGCAGTTACGCTGATTTTATACAAGCCCTGGCCTGCAGCGGGTCAACCTTTACCCCAGGCCCCATGGTACTTGAAAGGCTTATGGATCTTAAATAAACACCTTTGCTTGCTGAAGGTTTCAACTGAATTATTTTGTCAATAAAGGCGACGACATTGCCCATCAGCTTATCAACTCCAAAGGAAACCTTGCCAACCGGGCCATGGACAATTCCAGCTTTATCTACCCTAAAGTCCACCTTCCCCATTTTAACTTCTTTCACGACCCGTTCGACATCAAAAGTGACCGTTCCAAGTTTAGCGTTCGGCATCAGGTTTCTTGGCCCAAGTATTCTCCCTATTTTACCGACCTCACCCATCATATCAGGGGTTGCAATGGTCTTATCAAACTCGAGCCAGCCTTCCTTGATTTTTTCGACCAGTTCACTGCTTCCCGCAAAATCGGCACCGGCATCAAGAGCTTCCTTTTCTTTTTCTCCTTTGGCAAAAACCAGCACTCGTACATCATTGCCGGTACCATGCGGCAAGATAACGCTGGATCGAACCATCTGGTCTGCATGACGGGGATCAACTCCAAGTCGTATGGCTATATCGACAGATTCATCAAATTTCGCGTAGGCAGCTTTCAGCACACAGTCCAAGCCTTCGTTCAGGTCATACAACTTTTCACGATCAATGTGTGACCTGCTGTTTGTTAATTTCTTTCCATGTCGTGGCATGTCATCACCTTTATGTTATATTCTCCCTGTCATCTGGTGTATTGACGCGTAACCAATCACGGGGTCTGTACTTCTTCTTTATTTTCTGCTTCTGACGCGTAACTGGTCACAGGTGCAGCAGAATTGGACAAGCACTCTTTTCCGCTATACAAGAGTATGCAGGAATGAGTGATCTGCAAAGATGAAGTACCTGTGATCAGTTACCTTGACGCAGGTATAGCGAACAGGAAGCGGGCTACTCAACAATAGTAATACCACAGCTTCGTGCAGTCCCTTCAACAATTTTCATGGCCTGATCTATTGAATAGGCATTAAGATCAGGCATTTTTATTTCAGCAATTTCCTTGATTTTATCCCTGCTCAACTCTGCAACACGTTCTCTTTTGGGATTGCCTGAACCTTTCTCCAGCCCGGCCGCCTTCAACAGCAAAACAGAAGCAGGCGGCGTCTTAGTTATAAAACTGAAAGACCTGTCAGTATATACTGTAATGACAACAGGAATTATTGTATCGCCTGCATTTTGTGTCTGCGCGTTAAACGCCTTACAGAAGTCCATGATGTTCACACCATGCTGACCTAATGCAGGACCTACTGGCGGCGAAGGATTTGCTTTACCAGCTGGAATCTGTAATTTTATATATGATTGAATTTTCTTTGCCATTATGTGTTCCTATCCCCCCCCGTGCACCTTAATTTTTGTACTCGATCACGGCCCTGTACTTCCCTGTCATTCTCCACTTTTAACGTGTGCAACCAGTCACAGGTACTTCCGTCTTGTACAGGTACAATTTTTCGCTATACAGGCGAAAACGAAAAATTGTGGACGTGCAAAGACGAAATGCCCGAGGTCATCAGTTACTAATTTTTGCTTACCTGTATGTATTCAAGCTCAACAGGAGTAGACCGCCCAAAGATTGATACCATTACCTTTACACGCCCTTTATCAGGATACACTTCATCAATAACTCCCTGGAAATTAGCAAAAGGACCATCAACAACCCGAACTGTGTCTCCCTCATCAAAGACAACCTTGGGCTTGGGCCTGTTTGCGCCTTCCTCAATTCTCCCGATAATCTTCATGGCCTCCTTATCGGTTAGAGAGGGAATCCTTTTGTATAAATCTTCCCCGGCAATGACCTGACCAGTGTTTACCCCGACAAATCCAGTCACCCTGGGAGTTTCCTGCACTGTATGCCAGGTATGTTCGTTCATCAGCATCTGAACAAGAATATAGCCAGGAAAAAATTTTCTCTCCGAAGTTTTTCTTGTCCCCTTTACCATCTCCACTACCTGTTCAGTGGGGACAAGTACTTCGCCAAAAAATTCTTCCTGTTGCGCGTTTTTTATTCGTTCCTCCAGAGTAGTCTTGACCTTGTTTTCAAACCCGGTGTGCGTATGGACGATGTACCAGTTTTTTTCCATGAGCTTGACTTGATGTTATTATCCGAGAAATGACGTCACTATTTTGCCAAGAACAAGATCGACAAACCCAAGATACGAAGAAATCAGGACAACAAGTACTAAAACAAACCCTGTCAGCCCTGCTGTAATCTTTTTTTGTGGCCAGACTACTTTATTAAACTCAGCCTTAACCTCTGCAATAAAGGTTCGAATCGCCGCAGGTGATAAAGAGAAAGTGCTTTCAGACCTGGCTGCTTCTGCCTTGCCTGCAGATTTTGTCCTGCTGTTTCGTAATTTTTTCTTTGTTGCCATGCCTATCTTAGATGCTCTTTTAGCAGACGACTGATTTCTGGCAGGCCAGGAGGGATTCGAACCCCCAACCCCCGGATTTGGAGTCCGGTGCTCTACCAATTAGAGCTACTGGCCTGTCTTATTATCTTAATAACTGCTCACAGGACACGCACTCCCCAGGTTTCGCCTGCTTTACCGCTGTAACTGCCTTCAGTTCGGCCAGATTTGGGCAAGTGCGATTGGCAGCTATAGCCCCTCAAGAGGTGAGCAGTAACTTATTTTGTTTCCTTGTGCGGAGTATGGGCCTTACAAAATGGGCAGTACTTTTTCAGCTCTAGTTTATGAGGAATAGTCCGCTTATTTTTTGTCGATGTATAATTGCGCTGCTTACAGCTCTGACAGGCAAGTGTAATGATATCTCTCATGATGACTTCCAGTAGATTGATACAGCCGGGACGAGCCCGGCTGTATCAATCTTAAAGAAAAAAAAGTGCCATCCGGATCTGTTCCGGGTTCCCTTTCCTATTCAATTATTTCGCTGATAACACCTGCGCCTACAGTTCGACCTCCCTCACGAATGGCGAACCGAAGCCCTGCTTCCATCGCTATAGGGGTGATCAAC
>PDWJ01003117.1_pt1 | contig 16274 bp, 15 predicted proteins | sample 1430881 | NCBI WGS metagenome assembly PDWJ01 (sample SAMN01162460, study PRJNA174530) | Oral metagenome, whole genome shotgun sequencing project. | biome: Marine environment; feature: Marine mammal; material: Swab sample of the gingival sulcus; isolation source: swab sample of gingival sulcus... | reverse complement strand
CCGGACATGCCGGACATACCGTCCATGCCGCTCATGCCGGACATACCGTCCATGCCAGACATGCCGGACATACCGCCCATGCCGGACATACCGCCCATGCCGCTCATGCCGGACATACCGTCCATGCCGCTCATGCCGGACATACCGTCCATGCCGCTCATGCCGGACATACCGTCCATACCACTCATACCGGACATACCGTCCATACCACTCATACCGGACATGCCACCCATGCCGGACATACCGGACATGCCACCCATGCCACTCATACCGGACATGCCACCCATACCCGACATCCCGGACATGCCACCCATGCCACTCATACCGGACATGCCACCCATGCCGGACATACCGGACATGCCACCCATACCCGACATCCCGGACATGCCGGTCTGGCCGACATAGGTCCACTGGGAGCAGGTCCAGTTTTGGGCTGAAGCGACAGCCGGCAGCGCGATGCAAGCCAGGGCGCCAATGGCAGTCATGGTCTTCTTAACGATGCTGGTCATACCTTTTCCTCCTAAGGTTCAAGTCGGCCACAGTTTCGGGGAGTGTCTCCAGAGAGCCGTGGCACATTAGTGCAGCCGTAGAGCTGCAATCAGGGCTGTTTGTGCCAGCCTCTGATGTCGTAGGGCCCTGTCATTCCGGGGTGGATGAACGGGTTGAACCAGTTCCCTTGGTCCTCAAGAAACTTGAGCGACGCAGGATAGGGCTGGCTGACACCCGTCAGGGCCTGTTGGTACCAGACGCCATCCTTGGCAACCTGGGTGATCTCGGGAGCGCCCTCCGGCCGCTGTGACGGCTCCACCCCAGCGATGAACAATTCCTGCGCTTGCGCGGATGCGGCGAGGGTGCAGGCCAGTGTCAGGGCGGTGAAGGTCAAACGTGTCACGGCGGACGCTCCTTGAAATGCAGCGGTTCTGATGCAGGGGGCAACATGTTCACGGTGGAATCACGTTGGCTCCCGACAAGTTGATAGTAGCGCCGCACGAACCCGAAATCTGTTAAAACCGTTTTCCAACAGAGCCTTACGCGACGCCTCAAAAAACGTTTCCTGCCAAAAAGGCAGAACAGACGAGCGGCAAATGGCAAAAATGCTGGATTTCGCAACGTCTCCCCCCTGACAAATTGGCAAAAGGACCATGCCAATTTGTCATGCGGCATTCCGCCGCATTTCCGACGCCCCTCAACCACGTGAGCCAAGGGGCACAAGACGCAATTCAAAAGACGCCGCACATGGCGCGGAGAGGACGAAAATGAGCGATCTAAGAGACCGGGCGCTACGCGCTTTGACGCAGGAGCAGGCCCCGGGGAGCGATCTGGATGTCTTTGAAGCTGGCCTGATCCGTGCGCTGTCTGTCGAAGGGGACACCGTCAGCTTCGTACTCGAAACCAACGGCCCCGCCCCGGCGGGGTTGCGCGAACGCTTGGAAGCCCGGCTGAGCGCGGTGGAAGGCGTCGGCTCGGTTTCTTGCTATCTATCCGAAAACGCGGTCGACACGCCGCCGGATCTGGGTGGAACCGAAGGCCCCAAACCGATCACCGGTGTCGACCATGTGGTTCTGGTCGGCTCAGGCAAAGGCGGCGTGGGCAAATCCACGGTATCGGCCAACCTCGCACTGGCCCTGGCCGACCAGGGGCTCAAGGTCGGGCTGCTCGATGCCGATATCTATGGCCCCTCAGTGCCGCAAATGTTCGGGACCGAAGGCCGCCCGGTCTCTTATGATGGCACCCTGATCCCGATCGCCGCCCATGGCATCAAATTGATGAGCGTTGGGCTGATGCTGGCTCAGGACGAAGCACTTGTCTGGCGCGGGCCGATCCTGGCCAACACGCTGGCCCAGATGCTCCACGAAGTCCGCTGGGAGCCGCTCGATGTGCTGCTGATTGACCTGCCCCCCGGCACCGGAGATGTGCAGATCACCCTGAGCCAGGAAGCCAAGCTGGACGGCGCGGTGGTGGTGACCACGCCGCAGAAGGTCGCGCTCAACGATGCACGCCGCTCCATCGATCTGCTGCGCCGTACCGATGTGCCGATCCTGGGTCTGATCGAAAACATGGCGACCCATGTGTGCACCGGTTGCGGCAAGGAAGAGCCGATCTTTGGCACCGGCGGCGCCGCAGAGGAAGCGCGCGCCCAAAGCCTCGACCTGCTCGGGTCTCTGCCGCTGGAGCCGCTGGTCTGCGCGGCCGCCGATGAGGGCACGCCCGCCGTGCGCTCCGCCCCGGACAGTCTGTCGGCGCAGCGCTATGGCGAAATCGCCAAGGCGCTCTGGGCCCGTGTGACCGCCTGATGCTCGCCGCCACGATCTGCCCCGGCAAGGGCGACATGGACCTGTTGCTGGAGCGGTTCGCGGACAGCCTTCTGGCGCGCGGCATCGCCGTGCGCGGGCTGGTGCAGACCAACAGCGCCCGCAAAGACGGCCTGCCCTGCGATATGGATGTGCGTGTCCTGCCCGAAGGCCCGACGCTGCGCATCAGTCAGACCTTGGGCACGGGCGCGCGGGGCTGCCGCTTGGACAGCGGCGCACTTGAGGAGGCGGTCGCCCGTGTCGGGGCCTCTCTCTCTGGGGCGCAGCTCTTAATCGTCAACAAATTCGGGAAGCGCGAATCCGAAGGCGGCGGGTTTCGCCCGGTGATCGCGGAGGCGCTCGCCCAGGGCATTCCCGTGCTTTGCGGCACGAATGAGCTCAATCGGCCCGCCTTTGACAGTTTTGCGAGCGGCATGGCCTCGGACCTGCCGCCCAGCATTGAGGCTTTCGAAGCCTGGTTTGCAGGGCAATCTACCTGAGCGCTTTGTGATTCGACACTTCCGCAAAGGCATTGCCGCAAGGCAAAGGGAGGGGCGACGCCCCTCCCCCCTTCAAATTGCACAAACGATCATTTCCGCCCTTCCCCTTCGGATCAACTTGGCTATAGTCCCGCCCCATGACGCACGCAGACCGCATATCCCGGCCCGGCCCCGCCTCCACGGCGGCCCGCCTGCGCGCGCTCCTTCTCCTTATCCGCCTCTGAGCGGGCCTTTCGGCGCGACCGCTCAGGGGGGTTCCTAGCGCCGGGATGCCTATTGACCCGAGAAGGATAAGACAGATGACCGACCCCAACCGCGTATTGATTTTCGACACCACGCTGCGCGACGGCGAACAAAGCCCCGGCGCGACCATGACCCATGAAGAAAAGCTCGAGATTGCAGAGCTGCTCGACGAGATGGGTGTGGACATCATCGAAGCGGGCTTCCCGATCGCCTCGGAAGGCGATTTCAAGGCCGTGAACGAGATCGCCAAGCGCAGCAAGGACTCCACGATCTGCGGCCTCGCCCGCGCCAATTTCAAGGATATCGACCGCTGCTGGGAGGCGGTGAAGGACGCAGGCTCGCCGCGCATTCACACCTTCATCGGCACCTCTCCGCTGCACCGTGCCATCCCGAACCTGACCCAGGACGAGATGGCCGAGCGGATCCACGACACGGTCACCCACGCGCGCAACCTGTGCGACAATGTGCAATGGTCTCCGATGGATGCGACCCGCACCGAATGGGACTACCTGTGCCGCGTGGTCGAGATCGCGATCAAGGCCGGGGCCACCACGATCAATATCCCCGATACGGTCGGCTATACCGCCCCGGTGGAAAGCGCCGATCTGATCGCGCGGCTGATTGCCGAGGTCCCCGGCGCCGATGAGATCATCTTTGCCACCCACTGCCACAACGATCTGGGCATGGCGACGGCCAACGCCTTGGCCGCCGTTGCGGGCGGGGCGCGCCAGATCGAATGCACGATCAACGGCCTGGGCGAGCGCGCCGGCAACACCGCCCTCGAAGAGGTGGTGATGGCGCTCAAGGTCCGCCACGATATCATGCCGTGGCACACCGGCGTGGACAGCACCAAGCTGATGCACATCTCGCGCCGCGTCGCGACCGTGTCCGGCTTCCCGGTGCAGTATAACAAGGCCATCGTCGGCAAGAACGCCTTTGCCCATGAAAGCGGTATCCACCAGGACGGGATGCTCAAGAACGCCGAAACCTTCGAGATCATGCGCCCCGAGGATGTCGGCCTGCAGGCCACGTCGCTGGTCATGGGCAAGCATTCCGGCCGCGCCGCGCTCAAGGACAAGCTGAACCAGCTGGGCATCGAGATGGAGGCCAACCAGCTTCAGGATCTGTTCGTCCGCTTCAAGGAGCTGGCTGACCGCAAGAAGGAGGTCTTCGACGAAGACATCCTGGCCCTGGTGCGCGCCGAAGAAGCCTCTGCCGAAGACAAGATCACCCTTGCGGGCCTGCGCATCACCTGCGGCACCGAAGGCCCGGCCGAGGCCGCTATGATCCTCGATTTCGAGGGTGAGCGGAAATCGGTCACCGCCATGGGTGACGGTCCGGTGGATGCGGCGTTCAACGCGGTGAAGGCGCTTGTGGCGCACGACGCGCGGCTGCAGCTCTACCAGGTTCACGCCGTGACCGAAGGCACCGACGCGCAAGCCACGGTGTCGGTCCGCCTCGAAGAGGACGGGCGTATCTCCACGGGCCAGTCGGCGGATACCGATACGGTGGTGGCCTCCGTGCGGGCCTATCTCAACGCGATCAACCGGCTGGAAGTCCGCAAGGCCTCGACCGGGGTCGGCTATGACGAGAAAACGGTGAAATACACCGATAACTGACAGGCCCGAGGGGTGCCGGATCGGCGCCCCTCTTTCTTTCGGAGCCCATGATGCTGCGCCCTGCCACGCCCCGTGATGCCGCCGCGCTCGCCGCGATCTCCATGGAGGTCTGGCTGGGCACCTATATCCGCCGGGGCGTGAGCGCATTCTTCGCCGACTACGCGCTGCAAACGTTCACGGCGGATCGGTTTCGCGCCACGCTTGCCGATCCCGAGGAGCATATCTTGGTGTCGCAGAACCAGGACGGCCCCGACGGGTTCTTGCGTCTCACGCAAAATCGCCCCTGCCCTGTCAAAACCTGCCCGGCGACCGCAGAGCTGACGACGCTCTACATCCAGCCCCGCCATCAGGGGCGCGGACTGGGCAAGGCGCTGCTGGACGCCGGGTTGGCACGGGCCCGATCGCTGGGCGTGGAATCGCTGTGGCTGGCCGCGAATACCGAAAACAGTGACGCCATACGGTTCTACATCCGCGAAGGGTTTGACGCTGTCGGAGAGACCCGTTTTCGCATTCAAGACGAAGAGTACCCCAACACCGTCCTTGCGCGCCGCGTGTCGGTCTAAGAGGCCGATCACCGCACCCCACCGGATCCCATCCGCGACGCAGGCATGCGGGGCCGCTCCGTCACAGCGTCAATCCGCCGAAACCGGGCTGCGCCCTTCCCCCTTCCGCGCCGCGCCCCTATAAGGCCCCGCAAACGCGGCTTCCTTTGGGAGAATCGCGCGAATTTCGTTCAGACCTCGAAGGACCAGCAATGTTTTCAGGATTGGCAGGCATCTTGTCTTCGGACATGGCCATCGACCTCGGCACGGCGAACACGCTGGTTTATGTCAAAGGCAAGGGGATCGTCCTGTCCGAGCCCAGCGTTGTCGCCTATCACACGCAGGCGGGCGTCAAGAAAGTGCTCGCTGTTGGGGAAGACGCCAAGCTCATGCTGGGCCGCACGCCGGGCTCCATTGAGGCCATCCGCCCCATGCGCGAAGGCGTGATCGCGGATTTCGACGTGGCCGAGGAGATGATCAAGCACTTCATCCGCAAGGTGCATAAGCGCTCGACCTTCTCCAAGCCCAAGATCATCGTCTGCGTCCCTCATGGCGCGACCCCGGTCGAAAAGCGGGCGATCCGCCAGTCGGTCCTCTCCGCCGGCGCGCGCAAGGCCGGGCTGATCGCGGAACCCATCGCCGCCGCCATCGGCGCGGGGATGCCGATCACGGATCCGACGGGCTCCATGGTTGTCGATATCGGCGGCGGCACGACCGAAGTTGCGGTGTTGTCCCTGGGCGACATTGTCTATGCGCGCTCTGTACGGGTCGGCGGTGACCGCATGGATGAGGCAATCATCGGCTATCTGCGCCGCCACCAGAACCTTCTGATCGGGGACGCCACCGCCGAACGGATCAAGACTGAAATCGGCACCGCCCGGATGCCGGACGATGGCCGGGGACAATCGCTCCATATCCGCGGGCGCGACCTGCTGAACGGTGTCCCGAAAGAGACCGAAATTTCCCAGGCTCAGGTCGCCGAAGCCCTGGCCGAACCGGTGCAGCAAATCTGCGAGGCGGTGATGACCGCTCTGGAACAGACCCCGCCGGATCTGGCCGCCGACATCGTGGATCGCGGCGTGATGCTGACCGGGGGCGGTGCTCTTCTGGGCGATCTGGATCTGGCGCTGCGCGAGCAAACCGGGCTGGGCATTTCCGTCGCGGATGCGCCGCTCGATTGTGTGGCGCTTGGCACCGGCAAGGCGCTTGAATACGAGAAGCAGCTGCGCCACGTCATTGATTACGAGAGCTGATCTCCGCTAGGCGGATCAGCCGCGGGAGGCAACGCTGGCTCAGGACCGCAGGCATGAAGATTACGCAAGCCCGGTGCGCCGCCTTTTGGTGGCGGTGCTGGTACTTGTCTTGATCGGGCTGTTCCTCGTCTGGCGCATCGACAGCCCTCGGGTGGAGCGGGTCCGGGTCAAGGTCGTGGACCGGGTCGTGCCCTCCTTCGACTGGATGATGGCGCCGGTGCATGGGTTGATCGGGATCGCGACCGATTTCCGGTCCTACCAGAAGCTGATCCAGCAAAATGCCGATCTGAAGCGCGAGTTGCAGCAGATGAAGGCATGGCGCGAGGCGGCGCTGCAACTGGAGCAGCAAAACGCCAAGCTGCTTGATCTGAACAACCTCAAGCTCGATCCAAAACTGACCTACATCACCGGCGTGGTTCTGACCGACAGCGGATCGCCCTTCCGCCAGTCTGTGCTGCTGAATGTCGGCGCGCGGGATGGTATCCGCGACGGCTGGCCTGTCATGGACGGGATCGGGCTGGTCGGGCGGATCAGCGGTGTGGGGCAGAACACCTCGCGCGTCGTGCTGCTGACCGATACCTCCAGCCGGATCCCGGTGACCATCCAGCCCTCAGGGCAGCGCGCGATCCTTGCCGGGGACAACACCATGCGCCCGCCGCTCCAGTTCATCGAGAACGACGATCAGGTGCGCCCGGGTGACCGGGTGGTTAGCTCGGGCGATGGCGGGGTCTTCCCGCCCGATCTTCTGGTCGGCCAGGTCGCGCTTGGCCCGGACCGGCGGCTGCGGCTGCGGCTGGCTGCGGACTATGAGCGGCTTGAGTTCCTGCGCGTGCTTCGGGCGTCTGGCGTAGAAGGGATCACGGACCCCGGCGGGCTGGTCCTGCCGAACCTGCCCGAACAGGGCCCCCCGCAGCCCCAGCCCCTGCCCGTGCTGGCCGAGCCCGACAATGGCTGAGCTGCGCGCCCGCCCCTGGGCCGGGAAGGCCATCTTCCTTGCGCTTGCCCTGATGGTCATCCTCTACCGGCTCATGCCCTTTTCGACCGAGCCCCTGACCTGGCCGCGCCCCGATCTTCTTCTGGCGCTTACCCTGGCCCATGCGGCACGGCGGCCTGACCACCTGCCCGTCCTTCTGGTGGCCAGCGTTTACCTCTTGGCCGACCTGTTGCTGCAACGGCCACCGGGCCTGATGACCGCGCTTGTCGTGATCGGCACGGAAACGCTCAGGCGCCGCTCTCGCGGGTTGCGTCGGTCGTCCTTCATGGCAGAATGGGCGTCAGTCGCGCTCGTCATCGCGGGGATCACCGTCAGCTACCGAATTGCGCTGCTTGTGCTGCTGGTTCCGGTGCCGCCGCTGGGGCCGGTGTTGATCGAGGCCCTGGGAACGGCCCTGATCTACGCGCCGCTCGCTCTTGCCGGACGGCTATTCGGGCTCGCCCGCGCCGCGCCCGGCGCCGTTGACCACAAGGGACAAAGGATATGAGACGCCCGCCCCAGGATACCTCTGCCAGCCGCCGGGTCATCTCTCGACGTGCGCTGCTGCTGGGCACGGCCCAGCTTGGTGTCGCGGGGGTGCTGGCGGCGCGGCTTCGCTCGATGCAGGTCGAAGAGGCGGACACCTACCGCCTCCTGGCCGAGGAAAACCGCGTCAACATCCGTCTGCTGCCGCCCTCGCGCGGGCAGGTCTTCGACCGCAATGGCGTGCCTTTGGCCACGAACGAACAGAACTACCGGATCGTGATGGTTCGTGAGGACGCGGGCGATGTCGAAGACGTCCTTGCGCGGCTGACGCAGATCGTGCCCCTGCCCGAGGATGTCATCGAAAACGCCCTGCGCGAAATGAAGCGTCGCTCGCCCTTCGTGCCAGTCACCATCGCGGATCGGCTGGGCTGGGACGATATCTCTCGGGTGACGGTCAATGCCCCGGCGCTGCCGGGCGTTTCGGCCGAGGTCGGGCAATCCCGCGCCTATCCGCAGGGCGACATCATGGCCCATGTCGTCGGCTATGTCGGACCGGTCAGCGACTACGATCTGACGAAGGGCTATCTCGCCACCGACGACGATCCTCTGCTTCAGATCCCCCGCTTCCAGGTCGGCAAGACCGGGGTCGAGGCACAGCGCGAACACGTGCTGCGCGGGCAGGCAGGCACCAAGCGGGTCGAGGTCAACGCCATTGGCCGTGTCATGCGCGAGCTGGACCGGAGCGAGGGCACGTCAGGCGCGGACCTGCAGCTGACCGTGGACGCGGAGCTTCAGGCCTACACGCTGGCCCGGCTCGACGGGGAAAGCGCATCAGCCGTGGTGTTGGATCTGGAGACCGGCGCGCTGCGGGCCATCGGCTCGGCGCCCAGCTTCGATCCCAATCTCTTCGTGCGCGGGATTTCTTCGACGGATTACAACCTTCTGCTGGAAACCGAGACCCCCGCCGCAGAGCGCCACCGCCCGATGGCCGCCAAGGCCGTGCAGGGGATCTATCCGCCCGGCTCCACCTTCAAGATGGTCACCGCACTTGCCGCGCTTGAAGAGGGGGTCGTGAGCCCCGAAGAGACCGTTTATTGCCCCGGCCACCTGGAGGTCGCGGATGTCAAATTCCACTGCTGGAAGCGCGCAGGCCACGGCAACATTAACCTGCATGAAAGCCTCAAGCAGTCCTGCGATGTCTACTACTACGACATCGCGCAGCGCGTCGGCATCGACAAGATCGCCGCCATGGCGCGGCGGCTTGGGATCGGGGTCGATCATGACCTGCCCCTATCGGCCATCGCAACCGGCCTTGCGCCGGACAAGGCCTGGAAAGAAGGCGTGCGCGGGGAAAGCTGGCGCATCGGGGATACGGTCAACGCCTCTATCGGGCAGGGCTACGTGCTTGCTTCGCCGCTGCAACTGGCGGTGATGACGGCGCGGATCGCGACGGGCCGTGCGATCGCCCCCCGCCTGATCGAACGGATCGACGGGGTGGAGCAGCCATCTGGCGCGGGCGAGAGCCTCGGGCTCAACGAAAACATGCTGCGGCGGGTGCGGGCGTCGATGTTCGACGTCGTGAACCACCGGCGCGGCACGGCCTATCGCAGCCGCATCATGCCCGAAGATCTGCGCATGGCGGGCAAGACCGGCACCAGTCAGGTGCGCCGGATCACCGCCGAAGAGCGGGCGCGCGGCGTGACCCGTAACCAGGACCTGCCCTGGCACCGGCGCGACCATGCGCTGTTCGTGGGCTTTGCCCCGTTTGACGCGCCCCGCTATGCGGTCTCGGTCGTGGTGGAACATGGCGGAGGCGGCTCGGCCGCCGCGGCCCCGATTGCGCGGGACGTAATGCTTCAGGCGCTCTACGGAGGCCTGCCGCCCCTGGACGCCTACCCGTCCGCCGTGCGCGGGCGTGTGCGCGAACAGCAGCGTCGCATCGGAGATCAGCTGGCCAGCCGCGCGCCGGGCGGGAGCCGTGCATGAGCTACCTAGAGTATCAGGTCAAATACATCCCATCGGGGCCGCGCAAGCTCCTCTACCTGAACTGGCCTCTGGTGCTGCTGCTGGCGGCTGTGGCGTCGTTCGGGTTCCTGATGCTGTATTCGGTGGCCGGAGGGGCTTGGCAGCCCTGGGCCGGCCCTCAGGCGAAACGCTTCATCCTGGGCCTTGCGCTGATGATGATGGTCGGGCTGACCCCGCTCTGGGTCTGGCGAAGCCTGTCGGGCGTTGCCTATGCCGGGTCGGTGGTGCTGCTGGTCCTGGTGGAGTTTTTCGGCGCGCAAGGCATGGGGGCACAGCGGTGGATTGATCTGGGCTTCATGCGCCTGCAACCCTCGGAGCTGACGAAGATCACGCTCGTGATGGCGCTTGCCGCCTATTACGACTGGCTCCCGCTTGAGAAGGTCTCAAGGCTCTTTTGGGTCTTGCTGCCCGCCCTGATGATCCTGATCCCCGCCGGGCTGACGCTGATCCAGCCAGACCTGGGCACAGGCCTTCTGCTGATGCTGGGCGGGGCGGCTGTGATGTTCCTGGCGGGCGTGCACTGGGCCTATTTCGCAACCGTCTTTTCGGCGGGCGCAGGAGCCGTCTTTGCCGTGCTGAAGTCGCGCGGCACCGACTGGCAACTGATCAAGGACTACCAGTTCCGCCGGATCGACACCTTTCTGGACCCAAGCGCCGACCCGCTTGGCGCGGGCTATCACATCACGCAGGCCAAGATCGCCTTGGGATCGGGCGGCTGGACCGGGCGCGGGTTCATGCAAGGCACGCAATCGCGGCTCAACTTCCTGCCGGAAAAGCACACGGATTTCATCTTCAACATCCTCGCGGAGGAGTTCGGCTTTGTCGGAGCCTTCGGGCTGCTCGCGCTTTACATGCTGATTGTCGTGTTCTGCCTCGCCACGGCGCTGACCGCGCGGGACCGCTACTCCGCCTTGCTGACCATGGGCATTGCGGTCGCCTTCTTCCTCTACTTTGCGATCAACATGGCGATGGTGATGGGCCTGGCCCCCGTCGTGGGCGTGCCCTTGCCGCTTGTCAGCTACGGCGGGTCGGCCATGTTGGTGCTGATGGGAGCCTTCGGACTGGTGCAAAGCGCCCATGTCCACAGGCCGAGATAGGAATTGCATACATCAGCATACAATTGTATGCGGAAATTGCACACACGCAGGAGCCCCGCCATGTCGCATTTCCACCTCGCCTATCATGTCACCGATCTCGACGCCGCCCGCGCCTTCTATGGCGATGTGCTGGGCTGCACCGAAGGGCGCAGCACTGACACCTGGGTCGATTTCAACTTCTTCGGCCACCAGATCAGCCTGCATCTGGGAACACCATTCGCCACGACCGACACCGGCAAGGTCGGCGCGCATATGGTGCCGATGCCCCATCTGGGGGTGATCCTGCCCCTGGCGGACTGGAAGACGCTCGCGGAACGGCTGGAGGGGCGGGTTGACTGGGTGATCTCCCCCACCGCCCGTTTCGAAGGTCAGCTAGGAGAGCAATGGACCATGTTCTTCCGCGACCCCTCGGGCAATCCGATTGAAATCAAGGGCTTCGCCGACATGGCAGGCGTGTTTGCGTCATGATCACGATCCTCTTCGCCGCCGGGGACCACAACTGGCCCGTCTATGAGCCCCTGCTGGCCGAGGCGCTGAAAGAGCGCGGGATTGCTGCGACGCTGACCCGCAGCGCGATGCCCGAAGACGTGGACTACATCATTTACGCGCCCAGCAGCCCTTTGCAGGACTTCCGTCCCTTCACGCGCTGCAAGGCCGTGATGAACCTTTGGGCCGGTGTGGAGAGGATCGTGGGAAACGAGACGCTGACCCAGCCCCTGACCCGGATGGCTGACACAAGTCTGCGAGAAGGCATGTGCGAATGGGTGGCGGGCCACGTGCTGCGCCACCATCTGGGGCTGGATCGCTATATCGTAGCGCCGGAGCCAAGCTGGCAGCAGATCGCCCCGCCGCTCGCTCGGGACCGCAAGGTGACTGTTCTGGGGCTCGGGGAGCTTGGCATGGCCTGCGCGGTGACGCTTGCGGGGCTCGGCTTTGACGTGACCGGCTGGAGCCGCAGCCCAAAGGAGGCCGAAGGGATCCGTTGCCTGTCCGGCGAAGCCGGTCTGGAAACCGCCCTGCGCGGCGCAGACATCGCCGTGCTTTTGCTACCGCTGACCGCGGCGACCGAGAACCTGATGAACGACGAGCGTCTGGGCTGGCTGGCCCCCGGCGCCGCGTTGCTCAACCCCGGACGGGGAGCGCTGATCGACGATTGCGCTCTGCTGGCGGCTCTGGACAGCGGTGCGCTTGGGCATGCGACGCTCGATGTCTTCCGGGTGGAGCCCCTGCCCGCCGATCACCCCTTCTGGGCGCATCCCAAAGTGACGGTCACGCCGCATATCGCGTCCGAGACGCGGCCCACGACAGCAAGCGCCTTTATCGCGGACAACATCCGGCGCAGCGAAGCAGGCGAGCCGCTGTTGAACGTGGTTGATCGCGCTCTGGGCTACTGAGGTTGGAAAAGGGCAAGGTGAGCGGCTTTCGGCCCGCGACACCCGCCCGGATTGCTGCAAAAAGCAAAGCGCTCTAGCGCAGAATGGGCGGGTTCTCGGGATCGGATCCGGGCGCGGGGCGCAAGTCTTCGCGGGCAACTTCGGGCAGGTCGAACCGCAGTCCTACCTTGGCAAGCTGCGCGGCCATGGGCCCGCTGGACGGCGAAAAACCCACGTCAATGGCCCCGGCTTCGAGACCGGAAAACGTCAGCGCCTCCTGCACCAGCCGGGCCAGAGCCCACTCCGCCCCCGGCGCCGGATCGACGAACACCAAAAGCGCGCCGTGCACGCCGTTTTCCTTGCGGGCCTCCACCAGCCAGGCATGGCGCGCACGCCCGGCAGCGGTTGCCAGCTTCCTGTCGAGCGCAGCGATCAGGTGCTCCGGCAAGGCGGGCGGCGGCGCGATCTCGCTCAGCCGGGCTTCTGCCTCTTCGGGGGCCCCTGCAAGCTGCACCGCCAGCCAGTCGATTTCCTCCGCAGAGATCAGCATGGAGGACGGCGCCACCTCGGGATTGAGCGCCAGTCCGATCCCCTGCCCTGCGAGCATGGCCGCAACCGCCCGACCGGACAGCGCCACATAGGGCGCCGCGCCCTCCGCAAAATCGGTAAGCCGCCCGGCGCGGTCGAATACCAAAGCAAACCGCGCGCCATCGACGTCGAACAGCAACGGCCGGACGCTCTCTTCGCCCGGCGCGGGCTCCGCTTCGAGCGCGAGATACAGCTCGCTGTCGCTGATCCGCTCGAACAGGGCGAGCCGGGCGGCATCGTCCTGCGGGGCGGCGGCCAGGGCCTGTGCAGCGCGATCAAGCTCGGTCAGGGACATGCATCACCTCTTTGACGCGGGCGCGCAGGGCCGGAAGCAGCTCTTGCGCGAACCATGGGTTCTTCTTCAGCCACGCGGTATTGCGCCAGGACGGGTGAGGCAAGGGGAAGACCGCCGGCGCATGGTCGCGCCACCCGGCGACAGCGTCGGTCACGTTGGCCTTTGTGCCCAGATGCCAGCGGATCGCGTGGCCGCCAACAAGCAGCATCAGCGGCACGGCGCCAAGCGCGTCCATCACGTCCCCGCGCCAGGTGCGGGCGCAAATCGGTGGGGGCGGCAGGTCCGCGCCCTTGGCGTTGTATCCGGGAAAGCAGAAGGCCATCGGCACGATGGCCACGCGGTCGCGATCATAAAAGAGGGGTTCGTCCATCCCAAGCCACTCCCGCAGACGGTCCCCCGATGGGTCGGTGAACGGCCTTCCGGAGGCATGGACCCGCGCGCCTGGCGCCTGCCCGGCGATCAGGATCCGCGCCCTAGGTCGGAACCACGCCACCGGACGCGGGCTATGCGCCGTGCGGGTCTGGGCGAAGCGATCAGCGCACAGGCGGCAAGCTTCGATCCGGGAGGCCAGGTCGTCCATGACCGATATCTATAGTCCGCCCCAACGCCGGATGCAGCCCCCGGGGCCATCACATCCCGCCCATGACGAAGAGATTTTCCACTGCCCATGTGAAATTCCACAAGGAATGGCCATATTGTTGCCAGTTTAGTGTGGGAAATCGACCCTGCGCTCGGGTAAGGACGCAGGTTATGAGTGATCACGCCAGTCAGGTCGGAATGGGCCAAAGCGATGCTTGAGTTCGACAATGTCAGCAAATCCTACTGGACCGGGACACAGCGCAAGGTGATCCTGGATCAGGCGTCGTTCCGCGTGGAACTTGGCCGTTCGCTTGGAATTTTGGCGCCCAACGGCACAGGCAAAACGACGATCATCAATATGATGGCCGGGCTGACCCGTCCCGACGAAGGCGTGATCCGCCGCACCTGCCGCGTCTCCTTCCCGCTGGGCTTTATGGGCGGCGTCAACAACAAGAAGAGCGCCCGTGAGAATTCACGCAATATCGCCCGGCTCTATGGGCTCGACCCCGACTACATCATGGTGTTCAGCGAATGGCTGTCGGGGGTCGAAGAGTATTTCGACATGCCGCTATCGACTTACTCTTCCGGCATGAGGGCCCGCTTCACGTTCTCGCTGCTTCTGGCGCTTGATTTCGACATGTATCTGATCGACGAGGGCATGCCAGCGACCACCGATGTGGAGTTCAACCGCAAGGCGGGGGAGATCTTGCGCGAGCGGCTGGAGCGCACGACCATGGTCATGGTGTCTCACGATCCCGGCACCCTGGAGAAATTTGTGCGCGAAGCGGCTGTATTGCGCGACGGAAAGCTCTATTTCTTCGACACCCTTGAAGAGGCGAAACAGCTCTATGACTACACTGCCTAAGGCCAAGCGCTACAATCTCCGCAAGCCGCGCACCGGTGAAGGTCAGGAGGCAGGCGCCGTGGAGACGCCCCGCATTGAAGCCACGTCAGGCGCCCCCGCGCATTCGGCCGCCGCGCCCTTGGTCGGCTCCGTGGACAGCCCCGAACAGGTCGCCGCAGAAACGGAGATCGACGCCATCCGCAAGGAAGGGCTTACCGGGCGGCAGCTGCGCATGGCGCGCCGCGTGGCGCAAAAGCATGGGCTCGCCGTGACATCGGATTTCGACGCTGTTCGGCAGCTGCGCGCTCAGGGGATCGACCCGTTTCAGAAATCGAATGTGCTCGATCTCATCAAAACCGGCGGAGGATCGAAGGACGCGCCCGCCGCGCTTCCGGCAACGGCCCAGGTGTCGGAAGGATCGGGCAAGACTCAGCTTCCCCAGACCATCGACCCGATGCGGCAGCTTCCTTCGACAGACGTGCGCCGCCAGCAGGTGTTGGACGACCGCGCCAAGGAAATTCGCCGGATGCAGCGCGAAATCGCGCGGCGGCGTCAGCGCAACCTCACGCTCCTTGGACTGCGGCTGGCCTTTTTCATCCTGCTGCCGACCCTGATCGCCGGGTACTATTTCTATACGATCGCCACACCGATGTATGAAACGCGGTCCGAGTTCCTCATTCAGCAGGCCGAGCCGCCGTCGGCCGCTGGTATGGGCGGGCTGTTCGCCGGCACGTCAATGGCCACGCAGCAAGACAGTATTTCGGTGCAGTCCTACCTCGCATCCCGCGACGCGATGCTACGGCTCGACGAAGAATACGGCTTCCGCGAGGAGTTCAGCCAGCCCGACATCGACCCGCTGCAGCGCCTGTCCGAAGACGCCACGATGAACGAGGCCTACAAGACCTATTCCCGGCGCGTAAAGCTAAGCTACGACCCGACCGAGGGGCTGGTGCGCATGAAGGTCTCTGCCACTTCGCCGGAGCAAAGCCTCGTCTTTTCCGAAGCGCTGATCGACTATGCCGAAGAGATGGTGGACCACATGACGGCCCGCCTGCGCGCGGACCAGATGGCGGGCGCGCAGGAAAACTACGAGAAAGCCGAAACCGCACGGACGGAAGCCCTGCGGGAGCTGACGCGTGTTCAGGGCGAGGTCGAGATGCTTGATCCTCTGGCTGAGAATGGCGCACTGATGGGTCGGATATCGACCCTTCAGGGGCAACGAGACAAGCTGGAGATCGAGCTCGCCGGGCTCAAAGACAACCCACGGCCGAACCAGGCGCGCGTGAACGCAACGACAGCTCAGATCGACCGTGTGAACAGCCAGATCGCCAGCCTTCGTGAGCAAATCACCGAAGGCGAAAACGGGCGCATGTCCCAAACCCAGATGTCCGCCTTGGTGCGCGAGGCGGAAGAAAACTACCAGGCACGGCTTCTGCTGGTGCAGGAATCCCTCGCATCGATGGAAAGCGCCCGGGTGGAAGCGAACCGCCAGGTGCGGTATCTTTCTCTTTCGGTGCGGCCGGTTCCTCCGGATGCGCCGACCTATCCACGCGCTTTTGAAAACAC
>PDWJ01005184.1_pt1 | contig 16275 bp, 12 predicted proteins | sample 1430881 | NCBI WGS metagenome assembly PDWJ01 (sample SAMN01162460, study PRJNA174530) | Oral metagenome, whole genome shotgun sequencing project. | biome: Marine environment; feature: Marine mammal; material: Swab sample of the gingival sulcus; isolation source: swab sample of gingival sulcus... | reverse complement strand
CCGCTGCAGTCGTTGTCCAGCGCGTCGTCGCAGGGCTCACACGCGTCCTCGGTCCCCCAGGGGCTGGCGCCGGCGCTGGTGTCGTCGCAGTCGGCGAAGGCGTCCCCCGCGCCCGCCGGGCAGCAGCCGTCCTGGCCGCAGTTCAGGAAGCCGTCGCCGTCGGCGTCGCAGGTCGCGGCGTCGCCCAGCGCGGTCAGGTGGGCCTTGACGAGGGTCTTGGCGGTCAGGTCGACCTCGCCCTCCCAGGCGGTCACCGGCAGGCCACCGGCGCGGCCCGTCAGCGACAGCCTCACCTTGCCCTTGGTCGCCGCGAAGTGCTCGTTCTGGTACTGGACCTGGATGACGACGGGGTTGGCCACCGGATCGAGCCCGGTCTCGGCCAGGTTGAGGTTGAACTGCGGGTCGCTCAGCGACTCCGGGTAGACGACGCGGGCGCCGCTGTCGTCCTGGCCCACCATCAGGATACGGAGCCCGTCGAGGGTCCCGCCGCCGCTTGGGGCGCTGGAGCTCACCTCGAGGTAGAGGCGGTCGTAAGCGACCTCGTCGCCACCACAGGCGCCGCCGACGAGGGCGGCCGCGGTGAGGGCGGTGAGGAGCATGCGAGCGGCGCGGTTCGTCAGCGTGTTCAAGGGCTCACCATTGGCCGTCGGTCGGTGTAGGTTCCGGCGCCCGGGGTGAGGGCGCCGTCTGTGCGGCGTTGACGTAGAGGTGCGGACGGTACCATCGTCGCGCGGTCGAAACAACGCGACGGCCGGCGCCGCTCGCGCCGGGTCGGGCCGCTTCGCGGCGCCCTCACACCAGGTGCGAAGGGCGACGCCGCACAGACGGCGGGCGTCTCGCGGTCCTCGGCCTACGGAGCCGACGGCCGCTCGGCTGCGGTGCACACCGAGATCCGCCCGCGAGACCTTGACAGGGCCCCCGGCCCGCACACGGCCCCAGCCAGCGTGCCGTCTCGCGAGGCCGATCGCGCCGCGCCGAGCGGGCGGCGCTCGTCTTTGCCGCCTGGCGCCGCTACCATCGCGGCGTGGTCGAGGCCGGCGAGACGCGCCCGCAGGCGCGGGTGGTGCAGGTGTTCGCGGCGACGCTGGGCGCCAAGGGCGCGCTCATGGTCGTCGAGGTGCCCCTGTCGCTGACGCTGGATTGGTGGGAGTACGCCGGCTGGATGTCGATCGCCAACGTCGCGGTGGCCGCCCTGGTGATCGTGGGGCTCGTGGGGCTCGCGCTGCTCGCGCAGCAGGACAAGGCGCGCGCGCTGGTGCGGGTCGGGCTCATCTCGAGCGTCTTGACCCTGGGCGCCTGGGTCGCGCGGATGCTGGTGGCCCACGATGTCCTGTTCGTCGGCTTCAGCGCCCGCCGGACCATGCACGGCATAGGAATGCTGGGGTTCGCCGCGATGCTCGTCGCCTCGTCGCTGGCCCTGGCGCGCATGACGCCGGGGCTCCAGGCGACGCGGGTGCACGAGCTGCTGCGCAAGGGCGCGGCGCTGGTCGTCATCGGGGGCTCGCTGGCGCTCGCGCTGGGGATAGCCTCGTCGGGCCAGGTGCCGGTCCCGATCCTGGCCGTCGAGGTCATCGCCCACGTCCTCTTCGCGATAGGCCTGGTGTGCCTGGCGATCGCGGCGCTCCGCACGAGTCAGGCCGCCGAGCTGAGCGAGCGCGTCGCTGACGTCTTCCAGTAGCGGGCTCTCACCGCCGGCGCGAGTCGCCCGCCCGGAGCGGGCCCGGCGCCTGGCCAGCGGCAGCCTCGGGGCGGGCGCCCTCGATCGCGACGAGATCGCGTGGCAGGTTGCGTGGCTTCGGGCGTCGACGGGCGGCGACGCTCGGACCCGCCGCCGCCGGGCCCCGGGCGGCGACCTGTGCGGCAATCATAGGCGCCGCAGCCACAAGGTGCCGACGCCGCCGCCCGTGCTGCCGATCGCGATCTCGCCGCTCAGCGTGCTCTGGGAGGAGTACAAGCGGGCCGTCGCCCAGATCCGGTCGAGCCCCGAGCCGGGCAAGGGCAGCTGCAGATCCATCCAGCCGTCGCCGGGCGTGACGGGCGCGAGGCTCGCCGGGAAGACGCCGCCCAGGCAGCCGTCGCAGGCGGCCGCGTCGATGGCCAGGTGCAGCCGGCCCGCCCCGTCGGGGCCGACGATCTCGCCCGTGGTGGTCACGACGCTCTCGAAGAGCTCCGCGGTGACCGCGTAGCGGCCCGGCAGCGCCTCGGCCGTGGTCATCAGGCAGTAGTCTTCGACGAGCAGCCGGGTGGCGTTGGGCGCCTCGCGGGGCGCGCCCGAGGGGGCGTCGCCGCCGGAGCCCAGCGAGCCGCCCCAAGGCGCGCCCCAGACCCAATAGCGCGCGTTGAAGACGGGGTCTCCGCAGGTCATCTGAACGACCCCGACGCAGCCCATGGAGCGACAGCCCCAGGTGACCGCCTCGGACGTGTCGGTGTGGGTGAGGAGCACGACCTGGACCCCCTGGTCGTTCAGGCCCAACAGCCCCTCGCAGGCGCAGTCGGGGCCGTCGTCGCAGGCTGCCGTGGGCCAGGCCATGTCGACCCGGCCGCCGGTCTTGACCCAGGCGAGGCCGCCGCCACCGGCGTAGAGGTCGGCCAGGGGCGTCGCGCCCAGCCCGCTGCAACCGCGGCCGCAGCCGTCGATCTCATCGTGGCGGCAGGTGCCGTCGCCGCCGCAGACGTCGAAGGTGCACGGATCGCCATCGTCGCAGCCGCCCGGACAGGACGACGTGGCGGCGTCCGCCCGAGCGGTGTCGCGGCCGGTCGCGTCGCTCCAGCGCGTGTCGCGCGCGGCGGCGTCGCCGAGCGCGTCTCCGGCTCGGTCGGTGAGACAGCCACCGAGGGCGAAGGCGGCGAGGGTCAGTGAGGCGAGCAGGCGCATATCGACGTCTCCTGGCGGTTCGCGCCAGCGGCAAGCAATCCGCGTGCCATCGGCGTCGAGGACGCGGCGAGCGCGGCGAGCGCGGCGCCTCGACTGTAGACAATCGCTACACCTGCTGCAAACCGGCGGTAGCGCTGCTACGCTCGGCGCGTGGAGTGGCTCATGATAGGGGTGGCGGCGTCCTTCGGAGCCGGGGTGCTGCTGGTGGGGCGGGCGGCGCTGCGGCGCGCCGCGCGGTTTCGTGACGCCGTCGAGGTCGCGAGCGCGGCGCTCGGGCTCGACCTCGAGCGCGGGCGCCTGTTGAAGCTCCCCGTGGCGCGCGGCGAGGTCGATGGCGTCCCGGTCCGGATCCGGGGGGTGCGGCAGCGGGTGCCCGGGCATCCGGACAAAGGAGCGCAGGCGGTCTTCACGGAGGTGCAGGCGAAGGCGCCGTGGCCGCGAGGGTTCGCGGTCGTGCCGCGCGAGCCCAGAGCGCGCGGCCTCTTCGTGCGCCTCGGGGGCCGCGCGGGGGGAGCGCTCGCGGTCGCAGACGGGCTCGGGGTCGAGGCCTTCGACCGCCTGCTCGAGGTGCAGCACGTCGGAGGCGGGCTCGACCTGGTCTCGCGGCTCGGCGAGCAGAGCCGCGCGGGCCTTGTGCGGCTCGTGGTCGAGCGGGGCGCGACGGTCGAGCGCGGGCGGGTGACGCTGGTCGAGCGGGGGCTGAGCGACGACGGCGAGCGCCTCGCGGCCCAGGTGGAGGAGGTGGCGCGCCTGGCGGCGGCCCTGGACCGCAATGGCGCCGAGGCGGCGCGGGCCGCCGCGGACATCGTCGCCGGCGACCCGGAGGTGGCGCTGCGGCGGCGGGCGCTGCAGGCGCTGTGCGAGGAGGCGCCGAGTGACGACGACACGGCCCGCGCCGTGCTCGCGGCGTTGAAGGACGAAGATCCGGAGCTGAGGGTGATGGCGGCCGAGCGCTGCGGGCTCGAGGGGTTCGACGCCGCGCGTGGGGTGGCCCTCGACGAGCTGGCGCCGACCGCCCTGCGGGTGCGAACCACGGCCCTGCTCGCCCAGCGCTACCCCGAGCGGCGCGCGGCGTCGCTGGAGACCCTCGATCAGCTCCTGAGCGGCGCTCCCGACGCGGTGATGGCGGCGGCCCTATCCGGGGCCCACGCCCTCGGTCACGTCCCGCAGCTCGGCCAGCTGCTGACGGCGGCCTCACGGGCTGGGGCCGACAGCGGGGGTCCCATCGCCCGCGCGCTGGGTCGCCACCGAGGCGGCCCCGTCGAGCGGGGGCTGGTCGACATGCTCCGCATCAGCGAGCCGAAGGTGCGGGTCGAGGTGGTCCGGGCGCTCGGCCAAGCGGGCAGCCTCCGGGCCGTCGAGCACCTGCGCCCGCTGACCTCGGGGCTCTTGGCCAACCGCGGCGTCAAGGCGGCCGCTCGCGAGGCCATCGCCGCCATCCAGGCCCGCGCCGGCGGTGGCGAGGCCGGCCAGCTGTCCCTCACCGACCACACCGCGCGGGGCGAGCTGTCGCTGGCGGGGCCCGATAGCGACTAGGGGGGGGCCGCCGCCGGCATGCCCTCGCTCACAAGGCGAGGAGTCCAGGTCAAGGCGCGCTCGCTACCGCTAAAACATCGACTCCAGCTGCTCGATGTCGTCGAAGAGCATGCGGGCCGGCGCCGGGCCGTGCTTGCGGCGGTGGCGCTGCTGGGTGAGCAGGTTCGAGGGGTACTCGAGGTCGTACTGGATGCGCCACTGGAGCCGCTGGCCGGGCTCGAGGGTCGCCGTCCAGCGGACGATGCCGTCGGCGTTGCGCGTGGCGCCCTTGGGGATGCGGACCCGATCGACCTCGATGTCCTCGATCTCGGCGACGGGGACCCGGTCGGACAGGTCGATGGTGACGGCCTCGGCACCGCGTTCAGCGACACCTCGGGGACCGCGACCAGCTTGGTCATCAGCCGGTAGTCCGCCTTGGCGATCGGCACCCGGATGGGCTTGCCGTCGGTCCGCACCGGCCGATCCGATAGCGCCGTGAAGTGCGCCGTCGTTCCGCGCTTCTTCAGCGCCGCGAAGGTCGCCGTCGAGCTCGCCTGGATCTTCATCTGCCGGTCGACGTTGGCCAGATAGGCCGCGTCTCCCTGGTTCATGGCGATGTTCTGGGTGGCGTAGCTCGTCTGCGCCCGCTGGAAGGACTCGCCCATCTTGCCGAGCACCACCCCGAGCCCCGCGCCCCCCGAGCCGAGCAGCAGCGACCGCGCCTCGGGTACCGCCAGGATGTCCGCCGGGCGCTGCGTCGAGAACGTCAGCTTCGCCCCGTTCCAGTCCTCGCCGGTGGTCTGGATGACCTGGGCCAGCTGCACCAGCGATATCGTGTCCTTGCCTTCGGCCGCCCGCAGCTCGCTCGTCGGCTGCCAGGTGGCGCCCGGCGTCAGATACCTCACGCTCAGCGTGGCGCGCCCCTTGCCCTCGATCTCGACGGTGACGTTGCGCTTGTCGAGCTGGGTGTGGGCCAGCAGCTCGTCGCGCTTTTGGACCCGCGCCGCCAGCTCCGGCTGCAGCTTGCGCCGACGGACCGAGAGCGCACGCAGCGCCTGTCGGTCTGCGCGCAGCGTCGACGCCAGGTAGTCCACCGTCTGGCGGAAGTCCGAGATCTTCACCGGGCGTGTCGCCATGTCCCGCGGCAGCTTGTCGAGGGAGAAGGCCCGGATCGCCTCGAGCTGCGCGATCTCGGCTTGCAAGACCGCCTCCTCGTCGGTGATGGCCAACAGCTCATCGTTGACCTCGTCCACCGCCGCCTCGGCCCTGCGGACCGCCTCCTCGGAGGCCTCGGCCAAGAAGTCCCGATCGACCACCACGTCGAGGATCCTGCCCCCACCGGAGGTCACCGCCGCTCGCACGGAGTCCTCGTCGATCCAGCCCGGCAGCCCCGTGATCGTGAAGCGGCGCGGCGCCCCGGGCAGCTCCACGCGTGCCTCGCGCGTCACCTGTGCGCGGTCCGCGTAGACCGTCACCTCCGTGATCCTGGTGGTCAGCGGCGTCGGCGGGGCCGCCAACGCGGGCGTGGCGGCGAGCGCCAGCAGCGCCGGCAGCGCGAGCAGTGAGGTCATCGTCGTCTTCATGGGCGGAGCCTCCAGAGGTGGTTCAAGTGACGCGACTCCACTCATACGCCGCCAAGCCGACGCGCCCTGTAACAAGACTGTCAAAAGCGTGTAGCGCCCTGGCCAAGTCAGACGAAGCGGTCGCTGCCCTTGACGCCCCCGCTCATCTTGCCGCTGGCGAAGCGGTACTCCTCGTCCACCAGGCCTTCGATGCGGTCCATCACCACATCCACCAACCCCTGGAAGCGCTCGCGGTGCGCGCGCTCGGCCGCCGGCGAGAACGGGGTGAAGGGCTCGCCCGGTGCGAACGCCGCCTGCTCGCCCGGGCCGATGGGCGCGCCGAAGCGATAGATCACCTCGCCTCCCTTCGCGAAGGGGCTGCTGCCCGGATAGACCTTGTCGCTGCCGCTGCAGCCCACCGGCACGATGGGCAGCCCAAGGGTCAGCGCGATCTGCGGCAGGCCGATGTGCCCCCGTGACAGCCGCTTCGACCGCGTCCCTTGCGGAAAGATCAAGACGTCCAGCCCCAGCTCCACCGCCTCGCGGTTGAGCTCGACAAAGCGGGCCATCATCGCGTCAAAGACCGCGCTGATCGCCTCGTCCCACGTCTCGCGCGTCGGGTCGAAGGGGCGCCCCAGGATGTCCCGGGCCCGCTTGAAGAGCGGCGCGACCGACGGCAGCTCCGGCAGCCCCGGGGCCCCCGCGCGGGCGTCCACCAGCCCCCGCAGCGCCGCGTACTCCTCGTCGGTGGGGCGCCGCCCGAGGGTCGCCCCGACGTCCTTGGTGATGATGTAACCCCGCGACACCGTGGGGATGTTATTGGTCCACTCCATGAACCGGGCGAGAAGCTCGCGCTCGTAGTACTTGCCCTTGACCCACGTCGCGGTGAAGCGCCCCGCCGTCCGCCACAGCTGGTACTGGAACGGCCAGTAGTTGTAGCGGTCCGTGTGGTTCATCGCGTACAGGACCGGGCCGGCCGGCACCCGCTCGAGCCCCTCGAGGCGGATCTTCACCCGCGGAGGCAGCGAATAGTTGGGCCACAGGGCGATGGTCCCGATGAGGCGCTGCACGCGCGGACGGGCGGACAGCCTGATGCGTCTGATCCGAGGGAGATCCAGCATGGAGGGACCCTACCATAAAAAAGAGCGGGCGTTCGGTTGCGGTCTTGGGTTGCCCGCAAGTCTTCGAGACTACTACGTGTCAACCCGCATTTCTCACGATCTTCCGGCGGTGACCGGCGGCGGTGACCGGCGGATCCGCGGGGCGCGACGGGGGCGTGTCCCCGCCGGCGACCCGCGAGGCATCTCGACGCGACTCGGTCGACTCCAGTCCGCGCCACGCGCGTATCGCCTACGCCTGCTTGGTCTCGCTCGAGACCCGGTCAGGGGATGCGGGCTCACCGTCAAGCGCCGCCGTCAGCAGCTCTTGAACGAGCTTGGGGTTCGCCTTGCCCTGGGTGGCGCGCATCACCTGGCCGACGAAGAAGCCGCGTAGCTTCCTGTTGCCCTGGCGGTAGCGCGCGACGTTGTCGGGGTGCGCCGTCATGAGCTCGTCGATGACCGCCCTGAGCGCCGCGCGATCGTCGAGCTGACGCAGGCCGAGGCTGTCCACGAGCGCCGCCGGCTCGCCGCCCCCGGCCACCATCTCGTCGAGCACCGTCTTGGCGGCCGTGCTCGAGATCACGTCCGCGTCCACGAGCGCCACCAGCGCCCCAAAGGCCTCGCCCCCAAAGGGCAGCTCGGTCACCGCACGCTCCTTGATCTCGGCCATCAGTACGTTGACCAGCCACTTGGCCACCGACGCCGCGTCGCGTCCCGCCGCCGCCTCCTCGAAGAAGGCCACCAGCGCCGCGTCCCCGCTGAGCACGTCGGCGTCCTCCTCGCTGAGCCCGTGCGCGGCCCGCAGCCGCTGGTAGGCCGCCTTCAGCGAGGGATCCGCCGCCCGCAGCTTCGCCCGCACCTCGGCGCGCGAGCGCTTGTCGGGGCGCGTGCGGCCCCTGTCGCCGCCGCCCCCCTGGGTCCGCTCGGGCGCCGTGGTCGCGGGCGCCGTGGCCGCGGGCGCCGTGGCCGCGGGCGCCGTGGCCGCGGGCGCCGTGGCCGCGCCCCTAGTGCGCCGCTTGGCCCACGAGTCCTTCAGCGTCACGACTCGGTTGAAGACGAGCGCGCCGCCCTCGCCGTGATCGTCGGGGTCTGCAAAGAAGTAGCCCTGACGCTCGAACTGGAAGTGGCTCCCCGGCGCCGCGGCACCGAGGCTCGGCTCGACCCGCGCCTGGACGACCACCAGGGACTCGGGGTTGAGCTGGGTCAGGAAGTCGACGTCGCCGCTGCCCGGGTTCGGCACCGAGAAGAGCCGGTCGTACAGGCGCACCTCGGCGGGCAGGGACTCGGCCGCGCTCACCCAGTGCAGCGTCCCGCGCACCTTGCGCCCGTCGGGCGAGGCCCCGCCGCGGGTGGCGGGGTCGTAGGAGCACCGAAGCTCGACGACCTCGCCGGCGGCGTCGCGCACGACCTCGTCGCACGTGATGTAGTAGCCGTAGCGCAGGCGCACCTCGCGCCCCGGTGCCAGGCGGTAGAAGCCCTTGGGAGGCGCCTCGCAGAAGTCGCCGCGCTCGATGTACAGCTCGCGCGAAAAGGGCACCTGTCGGGTGCCCTCCTTGGGCACGTCGTGGGGCCAATAGCTCGCCGGCAGCGCCTCGACCTGGTCCTCGGGGTAGTTGGTCAGGACCACCTTGAGCGGGTCGAGCACCGCCATCACCCGCGGCGCTCGGTGGTTGAGGTCGTTGCGGATGCAGTACTCCAGCTTGCCGATGTCGACGGTGCTGTTGGTCTTGGCCACGCCGACGAGCTCCGCGAAGTCGCGGATGGCCTCGGGGGTGATGCCGCGGCGCCGCATGCCCGCGATGGTCGGCATCCGCGGGTCGTCCCAGCCGCTGACGTGGCGCTCGGCCACGAGCTGCAGCAGCTTGCGCTTGCTCATCACCGTGTACTCGAGCGCCAGGCGCGCGAACTCGTACTGGTGGGGGCGCGGCTCCTGCCAGCCGGTGTTGTCGAGGACCCAATCGTAGAGCTCGCGGTTGTTCTCGAACTCCAGGGTGCAGATCGAGTGCGTGATGCCCTCGATGGCGTCCTCGAGGCAGTGGGCGTAGTCGTACATCGGGTAGATGCACCACGCGTCGCCGGCCCGGTGGTGGCGGGCGTGCACGATCCGGTACAGCAGCGGGTCGCGCATCAACATATTCGGCGAGGCCATGTCGCCCTTGGCGCGCAGGACGTGGGCCCCCTCGGGGTGCTCGCCGCGGCGCATCTCGTCGAAGAGCCGCAGGTTGTCCTCGGTCGAGCGCCCACGGTAGGGGCTGTCGACGCCCGGCTCCTTGAGGCTGCCGCGGCCCGCGCGGATCTCCTCCTTGGTCTGGCTGTCGACGTAGGCCTTGCCGTCGCGGATGAGCTGCTGCGCCAGCGCGTACATCCGGTCGAAGTAGTCGGAGGCGAAGAAGAGGTTGTCGCCCCAGTCGAAGCCCAGCCACCGCACGTCGCGCCGGATCGAGTCGACGTACTCCTGCTCCTCCTTGACCGGGTTGGTGTCGTCGAAGCGCAGGTGGCACGCCCCGTCGTAGTCGCGGGCGAGGCCGAAGTTGAGGCAGATCGACTTCGCGTGGCCGATGTGGAGGTAGCCGTTCGGCTCCGGCGGGAAGCGCGTGACGACGGCTCCGCCGTAGCGGGCCTCCGTCAGGTCGCGGTCGATGATCTGCCGGATGAAGTTGGTGCTCTGGCGGGCCTCGTCGGCCTTCGTATCGTTGGCGCTCATGGCGACGAGAGCTAGCCGATTACCGCCCGCATGGCCAGCGACAAGCGGGCAGCGTCACGCCGCCGTCCCCGCCGGGCTCGGTCAACCCCGGCGGCGCCGGCGCTCGCCAGGCCCGGCGCGCCCGGGGCGATCGAGCGACGCGAGCGGCCCGTCGATGACCCGGGCCTCGCGCGTGGCTGGCGAGCAAGTCTGTATAGTTAGTTGACGGCGTGTGGCGTTGTTCACCGCGAGGTCCTAGGGAGCCCGGCGCGATCTCGCCGTCGAAGGTGTTGGCCCGGTGATCGCAGCTCTCGCGGGTACGACACTCGCCACCAGGAGAAGAGAGATGATCCAGCGAAGCCTCCGGGCCCTCATCGCCGCCGCGCTGTTGTTGCCGGCGGCCACCGCCCTCGCCGACGACGGCAGCGCGCCTGCCTACGACGAAGACGACTCCGCCAGGCCCGCGGGTGAGCCCTGCGACGATGACAGCGCCTGCGACGACGGTCAGACCTGCGTCAACGGCAGCTGCGTGAGCCCGACCGCCTGCGACAGCGGCGACGAGTGTTGGACCGGGTGGTGCGCCGACGGCGTGTGTGCCGAACCGCCGGCCTGCGCCGAGGACGCCGAGTGCGGCGAGGGCTACATCTGTGACTGGGGCTCGTGCGCCTCCAAGGGCAACAGCTGCCTCAGCGACGCCGACTGCGGCGTGTACACCCGCTGTGAGCTCGACGGCGGCGGCGCCAGCGAGCCGTCCAGCGGCAGCGCCGAGGCCTCGGCGCAGGCCGGGTCGGGCGATTCGCGGCAGGGCGCGCCTGACGCGCCGCGGGCCGAGTGGCCCGAACGAGGCCGCTGCGTCATCGACGCCGAGGTCTTGCCCGTGGCCGAGGGCTGCGTCGCGCTCTGCGAGGCCGCCGTCGCCTGCGAAGGCGTCGAGGGCGCGCCGCCGCCCCGCGGCGCCACGCCGCCCTCGCAGGGCGACGGCAGCGCCACGCCTCATCCCGCGCCGTACCCACGCGACGAGGACGCCGAGCGCGACCAGGGCGCCGACGACGACGGGGATGATCCGGATGGCGTAGCGCTCGCCCTCGAGGCCTGCACCACCGCGTGCAGCTTCGGTGTGGCCCTCGAGATGCCCGGCTCCGAGCTCGTCGCCGACGTCGCCGCGTGCCTCGAGGCCAACGGCTGTGACGCCGTAGAGGCCAGCTGCGGGTCCGAGCTCGAAGCCGTCGTCGAGATGTTCGAGGCCATCGAGGACGTGGTCGAGGTCGGCGTCGGGCGCGCCGAGGAGACCACCAGCGCCGCGGGGGGGACCGGCGACGAGGCTAGCCAGCACGGGACCGGCGCGACCGCAGGGACCCGCGAGGGGTTGGACAGCGACGGCTGCAGCGGCGGCGGCGCCGGCGCCCCGTGGGCTTTGGCCTTGGCGGCCCTGATGCTGCTGGCGCTGCGCCTGCGCGGCCGGGAGGGGGTGCGCGTCCGCCGGTAGCCTGGGGCCACCGATGAAGCGGCGGCGCGGCCGGGCGATCTGCCCGGCCGCGCCTCGTTTTGCAGCGGGGATCAGCCGACGACGGCGCTCGCGGCGTCGCGGCGGGGGCCGCCGTTCAGCCGACGAGCTCGCGTATCAGCCGCAGGGCCTCCGACTCCTCGGGGTCGATGCGGCCGTCGGCCTGGACCACCCTGACGAAGGTGTCGAGGAAGAGCTGCCGGTGCTCGCGAGGGATGTCGTAGGGATCGAGGTCGGGCGGGCCCTGTCGCAGCCACCTCTTGGCGAGGGCGACGTCGGCCTCGTCGTGGGCGAGGTCGAGGGCGAGGGTGAGCACGCTGTCGCGCTCGGCCTCGGCGAGGTCCATGTCGGACCAGGCCGCCACGCAGGCGAGCTGAATGAGCCGCCGCCGGGTCGTCGTGTCCAGCTTCTTGACGTCGTCCATGAGGGCTCCTTTGGGCCGGCGGGGAACCGTAGCAGCTGCTGATACCCCGGTCCACGCCGGCCGCGCGGCCGAGCGCTCTGAGCGATCTCGGAGCTTGCGTCGAGGGCCGTTGACCCACCATAATCGCGCCGCGACACCCTGTGAAGTTCATAACATGCCGAAACAAAAAGATTTCGGAGGTGGCGGAGTGAAGGTTCCGAAGACGGTCGGGGGCTACGAGATCAAGTCGCGGCAGCAAGCGCGCTACTTTGACAACGAGCTGTTGGAGAAGCTCAGCAAGACGCCGTGGTGGGCGCCGCTGGTCCTGTGGATCCCACTGTTCGGCCTGCTGGTGGGGCTGACCTTCACCGAGACGGACCTCGGCGCGGGCTCGGTCATCGGCCTGCTGGCCGCCGGCCTGGTCTTCTGGTCGTTCGCCGAGTATTGGCTGCACCGGCTGTTGTTCCACTACACCGGCTTTGGCCGCTTCCACTACATCATCCACGGGGCCCACCACGAGTACCCCCACGACGACGCGCGCATCGTCTTCCCGCCGACGGCGAGCCTGATCCTCGGGGGCATCATCTTCGGGCTGTCCCTGCTGGCCCTAGGGTGGCACGTGAGCTTGCCGTTCTTCGCGGGCTTCGTCATCGGCTACCTCTGGTACGACATGACCCACGCCTGGACCCACATCGGCAAGCCGAAGACCCGCTACGGCAGGTGGCTCAAGAAGCATCACACCCTCCACCACTTCAGCGAGCCCGATAAGAAGTTCGGCGTCTCTACGCCGCTTTGGGACTTCGCCTTCGGCACCTACGGCAAGCCCGCCTTTCGCAAGCAGGCGGCCAAGGCCAAGACCAAGGCCGCCTAGGAGCTAGCTAGCAGGAGGCCGCGGCGCCGATGGCGGGGCGCTCCGCGACGAGGTCGCGCCGGCGGTTGGCCAGCTGCGCCCGGTGGTCGGCGACCAGCTGCTGGGCCTCGGCGTGCTGGACGTCGGCGACCCGGCGGCTGGCGCCGAGCTTGGTCGCCGAGTAGGCGATGGCGAGGAGCAGGCCATTCCACATGGCCCAGCGGCGGTAGTGGTGGGCGAAGGAGCGCAGCTGCGCCACGCGGGCCTTGTGCATCAGCGGGACCGGGAAGGTCTCGCGGCGGTGCTGGGCCGCGGTGGCGTAGAGCTTGTCGAAGCGGTCGAGGACGACGTCCGGGTGGGCGCTGCGCCGGGCGAGGTTGGCGGCCTCACCGCCCATGCGCTGGCGCAGGGGGCGGTTGTGGAGCAGCTCGAGGCAGGCGTCGGCGAGGCGCCGGTTGGCGTCGTCCCTGGTCGGGTCGATGAGGACGCCGTTGACGCCGTCGGCGACCTGGCCGGCGACGCCCATCTCGTCGTCGAAGGCCACCGCCGGCAGGCCTGACCACAGGGCCTCGTTGACGACGTTGCCGAAGGTCTCCGACAGCGAGGTGTATACGAAGAGATCGGCGTGGGCGTACCAGTTGACGAGCGCGCTGTGCTTGGCCTCGCCGGGGAAGTGGATGCGGTCGGCGTGCCCGGTCGCCAGGGCGTGGGCGACGAGGTTTTTGTGGTCGTGGCCATCGCCGACCAGCGTCAGGGTCGCCTTGGCGTCGCGGGGCGCGATGTCGCGGGCGAAGATGTCGATGAGGGTCTGGAGGTTCTTCTCGCGGTCGTGGCGGCAGACGACCACCAGGCGGCCGCCGACCGGGAAGCCGGCGGGGTAGGGGTCCTCGGTGGGCTGGCTCGAGAAGATGGTCGGGTTGATCGGCCGGCCGATGACCTCGATGGGGGTCGTGACGCCGCGGTCGCGCCAGTACTTCACGAAGTGGCGGCTCTGGACGATGAACACGTCCGAGTGGTTGTAGATGTTCTTGGCGAAGCTCCGCTCCATGGCGGTCGCCTGACCCATCCACCACTGGCGGACGGTGTCGTTGCTGTAGAGCTTGTCCGACAGCAGGAAGTGGCTGTGGGTGGGCAGGTGGATGATGTGGGTGTTGACGAAGGGGATGCCCCACATCTCACGGGCCCAGACCCCATAGTGCATCATGTGGCAGTTGGCCTGCCCGTGGATGACGTCCACGCCGGGGTGCTCGGTGAAGAGCCGGCGCGGAGAGCCCGGCATCGATACCTTGACCTTGGGGTGGGTGGGGTAGGGGAGGCTCGGGAACAGCAGGTACTTCTGCTGGCCCCGCTGCTGAGCGCCGTCGTGCATGTCCGGGCCCATCAGGACGGCGTCGTGGCCGCGGCGCTTGAGGCCGTCGTGGAGGAAGCGCGTGTGGATCGCCGGGCCCGACTGCAGGGCCGGGGAGGGAATCTGAGAGAGGATGCCTACGCGCATGATCGCTCCGCGTGCTGCGATGAGGGGCCGGCTGGGGACTGGGAGAGCCTGAGGCCCGCCGTGGCTGCGTTGCATGCAATATCCGAGCCGCCTGCGTGGCCAAGGCGTGGCACCAAGAAGAATAGGGGCTTGAAGGCGGGTGATGGCCCTGGGAGGCGCTCGGATCGGTCGCGGTAGGAGTATGCATACTCCAGGTGCGCCGCGGGCTGGTGGAGGGCGCATACTCCATCGGCGAGCGATCGCTCGGATCTGTCAACGTCTCGTCAAAGGCGAGCCCTGCCTTGCCCACGACCGAGGGAGTCGGCTACAGGGCCGGCCCTGAGGGTACCGCTGCAGCTGCGATCCCCACGCCGCGGCGGCGGGGCCCCAACAGCCAGACAAGCCCGATCGGAACACCTCAGGGAGAGCGTCGATGCGCACCGGCTCAGAGCTGAACAAGGCCACTCGCCCCTTCGCCGCCGAGGACCGCGCCAAGAGCTGGCGGCTGCTCGTGACGACCCTCGCCGTCCTGCTCGGCAGCCTGGTCGGCGTGGCGCTGGCGCCCTATTGGTGGGTTCAGCTGCCGCTGGCCGTTTTCGCCGGCCTCGTGCAGATCCGCCTGTTCATCTTCTTCCACGACTACCTGCACGGCGCCATCCTCCACCGCAGCAAGGTCGGCGGCGTGATCATGAGCTTGACCGGCTTCTACATGCTGAGCGTGCGGTCGGTGTGGCGTGAGACCCATAACTACCACCACAAGAACAACGCCAAGCTCGTCGGCTCGGCGATCGGCTCCTACCCGGTGCTGACCATCGGCATGTGGCGCTCCATTAGCGCCAAACAGAAGAAGTTCTACCGCTTCATCCGGCACCCGCTGACCATCTTCACGGGCTACTTCACCATCTTCCTGCTCGGCATGGCCCTGTCGCCCTTCAAGCGCGATCCGTCGAAGCATTGGGGCGGCCCCGTGGCCATCGCCAGCCACTTTGGGATGTTCGTCGCCTTCGGTCTGTGGCTCGGCTGGCTGACCTCCTTCTTCCTCATCATCCTGCCGCTCTTCGTGGCCCTGGGCCTGGGCTCCTACCTCTTCTTCGCCCAGCACAACTTCCCCGATATTCAGCTCCGCGACCGGCGCCAATGGGACTACACCTTCGCGGCCCTGCGCTCGTCGAGCTACTTCGAGATGAACCCCATCATGCACTGGTTCACCGGCAACATCGGCTACCACCACGTGCACCACCTCAACCACCGCATCCCCTTCTACCGCCTGCCCGAGGCGATGGCCGCGATCCCGGAGCTGCAGGACCCGGGCCGCACGACCTGGTCGCTCAAGGACATCGTGCGCAACCTCCGCCTGGCCGTGTGGGACCCGGAGAAGGGCCGGATGCTGACCTACGCCGAGCTCGGCTCGCGCGGCGTGGCCGTGGCCTTGCGCCGTGCGCCGTGGCCTTGCGCCGTGCTCTTGCGCCGTGCTCTTGCGCCGTGCTCTTGCGCCGTGCTCTTGCGCCGTGCGCCGTGGCCTTGCGCGGCCGGGCGTCCTCTGCTAGCTTGCTGTTGAGAATGAAAGTCAACAGCATCGCAGGAGCCCGCCCATGTGTCGACCCGAGCCATCCGCAGTCTTTGCCCCGCTGCTCGCAAGTCCGCTGAGCGCGGCCAGCGAAGGCGTCATCGAGCAGCTCATCGGGCTGACCCTCAACGCCTTGGAGGTGAGCGCGCTGCTGGACGCCACCCACGGCGCGGGCTCGGCCGACGAGCTCCGGCCCGTCGCCGCCTATCGCCGCCTCGCCCGGGTGGCTCGCGATGATTTCGCCGCGGGCGCGCGGCTCGACGGCGCCTTGGCCGGCCACCTGGCCGCGGCCGCCGTGCCCTTCGAGGGCCGGTCCTTGGTCGAGCTCGCCGCGATCTGGCACCACCGGCGCGACACGATCGAGCCTCGCGCCGCGGCGGCGCTGCTGTGGACCCTCGCGCGTGAGCCCTCGCCCAGCTTCCGCCGCCTCGAGCGCATCGTCGCCGGCGAGATCGGCCTGCGTGCCGCGCGCTCGTTCTCCGCACACCGTGACTGACCAGCTCCGGAGGTCCTCATGATCGCGACCGCCACGCCCAACAGTCAGCCCGCCCCGTGCGGCCTGCACCCCGAGCTGCGCGTCTATCTCTGTCGCTGCGGCCGAGTCCACATCGAGTCCCGCCACGCACGCCTGACCCTGACGGTGGAAGAGTTTCGCGCGCGCGTCGGCGCCGAGGCCACCCGCCTGGTCGGTGGCGGGGCCGCGCCGCGCCGGCCCGCGCTTCGCCTGGTCGGCGCTCCCCAG
>PDWJ01004917.1_pt1 | contig 16278 bp, 16 predicted proteins | sample 1430881 | NCBI WGS metagenome assembly PDWJ01 (sample SAMN01162460, study PRJNA174530) | Oral metagenome, whole genome shotgun sequencing project. | biome: Marine environment; feature: Marine mammal; material: Swab sample of the gingival sulcus; isolation source: swab sample of gingival sulcus... | reverse complement strand
AATTTCCTTGATGCCGGCGACAATATAGCCGACTTCTCCGGTCTGCAATTGCTTTTTCTCCACGCGCTTGGGCGTAAATACGCCGACATGCTCAACCTGAAAGACGCGCCCGCTGGAGAGGATTTTAATCTTGTCCTTGGGTTTGACCGATCCGTCAACAATCCGCACCAGTGAGACAACGCCGAGATAATTATCAAACCAGGAGTCGATAATCAGCGCCTTGAGGGATGCCTCCGGGTCGCCCTTGGGTGGGGGAATCTTCTCCACCATCGACTCCAGCAACTCCTCAATACCTACGCCGGTCTTGGCGCTGACGTGCAGGGCATCGGTGGCTTCAATACCAATAATTTCTTCAATTTCAGCGCAGACGCGGTCGGGGTCGGCGGCGGGCAGGTCGATTTTGTTCAACACCGGCACCACTTCCAGCCCCTGCTCGATGGCGGTGTAGCAGTTGGCGACACTTTGCGCCTCGACTCCCTGCGATGCGTCCACCACCAGCAGCGCGCCATCACAGGCCGCCAGAGAGCGGGAGACTTCATAGGAGAAATCCACATGCCCGGGCGTATCAATAAAGTTAAGCTGATAAACCTCGCCATCTTTGGCGGTGTAATCCAGGGACACACTCTGTGCCTTGATGGTAATCCCGCGCTCGCGTTCCAGGTCCATGGAGTCGAGCACCTGGGCTTCCATCTCGCGCTCCGACAAGCCGCCGCAAATCTGAATAAAGCGGTCGGCAATGGTCGATTTGCCGTGATCAATATGGGCGATAATGGAGAAATTTCGAATGTGCTTCATGGGGCGCAATGCTACCTTAGCACAGCCTTAAATGACAGCGCAGAATCCCTGTGCTGGCAGACTATCCGCATTGATGCGGATAGTCTGCCAGCAGGGGTTGGCGAGCGGTTTATCCGGCCACAATTTTGATAAAGGCAGCGCGATTTAAGTGGTAGTGACACAGCATTTGCCCCTCGTGCATCAGCACGGGGACATAGAAACCGTATTGCTCCGCCAGTGCGGGGCTGCTGTCCACATCCACCCAGTGCAGGGAAAAATCGTACTGCCCCTGCAGGGCGCGCAGCTCATCGCGCATGGTCTCGCACAGATGGCAGTCCTCGCGGCCATACAGGGTGAACTGCACTATTTTGGCACCCGCACAGCGAGGAACTCGCGGCCATACGGCCTGGCCACCAGCACTGACGCCACCCGCCCGGCACGCAGGTTTTTCACCTGTTTGTCGAAGGCGGCAACATTTTTAACCGGCTTGTTGTTGATATGCGTAATCACATCACCACGGCGGATGCCCGCCTCGGCGGCGGCACCGGCGCTGACCGCCAACACCTGCACGCCACCGCTGGCCACGCTCAAAGCCTGGCGCACATCGTCAGTGGGTTCACTCACCGTCAAGCCCAGGCGGCTGGTATTTGGCTCGGTGCGCGGCTTGGCACTCGCCAGTTCATCCGCATCCAGCTCGCCCAGCTTGACGCGCAGGGTTTTTCTGCGCCCATCGCGCTGCACAACCACCGCGACCTTGCTGCCCGCCTTGACCCGTCCGACCAGCGGCGGCAGTGCCGAGGAGCGCGGCACGGCATGGCCGTCAAAGCGCAAAATCACATCGCCGGGGCGCAGCCCGGATTTCTCCGCCGGGCCATCTTCAATTACCCCGGAAATCAGCGCGCCCTGCGGCTTGTCCAGACCAAAGCTCTCGGCCAGGTCGCGGCTGACTTCCTGAATTGTCACGCCCAGCCAGCCGCGCGAGACGCGCCCGTGCCCCTTGAGCTGCTCGACCACTGCCAGCGCATCGTCCACGGGAATCGCGAAGGACAAGCCCATAAAGCCACCCGTGCGGCTGTAAATCTGTGAGTTTACACCCACCACTTCGCCGTCCAGATTAAACAGCGGGCCGCCCGAGTTGCCGGGGTTGATCGCCACATCGGTCTGCAAAAACGGCACATAGTTCTCGTTTGGCAGGGCGCGACCCTTGGCGCTGACAATCCCCGCCGTGACCGTGGCATCAAAGCCAAACGGCGAGCCGATGGCCAGCACCCACTCGCCGACCTTGACATCCGCCGACTTGCCCAGCGTCACCACGGGCAGACTATCCGCATCAACTTTCAGCAGGGCGATATCGCTGCTCTTGTCCTTGCCGACCACCTCGGCGACCAGCTCGCGGCGGTCACTCAGCTTGACCTGCACTTCATCGGCGCCATCAATAACGTGGTAATTGGTCACCACATAGCCGTCCTCAGAAATAATAAACCCCGAGCCGAGCGAGTGACGGCGCTGGCTGGGTCCGGGCTGCACTCCCGGGCCGCGCTGTGGATAGCCGGGATTATTGAAAAAGTGGCGGAACATCTCCCCCCAGGGGCCGAGCTGTTCCAGCTGCTCCAATTGCTCGGGGCTAATTTGCATGCCGCCAAAGCGGTTATCAACTTTTTTTGTCGTACTGATATTGACGACCGCAGGCGCGGCCTGTTTAACCAGCTCGGTAAAATCGGGCAAGCTGGCAGCCTGCGCACTCGACAAGACCAGCAACAGGGGCAAGACAAGACCCCGCTTCACCCACAGATTCAGGGATTGCATAGTTTCCTCCATAGCTATTTCAAGGTGTATAAACAGACAATTGCTGAGCGGTGGCCGACTGCACCACCTGCTCAATTTTGGGTTGAAAGCGCGGATTGCCCGCGAGCAAACGCGCGTATAACTTTAGCCAGCACACGCCGAGCAGCAGCCCGGCGAGGCTGCCACCCACCGCCGCCCACTGCCCGGGCAGCCAGGCATCACCCACTGCCCCGCCGAGCAGCATCAGCAACAGCGGCAGCAGGTACACGGCCAGCGAGCTTTTCAGCAGCATGTCCTCGGGCAGCGAGATTTTTACCACATCGCCCACCCTGGCCTGCACGGGATTTAGCACCCGCACCCGGGTGTACTGCTTGCCAATCAACTTGCCGATGCTGGATGTGCCACAGCCCTTTTGCGCCGAGCAGCTCTGGCAGGCCGACTCGCGCCGGGTTTGCACCCAGGCATAGCCCTCGTCCACGGCGGTGACGCTGGCCAGCTCCTCAATCACGGCTGAACCCATTCGACGTGCTGGTTAATCAGCATCACCGTGGCGGCGGGTACTTCGCCGACGACGACAATCTTGTGCCCATCCTTGATAGAGCCATAGGCATTGACCGCACCCATGCGGCTGGCACCACTGAGCGCCCTGCCCTGCTGCACCGGCTCAATAAACACCGATACCGAGGCCATGCCATCACTCAGCAGCATCGACTCGACCGGGGCGTGGCTTTGCTTGCCCATTTTGCGATCGTGAGAAACCAGGGCAAAGCCGTAGGGGATTTTGCTCAACTGCCACTCCAGCACGGCAGGTGCGGCCTGTGGCAGGCGCTCCTCGCCGACTTCAACGCGCTTGAACGCCGCAGCCTTGAGGTTGGGCGCAAACAGGCTGTCGGGCAAATCGGGGGTGACCTTTAGCGCCGTAAACATAATCTGCTCAATCGGCACGCCCTGCTCGTCGAGCAAGTCACTTTTCACCATCAGCCGGGAGGCTCTGTCCACCCAGATGCGATGCCCGTAGCGGTAGGAATCCCGCGGGGTCAGCGAGACAATATCCGCCTCCCGCCCGGCAATCCGCTCCTGCCCGTCCAGGCTCAGGCGGTAAAACGCCTCTATGCTGTCGAGGTTTTGCGGCAGGGACAGCGGCAGCTGGCTGCCGGGGCGCGCCATGTCCACTGTCATGGTTTTCGACCAGGGCAGAATGCAGGTCAGCTGATCGCGATTGCGGATAATCTCCCTGGCCTCGCCGTTCAGGGAGCGAATTTTTTCCAGCTCGCCGCGCGCATCCTTGCGCCGCACAATTTCCATGCTCTCAATCTTGTTGTTGTGCAAGTGGATAAACGTGCCGGAGTAGCTCTGCTCGCTCATGGCATCGCACATTGCCTGCAAGAGCTGCTTGGCCTGTTGCGGCGCCGACAATAACTGCCCTGGCAGACTATCCGCATAGGCCGCGCCACTGAGCGCAACGGCCAATACGCCCCACACTGCTGCTTTAATTATATTACTGGCCATCGTGCTGATCATCTTATTGGTGGCTGTCATAACCGGCCAAACGCACATAGGGCACCATGCTCTGATAACCGCCCGGATTCGCATATTCGGAATGATTCGCCAGATAGCGATTCAGCTCGTCCTGCATGCTCTCGTCCGAGCCCTGCCAGTAGGTTCTATCCTCGGCATCATAAGCGCCGGTAAAGGCCACCGGAACGATGGCAGGCTGCGAGCGGGCAAGTTCCACACGCGGCGCTGTCGCCGACTCGGCACTCGCCAGTGCCGGGGCACCCGTCTGCTGGCTGGTATCAGAGTTCAAGAAATCAACACTGAATACGGTCAGCGCCGCGACGCTGGCCGCCAGCGCCACGCCCATAAGCGGGCGGAAAAACCTAAGCACCGCTGCCGCTTGTGGCTTGCGCTGCGCTGGAGTCGCTGCCGTATTGCGTGGAGCGAGCACCACCGGCTCCGCCTCCAGCGCCACGGCGAGGCGCGCGGCAAAACCGGCAGAGGCCTTGCGCTGCAAGTCACCCGCCAGCAAGGCGCGATTCAGGTGGATATCCGCCCACTGCTCGCGCGCCGCCGCATCGCTCAGCAAATGATCAATCGCCGCTTGCGCATCTTCGCACTCGCCATCGGCCAGTGCGGATATCTGTTGTTTTATATCGCCTTCAGTCATTTTGCTTGCTCGCCTGTCAATGCCTTCAAATTCTTCTCAATCGCCTCGCGGGCGCGAAATATGCGCGACCGCACCGTGCCAATTGGACACGCCATGACCTCGGCAATTTCCTCGTAGCTCAAGCCTTCAAACTCGCGCAGGCTAATCGCCGTTTTCAACTCGTCGGGCAGCGCCTCTATACTGTTGTGCACGCTCTCGCGCACCTCCTCAGATACCATCAGCGCCTCGGGCGTATCGTGCTCCTGCAACAGTTCGGCGCCGTCATACTGCTCGGCCTCCTGAGCGTCAACTCCCATCATGCTCGCCTTGCGCTGCCGCGAGGTCAGGTAGTTTTTCGCCGTATTCACGGCAATGCGGTACAGCCAGGTGTAAAACGCACTGTCACCACGAAAGCGGCTGAGGCCACGGTAGGCCTTGATAAAGGCCTCTTGCGCCACATCTTCCACTTCCATCGGGTCGCGGATCATGCGCGAAACCAGATTCACCACCCTGTGCTGATATTTCAGCACCAGCAAATCGAAGGCGGCCTTGTCTCCCGCCTGAACCCGCTTTACCAATTCGTTATCAAGCTCGCGCTCGCTCATCTGTTACCCTTGTTGACCTGCATTATCAGGTAGAGTTCCTGGCAGCCGGCAGTCTTGTAAAAGTTGCCACTTACCGCATCGTGGGCAAAAGTAATTTTTAGCCCTTTTGTCATCGTAGTATGCCAAAATATGCGCCATGCAAAAACACTACGATGTCCTGATTATCGGCGCGGGGGCTGCTGGCCTGACGCTGGCGCTGCACCTGCCCAAACACTGCCAGGTTGGCGTTGTCAGCAAGGGCGCCCTGCTTGGCTCCAGCAGCACCTACTGGGCGCAGGGCGGCATTTCTGCGGTGTTAGACGCGGATGACACATTAAGTTCCCATATTGATGACACACTTAACGCCGGTGTCGGCCTGTGCGAGCCGGATTCGGTTGCCTTTACCGTGGAAAACGCCCCGGCCATTATCAATTGGCTGGTCGAGCTGGGCATGCCCTTTACCCGCGACCCCGACAGCGATGCCGACACCGGCGGCGAGTTTCACCTCACCCGCGAGGGCGGCCACAGCCACCGCCGAGTGATTCACGCCGAGGATGCCACCGGCAAGGCGCTGCAAACCACACTGGTCAACCACACCCGCCTGGCGAGCAATATCGATATTATCGAAAATGTGATCGCCATCGACCTGATTACCAGCGACAAGCTCAAGGACAGCTGCGGCGACAAGCGCTGCGTCGGCACCTATGTGCTCAACCGCAATACCGGCGATATTGACAGCATCGCCAGCACTACCACGGTGCTGGCAACCGGGGGGGCGAACAAGGTGTATCTCTACACCAGCAACCCCGACGGCGCCTCCGGGGATGGTATTGCCATGGCCTGGCGCGCTGGCTGTCGGGTGGCCAATATGGAATTTATGCAGTTCCACCCCACCTGCCTGTACCACCCCGAGGCCAAGTCCTTTCTGATTTCCGAGGCGGTGCGCGGCGAGGGCGGCATCCTCAAACTGCCCAGCGGCGAGCCGTTTATGCAGCGCTTTGACCCGCGCGCCGATCTCGCCCCGCGCGATATTGTCGCCCGCGCCATCGATCACGAGATGAAGCGCCTGGGTATCGACTGCGTGTATCTGGACATCAGCCACAAGTCCAAGGCATTTATCCAATCCCACTTCCCCAATATCTATCAGCGCTGCCTGGAGCTGGGCTATGCGATTGACCAGGAGCCTATCCCCGTCGTCCCCGCCGCGCACTACACTTGCGGCGGGGTTGTCACCGACTTGCAGGGGCAGACCGATATAGCGGGGCTGTACGCGCTGGGCGAAACCGCCTACACCGGCCTGCACGGTGCCAACCGCATGGCGAGCAACTCACTGCTGGAGTGCATGGCCTTCGCCAGAGCCGCTGCCGAGGCTATCCGCATAGAGCTGCAACAGCCCCACCCGCAGCCGCGCCTGCCAGCCTGGGACGACAGCCAGGTAATCGACTCCGACGAGGCCGTGGTTATCGCCCACAACTGGCACGAGGTGCGCCGCCTGATGTGGAACTATGTTGGTATTGTCCGCACCGACAAGCGCCTGCAACGCGCGACCAACCGCATTGAATTACTGCAACAGGAAATTGCCGACTACTACGGCCACTTCAAAATCAACAGCGACCTGCTGGAGCTGCGCAATCTCGCCACGGTCGCGCAGCTGATTATTGAATCTGCCAAGTGCCGCAAGGAGAGCCGTGGCCTGCACTACACCCTAGACTATCCGCATTTGAACCCCGAGGCAGAAGCGACTATCTTACAGCCCCAACCCGAGACGAGATAAATCATGCCCCTGCTGCCCCTGATTACCGAGACCCATGAGCTGGCCAGCCAGCTTGATAACCCGGCGCTGATTGTGCTGGATTTGCGCGATGTCGCCTCCTATGGCAATGGCCATATCCCCGGTGCGATCAACTTCTCGCTCGCTGAAGTGATGCGCGCTGAGCCGCCCGTATTGGGCTTGCTGAGCACAGAGCAGACCCTGTCGCTCGCTCTGTCGCGGATTGGCTACAGCGCGGACAAGCATATTGTCGCCGTGGATGACAACGGCGGCCCGCAGGCGGCGCGCCTGCTCTGGACACTGGAAGCCTTTGGCATCAACAACGCCAGCTTTTTAAACGGCGGCATGGTCGCCTGGAATCAGGACATCCACCTGCTCGACAAGCAGCATAGCGAGCCTGCTTACAACGATTATCAGGCCCAGTTCAGCGGCAAAAACAGCGCCGATCGCGATGACATCCTCGCCAATCTGGACAATCCGCATCGACTACTGGTGGATGCCCGCACCCGTGGTGAATACTGCGGCAAGGATGTGCGCTCGGCACGCGGCGGCCACATTCCGGGCGCAGTTCACTTTGAGTGGAGCCAGCTCAAAGCGCCCGACATGAAGCTCAAACCACTTGCTGAGATACAAGCGCAGCTCAATGCCGCCGGCATTGGCAAGGACAAGGAAATTGTCGCCTACTGTCAGAGCCATATGCGCTCCTCGGTGCTGTGTCTGGTGCTCCGCGCACTCGGCTACCCGAACGTCAAGGGCTACCCCGGCGCCTGGTCAGACTGGGGCAACCAAAAGGAGCTGCCCATTGCCCAAGCCAGCCAATAACACGGGCGACATGACGCGCGGCAGAGGCAGCACTGCGCGTCTATCTTTGCTATGCTCGGCATCTTGAACTCACTGGATTCGACGCGACGAATGCGCAACCTATCACTATTTCGCGCGGCTCTTGCCGCCCTGTTGTTAATCCTCAGCCACAGCAGCCTGGCCGATGCGCTGCGCTGGTATGAGGTCGAGGTGGTAGCCTTTGCCCATGCCCGGGGTGAATACCTGAACAGCGAAACCTGGCCGACTGAATGGCAACAACCGGATACTGAACAGGCGATTGATTTTGTCAGCATCACGGATGAGCAATTCTCCTCCCTGCCCGCAAGCGGAGCGCTGGAGGGCACCGCCCGAACCATTGACAAATCCAGCCGCTACCGACTGCTGGCCTATCAACGCTGGCGACAGGCGGGCTTGCCTTCCGGGCAGACCAAAGCGGTGCGCTTTGGCAACCAGACGTACCTGACCAGCAGCGTACCGGCGGGGGAAGATGTGCTGGGCAACCCCATCACCCAAGTGGTCGAGCTGCCCGAGCTGGACGGCACCATCAGCATTGAGCTGAGGCGCTTTTTGCATATCTATACCGACCTGCTCTACTACGCGCCGATTGAACAAGTGCCCCTGGCCAGTCCCACAAATACAATATCGCCAGCTGCTGCTGAGCCAGTGGCTGAACCGGCGGCTGAGCCAGTCACTGAGCAGGCTGCGCGGCTGGCCAAAGAGGCCACGGCACAAACACGCCTGCAGGGATTTCGCCTGCAAGCGCACCGCAAAACGCGCAGCAAAACCACACAATTTATTGATCACCCGATGTTCGGGCTGATTGTCAGAATTACACCTGTCGAAACATTATAAGAGGCTATCCGCATGCATACCGGGGGACTATCCATTATCAAACTTACGGGGCTATTGATCCCACTGGCCTTGTTCAGCAGCGGCTGCTCTACCATGAGCAATATGAACGCCTCGATTGCCGGCAAGTTCCGCAACTTTTACACCAACAAGCCGGAGGTGGTTGGCCGCCAGCCCGCCCACTTGATGCCACACAAGGATGCCTTGCTCCTCAACGGCCCAGTGCAGTCGGTCTCTTATTTTATGACCCGCCCCGACTTTACCGGCACACAAGTCACCGACGAGGTACATCTGGAATTCAACCGCGCCGGCTATATCACCAAAATCACCGGCAACAACGCCAAGGCGCTCAAGCGCAACGGCTTTTTAAAATACGCCGACCTGCCTGCCAACACGCTGATTAGCTATGACAAGGACAACAATCTGGAACGCATTGAAAGTGCAGAAAAAAGCTACCGCTACGAATACTCCGGCGGGCCGGAGCAGTACAGTGAGGAGAGCGGCGATTTGCGCTCGGTAGTGCTCACCCATGTAAAAAACCGTGAGCAGAACTACCGCACCCTGGACTATATGATTTACGGCGACCAGCGCTATATGGTGCTGGGCAAGGACAACCGCAAGCGCGACAATACCAGTGCGCATATTTACGAGTACGATAGTAAGGGTCGCCTGCACAAAGTGTATCGGCACAAAAACAATTACCCGCTGGACAAAACGCCCTCCCAGTCACTGTCCGACCCGCTGCGCTACCGCTTTGAGCTTATCAAGCAAATCGACTACGACAACAAGGGGCGTATCAATCACGTTATGACCAGCGAGCGCGACGGTGCCTTGATTTCCGAAGATCGCATCAGCTACCAGATCAACCGCAACCTGCCCCGGCGCCTGACCAATATCAACGGCACCGGCGCGCAGCAGTACCGCATCAAGTACAGTGATTATGAGCTGGACAAGCACGACAACTGGATCAGCCGCAAAGTCATCACCACCTATCGCCGTGGCGACAAGCAAGGCAGTGATACGCGCAAGATTACTTATTTTCAGGACAGCTGAATAAGGCAGCCCTCACCCCAACCCCTCTCCCAGAGGGAGGGGCTATTGTTACAGGGTGTAGACGAGAGATGCAGGCAAGGGAAGGAAGCTTTGCCTTGAGGGATATGCAGCCGGTTTATTTCTCGCAGTCTGCACCGCCGCACAGGCCATAGAGAATCATGCTGTGGTCGGTGAGTTCGAAGCCTTTTTCCTTGGCGATGATATGCTGGCGCTCTTCGATCAGCTTGTCAAAAAATTCAACGACCTTGCCGCACTTCATGCAAACCAGATGGTCGTGGTGGTCGCCATTGTTGATTTCAAACACCGCCTGCCCGCCTTCAAAGTGATGGCGTTCAACCAGACCCGCCCCTTCAAATTGGGTCAGTACGCGGTAAACAGTGGCAAGGCCAATTTCTTCATTGGCATCAATCAAGGTGCGGTAAATATCCTCCGCGCTCATATGGCGCTGAGGTGAATTTTCCAGAATTTCCAGAATCTTCATGCGTGGCAGGGTGACCTTCAAACCTGCCTTTTTCAAATCGGACGATTGCACAATTATTACTCCCTAAGGGTGCGTATGAGATGGTATTATTGCACAACTTTAATCACAGTAACTGAAAATTCTCCATGTTAAATTCCCGGTCAAATCCCCGTTTATTGGCAATGCTTTTGGCGCTGTCGGCAAGTGGCTGTTCCCTGCTTCCCGAGGCGCACCGGATTGATATCAGTCAGGGCAATATCATCAGCCAGGAGGCGATCGATCAGCTCAAGCCCGGCATGAGCGAAGCACAGGTCAAGTTCTTAATGGGCAGCCCGGCGCTACAGGATATTTTCCACCCCGAGCGCTGGGATTATATTTACTACGAAAGCCAGCAGGGCGAAGCGGTGGTCAATAAAAAGCTGAGTTTGATGTTCAGCGATGGCCTGTTGAGCAAGGCGAGCAGTGAGGATTATGAAGTCGCCCATTTGCAGGTGGCTGCACCGCCTGTCAGCGTGGCCGAGTCTCCCGCCCCTGCCCCGGCTGTCGAGGTATTTGCCGAGCCAGAGGCCGTTCAAGTGGTTGTAACGCCAGAGCCGGAGCCAGAACTGGATACAGTGCCAGAGCTGACGCCGCAACAGGCGGTTGAGCAGCATATTCAAGCCTGGGCTCGCGCCTGGAGCGAGCAAGAGGCGGCTGCGTATATCGACAGCTATCAGGCCGATTACCACCCGCATCACTTGAGCCATGCGGCGTGGAAAAAGCAGCGCCACCAGCGCCTGGCGCTCCCCGAATTTATCCATATTACACTGAGCGATATAACCGTTGGCTTAAACGGCGACAACCGCGCTACGGCGACATTTCAGCAGGACTACCAGTCCAATACCTACCAGGATTCTGTGCTAAAGGAGCTTCAGCTGGAGCGCACCGATGCAATGCGCAAACTCCTCCCTTCCCTGGGAGTCGTCCGCATATGCTCCCTGCAATGCGCAAACTCCTCCCTTCCCTGGGAGTCGTCCGCATATGCTCCTTGCAATGCGGAAACCCGCCACTTCTGACCCACAAGGATGTGGGGAATGTCACAAGGGTGCAGGAGCACCCGCGAGCGTGTAGCTTGTCCGCATAGCCCAAGTCTTGATTTCCTTCCCTCACCCCAACCCTCTCCCAGAGGGAGAGGGGGCTTAATCAGAGTTAAGCTATGCGGATAGTCTATTCTGCGGGTAGTTCTGCCTCTCCGGGCAATACCGCTTGCAAGGCCGCTCGCCCCCAGCGGTCTACCTTGACCACGGCGCGCGCGGATTGGCGCAGCTCGCGCTCCAGACGCAGCGCTTCTTCTCTGGGCGCAAACCAGGCTTCTATGCCGTAGCGAATGCGCAGCGTCGCTTTGGTTTTTGATGCCACCCGCCCGGCCAGATAGATTCCCTGCGCTGGCCGCTGCAAGCTCACGCCAGTGGCGCTGTACAGACCATCCGCATTGCCCTGCAAGCTGACATAGACCTTCTCGCCACGGCGAATATCTTGCTGGGCAAGCAGTGCCTTGGCGGGCAGTGTGGAGATGTCGTAGCGCAGTCGGGCGTAGTTGCCGCGAAACAGGGAGCGCGGATCAATCGGTTTGGTTCTCAGGTGGATTTCCGTGCCTGTCCACAGGGGCAGTTGCGCCTTGACCACCATGCCCGTCAATACGCAGAATTGCAGGGCAATCGCGGCGATAAACAGTGTGCGCTTATTCATGGTGATAGCCCTCCCGTTGTGTTTCGATGGTAAGATTTTGTCGCTGCCAGTATTTGGCCGCCGCCAGCAACACCGCAGAGAAGAACAGGAACAGCAGCGCCCCGCCGATATAGTGGCCGATTAGATCAATATAGCGCAGCAGTGCGGTGATCAGCAGGCTGAACACGCCGAGGAAAAAGTAATGCGAAATGCCCTGGCGGATGCCGTGCATAATCAGCCCCACGCCCGCCAGCACCAGCAGGGTATTGTCGAGCACTTGCAGGTATATTGCCGCATCGCGGTTATCCAGCCATATCACTCCCAGCGACAGAGCTAGATATGCACTGTTCAGCGCCAACACCGGCAGAAAGCGCGCCGTCTGCCAGGCGCAGAGCTGCGCCGCACCGGCCAGCAATACCAGTAGTGCCAGCAGCGCCCAGAGCGCCGGCCAGTCGGCGCGAATCAGCTCCTCCCACGGGTCGGCAAAGCTGAAAATCAGCAGGCCGAGTATGGCAAGGCGCAATGTCCACAGGCTCAGTGTGGTGGCGTAGTCTTTGGCCTTGGTGCTGTTGAGCAAGCGCAGACGGTGGCTAAACGCATAGGCAAAAATAAACAGGCTGCCCGCCACGACCATGCCCTGATGTACGCCCTGGAAAAAGAATGTTTCCCGCCAGTACTGCATCACCGCGTATTCCAGCAGCAGGCCGATGCTGAACACCGTGCTCAGAAACAGCAGCAGGCTTTGCCGACCTTTTATCAGCACGCCGATGGCGGCAAGAATAAACAGCGGCAACAGCCAGGGAATAAAGCCCATCCCCGCCTCGACAAAAAACCAGATAATCGCCAGCCCCAGGGTGAACAGCATCAGCCACGGGCTGCGGGTGAGCAGCGCAAAGGGCAAGCTGCCCAGCGCCCACCACAGTATGCCATCGGGCATGTGTTCGCCGAGGTGGTAGGTCTGGGCAATCAGAATAATCGCCGCGCCATAAAAGATATTGCCAAGCAAAAACAGCCCGACACCCGCAGCGGACTGGCGTTGATAGCGGTACAGCGCCGCGCTCTGTGTGCCTACGGTCAGGGCAATTAAGCCCCACAGACGCACGGCGCGGGGAATCTCCTCCCAGTTGGCGCCGAGCAGAATAATCAACGCCGTGCCCATAAACAAAAAGCCCAGGGTGAGCAGCAGCTTATACACCAGCGAGTGACTTCCCCGCTGGTGATAATCCGCGCCATAGCGCGCGCAGATGGCCTCGGCCTGGGCTTCGTCGAGCAGCCCATCCCTCACCCAGTCCGCACTCTCGCGCGCAAGGTCATTTTTTAACAGTCTGATTAAGCGCATCTGGCAACCTATCCGGATTCAATCCGCGCAGTATGCTATGCCAGCCGGGGCAAAACAAGCTGCACACAAGTTTATACGCCAGCGTGGAGCTGGTCGTTTTTAGACTACCGCATTTACTCCCTGCAATGCGGACGACTCCTAGGGAGGGGAGGAGTTTGCGCATTGCAGGAGCACAATGCGGACGACTCCCAGGGAGGGGAGGAGTTTGCGCATTGCAGGAGCACAATGCGGACGACTCCCAGGGAGGGGAGGAGTTTGCGCATTGCAGGAGCACAATGCGGATAGTCCAGAATAAGAACTTAATCTAAAACTAGCGGTGCTTTCTGCGCCGCCGCCTCTCCGCTGCTGCGGCTTTGCGTTCGGCTTGTTTGGCGGCCTTGGCCACCATCTGCTCGGCAGTGTGGATTTTTTCCTGCTCGGCCATCGCCGGTGTTTCCAGGCTGATGCGCCCCAGCGTGCCGCTGCGGTATTCATTGAGCAAAATAACCGCCGCCTTGTGCAAATCCACCAGCCCGCCACCGCCGAGACAGCCACGCCGCCGCCCCAAGGCTTCCAGCAGCTCCAGTGGCGATGCCGGGGTTGCCTCCAGCTGGTAGCGCGCTACCAGGCGCTCCGGGCAGTGCTGCAAAAAGTATTCGGCGGCATAAAAGGCGACATCCTCATACTCCATGGCCGTATCCTTAATCGCCCCGGTCACTGCCAGGCGGTAGGCACTGTTTTCATTCTCCACCTTCGGCCACAGGATGCCGGGCGTGTCGGAGAGGTAGATATTGTTGTCCAAACGGATGCGCTGCTGGCGGCGGGTAACCGCAGGTTCATTGCCGGTTTTGGCAATCTGCCGCCCGGCGAGGATATTGATCAAGGTGGATTTGCCGACATTGGGAATCCCCATAATCATGGTGTGCAGGGTTTTGTCGCTGGCGACCTTGCCTGGCAGCAACTGCTGGCACAGCATGGCTATCTGCTGAATTTTATCCGGCTGCTCGGTGCTCAAGACCAGGGTTTTGACCGTGCTGTCCTGCTCCAGGTACGCCTGCCAGAGTGCGGTGATTGCGGGGTCGGCGAGGTCGGATTTGTTGAGCACCTTGATGCAGGGGCGCTCACCACGCACCTCCTTGATCACCGGATTCTCACTGCTGTAGGGAATCCGCGCATCCAGCACTTCAATCACCAAGTCAATGCCGGGGATGGCCTCCGCAATGTCCTTGCTGGCCTTGTACATATGCCCGGGATACCATTGAACACCCATTGTTAAATCCTGTCTTATGCGTTGAAGACAGTTATTTTAAGCCATTATGCTTTAAAATATCGCCTGTAAATTCCACCTACCCCTCCCTTTGCCAGGAACACTTGCCCATGACAGCCAGCATTCACCTCAAACCCGGTCGCGACAAATCCATCAAACGCCACCATCCGTGGGTATTCTCCGGCGCGGTGGCGCGCGTCTCGGGAACAGCTGAGCCGGGTGATACCGTGCAGGTCATCAATAGCGATGGTCAACGCCTGGCGCTGGCCGCCTATTCGCCCGAGTCGCAGATTCGCGCGCGCATCTGGCAGTTCAACCAAGGGCAGCAGGACAATGCGGATAGTCTGGCAGAGGACTTCTTCAGCCAGCGTATTCAGGCAGCCCGGCAGCGCCGCGAGAGCCTGGGCATCCCGCAAAGCTGCACCGGCTATCGCCTGGTCAACTCGGAATCCGATGGCTTGCCGGGCTTGATTGTCGATCACTATGCCAACTATCTGGTGGCACAGTTTTTATCCTGTGGCCCCGAACGCTGGCGAGCGGAGATTATTCAGGCACTGCGGCACAACTATCCGCAGCACAACATCTATGAGCGCTCCGATGTCAGCGTGCGCAAAAAGGAAGGGCTGCCACTGCGTCAGGGCGTATTGCATGGCGACGAGCCGGATGACTGTATTGTCATCGAGGAAAACGGCTATCGCCTGGGTGTGGATATTAAAGGCGGGCACAAAACGGGCTTTTATCTCGATCAGCGCGAAGCTCGCCAGGCGATTCAGAAATATGTCGCCGGTAAAACGGTGCTGAACTGCTTTGCCTACAGCGGCGGTTTCAGCCTGTCCGCATTGATGGCTGGTGCTGCGCACGTCAGCAATATTGATGAGAGCCTGCCCGCACTGACTATCGCCGAGAACAACCTGGCGCTGAACGGCCTGAACACCGAACAGCTCGACAATATCGAAGCTGATGTGTTTAAGCACCTGCGCCTGCTGCGCGACCAGGGCAAGCAGTTCGATGTAATTATTCTCGACCCGCCCAAATTTGCCGACAACAAGGCACAACTCAACAGCGCCTGCCGGGGCTACAAGGACATCAACCTCTGGGCGCTAAAACTGCTCAAGCCCGGCGGCATACTGGCGACCTTCTCCTGTTCCGGTCTGGTCAGCCCGGTACTGTTTCAGCAAACCCTGGCCAACGCCGCCGCCGATGCCGGGCGCGAAGTGCGCATTATTGAGCGTTTGAACCAGGGTGCCGACCACCCCAACTCGGTATTCTTCCCCGAGGGACACTATCTCAAGGGACTGATCTGCCAAGTCGAATAAGCTCGACAGCACAGCACTATTCTCCCGCAGATGGCGGGGAGACCCCTCGCAAAGGGGTGGATTTAGCCTATCCGCATTGCTGCTTATTTACATTATGCTCCATGCTCTCCCCTATTCTGGCGTAGCCTCGTCAGAAGCTGGCTCTGCCGCTGGCGGTGGAGCAATCTCTGTAGCCTCTGTAGCGCTATCTGGGTTTTGTTTAGCCTCTGTCATTTCTTCTGCACTTTCCGGGCTATCCGCATCTGCCGGGCTGGCGTTGGCTTCCAGTTCCAGTTGTGGATGAAAGCCATCCAGATCGCGTAGTTCGGCCAGGCTGGGGAGTTCGTCCAGGGTTTTCAGGTTGAAGTAGTCGAGAAACTCGCGCGTGGTGCCGAACATGGCAGGTCTGCCGGGGACGTCCTTGTGCCCGAGTACGCGTATCCATTC
>PDWJ01003113.1_pt1 | contig 16295 bp, 14 predicted proteins | sample 1430881 | NCBI WGS metagenome assembly PDWJ01 (sample SAMN01162460, study PRJNA174530) | Oral metagenome, whole genome shotgun sequencing project. | biome: Marine environment; feature: Marine mammal; material: Swab sample of the gingival sulcus; isolation source: swab sample of gingival sulcus... | reverse complement strand
TCGTCACTTTGTTTTCAAGTATCATTTGTAGTACTTGTTTTACAGCTTGATCGACATCGCTTATAATGGCATTTTTGTCACTGCGTGGTACCAGTCTGCCATTGTCTAAGTAACGCCTGTCGGCAAACACTTCTTGGGCAACACGTAGCCCAAGTTGTTGTCCTGCTTTAGTCAATGCGCTACCTGCCAAGCCGACCAGTATCAAGTTTTTATCAATGTCATAAACCGCTTTTGCAATGGCATTTGCCAAATCAATGTCGTCAGCAGCCATATTATACATGGCGCCATGAGGCTTAACATGTACTAGGGGGCAGTCTGCTGCTTTTGTAAAAGCGGCTAGCGCGCCAATTTGATATGTGACATAGGCATATACTTCAGCTGGGCTAACTGCCATATTGCGTCGTCCAAAGCCGATTAAGTCGGGGTAACCAGGATGTGCACCAATTGCCACGTTATGCTTTTTAGCCAATGCAACAACTCCTTGCATTGTAACAGCATCACCTGCATGAAAGCCACAGGCAATATTGGCAGATGTAATATGTGGTAAAATTAAACTGTCATCAAACGGTTGATAATGGCCGAAGTTTTCACCTAAATCGCAATTTAAGTCAATATATTTCATTTTCACTTCCTTCTAATAGCGTGTAAACTAATGTTATTATAACATAAAACATGCAACAAACTGGATTAAATCGAAAAACAAAAAAATCAAAAACATGCAAAAATTCACTTTACATATTGGGGCTGATATGTTAACATATTACTGAACTTAATAACACGACAATCACGGTGTCCGTTTACGGAATAATAGGGAATGAGGACGAGCCTCAGCAGCCCCCGCTACTGTGAAGTGTGACAAAGTCCTAAACCACTGCTTTTGCGGGAAGGAGGACGGCGGATGAACACTTAAGCCAGGAGACCTGCCTGATTTGTACGAAACACCTTCGGAGGGAAGGCAGTTATTGATAAATTGTGCTATGTTTTAGTGTGATATTGTTAACTTCCCTGTCATCATTTGGTGTCAGGGTTTTTATATTGCTCTCATGAGCTCGGACTTTGCAAGCCTAACCCTAAACCTTTTATCAAACACTTGAAGGTCTTCTTCGATCCCCAACATCTGATTGGGGAACTTTTTTTTAAAAAACTAAGGTAATATAATATTATTTTGCTTGAATTAAGCATTAAATTAACATACAATGAACTTGACATTACAATACAACTGGGAGGTATAAAATTGGAATTAGCGAGTTCTATCGTCATAGGTGTGGTCGGTGGCTTAGGTTTGTTTTTATACGGTATGCAACTGATGGGCGGTAGCCTGCAAAAAGTTGCTGGCAGAAAACTTGAAAAGATCATTGGCCTGTTGACGACTAATCGGTTTATGGGCGTAGCAGTTGGCGCATTTGTCACGGCAGTTATGCAGAGCTCAAGCGCGACAACGGTCATGGTTGTCGGTTTTGTCAACGCCGGTATTATGAAGTTAACGCAGGCTGTCGGTGTGATTATGGGTGCTAATATCGGTACGACCATCACAGGTCAGATCGTTTCGCTTTCGATTGATGCTCTGGCGCCTATTGCTGTTGGTGGCGGTGTTTTTTTGTGGTTGGTTAGTAAAAATGACAGAGTCAAAAATACAGCAGAAATACTAATTGGTTTTGGTATCCTTTTTATTGGCATGATCATGCTCAAAGATGCACTGAAACCGCTGCGTGAAATGGCATATTTTAAAACTTTAATTTCAACGCTTAGCCACAATGCGTTACTGGGCGTTTTAGTAGGGTTTATGTTAACCTTTATCGTACAGAGCTCGTCGGCTTCAATTTCAATTTTAATAGCACTGGCCAGTGCGGGTGCATTACCATTAAGTGCGGCATTACCGATATTATACGGTGACAATATCGGTACTTGTACAACGGCGTTACTATCGAGCATTGGCGCCAGTAAAAATGCCAAACGGGCTGCGGTTATCCACTTGACGTTTAACATCATCGGTACACTGTTGTTTGTCGTGTTCCTGACGGGGCCAATTACGCACGTTGTCACGCAGATGACGCCAGGTGTTGTCCAGCGTCAAATTGCCAATGCGCATACGATATTCAATATTGCCAACGTCGTTATTCAGTTCCCGTTTGCATTCTTGTTAGTCAAAGTGGCATTATGGGTTTATCCAGATAAAGAGGAAGCAGAAGAGGAAAAATTGACACAATTTATCGATGAACGTTTACTTGAACTACCATCGTTGGCGATAAAGAGCACGAAAGATGAAGTTGCTTCAATGGGTGAATTGTCTTTAAAGAGTTTAAGGTGTGCAATGGATGGTTTTTTTGACACCAAAATAAAGCTAACCAAGAAGACATTTGACATTGAAAAATCGGTTAATAAATACGAGCGCATCTTAACTGACTATATGATAAAATTGTCGAACACTGTAATCTCAGATGAGGATCGTAGTTATATTGACGGGCTGTTCCAATGCGTTAATGATATTGAACGAATAGGCGATCATTCGGAAAACTTAGCTGAAATTGTCGTTTTAGTTGATGAAAATGAAATACCAATGAGTCAGCATTCGATAGAATCTTTACGCGTCATGTACGACAAAACCAAACAGACCTTAGAGCTGGCGGTACAATTGTTTAACGAACCTAATATCGCTGATATCGATATGATTATCAAATTAGAAAACGATATGGACGATTTACAGCGTAGAGCAAGACAAGCGCATTTATCGCGTTTAAATAAGAACGAATGTACGACTGAATCAGGCGTATACTACTTAGAAATGATCAATAATTTAGAGAGAATTTCCGATTTATCGGCAAATATTGCTAAATTTGTCAAAGAAAAGATAAATTAATTGTTTAATCTATAATTTTATCGGCAATCGGGCGTTTACAAACATAATAAAATGTGGTAGAATGTCCCTTAGTTGATTAAAAAGTGTTAAGGAGGCATAAATGGCTAGAATGAGAGAGCCGAGATTCAAGAAGTGCAGAAGATTGGGTTTGAATTTTATTGGTCATCCAAAAGCAATGAAAAGGGATGGTAATGGTCAGACACGCGGTCTTAGAAAAATGTCACCCTATGGTAGACAATTATTGGAAAAGCAACGTTTAAGAGCATATTATGAAGTTATGGAAAAGCAGTTTAGAAGATATGTCTTTGATGCGATGAAAGATAGCAGTGGTTTGTCAGGTGACGTACTTGTAAGAAATTTAGAAACGCGTCTAGACAACCTGGTTTATCGTATGCATTTTGCAAGTTCAATTAGACAAGCACGCCAAATGGTCGTACACGGTCACATTCGCGTCAATGGCAAAAAAGTTGATAGACCTTCCTATGCCGTTGCTGTTGGCGATGTTATTTCATTAAGAGAAAAGTCGCAAAGTGTTGAAAGATTTAAAGACAACTTCCTCGAAAGTGTCACGACATTGCCTTATTTGGCAAAAGATGAAGCTAATTTTTCATCGACATTAGTTCGTATGCCAGAAAGAGATGAAGTTCCAATTGAAATCGATGACCACTTAGTTATCGAGTTCTATTCTAAGATTATGTAACGCAAAATCACTTGATGTGCACCAAAAAAGCTCTCTGTTTTCGCAAGAGAGCTTTCTTATTTTTTGCTTTTTCTTTCTGCTTTCCACTTTCCACTTTCGACTTATTACCGCTTTGATTTTTGACGTTGCTTAATTGGTACAACATTTGATTCGGAAGAGTAGTCGATACCACTGCGAATTTTAGCCAGTTTTTTGTCACGCAAAGCTTTAGACCGATTGCGTCTTAATGCGCCGACAATTAAACGCCATATCAACAGTGTCAGTAGTATTTTTAAGATTAGTATTGCAACTTCAAGGGGTGATTGCAAGCTTGGCTTAGTAGCAAGGGCGTGCGTCAGTTCGCCAACCAAATCTCTTTCATCAATATCTCTTTGTGCAAGCAGATCAACTGTTGCAATGATCTCACCACCGATGCTATAGTTGACAACCCCCATCTTCTTACCCATTAAAATAGGCGATTCGTCGTTTTCGTTTAATTTAATTGTCTTTTTAATTTCAAATGTTTCTTCTGCCGATATTGGCACAGCCCGCTCAATCGTTTTATCAGCAACCAAATTAAGACCGCTTGATTCGGCGTTTTTAACTTTTATATTTGTAACAACTTCACCCTCTGTGACAACGCGCACAACTGAAAAATTGTCGATGGCATAGTCGATTAATTTTTTTGAATCACCGTATAAGGTATCTTTATTATCGGCACCCAAAACCACCACAATATAGCGTGAGGCATTATTGACAAAAGATGACACCAAGCAGTTTTGAGCAGCTTGTGTATAACCTGTTTTGACACCGTCGACACGCGGGTCGTAAATTGCAACTTTTTTACCCTTGTAATTTATTTGGTCACCGTTATCGTATAAAAATAAGTTGCGATTATTCAAGTAATCACGTGGTTTGTCTTTTTTATTGGTTGGTGCAATGGTATAGCGCTTTGTTTTGACAATATCTCTAAAAACTGGGTTTTGCATTGCCTTAGCGGCTATTTTTGCCAAGTCGGCAGCTGAAACAGCATGACCGTCAGCATCGAGGCCGTGTGGGTTGGCAAAGTGGCTGTCTTGCACCCCTAATTCGCTGGCACGTTTGTTCATTTGTTCAACAAACGCTTCAACCGAACCAGCTTCGGCTTCTGCCAAAGCAACGGCCGCATCATTAGCAGATTCTACCAAAAGGGCATAGAGCAAGTCTTTTGTGACAAAGGTCTCTTCATGATCAATTGCAATATGCGAGCCACCCGGATTATTAAAATTGGCAGAAGTGGTAATCGTTGCATTTAAATCGGCGTTTTCCAGTATGATTAAAGCAGTTAATATTTTAGTTGTGCTGGCAATTGGCAATGCTTCGTTTTGATTGTAACCATAAAGCACTTGACCACTGTCGGCATTGATTAAAATAGCGGCTTTTGAGTGTAGTTTTGGTTCATCTGCAAAGGCTGTCGTCAGACAGAACAATAGCGTAAAAGCAATTAAAAGTATTCTCTTTTTCATAGTTGTCCCCTGTCAATGTTCTGTGTTCAAGTATAACATATTTTTGACAGTTCAGACAATCGTTTATTGCGATTGTTTTAAAGAATGCAGCTTGCATTTTTATAGGGCAAATGCTATTTACCTATTTGTCGTTTTGCGTTATGATGTTGTTGTACTAACTAATTGGGAGCGTCAAAATGAAAAAGAAAATTGCTTTAGAAAGCATGACTGTTTTGCTGATATGTGCATGCTTATTGTTGCTGAAAGTCATCTATCCGCAGCCGGCTGTTGAGGCCAAAGCGACAAATGATAATATTTCAGTGAAACAAAGCGAAGTTGTTAATACTGTCATAACGGCAATTGATATAAATCTGGCAACGCAGCAAGAATTACAGCAAATACCTGGTGTGGGTGAGGTCATTGCAGCGCGCATTATAAAAGATAGAGCGCAAAACGGTTATTATCAGACGACGAATGACATCGTTCGCGTTAAAGGAATTGGCCCCAAAACCTATCTTAAGATGAAGCATTTGATCATTGTCAACAAACGCAATTTGATGCTATATTTAGGCTATTAGTGCAGCAATTATAATATTTCAGCAGAAATTTACAATTTGTTAACAATAAATGAGGCGTAATTTGATTAATTAAATAAATAATGGTAATAATATAGAATAATAGATTAAAATAATAATTTATGAATTAGATAAACTCAAGAGATGAGCACTGATTTATAATCAGTTGTATAACTGTTGTTTGTTGTGGTATGTATATTGAGGTGTGTTATGTATAAAAAGATATTATTAGTTGATGATGAAGCTGTATTGTTAAAGAGTTTAAAATACAGTTTAGAACAAGACCATTACACAGTTGAAACAGCGTCTGATGGTGAAGAAGCACTTGAAAAAGCGCTCGAGAATAGCTATGATATGATCGTTCTTGACTTAATGCTACCAAAGCTCGATGGTCTCGAAGTCTGTAAGCAGATTAGGCAGTCGTCAACTGTGCCGATTATTATTCTAACTGCTAAAGATGATGATTCTTCAAAGTTGCTTGGTTTAGAATACGGCGCTGACGATTACTTGACAAAGCCATTTAACATTCTCGAATTAAAGGCCAGAATAAAAGTTATTTTGCGGCGCGTCGCCATTTCGGATAAGGCTTCAAATTCTGGAATTGTTAAAATTGGCAAGTTTACCATTAACACTTTAGGTAGAAAAATCGTATTTCGCAACAAAGATATTAATTTAACCGCTAAAGAATTTGATCTATTCTTGTTGCTTGCAATGAATCGAGGCAAGGTATATTCGCGTGAAGAACTTTTAGAAGTGATTTGGGGGTATGAATACTTTGGTGACGTCAGGACTGTTGACGTACACATTAGAAGGCTTCGTGAAAAAATAGAAGAAAATTCATCTCAACCCGAGTATATTTTGACAAAGTGGGGCGTTGGTTATTTTTTCAAAAATGAATAGAATATTTATCAGTATTAGGTGGAAACTCGTTTCCACTTATTTACTACTCATTATTTGTTTGTTGATGCCGATTTACTTTTTAATACAGGCATCGCTGACGAATCATTTAATCAACGAGAAAAAAGAATTTATGATCAGTCAAGGCAACATTGTTGCCGATCAGATTGCGCCCTCTGTTGCTGCCAAGTATAGCAATAGTCGTTTTAGTTATATTGAAAAAGTAGTAAAAGGGCTTAGTTTGCGTGTTAATTCGCGCGTATTGGTTTTAAATCGTTCAGGCACTGTTATTATTGATGCTTACGACGATTATAACGACACCAACCAAAGTGATATAGAAGAAGTATCCGAAGCTAATTTGGGTATTTCTTCTTCGCGTTTATATACCTTTGATAGTGGACGCGAAATCATCTATACTGGTGTTCCAATTTATTATAAGGGCGCCATTGTCGGTTCGGTCTTTATTTCTTCCTCACCCGATGACGTCTACGATCGTATTAGAGAAATAACACATGGTTTTAACTACTTTTCTGCCATTGCAGTAACTGTCATCGTATTGATTAGTATGATGTTTGCTGACATACTATCTAAACCACTAGAAAAATTAATTAAAGTGGTTCGTGAAGTCAGTAAAAAAAACCTCAATCAAAGAGTGATTATTACCAGTAACGATGAAATAGGTGAGCTAGCTGATTCGGTCAATCAAATGGTTGGCAAGTTATACGATGTAGACGATATGCGTAAACAATTTGTATCTAACGTATCGCACGAGCTGCGCACGCCGATCACATCATTAAAAATAATCTCTGATACATTAATTGATAATAAGCCGACCGAAATGGCAATATATGAAGACTTTATGACGGATATCAATAGCGAACTTGACCGCCTTAGCGCTATCATAGATGCACTCTTATTGATGAGCAAACTCGATAAAGACGATGTTGTATTAGATTATCAAAGGGTATCGCTCAATCATTTAATATTAAAATGCGTTCAAATGCTCATGCCAATTGCCAAAAAAGGGCAAGTTGAATTGGTCAGCATATTAACTGAAGACGTTGAATTATACTGTGATGAACTAAAAATTAGGCAATGCCTCATCAATATTATCAATAATGCAATTAAGTATACACCAGTCGGTGGCAATGTTAGAATTGTCTTATCGAGTGACAAAAAATATGCGCTTATTCAAGTTATTGATACCGGTGTCGGTATTCCAAAAAAAGATCTATCACATATTTTTGATCGTTTCTACAGAGTTGATTCAGCGCGTTCACGCAATACAGGGGGGTCTGGTTTAGGACTCAGTATTGCTGAGCAAATAATAAAACACCACGGCGGCTTTATTGATGTCAACAGTAAATTGGGCAAGGGCTCAGTATTCGTTATTGGCATACCGTATGGAATGGAGTCAAATTATGAGACGTATTAAAATAATGGCCATCGTTTCTGTATGTTTAATTTTAATGGTATTTGCCTTTGATCAAGTTAATTTTAAAGAGACCGTTTATGGCAGAAAGGAAATATTGCCGTATCCATCTACATTTACGCTCGAAGCCACTATTTATTATATAAATGATGATGCACTGTTAGAATCAGAACAAAAGAAGATTGTCGTAAAAAACAATCAGTTGATCGAAGCAATTATAGCGGCCCTAAAAGAACCGCCCACTTTAAAAAATTGTCGCCAGACAATTTCAGATGATGTACGGGTATTATCGGCCAAAATTATTCGTCAAAAGCTTTACTTAAACCTCAACAAAGCTTTTGTTAAATCACCCTACTGGGAGGATGAATATCGCCTTTTAACAATTTATTCATTGATAAATTCAATTACCCAATTTGATATCATCGATCACGTACAGCTTCGTATAGAGGGTGTTGACATCAATAAATACACAGATGACAATAGTCTAAATGCCGATTTTACATTTAACGATTCGGTAACTTATCAAAAACCAGATAGTCCAGAAGAAGTGGTACTTAGTTTTTTAAATTTTAATTCACTCAATCGCTATGACTTAGCTTATAAGATGCTAAGTAATCCTGATGACATCAGCAAAGCTGATTTTATCGCTGAAATGAAAATTCACAAGCAAGCAAAGAAAAGCTACGATATTACGCAGCCTTTTTCACGGCGCGATGGCGATTTAATAAACGTCTATGTACAATATCAGTATTATGATACCATTCGTAACATTACATATGACGGTGGCACAGAAATATGGCAGCTGCGTGAAGACGGCGAAGAAAACTACAGTGTGATATGGCCTCGCATTATAAAATAGCGCTGTCGTTTTGAGTTGAGAAATCTTCCGCCGCATGTCATCACGAGCGCAGTCGAGAGATCTCGCTTTTGACTTTGTCTTTTTAGGTTTTACTTTCCGCTTTCCACCTTCTACTTTCCATTTTATCAATATTTTGCTATTTTGTGCAAAACCCCACAAAAATATTTTGCTATTTCGTGCAAAACCCCCATAAAAAATTTTACAATTCAGTGCATAATACGAGATGCTAGGCGCATTATAGCGCTTCTTTATCGTTATCTCGACCAACAAAATCATTTGAAAACGATATCACATATGCACAAGAAAAAAGCTGTTTTTTTTCGATGGGTACTTGCCATTTTCACTTTTAACTGATTTTGTAATATGGTATAGTGGTATTGTAACTAAACGATAAAAACAAGGGGACAATATGAAAGGAAAAATTAAAATTTTTGCGGGGTCATCAGGTCGTAATTTTGCCACTAAAATGTGCGATTATTTAAATGTTGAGTTAGCAAAATCGACCATTTTTGAGTTTTCTGAAGGCAATACTTTTGTCAGAATAGAAGAAACCGTCAGAGGTGAAGATTGTTATTTAGTGCAGAGCATCGGCATGAACCCAAATGACGAATTTGTCGAGATATTGTTTTGGATCGATGCCTTTAAGCGGGCAAGTGCTAATTCCGTTACAGTGATCATGCCGTTTTTCAGTTATGCCAAAGCTGATAAAAAAGACGAACCACGCGTATCGATTAGGGCGCGCGTCTGCGCCGATTGCATTGAAGTAGTTGGGGCTGACCGCGTTGTTACACTCGATCTACACAGCCCACAAATACAAGGCTTTTTTAAGCGCCCAGTTGACAACTTAACCGCACACCCAGTATTTGCACAAGCAATTAACAAACTGAACCTAGACGATTTTGTCGTCGTATCACCTGATGCGGGCTTTGCCAAAGAGGCGCGCAAAATTTCAAAGATGCTTAACGCGCCAACTGTAATTGCCGACAAAATGCGAGTAGATCACTCCGAAAATGCTGAAATACTTGAGCTAATTGGTGATGTTAAAGGAAAAAACTGTGTAGTTGTCGACGATTTTACACTGAGCGGCGGCACCATTATTGGTATATCAAAATTGTTAAAACAAAAAGGTGCTAAGCGCATTTTTGCCTTTTTATCACATGTTATGTTGACTGAAAAAGCGCTACAAAAACTTGAAGAAAGCGATATCGAAATGCTATTTACAACAGATACGGTCGACAATCCTAACATCGAAAATTCAGACAAAGTGACAGTTATTTCAGTTGCACCATTATTTGCTGAAACAATTAGAAGAATTCACACTAAAGATTCAGTCAGTGTGATGTTCGACAGCTTGCCAGAAAATGTTGAAAAAGAAATTGAACGATTGCGTTCTGAAAAAGATAAATAAATATGGAGTACTAATGGATTTAACAACTTTAAATGATAGACAACGCCAAGCCGTCGAACTAACCGACGGCCCGCTATTGGTACTGGCAGGTGCGGGTGCTGGTAAGACACGTGTTTTAACTTACCGCATAGCCAATATCATTGACCAAAAAAAAGCACAACCTTACCAAGTGCTAGCACTAACGTTTACTAATAAGGCAGCTAGCGAAATGAAGCAGCGTATTTTAGAGCTGGTTGGGGCAGGTGCAGCCGACATTTGGATGGGCACATTTCATAGCTTTTGCCTACGCGTGTTGCGTCGCCACGCCGAGATAGTCGGTTACACGTCAGACTTTGTCATTTACGATACAACTGACCAGCGCACGTTACTTAAAAATATTATGAAGCAGCTCAATATTAATGATAAAGAATTGAGCATTTCACATGTCAAAGCGGTGATCTCTGATGCTAAAAACAAATTAATGTCAGTCGAAAAGTTTACTGATTTAAATAAAGATGACTTTGTCAAAAAACGCATTGCGCCGATTTATCAACGCTATAATAAGCAATTAAAAGACAATAATGCGATGGACTTTGACGACTTAATCGTCAATACGATTTACTTATTTAAAAAATCGCCCGACGTGCTTAACTATTATCAAAATAAATTTCACTATATACATGTCGACGAGTATCAAGATACCAACTATATTCAATATCTATTGGTTAAACAGCTATCAGCTGTTCACCAGAATATCTGTGTGGTTGGCGACGGTGACCAGTCAATTTACGGTTGGCGCGGTGCCGACATTGGCAATATCCGCAACTTTGACAAAGACTTTCCAAGTGCTCAAGTTGTATTACTCGAACAAAACTATCGGTCAACCAAAAGAATACTTGACTTGGCAAATGGCGTTATCAAAAACAATCCGGCGCGCCGCGCTAAAAATTTATGGACCAATAATCAAACGGGCGATTTAATACAGTATTACTGCGCAGCCAATGGTGATGAAGAGGCTCACTTTGTGGCAGGTCAAATTTTAGAGGCAATCAGTAAGGGTGCTAGTTTTAATGACTTTGCTGTATTGTATCGCACCAATGCGCAGTCGCGCGTCTTTGAAAATGCCTTTAATCGGCAGGCGATACCCTATAGCATTATTGGCGGTCGCAAGTTCTATGAAAGGCTTGAAATTAAAGATATGTTGGCCTATTTACGCTTTATTGCCAACCCCAACGACAGTATATCGTTGCAGCGCATTATCAACGTGCCAAAGCGCGGCATAGGCGCAGCCACACTTACCCGCTTAGAACAGCTAGCCACTGTGCACCAGTTGTCGGTTTTTGATGCCATTGGCTACGCCATAGAAAACAAGGCCTTATCGACGCGCGCGCTGACAGGCTTAAATAAGTTTTATCAATTGGTTGCGCCCTTAATTGAACAGCGAGTAACAGCCAAAGGGTCTGATATACTAAAAGCGGTTATCGAGCAAAGCGGCTATCGCGATCTACTGCAATTAGAACAGACCACGCAGGCCCAGTCGCGGCTTGAAAATATCGAAGAACTCTACAACCAAATTGTTGAATTTGAAGAAAAGCGTGACAGCACCGATTTAAATCTCTTTTTACAAGAGATCAGCTTACTGAGCGCCCAAGATGAAATTGATACTGACCAAATGGGTCGCGTGTTGTTAATGACTATTCACGCTGCCAAGGGTTTAGAATTTCCCGTTGTTTTTTTAGTCGGTTTAGAAGAACGGCTCTTTCCGTCGGCAATGGCATTAGAAGCCGATGATGGTATCGATGAAGAAAGACGACTTTGCTATGTTGGCATTACACGTGCTGAAAGAAAACTCTATATCACGCACGCCAGCATGCGTCATCAATTTGGTAACTTGCGCGTTAACCAAGTGTCGCGCTTTATCGATGAAATGCCAAAAGATTTAATCTATAGTCACAGCGGTGCGGTCGTCAGCCGTAAAGTCGAACAGCAAAAGCGGGTGGCAGCCTACCAACGCTACAAGACACCAACAGTAAAAAAACATCAAGACGACAATCAGTATAAGCCAGGCGACAAGGTCAAACACGAACAGTTTGGCGAAGGCATGGTGGTATCAGTTAAGGCAGGCAAAACTGTAACCGTCGCTTTTGATAAAATCGGCATAAAAAAATTGGCAATTGGCTTTGCGCCACTCGAAATAATTAAAGGTTAAAATATGAACAAACAAGCTTATTTAAATTTAATTGAGCAAATAAGACAACACAATCACGATTATTATGTACTTAATAACCCTAAAATTAGTGACCGCGACTACGACGCCTTAATGCAACAGTTATTAGAAATTGAAGCAAAATATCCCGACTGGCAGGTTGATTATTCGCCCAGCCAGCGCGTCGGGGCAGGGCCTTTAGCAGATTTTGAAAAGGTCGTTCATCAAACAAAGCTATTGAGCTTGGCGAATACCTATTCAAAACAGGATATCGTGGCGTTTATCGACCGCCTAAAGCGCGAAACAAATGTTGATTTCAACTTTGACTTAGAATATAAAATCGATGGACTATCGGTGGCGCTAACTTACCAAGCGGGTAAATTAGTGCGCGCTGCCACGCGTGGCGACGGCACGACAGGTGAAGATGTCACTGCCAATGTCAAAACAATCGGCAGTGTGCCATTAAAGTTAACAGAACCAGTTGACATTGTCGTGCGCGGTGAAGTGTTTATGCCAAAGGCGGCATTTGCAAAGCTCAACATGCAACAAGAACAACTCGGCTTAAATCAATTTGCCAACCCCCGAAACGCTGCCGCGGGTTCGTTGCGGCAGCTTGATTCGCGCACCACAGCGCAGCGTCAACTCGATATCTTTGTATTTAGTGCATTGGCAGGGTTGCCTGCTGAAATCACAACGCAAATTGAAGCCATCGATTATCTAAAAGCGCTTGGCTTTAAGACAATAGCCGCCCAAGAGGCAACGACAGCTGAACAAATCTTTCAACATATTGAAGCGGTTGCGCTCAAACGTTCGGCATTAGATTATGATATTGACGGCTTAGTCATCAATATCAATCAGTTGGCACTGCGTGAAGAATTAGGCGTGCGTAGCAGAACGCCAAAGTGGGCGGTTGCCTATAAATTTCAGGCAGAACGGGTTGAAACCACTGTCGAGGCGATTATCGCCCAAGTTGGCCGCACGGGTGTCATTACGCCACGTGCCCAGTTTAGACCCGTTAAGTTAGCCGGTTCAACCGTCAGCTATGCAACGCTGCACAATCAAGATTTTATCGATCAAAAAGACATTCGCATCGGTGACCATGTCATCATAGAAAAGGCGGGTGATGTCATACCAGCCGTTGTTAAAGTATTAATTGAAAAGCGCAAAGGCGATGAACAGCCTTATCAATTGCCAACCACTTGCCCAGCTTGTGGCGAAAAGACAGAACGCTTAGCAGGTGAAGTAGCACTGCGCTGTACCAATTTGCGCTGTCCTGCCAAAGATAAGCGGGCGCTGATCCACTTTGTTTCAAAGGCGGGTATGAATATCGACGGCATGGGTAAAGCGCTAGTTGAACAATTGGTTGAAGCGGGCTTAATCAGCGATTTCCCTTCAATTTATCGCTTAAAAGATAGTCGTGCAGCACTGCTCGCGCTTGATCGCATGGGTGAAAAAAAGGTCGATAATTTGCTGGCGGCAATTGAACAATCAAAAAATAACAGCTTAAGTCAATTGTTGGCAGCACTTGGCATACCACTGATTGGCGACCGTGCCGCTCGCCTGCTAGCAGCTCAGTTTAAAGATATTAATAAGCTAATTGCAGCCGACCAAATAGCGCTAACTGAAATTGACGAAATTGGCGATAAAATGGCTCAGCAAATTACAGATTACTTTGACGACCCAAATAACTATAAGCGTATTTTAGAATTGGCTGAATTTGGTGTTAACATGACAGAAAGTGTTCAAGCTGTCAGCAACACGCAAATCTATCAAGACATGCGCATTGTTTTAACAGGCACGTTAACGACGATGACGCGTAGCGAAGCCAAAAAAATAATTGAACAGTTGGGTGGCACAGCGGTTGGCAGTGTCAGTAGTAAAACCAATTTAGTCATCGCTGGTCAGTCGGCGGGGTCAAAACTTACTAAAGCAATGCAATTAGGTATCAAAGTAATAGATGAAAATCAATTTAACGAACAATTAAAAGCTGTTGGTATATTGTCATAACAATTACTTTAAGGAGTACCTATGGTCATTTATGAAAATACCATACAATCGACATTTGACGCGGTCAATAATGCAGTTAATCAGATTGATGCAAGAATCAGCAAGTACTGTTATCGCATCAAAGCGTCGACCTTATTTAAAATTAATTTTATGCTGCGTGAAATACTCAATAATGCAGTCGAACATGGCAACCATTTTGACAGCGAAAAAGTGGTTCATTGTCGTGTTGAAGCATTCGATTATTGCCTTTATTTTTATATCACCGATGAAGGCAGCGGGGTAGATTTAACTTGTGATCCGCGCAATGAAGAATGCGAAATTACCTTATCGACCAGAACGCGCGGCTTGGCAACCGTGCGCAAGTTAAACTTTGCGGTGGTCATCGATAAAAACACCGTGACAATATCGCTTGACTTAAGACAGGAAGATGCCAATTAATGATTGGCTGATTAAATAAAGCGATTTAGTCTGCTGCTATTGATTATACGTCTGTCGGCGGATGTGTTAATATAAAGACGACATTTATTAAGAAAGAAGGTGGTAAATTGAGCTCAATATCTCGTTTGAGAGCACAACGATCAGAACATTATGCTAGTATAGAGATTGAACAACAAAAGTTGAGAGAACTAAGAGCACTATACGATTCATTACAACGCTTTCAGGCCAAAGTAAAGCTAAAAAACGGTGATTTTTTTAGCGCAAACAAGAATAAGAAAACACATCTGGAAGAGCTTGATCCTATTCAAGATATCTGTAAATCAGCAGAAAAATACAATTCTGGCGAGACTGTTGTTTTAGACGGTATTGGTAGCAAAATTGTCTATCTATCACTTATTAATTTAGTGGTAAAAATACTTGTGAAACTTGCCGATTACCAAGCGCAAATAGATGCTTGTAATGCTAGCATTCGCGCACATCGCCAGAGAATAGAAGAATTAAATGATGAAATAAGAGAAGCCAAACGAGAAAAAGAAAGAGAAGCAGAGGAAAGAGCAGAACGTAAACGCAATAGGCAAGCCGCCCAAAAAAATCGAAACCATTTTTCATAAAACGAATTAATTTAGTGATTAAGTAATTTGTCGATTTAGAGCTAAGCGCTGCTCGGTAATCATTTTTTAGCAACAAGCGTTGCTGTGAATAAATAACATTAGGGGATAAATATGGATAAAGATATCATCATCATTGCAGATGAATATACGACAACAAAAAATGATATTGAAGAAAATATCAAATTTCTAAAGGAAAGTATAGATAGTTATTTGTCGCTGTTAGATAAACTACTAATAGCGGCATTAAATGATCAAGCAATTTCACAAAAAATTGAAAGTGGTTCCGAAATAACGTTACAAAAAATGAACGTTTTAGCAAAAGCACTTGCGCTTGCCGTGGAAGAAATGACGCAGCAACTCGGTGATATAGAAAGTGCCGATGCCTTTAAATTTCCACATGATATAATGTCGACGATATCAAGTCATTTTTCGTTTTTACTATAAGGAGGATGCTCAATATGGTCATACCAACAGGTGAGATTCGGATAGATAAAACTCAGATGGAAGCAATAGAAAATCAGTTAAAAATGCTGAGTTTAAGTGTAGAAAACTATCCAATAATTAAAAAAATAGAAGGTTCGCGCGGCGACACCTCAGAAGAATTAATCGTTGCTGTTAAACAACTTGAAACTATTCGTAGCAGTTTTAAGGCGTTAATTGATCAAACGCAAACGTATATCCAGAATACCAGAATAACGTTTACCGAAAGCGATGCGCGCATTGCCAATAGTATTCGATCCAATAAGCTGTAATTAGTGATATCATTAAGCGAGGGCAAACATGAAAAAAAAGATAAGTAGAGTCGTAGTAATATTGATAATGTCAGTACTGCTATTATTATTAGGAGGTTGTGTGTTGATAAA
>PDWJ01004664.1_pt1 | contig 16297 bp, 8 predicted proteins | sample 1430881 | NCBI WGS metagenome assembly PDWJ01 (sample SAMN01162460, study PRJNA174530) | Oral metagenome, whole genome shotgun sequencing project. | biome: Marine environment; feature: Marine mammal; material: Swab sample of the gingival sulcus; isolation source: swab sample of gingival sulcus... | reverse complement strand
ATATCATTATACATTAGATTTGGTATAATACTTTGTTACGCAACACTTTTCGCCATTTTTTGTATCCTTTTTTATTTAAATGCAGACCGTCATACGTATATTTTGCTTTTAAATACCCGTTTTTATCGGAAAAAGGCCGGTAAATGTTTATAAAATTGATGTCTTTTTCGGCAGCCATCTCGTGTAAAATTCGGTTCAACTTCACTATTTTTTTACTGTTGCTTTTATGGCCGCTAAATTTATCGCCAACATTAGGATTAACCGGTAGTACGCTTTGTAGATATATAGCGGTTTTTGGAGATTGATTCCTTATTTTTTCAATGATTTGTTCAATTTTTTCCGCTACATTATTCACTGATTTTCCCTTTGCCAGATCATTGGTGCCAATAAGCAAAAACACCTTAATTGGTTGCGATGCCGTTATCTCTTCTATTCGGGCTAAGATACCATCGGTAACATCGCCGCTTATTCCCCTGTTTATGGCATTTACTGTAGGGAATAAAGCCTTCCAGTTGCCACCGTCTGTAATGCTATTGCCCAAAAATATGATTTCGTTTTGGGTGTCTGGTTGAGATTCAAACGCATTCTTTTTATCGTAATAATAATCAGAATATATTCTTAGTGTGGGGTCAAATGTTAACGTATTTACTTCGCTTACATTGCCATTTTTATCAATATTTACCGGTATGCAGGTAAACATCCATTTCCATGAATTGCCGCCATGGGGAACTTTTAATAGTACTTTGTTCCAGCCTTTTTTAAGCTCAATTTTTATGGGTTTTCTGTAAAAATAATCTTCGTCTATAAAGGGTATTTCATCCGTTTTTGTACCTAAGCCGGGTTGTTTCCATGTGGGAGGTTCAATTTCTTTGTTGTTTACCCAAATTTTTGGGTTGGTAGTATGCCATTGCCCCTGATTTGGAAATGGACCGCCACGCCGGCCTCCTGAACGTGACCAACCCTGAAAACCAATCCAAAAATCCTGTGTTTTAGCTTCTGGTGAATAAATATTAGTATAAGCGTAATAGGTGCCTTGCTTTTTATTGGTCAAAGCCGGAAAATCAAAAAAATGTTTAAAGTGGATGGTAGCTCCGGCCATGTTTTCTGACCAGTTAAAAGTATTGCCATCAACGGTATAGGTTTTTTTTATAGATTGTTCTACCGGAAAAGTTGCCTCCATATTGCCTTTATTGTCAAAAGGCCCAATGACTTTCCAAAAAATGTTCGTTTGTTTTAGATATGGGAAAGGTTTACCCTTAAAAAACAGATTGCGTTGAGCGATTACTTTGGTTTCGAAATGGGTAAAATTTTTAAACGCTTGTGAATTTATCGGGGGTAAATTAGACCAATATTCAGGATGATTTTTGTCTTTTCCAAGCCATATCGCATCGGCATAGAAAACAATGCTTGAATACAGCGGATTTTGTTTTAAAATGTCACTTTCATCGGCTACATTATTATCCGGCCAAACACATAAAATACCGCCTAAGGCTTTTTCATTACCTGTTTTTTGCCGTGCGGGCTGTTGAAAAAACAATCGTGTCATCCCTGAAAATGGGTCGAGATGGTTTACATAGTTGGCTCTGGAATCTATAAATTTATGCCCTTTTCGCGGTGGATGCTGTGCCCATAATTGGCTAATAGAGGTGGTATCTTCTTTGATGTGAATGCCTTCTTCCCAAACGATAACTTTACGGTTGTGTTTTTTAAGTAGCTGGATGATGCTTAAAATGGTTTCATCGTTTATGTATTCTGTTTCCTTGCGAGCCTCATCCGTCCCAATATGAATGTAAGGTATGGTCTCTGCATCGGTAAGTTGGCATAACTCTTTAAACAAATTTAAAAGTACTGATTGTACTTTATTATCCCGCATGGTTTTAAAACCAAAAGCTCGCCTAAACGCTTCGGTATGTCCGGGAATATCAAATTCGGGGATTATGGTAATATGGCGTTCCGTACAAAATGCGACCAGTTCTTTAAAATCCTTTTGAGAATAAAATTTGCCTTGGTGGCGGCTGGTGGCCTTGTTTGATTGTAGTTCGGGATAGATTTTACTTTCCAATCGCCATCCGGGATTATCAGTAAGGTGCCAGTGGAACACATTGTATTTATACAATGCCAAAACTTCAATCTGCTCTTTTAGTTGGTCAATGGATTGGAAATTCCTGCCGGTATCGTGCATTAAACCGCGTATTTTAAAAGTTGGCCAATCAGTAATGTTTAATTGTGGCAACACACCAAATGCACTTTCTTTTCTAAATAATTGCTTTAAAGTTTGAATGGCATAAAAAACGCCTTTTCCGGAAGGGGCAATGATAGAAATTTGATTGTCTATCAGGAGTTTATAGGCTTCCGGGCTATTTTTTTCAGGAATTTCTTTTTGCAGGATTGTAATTTTTAATCCTTCCGTTTCTTCAGATAATCCTTTTGCAGTAAAAAAAGATTTGAGCAAGTTGCTTTCGGTATCAAAGTTGTTATTTTCAATGGAAAAAGCAACAAATTTCACTTCCGAATTACCGTAAACTATTTGCTGAGGTGTGGGAATTATGGGATACCTTGCACCTAAATCTAAACTGTCTGATGATACCGCATTAATATTGGCTAAGCCAAGAAAAAGCAGGATGTAAGATAACAGTTTGTTATTCATTTTTTAAGATTTGGAATACAACAACGTTTCTTATTAAGATAAAAAATCGGTATAATTCCAATCAGCCTCATTTTAATCTAGGTTTGAAAACGTAGAAGCAGGTAATCCGGATGCATTGGTTAGATTGCCGGTAGTATATCCGGTATAACCGTATTTTACATATCTTGGATGTTCTATTTCCGGATGCCACACCTCTAAAATATTGTTTGTAATTCTGCTTTTTGCAGGTTTAAATATCTTGTCTTTTCCGGCAATTTCTATATCCTTTACGGATTGATTGTCAGTAGTAGTTAAACCATCAGCATGTAAAAAATGGATTGCCAATGTATTGCCCAAAACATTTATATAATCCAGTAGTGGTCCGGAAAATGCGATGTTTTTTTGATAAGTTTGTGCCAAAGCAATATTGGCTAAGCGTTTACCCACTATCCATTTTTGTTTGGGATGTATGTCTTTAGGGTTGCCTACATCCAAACTTACTGCCATGCCGGTATTTGGAATGGATAGTAACTTGCGTTGAGAATTACGAAAAGCACCCCATGTAGTTCGGTTTAAACTGCTTAGTTGTACATAATAAAAAGGCAATTGAGAGTTGTTAAATTGGTTTCGCCAGTCCGTTATTAACAAGGTAAACAATTTTTCGTGTAACCCAACTTGATTGATATTAGATTCCCCTTGATACCATATTACACCTTTAAATGTGTAATCTTTTATGGGTACAATGCCCGCATCGTATAAAAAAGTAGGGTCATAAGGATGCCGATAAGGTTCTTTAAGCATGGACTTATCGCCAAAGTTTTCAACTTTTTTATTTGCGACCCATTGCATTGTCATCGGGTTTAACCATGTGTCATTCAATAAATCAATAGTTTGATGATTAAGTTCCATAGTTTCTCGGCTTACCCAACTTTGAGCAGGCGAACCACCCACGGCATTGCAGACGATTCCTATGGGTACTTTTAACTCCTTTTGTAAATTAAAGGCAAACGCATAGGCTACAGCCGAAAAATTTGCTAATTTTTCCTTGTCAGTATTTGACCAACCCGAAGCATGAAAATAATCTTGGGCATTACATAGTGACAAATCCTCATCGGTGTATTTTCCGGGTTTTAAGACTTTTGGAGTCATGGAAAAAAGAAAAATCTGATCATTTAGCGAATCTTTTAGTACGGTTTTGGCATGTTTAGACTGATTCACTTTCCATTCCATATTTGATTGCCCTGATGCGAGCCATACCTCGCCGATATATACCTGATTAATGGTAATGTCATCAGATAATTTTGATTTTATAGTCAATTTATGTGGGCCGCCTGCTTTCATAGGAGAGAAAACTACTTCCCATTTACCGTTTTTAGGAACTTGTATTGATTTTTTTTGGCCGTTAAATTTGATTTCTAACACGTCTTGGGCATTGGCAATACCTGAAATTTTAATAGGTTTATTCCGTTGTAATACCATTTTTTCACCATAAAGGACGGGGAGCTGTAATCCGCCGTAATCACCGGTAATAGCACTATACACTTGTTGAGCCATAATTTTAGCACCCTCCTTTATGGGATGTAAATCATCAGGAAAATATTCCGGAAATAAGTATAGTTTTTCGTGTAAATCTAGGAGTTGTACATTAGCTGAATCGGCTATTTTTTCAATTTTAGTTTGAATTTCTTTAAAGTTTTCCCGCATGCCTTCTTCAAACCAATGATGTCCGGAAAAAGTAGGCGTCATTTTACAGATGATTATTTTTGGCTTGGAAGAAAGGTTCTTGTAAACAGAAATCATGTCCAGGTAATCATTTACAAATTCGTCTTTATGATGAGGCCAATTGTTGTTGCCCTGATCATTTAATCCCAAGTGGATAATAACGATATTGGGTAAAAAATCCTTCGATTGTTTAAAAACTTCTTTTTCCCAATAGGGTTTGTGGCCGTTCTTAAGCAGGGTAGCTCCGCTGTAACCAAAATTTTTTACCTGATAATTATCCCCTAAGAGTGCTTGTAACTGTGTGGGGTAACTGTTCTCTTCCCTGTTTTCAATTCCCATACCATAAGTAACACTATTACCTACACACGCTACTTTTACGGATTGAGCAGTGGTGGATAGTGTAAATACAAAAAAGAAAACTATGTGTAAGGCGGTGTTTTTAATAGGTAAAAGACAGTATGATAGGCTTTTAACTTTTTTCAACAGGGAAAATTTTACGGTATTCATTTTTTTAAATATAATTTTATGTGATAAAATATTCAGCTTGCCGGCAACTAAGCAAATGTAAAAACTAACTTTTTATAATTAACCTGAACTTCCAAACGTTAAATTTTTCATTTTCCGAAGCGTCAAAGCGTACAAAACAAAAAATTAGGCATTTGCTTTCTTAATCCATTGATTGGCATATGAAAGCTGTACTCCTCAGGGTTTGTTATTCTTCGTACATATCCTCTAAATCTGCATGATGCAGTTCTTCTAAAAATTCACCAATTATTTTAGTGGTTTTTTTAACAAATACTTCGCCTTTTTTAGCGGTTGCCAATTTTGGGTTGCCTACACCGGTATCTTTAGTTACAGCAATCCATTTTCTTTGGGCGGAAGCCCAGCCTTCTTTCAGGCCTTTAATTTTAAATTTTTTTGCCTTACCGTCTCCTGATTCATTGAGTGGTAATACCAATTCGGGGTTTAAGTAAAGCATGGCTGATGTTTCCAATTCGCCTGCATGATCGCCCGGGGTGTTAAATATCTCCTTGGAGGGAACTACTTGCCACCAGTTAATAGAACAGATAAAAACATTTGGGTATTCTAAACTTAGTTCTCGTATTATTTGCTTAAAATGATTGCCCCCGTGAGCGTTTAGTATTACCAATTTTCTGATATTATGTGTATTCAAAACCTGTACAAGGTCTTTTAATATTGCGTATTGCGTACTTGGATTCATATTTAGGCACAAGGGAACCTCCATTTGGCCGGTATTTACGCCAAAGGGAATTGTTGGCAGTACAATAATCTTAGCATCTCTTTCCCAAGCTAATTTTGCCGCTTTTATCGCTACATTTTCTGCTAAAATATTATCTGTGGCGTATGGTAAATGATAGTTATGGGCCTCTGTGGCACCCCATGGCAGCACCGCAACCGTATATGAATGTTGTTGTACCGTTTTCCAGTTGGTTTCTGCTAATAAAAATGGGTAGGATTTGTTTGACATGGTTAGAATTTAATACAAATTTATCATTAATTTATTTAGCTTGCCTTTTATTCTTTTGTTTCTTTCCTTTCCTTGTTGAAGAAATAATATACTGCCTACTGCCTGTTTTTTTCTATTTTCTCAAATGCTTTCCAACACTGGTACATGGCTCTGGGCACGTGAAAACAGCCTTTCCATTTTCCGCCTTTAAGATTCAATAACACTTTGCCTTGCCGGTTTAGATAGCCAAACCATTCACCGTTTTTCGGGTCAGAAAAATGTTTCCAAGAATAGTTGTGCACCTTATTATACCATTTTTTAATTTCCGGATTTTTGTTGTGTTGATGGGCTTTTGCCAGTGCTACCAAACTCTCTAAATGTACCCACCATAGCTTCTGATCCCATTCTAATTGTTGTGGTGGATGCCCTTTTGCATCCATAAAGTATAATATTCCGCCAAATTTTTCGTCCCAACTGTAATCTAAAATTTTTAAAACGGTGTCAATTGCTTTTTGCATAAGGCTCTTGTCATTTCTGCGAAGGGCAATATCCATCATAAACCACATAGCTTCAATACCGTGGCCTGGATTTAGCAACCGGCCGTTAAAACTGTCTTCACGGCTGCCGTCTGGCCGGACAAATTCATAAATTAACCCTGATTTTTTATCTAAAAAAACCTCCATTACTTCATTGATGTTAAAATCTATTGTTTTTTCTACTTCTTCAGTGGGTAAAATATCTTCGAGTTCCAATACCAAATTGGATAAAATCATTGGCAAAGAAAATCCTTTTAGCGGCCTTACATCTGTGGTTTTTTCATAAATGCCTTTTGGATTATCTTTTCTGTTAAGAATATTATGGTAGGTTTTAATTGCCAATTGCTTTATTTCCTCATCACCTGAAGCAATGGCGTATTGGCTAAAAGCCATGGCGGCAAAACAATCGGAGAAAATATTGTATGGTTTAACCAATGGTTTACCCTCTGCGGTAGTGGAAAAGTAGAAATTACCGGTTTTGTCTTTGCCGTGTTTTTTTAAAAAATCGATGCCGTTTTTTGCTATTTTTAACCAATTTTCATTTTTTTCAACCCTGTTATATAACATGGAGAAAGTCCAAGCTTGACGGCCTTGGAGCCAGATAAATTTATCCGTATCATAGATGTTGCCTTTAGTGTCTAAACAGGTAAAATATCCGCCGTTTTTATAGTCGATAGAATTATTTTCCCAAAAAGGAATTACATCATCTAATAGAGTGCTTTTGTATAATTGGCTATACATCATTCAATATGTATTACATAATACGAAAATACGAAAAAAATTAAATATTTTAAAGAAATTTTTTATACTTTTAACCCGTTTTAGCATATAATTACGTTGTTTAAACCGGATCATTCATCAAATCTTTGTTATGGTTTTTGTTTTTAATAGAGCTCATCTTAATTTTTTCTCATTTTTGATTAAAACTAAAAAATTAGGATGAATTCTAAAAAAGTTTAAACGAGTTCTATAAAGATAATTTCACAAAAATTTCTTAATTCTAAATAGATGACTAAAAAATTGAAAATTGCACCTATAAAAAATATCTCTTTAGTGGATGAGGTGGAAATGAGAGTGATGCAATTTATAAAAGAAAATAAGTTAAAAATAGGTGATTCTATACCTAAAGAGATGGAGTTTGCAGAAGCTTTGGGTGTTAGCAGGACTGTGGTGAGAGAGGCTTTGTTGCGGTTAAGAACCATTGGGCTTATTCAATCTAAAAAGCACAAGGGTATGATACTTACCCAGCCCGATATTATTGAAAACTTTGAAAAAGCCATAGAGTCTAACTTATTGGGAAATGAAACCTTAAAAGATATTTTTGAACTCCGGTTGATTTTGGAAATGGGCATGGCCGATTTACTTTTTGCCAGAAAAACGGAAAAAGATCTGGAGGATTTAGATAAAATAGTATCAAAACAAGAAAAGAATGAATGCGATGCTACCATTTTTTCATTGGATTTGGAAATTGCTTTTCACGGAAAACTCTACGAAATATCCGGTAATACTACTTTAAAACGCTTCCAGTATTTATTGTTGCCGGTATTTAGGTTTGTACACGAGAACATGCTAAAGGATGTGGAAGATTTTGAATATTCTTCAGGAAAGTTTGTCTCCCACAGAGATATACTCAACGAATTAAAAAACGGTACTCCAGACTCATTTCGGTTGGCAATGCGGCAGCACTTAGAACCTCATTTTGACAAGGTGTTGGGTTGAAATTCAGCCTTTTCCTAAGTCTGAAGTGTGCAGTGAATATACCATAAAATGAGTTGTCTTGTAATTAAGGCATATTCCCAATAATATAGCAACAAAGTACAACCAAATAACAAATCTTATTTTGAATTGGATCCGGGTTATAATAGATGGCTTAGTGTATAATCCAGGTTAAACCATTGTTAACCAAAGAAAAACAAATTACTGAACCTCAATCCTGACTCCCTTGCTATGACTGCTAAACTCCGGGGCATACATACTTTGGATAGTAGTGATGCCATTAGAAAAATTACCGGCATTATTCACACGTAAATCGTATTCAAACACATAAACGCCTTGGGGTAAATAGCTAAAAAAGAAATTGGTAGCGGCATCTTTAGTGCTTTGGTAATAGCCTAAGCCATCTTGCCATTTGTATTGAGACAATACATCTACGGGTTCAAAACCGGCTGCTCGCATGTCTTTCATGTGTACAAATTCCATTCCCTTATCTACTTTTATTTCTATTCTTACCCTAATTAAATCGCCAATTTCTAAGGTGATTCCCGGAGCTATTTTTTTTAGTTGTTCGCCCGTGGCGGTATTTTCTTTTAAAAATAATTTTTTGGACAATTGCAATGGTGTTTTCGCTGAAGTTATTTTGTCTAAATCTTCGAAATATTGCCAATACAAGGTCCCCCAAGCTATTCCATCCGTATTTTTTTCTAAGGTAACGGTAGCCATTTCAGGTTGTATTTCCTCACCTTTCCATGAGGTTTTAAAGTATCCGGTACCGGCTTCTGCATTAATATTTTCTGTTTTTTCAGGTGCTATGGTGCTGTTGCCAATTTTCACTTTTACCAAGTCTGTATCTTCCAGCCAGTTACTGCCTTGTAACAGCAAAGCATACACGGCCTCGGAAGTAGCTTTTGTGGTTTTCCAACTGTTGGTTTGCTTATTTTTAAGTAACCAGACTTTGAGTTCATCTACCGTCTTGGTATCTGCAGCTATTTCGCTAAACGCTTCTATCATTAAAGCCTGAATTTCAACCGGAGCCTGATACCAGAAATATCCGGCTTGGTTTTTTTTCCAGTACATACCTAATTCTTCGTTATAAACTGCATTTTCTTTTAACGATGCTAAAATTTTCTCGGCTATGGTTTTTTCACCATTCCTGTGGGCAATTAGAGCAATCAAACCTTTGGAATATAAATTGTTATCCATCCAGAATTTATAGCTTTGCCTGGTAAAATAGCTTACTGCTTTTTGTGCTTTTGTTGGGATGGGCTTGTTTCCAAAAAAGCTACGCATATACAGATATTGAATCTGAACAGTGCCGGTATGGTTGTCTGCCCAAAATGCTCTTACTAAGCGTTTGGCCTCGGCTTTGTTTGTGGCTCTCTTCTCAATGTTTTTGGCTTGTTTTTTTAGTTTTTTAAAATCGTCATAGATTTCATTATCCAGAAATGACAAGGCTTTATCTGTTATTTTAGTTACGGATTTATCACTGTTGTTTGAAATAACATTTAGGTGTTGTAAGTGTCCCAAACCGGTTATAATGTATTGGGTAATATAGCGGTTGGGATAATGGCTGCCCATAAACCACGGGAAACCGCCGTTGCTCATTTGCATACGCTCTAATTTTCTAAGGGCAGCATCTAACTCATTTTTCATTTTATTCAGATTAAACAACAGAGCAATGCGTTTTTTCTGTTCTGCTTCGGATTGGGCACTGCGTAGCCAAGGGGTCTCCTGAATGATAAGTGATTTTAGTTCCTCATTTTTTTCTAAATTGCTTAATAAGCCATCGCTATTTTTCCATTGCTCAAATACTTCTTGTATTCTGGGATTGCTTGTTGCTACATGGCTTCCCAGAGCATTAGCATAGTAACGGGCAAAGGTCTGCTCTGAGCATTCGTAAGGATATTCCATGAGATAAGGTAATGCCTGCACTGCGTACCAAGCGGGATTGGAAGTCACTTCCAAACTTAAATTGTAATTTTTTAAACTGGTGGAATTATGGTTCTTCATCTTATCCAGCGTAAATGTTTTGGTTTGGTTAGAACGCACCCACAAGGGCAGTGTTTCGGTAACCAGCATCCTATTGGTAAGTACCGGAAGGGCATTTTCTTCCCCGTCTGAGAAATTATCGGCTTTAGCCACTATTTTGTATTTTACAGTCTGTATATCATCCGGAATTTGTAAGGTATAACTAATTTGGGTATTGCCTTTTGCGGCTACATCAAAATTTTTCTTACCGGTATTGTTGCCCAGTTTTTGGTCTATTGGCTTATTTGTAAATGCGTCATATAGAAATAATTGGCTACTTCCGGTGAGTTTTTTTTCAGTTAAATTGGCAATTTTACTACTAAAAACAATAGTGTCTCCTTGCCTGAAAAAACGTGGCGGGTTGGGTATTACCATTAGCTCTTTTTGTGTTACCACGGTCATTTCTTTTTGGTCAAAAGCCAGGTCTTTAGTATGGGTTAACAACTGCAATTTCCATTTAGTTAAACTTTCGGGTGCGGTAAAGTTAAAACTGATGTTACCGTCTGCATCTGTAGTGAGTTGTGGATAGAAAAAGGCAGTTTCTTTTAAGTTTTTTCTCACGGCTATATTTCCAATATCCAACTTCATGTTCGTTTTATTTTTGTCACCTTCTCCTTTTTTTTCTTTATCTATTTCTGCCATTTGAGCAGGTAAAACTTTATCAGCATATTCTATGACTTCCTCTTCTACTACTTCTACTGACTCTTCCAAATTATCCATAACGCGTTCAGTTGATGCAGGGGCTACGCCTCTTATCATTTTTCTTTTTTTAGTGCCATATCCAATTACCACCACTTCATCTAAAGCAGTTTTACTTTCACTAAGGGCTATTTTATAAAAATTGTCTGTACTAAGTGTTAGTTTTACCGATTGAAAACCTACATAAGTAATAATTAAAGTCTCTCCTGGTTTAGCTTTTATCTTAAAATTACCGTCAAAATCAGTTTGTGTGCCTCGGGTAGTACCTTTAATTATAACGTTTACTCCAGGCAAAGTGTGTTTCCCGTCAGTAACTTGGCCAAATACATAACCATCTTTTTTGTCGGGTTCTATTTTGGAGGTAAAATCGGCAGGTTTTATATCGTGTTTTTGCCTAATAACATCTAGATAGCTGTTATTAGCCCAAGAATTAATCAGGCTAAAGCCAAACCAGTTTAACTTATCATATTTTTGTGGGCTAAAGCTAATGTAGCTGTTATTTTGTATAATTGTTTTAAAATTATCCGTACCAAAACTGTGGTTGGCATGGCTGTAATTATACAGATAATAACCGGGATAACGAATTGGCGAAAAATACCAATAATGTGGTTTAAATTGGTCTAAAGAAGCATCGTACATAGACGCTAACATTTCTGCAGTAACTTTGTCTTTTTTATCGCCTTTGATTGTAAAACGAAAAGTTTCTTCTTGTCCGGGCTGTAATTTGTCTCTGAATGTACTGGTTTCTATGGTTAATTCCTTCTTGGGATAGGGCACATTAATTTGTTCATGGCCATTAAGAAAATGGTTGATGTTTACCAATTGATATAAAATAGAAAACCCGCCCAAATCGTCTTTTGTAACCGGAATTTCCAATGTTTTTATCTCATCCGAAAGATGAATAACCTCCTGTTTTACAATTTCATATTTTTTTACAACGGTAACCCCGAGGCCCAATTTTTGAGTTCTTTTAAAGCTATTTCTTTGTTGTCTTTAGTGTTAAATTCTTTTGAAAAAACATTTTGGCCTATATCCCAAAATTCAGGATTGTTTTCATTTTTATAGGCTTCGTATGGAAACATTTCTTTAAACTTTTCTCTATTTACAAGTTGATAATCCGGAGTTTCCCATGGCCTATTTCGCAATGTGTTTTTCGGGGCGATGAGTTTGTAAATGTTTAGTTCGCCTTTAATGGGAACAAACTGCCCATTTAGATTTTCTGTTGCTATTTTTATTTGATGATTTTTAACGGTTTTATCCAGTTGTGAGGGGGTGTCCAAGTTTATGGTTAATGCATGATACCCAACGTTTACTACGGTTTCCGCAGTACGGGTTTCACCGTTGAGGTCTGTTACATCGGCAATAACTCTGTAATTAAAAACCGGTTGTGTTTTAGGATCTATAGAAGTGTCCGGAATGGCTTTAAATGTAAGGGTGTAGCTTCCCTGTGCGTTAGTCTCCGTAATACCATTTGTAATTTCCATCTCCTCACTAGAATAATATGGCCGTCTCCAATACCACCAGTCTGGAAATTGTGCTGTCCTTATTATCCGGTAGGCCACTTTGGCATTGGTGATATTGCTGCCGGCGTAGGCTATTGCAGTACCTTTTATAGTAATGCTGTCATTGAGCCTAAAGGTTTCCGTTACGGGTTTAAAACTGGTTTCAAATTTTGGCCTTTTGTATTCTTCTACGGAGATAGATGTGTTGCCTCCAAATCCGTATTGGAAGACGTCAGTATTTTTTACTTCAATAGTAAATGTACCGGTTAGCCCACTACTGGGTAGGATTAATTCACCGGAAAATGAACCAAATTCATTAGTTTTTAAGCTCAACTTTTTAAGTTCCTGTCGGTTTACATCCAATAAATGTACGGTTACCTTACGGTTTGCAATTACTTCTGATTTTGCATTTTCCATTTTTACTGCAATACCCTTAAAATGTACGGTTTGTCCCGGCCTGTAAATGCTGCGATCTGTAAATAAAAATACTTGCCGGTAGGCTTCATTATTAATGGGTTTATGATAGTTGTTTTCGTAGAGATAAAAATCACCAAATACAGCTTTGTCACCTTTGTGAACTATCGTTATTTTTACATTAGTTCGATATTTATCAATAGTAAATACTGCCATCCCGTTTTTATCAGTAACCATGTTTCGGTTAATGGCTTTGTTATACCGGCCGGTTTGGTAATTTTTTAAGTTTATGGTGGCGTTTTGTAGTGGTTTGCCTGTATTTCGGTTTACTACCTGATAGTGATATTTACCAAACATAATATTTTCAATGAGGGCAATATCAGTAACTTGTACAATATTGTAAGCAAAGGTGTTGTCGCTATTTAACCCCTTTTTTGTAGATGCAAAAAGTAGATAATTTCCTTGTTCCAATTTAGGTACGGCTATTTCCGAACTGTGGTTTAAATAATCTCCTTCGTCTTTAAGCTCAGTTTGCCAATTTGCTACTTCTTTCAGTTTTTTTATAAAACTTATTCTGTCACTGTTAGAATATATTTTATTGAGTTTTTCCCATTGGTTGAGGCTTATTTTAAAAGCTTTAAAATTCAGGGTGTCTATATTTTTATAGTTTACCAATACTTTAGAGTACTTTTTAATGGGAATAAACTGTTCATTGGTAATAGTTAGTTCCTTATTGGTGATTTTATTGGCTAAACTTTTACATTTTTCAGCACCTGTAGTTTTTGGATAAGTGTTTGCTGCTTTAAGGCAAATTTCCAATGCTTTCCGTTTATAAAAACGGTAATTTTCAAAAATACCCGGTTTATATTTTTCTGCTAGGATGTAGTACTCATTAGCCAAGGCATAGTCTGCTTCCGTAACGATACCGTTGTCTTTAAATTGTTGTTTTAAATGTTCTAAGGTGCGGATGTACAGGCTGTCTTTATCTTTAAATACAGCGTTGTTTAATACAAATTGTAAACGTTGTAAACTCACTTTTATTAACGTTTCCGGATGCTTGCTCTTTTGATGGAAAAGTGTTAAGTTTTTTAAAATTTTTAAAGCCTGAAGGGCTTGTGCCGTACTGTCTTTGGCTTTGAATTGTATCTTGGTAAACTCTTTATTGTCAGATAGAAATTTCGGATTGTCTAACTCAAATTTAAACGCAGGCCGGGTGAGGTATTGATCATCGGTTGTATAAAAATCTAATGCCCGCTGAGCCAGAAAGTCGTAAAGGGTAGGCCGATATTTTTTGGAATTTTCTGCAAGATGCAGGATGCCGTTAAATTTTTCTAATTCTATCTCTTGTAATTCCAATGCACTTTTCAAAGACTTCTTAAAATGCTTTCCGGTTTCCGCAAAAATAGTAGCTAAGTCCCAGGTTCTAAAATCTATGGAATCTACTTTTGTGGCTGTATGGGTGCGTTGGTAAAACTGCCATCGGTTTTGTTGGTAATATTGATAATAAATATCGGCAATAATACTGTGTAGAATGTTGGAAATGGGTGTTGTACTATTTTTTGCAGTTGTTTTTAAATCGGTTATTATTTGTAGCGTAGCATCTTCTTTAAGCGTTAAAGCAAATTTTGATTTATAAATTAGAGATTTAATCAACTGTACATCATTCTTTTCTTTTTTGGCCTTATTGTAAATTTCATGCACTAAGGCTAAGGCCGATTTTGGTAAGCCTTCCAATTCTAATTTTTCTACTTCAAACCATTGTTTTGTGTAAAAATTGTTGGTATTGTTTTGGGTATTTGCCACAAAGGAGGTGAGTATTACAGTTAAAATTGCGATATATTTTTGCATGATGTAAGTATTTATAATGCTCAAAATAAGGTTAAAATTTGAAGTTTTTCAAGCCAAAATGTGCAAACAAAGCTATATTTAAAGTAAGATGATAGTTTCATTAAGTTAATACTACTTCTGTAATTTTAAGCTTAAAAGCCTATTTTTGCCATAAATATAATTCTATAATGCTTACATCACAACAATTATACCAACAAACATTTAATAAAACCGTAGTGTTGCTACAGCACAATCAAAAAGGTAATGCCATTGCAGAACTATTGTTAAGAATATTTGATTATTGGGATAAGCCTGTGGATTTTTATTTGGAAAATAGCGGAAAATCAAGTTTTTCGTCCAATGGTGATTTTATTATAATACAATCAGAGCAAGTGGCAGAATTGGCTCTGAATATTGTGTTAATCTGTGAAATGCCCAATGATTATTCTGTTGCGGGAGAATTGTTAGAAAATATTACCGATGGTGGAATGTTGGTGTTTAATGAAGATGACAATAACCTGAAAGACGCTGTAGATAAGTATAAAAAACCGGTAAAAAAATACCCATATAATCAATTGGTTATTCCGGAAACATCTAAAAAGATTTTTTTAGAAACCGATGAGGGAAATTTGCCCATTACTATAAATGATGCCTTTGTGGTAAGGTGTCTTATAGGCATAAAATGGATATGCCAACACATGGGTATAGACGAAGCAGAATTTTATGAGGCAGTGGCGGCGGTTTAATTTTTGTTATACAATTGGTATTACTACCGCAATTTACGATTTTTAGAAGAGATTATCCATTTATTCTTTATAACCAAACCTTTGTAGCTGACGGTTGTCTGAACGCCAGTCTTTATTGACTTTAACAAAAATTTCCAGAAATATTTTTTTGCCAAAGAATTTTTCCAAATCTTTTCTTGCCTCAGTTCCTATTCTTTTTAGGGCTGTACCCTTATGCCCAATGATAATGCCTTTTTGCGACTCACGTTCCACCATAATAACCGATTTTATTTTAATGATGTTTTTTTCATTTGTAAAAGATTCGGTAATTACCTCTACAGCATAGGGAATTTCTTTTTTATAATGTAGCAATATTTTTTCCCGGATGGTTTCATTTACAAAAAATCGTTCCGGTTTATCGGTAAATTGGTCTTTTGGAAAAAAAGGCGGTGACTCTGGCAACAAGTCGATAATTTTTTCAAATACAGGGGTAATATTAAATTTTTCTATGGCCGAGACAGGAAAGATAATTGCATTGGGAACTTTATCCTGCCAGTATTTCAACTGTTTTGTAACCTTTTCCTGATCTGATTTATCAATCTTATTTATGAGTAGCAATACTGGGATTTTAGATTGGGTTATTTTATTAAAAAAGTCTTCGTTTTTAAGCCCTTTTTCGCCTATTTCTACCATATAAATGAGAATGTCGGCATCGTCTAAGGCAGTTTTTACAAAGTCCATCATGGCATCCTGTAACTTATAGGCAGGTTTAATGATGCCCGGCGTATCAGAAAAAATCACCTGAAAATTATCATCGTTAACAATACCTAAAATACGGTGCCGTGTAGTCTGGGCTTTGGATGTAATAATAGATAACTTTTCACCTACAAAAGCGTTGATTAGAGTGGACTTGCCCACATTTGGATTACCCAGAATATTTACAAAACCAGCTTTATGTGGCATTTTAAATGTTTTTTACAAAGATAGGAAAGGCGGACAGGTTTATAAAGTTTTTATTAACCTGAATTCGGTTA
>PDWJ01003107.1_pt1 | contig 16315 bp, 20 predicted proteins | sample 1430881 | NCBI WGS metagenome assembly PDWJ01 (sample SAMN01162460, study PRJNA174530) | Oral metagenome, whole genome shotgun sequencing project. | biome: Marine environment; feature: Marine mammal; material: Swab sample of the gingival sulcus; isolation source: swab sample of gingival sulcus... | reverse complement strand
ATCAAACATTATTTCCTCCTCAAAGCCTACTATAAATATAATAATAACACTATTTAGTAAAAAATTCTACCTTTTTAATAAATATATTATAATTTTTTTAAAATTTTCAAAAATATTGACTCCAAAGTAGAAAATAGGAGCATAATATAGTGGAATTCCCAACTGTTCGCTTATGAAAGTAAATAGTACTGCTAAAGCCACTTCAGCTCCAAAGCCTATTAATTCAAGCTTGCCGTGAGTTTTACCCTCCATTTGCGACTTTATAGATAAGGTAATATAGCTTAGAAAAGCTAAAACTAATACAGCTATATACACGCTATAATTAGTTGAAATGTTTATAGGCATATATATTCCTACAAATAGTCCAAGTATAATACTAAGTATCAAATATACCATTATTCCTCCTCTATAAACTTATAAACCAGGTCCTTTTTATGACCTTTAATAACCACATGGACACTTGTATTTATTTCAACAAAAAGTCCATTTTGCTTTAATCTATAAATGTGTGAGGTTACATCGTTTAACGCTTCACTAATTCTTTTTCTATCACCTATTGCCTTTATAATAAAGGGTTGGGAAAATTTTTTGTTTCCTACTTTTATAGTCGGTCCGTTGCACTGAACATCAGTGTAGTTGAATATATATCTTTCTCCATTTATACTAATTGCTTCAGCTCCTGAATTTCTGAGTTCAAAAAGAACCATTTTTACATCGAAATCGTGTATTAATAGAGTGTTTGGATCTTGGTTAGCCCTCAACTTCTGAGTAGCATCATTTAGCAAAATTATCACACCCTCACCACTTACATCGCTCATGCAGGAAGCGGTCTTATAAAGCTTTAAATCATTTTTTAATATCTGCTCTTCACTAAGACCAATGGTAACTTTTTTATTGTACGCATCTATCCTTGATTTTAAATCATTATTAATTATTTTGATTCTCGAATTGTCAGCTTCTACTCTTTCTACTTCTTCTATCAACTTATTTATATCACTAAAGTTATAAACTGGCTCACTTTTTATAGAAAACACAATAAAGAAAACCATTAGAAAGAGTAATGCTGCAAAAAATTTGTTAATCTTCAACATCTTCTAAAAACCTGAAATCAGGAACCCCCTCATATTTTGGAATTTTTACTATTTCTTCCTTCTTAATTTCTATAAAGTAACCACGCTCTCTTGTTATGTCTACAAATCCAAACCTAGATGTTAAAGAATTATGTAATGTGTCCTTATCCCCTATTGCTTTTATCAAAAATGGTGGAGAATATTTTTTCGAGTTTATAACGACGAAATCTCCCGCTAGCCTTATCTCGGTATTAGCAACTATTCTATCTCCATTTATGCTAATTGCTTCGGATCCAGACGAATTAAGCTCATTGACTAATAAAACCAATTGACTATAAAAATCTCCGCTGAGGCCTACATCATCGGAGTTCTCAACATCAAACTTTATAATAACGCCAGGTCCTTTTACATCAGTAAAGCCAGAATATTTTTTGTACTTCTCTATTTCATCTTTAAGGTAATTAAACTCACTATTGTTAAGTAAATTCTCATTTATTTCCTTCAACTCATTCTTATAGTTATCATTCTGCTCTTTTAGAGCCTCATTTTCTTTTAATAACCTCTTATACTCGTTGTTAAAATATTCCTTACTCTGTTTTTGATTCATACCAGAGGAAAATATATTGCTGTTAATACCTTTAAACTGAATTGCAAGTAAAAAAGATACAATAAAAGCAAGCACTACAATAACGACAACATTACTCTTGTTTTTCAATTTTTTTCTCCTCTTCTTCAAAAGGTTGGAAAGTCAATCTTTTATTATCGTATATTCTTATAACACCCTTCTTAGTTCCCTGTTTTTTAGAAACCTCTTCATAATAAGTCATAAACACAGTGAATTTTTCACTAATGTCTCCGTCTTTCCCAAAATCTACATAGTAATTATCATTTATGTAGTAGTATAAGGATTTATCCTTATAAGTAATCTTACCATCAGATAGCTCTGTTAACTGAAGCAATTTGGCTAAACTCTTAGCTCTCTCAAAGACAGTTGCTGGTTGAACCGATATTTCAGCCCCCATCTTTGGTTCTGAATATTTAAACCCAGAAAACAGAGGTAGTCCTTTAATTCTTTTTCCAATATCTAAAACTATAAACTCATCGCTTATTAACATATATTTTGACTTATAATCTAATTGACCTACAGGAACTCTCTCATTAATAGTGATCTTTAAAGTTGATGGATATTTTTTTTCAAGTATAGCAGTTTTTACAAAACTAAGATTATGTAGATCTTCCTTCAATTCATCAGTATTCATAAGAAATAAATTTTTTGATTTATACATATCTAAAACTAGTTTTACATCATTTGAAGAATACTTAACTCCATCAACATCATATGTCTTAAGCGAAAAAACACTTGAGAAGAAAAGTAAGTAAACTAATGATAAAGAGATTAAAATAATAATCATTGTAACCGCTAGCCTTTTCATAACTACTCTCCTAAAATTACCCTATCTGCAATAATTGATGCAGCACCTAAAAACGCAAGCCTTTTTGAATTATCTGCCATGCCTTGCCTAAGTTCAGGGTCGCTAATCAAATCATTAATAAGCTTGTAAGTAAACTCTTCATTAAGCTTCTTATCATTTACGATAAATGAAGCACCTTCTTTTTTATAAACCTTTGCATTCTCTGTTTGGTGGTCATTAGCAACATTCGGTGATGGAACAAGGATGCTTGGCAGTCCCACTGCAGAAATCTCCGCAAGTGTTATTGCCCCACTTCTACAGATAATAACATCTGATATCGCATAGTAAGAACTAATATTGTCCAAGTACTTGTGTACTTCTAAATTTTTTGTGTCCTTAAGCTTATCATAATACTTGTCATAATACGCCGCGCCTGTTACATGTACCCACTTAAAGTTTTCTTTAGAGCTAATAAACTCCTTTGAATTAACTAAAAAGTCATTTATAGATTTACATCCGCCACTTCCACCTAGTGATAGAATTACAACCTCATCCTTTAGACCATGTTTTTCTCTTTCTTTAGGCTTATCTATATGATGAAATACATCTCTAGTCGGGTTGCCTGTTATTTCAAGCTTCTCTCTAGGTACATTAAATCTATCAATACTCTCTGAATACGATATAAACACTTTGTTCGCAAATTTAGCAAAAAAACCATTGGCCATTCCTGGAATAACATTTTGTTCATGAAGAAATATCTTCTTTCTAAGAAGTATTGCTGCAACCATTACCGGTCCTATAATATATCCACCTGTACCAATTACAACGTCGGGTGCAAATTGTCTCATTTTTTTAAGCACAGTAAATCCACTCCAAACCATTTTAAAGCCAGATGATATTTTAGATATGAGTCCCTTGCCATAAAATGTATATGATTTTACGCTATAAAAATCAATTGATGCGTTTTTAGCTGCCTTTTCTTCTAAAGAACCTGGTGAACCTATGTATAGTATATTAACCCCAGGATCTCTTTCTACAATTGCCTCTACTATTGATATTGCTGGATATACATGTCCACCAGTACCTCCACCACTTATAACTACGTTCATTCTTTATTCTCCATTCTATAAACACTAAGTATGACACCTATCATAAACGAAAGTACAAGTATATTTGTACCACCATAACTTAAGAAAGGTAGAGGTATCCCTGTAGGAGGTACCAAACCAAGTGTTGTTCCCATATTAATTACTATTTGTACGGCAAATGTTATAGCTACTCCGAAACTAATTAATTTACCAAAAAGATTATCAACAGATACCGCAATTTTTATCATATTATATATTAGAAATAGGTATATAGCCATAATAACAACTATTCCCATAAATCCATATTCTTCTCCCAAAGTAGATAGTATCAAGTCATTATGAGCATGAGGAATATAAAGCTTGTTAAATACAGATCTGCCTGGTCCTATTCCAAATATTCCCCCAGTAGACACGGCTAAAACTCCATATTTTATCTGATCAGAAGCCTTGGTTATATCTTTGAGACCTTTGTAGAATAGATCCAATCTACTAACCCTATAACTGTCCGCTTTAATAATGAATGCAACTGGAACTAAAACCGCTACACCAGTTGCTATCAAATATGCAATAGGTTCATATCCAATAAATATCATTGCTGATGTAAGTACTAGTAACAACATTGTTGATGATGTATCGGGTTGTAAATATGTTAATAACATAAACACAAATGGTATTAATCCATGTATCGCCAAAGCAAAGAACTTATTCTTCTTTGGCCTAAATTTAGATAATGTATAAGATAGCGTAAATATAATCGCAATCTTTGCAGTATCAACCGGCATGAATGTGAAAAAGCCTAGATCTATCCACCTTATCGCACCGTTTACCTCTTTTCCAATCAAAAGAGTAAGTATAGAAAGTGAAATTGTTACAAATAGTATGATAGATATAACAACTCCTCTTTGATATATTTTGTAGTTTACAGACCATGTAGCTAATATAACAAAGAGTCCAACAAATATGAATTTTAAATGTCTACTCGCAAAGTAAAATGAATCCTTTTGGTCAACTAGCGCACTATATGAAGACGCACTTAATATAAGAACGTAACCTATTGCAAAAAGCACTAGAACACTAACTAGAATCCAAATATCAATCCTTTTTCTCATCAAATTCTCCCATACAACTCTCTAAAGTGATTCCCCCTCACTTCAAAACTTTTGTACATATCCCAACTTGCGCAAGCTGGTGACAACAATATATCATAGCCTTTATTAGCTTTACTAAGTGCTAATTCAAAAGCTTCATCTAAATCTTCGCATACTCTATAGTTATTATTACCCTTAGCCTTAAAGCCTTCTTCTATCCTTCTCTTACACTCTCCAAATATTAATGTAAAATCTATTCTACTACCTATTTCATCTATAAGCTCACTGAAATCAGAGCCTTTTTCCATACCACCCATTATAAGTATAGTCGGCTTTTTAGCAGACTTAATAGCTGGCATTGAAGACTCAGGGTTTGTTGCTTTAGAATCGTTTATAAATCTTATGCCGTTTTTCTCACCAATCACTTCATACCTATGGTCAAGTGATTTATATTCTTTTAATGTTTTTATTATGGTCGCATCATCTACTCCCTCACTATTTGCAATTATAATTGCAGCCAGTGCATTCATAGCATTATGCACCCCAACTATATTTGTTTCCTCTTGTGCTACAAGTTTTCTATCATAAAGATAAAAATAACCATCGCTTAAATAAGCGCCATCCACTTTATTTTTTACGCTAAAATACTTCGTATTATAATTATCCGCTTCAATTGAATTACAAAGCAGTTTATCATCAGCGTTTAATACAAGAATAGCTTCTTTATCGATATTCTTAAGAATCATCTTTTTAGACCTTATGTACTCATCCATATCACCATGTCTGTTTAAATGGTCAGGCGTTACATTAGTTATAATAGCGGCCTTAACCTTAAAATCTTTAACTCTCTCAAGTTGAAAAGATGAAAGTTCAGTTACATAGAGGTCACTGTCTTTAGATTCATTTACATATGATATAAGTGGTATTCCAATATTGCCTGCTAAAAACACTCTATCTCTATAATTTCTTATTATGTCATAGAGCAAATTAGTTGTTGTACTTTTGCCGTTTGTCCCTGTTATTCCAATTATTTCACCTCTAAGATATCTGTAACTAAGTTCAATCTCATCAATTACATTTGAACCAGAGTTAATCAATTGGGCTACTACCTCGTGTTCATAAGGTACCCCCGGACATTTAACAATCATATCATAGTCTATCTTAGCATCATATTTTGTATAACTCTTGTCTATAAAATCATTTTCATTATCACTGTAGACATATACATCCGCATTTTGACTCTCAAAGAATTTAATAAGTTCTGAACCTGTTTTACCAAGCCCTATAACAAGCACTCTCATAATACACCTCATATTATATATAAACCTAGAGCTATTAAAACTCCAATCAATTGTACAAAGCTAAATAGGTAAACAACTTTAACTTCACTAAATCCTTTTTTCTCATAATGATGATGGATAGGGCTCATTAAGAACACCCTTTTCTTTCTAGTTTTATAGCTCCAAACTTGTATAATTACTGATAAAGATTCCATCACATATATAACACCTGCAAATATAGCAAATATTGGCGTATTAGTAATAAAGAATATAGAAGCTATGAAGCCTCCAATAGCCATAGAACCAGTATCGCCCATTATTATCTTTGCGGGATATCTATTAAATATAAGAAAGCCTAACAGTGCAGCTATAAATATAAGTATTTGGTTTAGCAAATTGATTTCTTTTAGCATATAAGTCACAACAACTAAGAAAATAGATCCAACTACTGTTACATGGCTCAAAAGGCCATCTAAACCATCTGTCATATTAGTGCTATTTGTAACCGCTGTAAAAAATAGTATAACAAATGGGTAGAATAGTATTCCCAGTTCAAAGTTTGACTTCATAAAAGGAATTTTTATGTAGTTTATTCCATTTTTATTCAGTAGGTACCCAAGTATTATTGCAAATATAAATTGTAATATCAATTTTTGCTTACTGTTTAATCCCATATTTCGGTTTAGATACACTTTCATAAAATCATCAATATAACCAATAAAACCGAATAGTAACATACCAACTATTGGTATAGCATTTACAGATCGAACTTGTAGGAGCAGCGTTATTGAAATCGTTGACGCTATGATAAATGAAATACCTCCCATTGTTGGAGTTCCTGCCTTCTTCTGATGACTATCTGGTGCAAGTTCAAAAATAGGTTGAAATAAACTATTCCTTCTAAATATATATATTAAAATGTATACAAGCGCGACGCTTATAAGAAAACTCACAATTATTGAAACGTAATTAATCATTTTTTACCTCTATTAAATCTACTATCCTCTCAAGTTTCATCCCTCTAGATGCCTTTACTAGCACTAAATCTCCAGACCTTAAAACCGTATTCAAATATCTAGAGAGCTTTGAAATGTTGTTAAAGTGAAGTGAATTACTGTTGTAATAACATATTTCTTTTGAATACTCACCAATAGTTAACACCATATCTATTTCCTTCATTTGAGGAATTTTACCTATTTTCCTATGTTCAGAAATTGATCTCTCTCCCAGTTCTAACATATCTCCTATGACAACTATCCTTCTTTTGGCATCCATACCACATAGAGTCTCAAGTGCCATTTTAACTGAAGGATAACTAGAGTTATATGCATCGTTTACCACTCTAATATCGCCCTTCTCTATCGTTGTAAACCTCATATCTTGTCCACTATATGATTCAATACCCTCTTTTATTTCCTCAAGTGGTATTCCTACAACTTCTGCTGCTCTTAAAGCCAATAAGCTATTGTACAATTGATGAAATCCTCTAATATTTACATCTATTTTTATTCCCTTATATACGAAAGAATAGAATCCATCAATCCTTTTTTCATATGAATCAAGATCTGATAACTTAAACCTTATAATTTTAAATTTGTCACTTTCAACTTTAGATAAAAACTCATCTTCATCGTTGAGTATGAGTATATTATCACTTCCAAAATACTTTGTTATATCCATTTTGGTTTTAAAGATGTTTTCTTTACTACCTAGATTCTCAATATGAGATGTACCTATATTTGTAATTATAGCAATAGATGGTCTGGTTACATCAGCTAGAGGTTCTATTCCTCCAATTTCTGACATCCCCATTTCAAGTATAAGATATTCAGAATCTATGTCTGCATTGAGCACAGTAAGTGGAAGCCCAATATTATTATTGAAGTTCCCCTTTGTTGCAGTAACCTTTTTCGAATTCTTCATTATGCTATTTAAAAAGTCCTTTGTTGATGTCTTTCCATTTGAACCTGTTATACCAATGACTTTCATTTTAGTCTTCTTTATATACTCTCTTGTGTACTCAAGTAAAGTCACTAAAGTATCTTCTACAACTATTAGATTTAGGTTCTCCAACTCCTTGTAGTTATCTTCATAGTAACTTCTTTCAACTAAAGAACATATGGCTCCATTAGTAAAAGCATCTTTTATAAAGCTATTTCCATTAAACTTCTCTCCGTTTATAGGTATAAATAAACAACCTGGTTCAACTATTCGAGAATCAATGCAAACACTGCTTATTTCTCCGTTAATTATTTTATCTACTATATTCATCTATTCCTCACTTAATGGATTGTAAGTAGTCCCAGCTGAAGGTATTTTCTTCTTAAGATACTTAGAGTATCTATCTCCATCCTTAACTAAAGTAGCCTCTATAATTTTTGCGTTCTTAACCATCTTAAACACACCAATACCATTAGCACTCTTAGAATTTCTACTTGGTATTGTGTCAACTAAAACAGTAAGTATTTTTACCGTCTTAGAATACCTTTTCATCATTAACATATCGCCACTAGATACCTTAGAAGCATAAACGACCGGACTGCTTAAGCTAAATGCATTTCTAAGCACTTTTCTATTTTGCTTTGTTTGATATCCTAACATAGGTGTTTTATTAACTTTTCCATTTTCAAAGACAAAAATTATATCATCTTTAAACCCGTCACCACTTACAGCTCTAACGATATCTTCATCTTTTGACATTTCAGAAATATTAGGTATGAAATGTCCCATTTGGTTCGCTTTATTATATTCTATATCATTAATCAGAAGCTTGTAAGCATTGGCATCCGATGAGAAAATAATCAGTTCATCATTATTTCTCGTATTTATAATATCTATTATCTCATCGCCGTCTTTTAGCTTTTGGCTATCATTTGAATCATAAGAAGTAAGCAGTATTTTCTTAAGATACTTTTCTTTTGTAACTAGTATTACCACTTCTTCATCTGTTACTTCATTATTCTCTTCTATAACAATTTCATCAAGTTCCTCTATAGTAGATACTCTTCCCCTGTCAAACTTTGAGACTATCTCGTCGAGTTCGTCAGCTATTTTAGAATATATGATATTATCATCACTATAAGTTTTTTTCAAATCATCTATTTTATTAATGAGTTCAAGTTCTTCATTGACCCTATTGATTATATATTCTTCATTTATATTTCTAAGTTTTATATTAGCTACAAACTCCGCTTGTTTTTGATCAAGCATAAAGAACTTCATAAGTCTAGGTACAACTTCTTTTTCCTTCTTAGTCTTTCTTATAAGTTCTATTACTCTATCAATATCAAGTAACACCTTTTTTAGACCTTCTATTAGATGCAACTCGGCTTCAAATTTAGAAATATCATATTTTAACTTTCTTCTATATGAACTAACCCTAAAATCAAGCCAATGAAGTAATATACCCCTTACTCCCGTTTGTTCTGGATAACCATTTATGATTAGATTGAAGTTGCAACTAAAAGTATCTTCTAGTGTTGTGTTTTTATAAAGATACTTCATTATCGCTTCATGATCAGTTCCTCTTTTAAGGTCAATTGCAATCTTAAGTCCGTTTAAGTCAGACTCATCTCTAACATCGCTAATTTCCTTTAAGCTTTCCTTCTTAACAAGCGCAATGATTTTCTCAATTATAGATTCTATGGTTGTTGTATATGGTATTTCATATATCTCAATGCATCTATTCTTTTTATCATATTTATACTTTGACCTTATATAAAAAGTACCCGTCCCTTTTTCAATTATTTCTTTAAAAACAACATCATCCTTCTTTATAGAAGCGCCCGTTGGAAAATCAGGTCCTTTTATTGTTTTTGAAATATTAGCTTTTGGATTTTTAATTAGCATCTTAGTCGCTTTTACAATTTCTTTCATGTTAAAAGAACAAATTGAAGATGCCATACCTACTGCAATACCCCTGTTTGGGTTAACAAGTATTGTTGGAAACTTTACTGGTAAAAGCACAGGCTCGTATGTAGTTCCATCATAATTTGGTTCAAAGTCAACAGTGTTCTTATCAACATCATCAAATATATATTTGCATATACTGTTTAGCTTTACCTCTGTATACCTGCTAGCTGCATATTGCATATCTTTTGAATAGACTTTACCAAAGTTACCCTTTGAATCTATGTATGGATATAAGAGCGATTCATTTCCATTTGTCATCCTAACAAGAGTTTGATATATCGCGCTATCTCCGTGAGGATTTAACTTCATTGTCTGACCTACGACATTAGCACTTTTAGTCTTAGCTCCCTTTAGCAAATTCATCTTATACATTGTGTATAAGATTTTTCTATGTGCTGGTTTTAAACCATCTATTTCTGGAAGCGCTCTTGACAATATAACACTCATCATATAAGGTATGTAATTTTTTTGTAATGTTTTTCCTACCGATTCTTTAATACTACTCATTTTTTCTCCTGAGCTATTATATCATTTTATTTAACTTTTGTATAATAATATAGGTTTATCAAATATTTATAGTTTGGAAAAAATGCTTTCACACTCGCTAAACCTTCGTATATTAGCTTCGCATTTATACTCTTATCTATACTTCCTACATCAGCTTCTCTAATATATACATATCTAAGAAGCCTACCATATCTGTCTAAATTTCCTATATCTTTTTCTAGGTAAATATCCTGTTTTGACTTTAGAATGCTTTTAAGAAAATCTCTAGCTTCCTCGCCACCTTTTCCTAATTCCTTAGCATCAATTAAAATAAGCCTAACCCTTTTATATTTATCCTTAACTTTAACCTCTAGCGTATCCCCATCTATTACTCTAACCAACTGAGCTTTTTCATACGGCTTATAACTATAGTATAAAATGAGAATAATAGCAAGTAAAACTATCCAAGCAACTCTCTTTTTCACAATATACCCCTAAATAAAATGAACACTCAACTAAGAGTGTTATTTTAATCCTATTCTTCTTCATCTTCCTCATCAAGTATAACATACTCAACGTCGCTTTTATTATTTTCTCTATTCCTATCGTTAGATATTCTATTACCGCCGAAATAGATGAAAGCAAGTATAAGTAAAACAACAAATGGATACTTGACAATAAGTAAGAATACCGCTTTGAAAAGGAACGATATTATAGCTATGAGAATTATAAAAACTATAAGGCAACCTAGTCCATCTAATTTAAAACTTCTCATTAGTAGTCCTCACTAGAAACTTCCGAATTGATTATTTTAACCCCTGATGAAGTTCCAAGTCTTGTCGCTCCAACTGCAATCATTTTATTCGCATCATCCATAGATCTTACGCCACCAGATGCCTTAACTTCTTTACTAAAGTGCTTTTTCATAAGCGATACAACATGTTCATTTGAGCCGGCTTTACTAAAGCCTGTTGATGTCTTTACAAAATCTACATTTGCACTGTCACATATTTCGCACGCTTTTATTATCTGCTCATCAGTCAACATACAAGTCTCAAGTATAACTTTAAGTTTCTTGTCGCACACTTCTCTTACAGCCATTATATCTGACTTAACATAGTCATAATCTCCAGCTATAAGTGCACCATAGTTTATCACCATATCTATCTCGTCAGCACCATCCTCAAGAGCAACTTTGCATTCATAAGCTTTAACCTTTGAAGAGTTAGAGCCTAAAGGAAAGCCAATTACAGTTACAACCTTTACTTTTGAATCTTTAATCAATTCCTTTGCGTAACTAACATATGCAGGGTTTACACATACTCCGAAAAACTCATGTTCTACCGCTTCCTCTACAAGTTTTTTAATCTCAGTTTTATATCCCTCTGGTTTTAAAAATGTGTGATCAATATAATCATTAATTCTCATCTAGTCCTCCAAAATAACATGCCCAACATAAGGCAGTCCTCTATATTTTTGAGCGTAGTCAATACCATAACCGACAACGAAGTAATCACTTATCTCAAATCCTATATAATCGTTTTTAATATCAACTCGCCTCCTACACGCCTTATTAAGTAAGGTACATAGTTTTATGCTTTTAGGTTTTCTTTGATTTAACAAATCTGTCAAATACTTAAGTGTAAGACCTGTGTCAACGATATCCTCTACTATTATTACATTTTTGCCAGCTATATCATTGTCTAAGTCTTTAATCAACTTAACCACACCAGATGATGTTGTCTTCTCCCCATAACTACTAACTGAAATAAAGTCAATTTTTGTGTTTAGGTTTACTTCTCTAGCTAAGTCAGAAATGAACATAAATGCTCCCTTTAATATTCCAACAAAGACAATCTCTTCACCATTAAAATCTTTTTCAATCTCTCGTGCAATTCGTTTGACACTATCTTTTATTTCTTCTTCAGTAAATAATACTTCTATCTTTTCCACTTATAATTACCCCTATATCATTATAACATAAAACATTTTTTTGTTAAATTGGTAAGAATAACTTATGAACTTTATTGTTGTATATAAAATTTTCACCTTCAAAAGTGCAGAAGGAAAAATCGTATATTAATAATATTCCTTTTTTCCTAAGCTTTATTGTAGGATAAATATAATCCTCTTTACTTTTTACAAACAGTATATTCTTTATGTTTCTATATGAAACAAGAAAGCATAACTGCTTTCTAGACCCGATTTTCACCACCCCATAGTTTATCATTGCCCTATATCCATTATATTGATATTGACAGCCTTTATAGATTCTAGTAAGCCCTTGGCATACTCAACGATAAAGTTTTTAAATAAAAGCGCAAGACCTATAAGAATAGCGGTTAAAATAACTATTTCAACAGTTCCAAATGCATTTTCTTCTCTCTCAAACATACTTCCTCCTTACAGAAAATTTATTATAAATGGGCTTAATAAGTATAAAATCATTAAAATCAAATTTAACGACATCGGTAGTAACATTAAATTCTCCTTTTTCTCAAGTTCTAACTTTTTTCTCTCATAATACTTATTAGATAGTTCATCACTCACATTTAAGAAGTTTAGCCCAAGCTCCCTACTGGTAAAGTTTTTATTCTGTTCAATAAGTATTATTATTCTCTTTATTACAACCCACTTCGTAAGCTTAAAAAGCTTATCAAACTGAGATATATAACCATCAAGATCATCTCTGACTTCTATATAGCTTATTTCCTTTGTTGAAGTCCTTATCGCATTAAAAAGGTTTGAACCAGTTATCTGTTCCATCTCATATATAAAAAGAAACTTGTTTAACTCTTCAAGTAGCTCAGACTTTGAGTCGTCTACACTTTTTATTATCCTAACAATTTTAAAAAGAATAATTATGAAACCAATTATAAAACCAGTGTACTCATAACCTGTAATTATTTTTACAAAATAATTTGATAAGAATATAAAGATTAGTATATTGGAGATATCATTTAGCAACTCGTAGAGATATAGACATGCCTTTTTTTCATTAAGTGAACGTGTATGAAAATATATTATTTTTGCTTCAGAAATACTTTTTTCAAATAGAGCGTAGAGGCTTGCTATAATATTTCTTTTAAAGACCAACAACACTATAGCAAAGAAAATATAAATCATATCATTATCCTCTCACTATAATAGTAAGACGCTAAAAAGGCTGCGACTAGAACTCCTCTTACTATTTCGCTACTACTCTCAGTAATTAAAGAACTTAGTATATACATGAGTATTATCGGTATATACTTCATAAGCATCATCCTAAAGTTTACAATTGATAGACTGGCCTTGAGCTCCTCATCTAGAAGTATTTTCTTTTCATATAAATCATACTGTCTTACAAAAATCTTATAAGAGAATCTATCATCGCTTGGATGGATAAAATACTCAGGGTAATCAAACTTAAATATCCTATTATATGCGTGCATATGACTCTCACCCCTATCAAGCGCATCTTTAAACTCACTTAATTCAGCAAGATAATTTATCTCACTTTTATCAGCAAAAAACTTTGGTTTTATAATGCTATAAATAAGTGATATTAAAACAAAGACGCTTATATAAAAGCTTTTTGCAATCATTATTATAAGTATATGGAAACAAAGTTTATCTATTGTTTTTAAAGACATCTCTAATAATTACCTTCCCATTTTCATAGTTTACTTCAGATATATTCTTAACCTTCCTATTTGACTTATCTGATAGTTGAACTATATAATCTATACCTCTTCCTAAATACCTCGATGTCGCCTCATATGGTAGACCAGCTTCAATAAGAAGTATCTCAAGCCTTGATATCATATCAAAAGACGAGTTACCATGACCGGTTGATATAGAACCACTATGACCAGTGTTTATAGCATGTAAAAAGTCCACAACTTCATCCCTTCTTATCTCCCCTAATATTATCCTGTCCGGCCTCATTCGAAGGCTCGTCTTAACAAGGTCACTAGTACTCACTTCCTTAACGCTAAGCTCTCCTTCCTGCGTTCTAAGATAGATGCAATTATATCCATTAGGTGCAACTATCTCTTTTGTATCCTCTATTATTATTAATCGCTCATTTTTACCTATATAGTTAAGCAAAAACTTAAGTAAAGTAGTTTTCCCCGTACTAGTTCCACCGGAGATAAAAACCGTCTTTTTAGCCTTTAGCGCCCATTTTAGAAACTCAAGCTGCTTAACGGTAAAGAAACCCACATTTAAAAAATACTTTTCATCAAATACTATGTTATGACTTTTTCTAATAGTTATCACATAATCATTTGATATAGAACTATGAATCATATTTATCCTATACTTAGATTTATAGTCGAAATTTATAATTGGCTTATCTATACTTATCCTCTGATTCGTAATAGATAGAAAATCATTTATCTCCTTCAAATAATCTTTTTGAGACTCAAATAAGAGCGGAAGTTTTCTCATCCCATCTTTATCCTCAATATAGATAAGATCCCAAGCGTTTATCATAATTTCATAAAACTCACCACTTAGAATAGATATAATCTTATTTTCAGGTCGATAAAACGATTCTGGAGAATATCTCCTTATTAAATCTATATAATTAAACTTCATAACTAAATGATACACAAAGACGAAAAAAAAGCATAAAAAAAAGCAAAGTATTCCACTTTGCAAACGGGATAAAGCATTTAAAGGCTTTATACTATAAAAAAATCTAGATTTGATTATTAATACAAACTCAGTTTTTTCTAGTCACATTTTTTAAAATAATATTCTTGTCTATAATGCGCCCTTTTATTTCTAAAACAACTTCATATTCACCGTCTAAATTCTCATATTTAAATTGTAACCCTCTTATATTATAATCTTCGCCTAAACTATCAAGTATATATAGTATTATTTCCGCGATTTTATTTTTCGTTTCTTCAAAAGACATTTTTTGATTGCTCCTAACAACTATAACATATAGCTTTTGAACTTTAATATCAAAATCATCAGCATCTATAACGGTATATAAATGAACTCTCTTCGGTAACTCAACGTCAACATACGGATTATTATTTTTTATAATTAAATAATCTTTATCTATTTTCTTTTGAAACTTCTTATCCAATATAGGATCATATATAACTCTATTACCATAGTTATACTTATATTCTTCTCCATTATATACTACAGAGTAATAATTATCCTTAAAATTATATTTAGAACTGATGTTATCAGTTTTAAGATATTCATTCAAAGTTTTATCTACACTATATTTAGAAAAAAATGGTATTGGAATATTTAAAACATTTACTAAAACCACTATGATTATAGCTATTATAATTATCTTTCTATCCTTTAGCATATTCATAATAACCCCACTCTCCAAATTAATTATCACATTGCTATATCAAAATATTTAAGCGCTTCGACAAATATATATTCCTAGTTAAAAGCTACTCCTTATATTTATATCTGTCAATAATCAGGCATCAAAACCTATTAAAAAATAAAAAATAATAATTTTTTATAAAAATATTGAATATATTATTGACAATAATTATAAATATATTATAATAAATATAGGGTAAACAACGATATTTACCCTTAAGAAAATGATTTTTTTATAGTCCTACATGGGTTTTGTTTTCTCCTTTATTATACTAATTGCTTATAAATTTTAATAAGCACCTTTGAAAACCTATGTGAAAGAGATAGTCAAAAGACTATCTCCATTTTTTTTTATCACTTTCTTTTATTACAAGTCCAGAAAACTCATTTGAGTAAGACTTATTTTTTTCACTGTATTTAAAAACACAATATGGATCTGTGTAATATCTATCATAGTTTCTACTCGCATTTACAAAGATTAAATATTTTTCTCCTTTATTAAGTTCTAGGTAATTGTTAATATACCTCTTTACTTTCTTATTCTCATCACTTTTTGAAGGCTTTATCATTTGGTCATCATCACCCTTTTTATTAAAAATAAGCGAGTGTTCGTATAGCTGTTTTAGAGTT
>PDWJ01007514.1_pt1 | contig 16327 bp, 19 predicted proteins | sample 1430881 | NCBI WGS metagenome assembly PDWJ01 (sample SAMN01162460, study PRJNA174530) | Oral metagenome, whole genome shotgun sequencing project. | biome: Marine environment; feature: Marine mammal; material: Swab sample of the gingival sulcus; isolation source: swab sample of gingival sulcus... | reverse complement strand
TCATCTGTTCTTCCAGCTCATAAAATGGGGAGATCTCTCCTGTAGGTTTAGGTTGAGAAACAAGTATAGTTTTTACTTTCATGAGTTCATTCGTTTTTTAAATTGCCTCTCTGTACTGTAACAGTACTTCGTTTTAAATAACCCACTTATAAATCAAAATAAGCGGTGCTATTTCGAGGATGCAAAGGTACAAAATAAAATAGAATAAATAAGCCCTTAAGTCTGTTGAAAAAAAGTTTATAGTTTGAATATAGCGCATCAATATTAAGGTGATGTAAACAGCTCCTAAAATATAGACATAAGCCTGATCTCCTTTGAAATAATATAATGCAGGCACCAGAAGTATGAGTGTAATGAGATGGAAGCTCAAAAAATAAGACCGCTTGACGTAGGCAAAAAGCTTGTACCAAGGCTTGATATTGAAGAGCGAAGCCAGCAGATTTTCAATAATGTATTTCAAAACAAGGTATAACAGTATAAGACCGATGCTCTTCAGAAAAATTATAAAATTGTATTTGGGCAGAGGACTTTCAGAAACATCCAGAACGACCATCGTCAAAAGACCGAGAATCATCACAGACACACCCATAAGTGTCAGATTAAATCTTTTAAGCATTTCCCCGGTGGAATATTCATAATCTGAAAGATAAAAGCGGGTAATCCAGTCGTTATGAATCATATGACGTTGTATAGCTTCCATAATTCGCCAACAAAAATAAGTATTAATTTGATTGTGATTTAACAACGTATTATTATGTATAATCTTTTCATTGTAGTATTTTTGTTGCGTATGAAATTTGAATTAACAGCTATACTCGTTTATGTAATGCTATTGATAGGGGGAGTCGCTTGTCAACAAAACCGACAAAATTCTCCGGTTGATGATGTATTGGAAAACCGGCAAGACGACCCGGATAAAACCATAAGCAGCATAGGTGTAACCCTGTCTGAAGAGGCTCAGGATAAGGTGCAAACCTGGCAAGAATATTTAGACTTTGAAGAAGCCTTACTGCCCTATTATGCCATATCTTATACAGAAGCATTGACCGGTGCAGAGCATCTGGCAACCTTATCAGATGCTTTTAGAAAATCAAAATCACCCGAGTTTTTACATACAGACCGGATTCGTGTAAGGATAAACATTCTGAACTCGGCTTGCCAAAGGTTGTCCGATATGAACCGTATTCCGGCCATTACACAAGAAGAGGTGATTGCACAAGTCCGGGAGATATTATCAGCTTTTGAAATGCTCAAAATACGCATCAATGCTTCTTTTGATATTCAGAATTTAGAATCTGAGCTGACTTTGGATCCTGACTTTGTCAAGATTTTAAACGCTACACCGGTAACTCAGGACAGTACATCCCGATCCAAGGGTAAAATACCTGTAACCAATGAAGCCTTGCAACCGCCGGATAAAAGACGTCAACCCGACGATCGTATATCACAATAAAATGATTTAACTAGTTATAATGTTTATAGATACACATACCCATCTTTATGTAGAGCAATTTGACGATGATTATCAGACAGTCATAGATCAGGCGATGAGCAAAGGAGTCCGGCAATTTCTGATGCCCGCCATAGATTCTACCTATACGGTCAAAATGCAAAAACTGAAAAACGCCTACCCCAAACATATACACCTTATGGCCGGGTTACACCCTACCCATGTCAAATCTGATTTTGACAAGGAACTGGCGCATGTCAGGGAAAATTTAACCCAACACGAGTATGTGGCTATTGGTGAAATAGGCATAGATTTATATTGGGATAAAACCTATCTCAAAGAACAGCAGACTGCATTTCAAACCCAAATTGGCTGGGCTAAAGAGATGGACTTGCCTATCGTCATTCATGCGCGGGAATCATTTGATGAAATTTTTGACATTCTGGCGCAGGAACAATCAGAAAGGTTAAGAGGTGTTTTTCATTGTTTTACCGGAACACTGGAACAGGCACATTTGGCTATTAGTTACGGTATGGCTTTGGGCATAGGTGGGGTCGTGACTTTTAAAAATGGTAAAATCGACCGTTTTTTACACGAAATCCCATTGGAGCATATCGTTCTGGAAACAGATTCACCGTATTTAGCCCCTACCCCATACAGAGGAAAACGCAATGAAAGTACTTATATCCCACTTATCGCAGAAAAAATGGCAGACATATACGAGGTTCCGGTAGAGGAAATCGCCCGTATTACAACGGCTAATGCCAAAAATATATTTAAGTTACCTGTTTAGACTTATGGTATTCTTCAAGGTCTTTTAGAATGGTTTGACGTACATTTGACTTTAAATGTTCCATATCTTTCTTGGTCATTCCATCGGGAGTAACGGGGTCATGCATTTTAACGAGTAATGTACCGGGACCTCCGCTGAAAAATGTCCACGACATATGCTTCTTACAATTGAGAAAACTCATAGGAACAATGGGAATGTTATGCTCGATAGCCATTCTGAATGCTCCATCCTTAAAACGGTCGAGCATCACAGATTCATCCGGGACGCCACCCTCAGGAAAAATACAAATACTATAGCCATATCCAAGTTTCCTGTTGACACTGGTATAAACACCGGCACGACTTTTTTTGTCACTGCGATCTACCAAAACGCAGGTTTTTTTGTAGAAATAACCAAAAACAGGGATTTTGGCCAATTCTATTTTGCCCACAAAGACAAAAGGATTAAAAGGGATTATAGATAACAGTAACATAGGGTCGATCAAGGACGTGTGGTTGGGCGCCAATATATAACTTTTATTGGGCGTCAATGTCGTCGGTCGTAAGATTTTGACCCTAAAACCCATGAGAAAAACGATGAGTTTTCCCCAGTAAACCAAATCCGCCATATAAGGATAAGAGGATATTTTAAATACGTCATAAGTCTTACATAGGTTTTCTCCGGACAAAGCTATGCTTTTTCATTAAAAAAATCAGATTTTTTTGAGCTCCAAAACAACATCAACTTCCAAAGACAGAGCATTGGCTATTTAGCAGGTGAAAAAGATAAAGCAACTGATTTGATTTATCAGGAAAAACAGATTGCCTCTCGCTACCACACACTAAAAACAGGCTAACGGTCAAAAACCAAAGGCATACCTTTGTAGTCTTCTCTGTATTCTTTTTCTGTATATATGAGATTACCGTTGACAAATGTGTGCGTTATTCTCGATGAAAATGTTCTGTTTTCCATGGGCGACCAGCCGCATTTATACAATACATTGTCTTTGGTTACCGTCCATGGTTTTGAAGGGTCAACAAGAACTAAATCAGCGAAATAACCTTTCCTGATAAATCCTCTGCGATTGATCTGAAATAATATAGCCGGATTATGAGCCGTTTTTTCTACAATTTGCTCTATGGATATATGGCCTTTTTTATGCAATTCAAATAGTGCGGGTAAAGCATGTTGAACCATAGGTGCACCACTAGGGCAAGAGGTATAGGGATTGTCTTTTTCTTCCAGTGTGTGCGGGGCATGGTCTGTGGCAATTACATCTATACGACCATCCAGTACGGCACGGCGTAATCCCTCCCGGTCTTTAGCTGATTTTACGGCAGGATTCCACTTGATATACACCCCTTTATCTTTATAGTCTTCTTCTGAAAACCAAAGGTGATGCACACAGACTTCTGCCGTTATTTTTTTATCCTTTAAGGGTATATTATTAGAGAACAGCTTTGTTTCTTTGGCTGTTGACAGGTGAAACACATGCAGTCTAGCACCCGTTTTTTTGGCCAGAGCTACAGCCTTTGAACTGGATATATAACAAGCATCGACATTCCTTATTTTAGGGTGAAGGTCTACGGGAATGTCATCACCATACTCCTTGATGTATTTTTCAAGGTTGTTTTTGATGGTTTCCTCATCTTCACAGTGGACAGCAATAAGTAAGTCTGTTGAAGAAAATATTTTTTCTAAAACGGCTTCATCATCGACCAACATATTTCCGGTAGACGATCCTAAAAACAATTTGATTCCAGCCACGTGTTTAGGGTCTGTTTTGAGCAATTCATCTAAATTGTCATTAGTCCCGCCAATCATAAATGAGTAATTGGCCAGCGATGTTTTAGCAGCAATGTCAAATTTAGCTTTGAGTGCCTCCTGAGTAACCGTTTGCGGTTTAGTATTGGGCATCTCAATAAATGAGGTAATACCTCCGGCTACAGCAGCTTTACTTTCTGTGTAAATATCAGCTTTATGCGTTAATCCCGGTTCTCTGAAGTGTACCTGATCGTCTATCATCCCGGGAATAAGGTACTTCCCTTCGGCATACAATATGGTAGTATCTGGTGTTTTGGGACTGATAACACCTCCTATTTCTTTAATAAACTGTCCTTCTATAAGAACATCCCCAAGCTTAATTTGTCCTTCATTGACAATTTTAGCATTTTTTATAAGTATTTTTTTCATAATCAAAAAGCAGAAATGGGAGGATACTAAAGTTAATTTATTCCATTTATTCTCATTTTAATAACACCAAAAACAGCTTCACTAATAATAGAGCCGCTCATTTTTGATTGACCTCTTACACGGTCTGTAAAGATAATAGAAACTTCTTTAATGTCAAAACCGTGTCGCCAGGCTTTGTATTTCATCTCTATTTGAAAAGCATAACCTATAAATTTTATACTATCTAAACCTATGGTTTCCAAAACTTTTCTATGGTAACAAACAAAACCGGCAGTAGTGTCCTTAACTGGTATTCCCGTAATGAATCGTACGTATTTAGACGCAAAATATGACAATAAAATACGTTTGATATCCCACTTGGTGACATTTATGCCATCTACATATCGTGAACCTACAGCAACATCAGCACCTTGTTTACAGGTTTTATAGAGACGTGGCAAGTCATTGGGATTATGGGAAAAATCAGCATCCATCTCCATGATATAAGTGTAGCCATGCGCCAAAGCCCACTTAAATCCGTGGATATAAGCCACTCCCAGACCTTGTTTCTCTTGCCTGATTTCGAGATGTAACCTGCCGTCAAATTCTGTCATAAGGCTTTTAACAACATCAGCTGTTCCATCAGGTGAGTTGTCATCGACAATAAGAATATGAAACCCTTCTTTCAGATCAAAAACGGCACGGATAATAAGTGCCACATTTTCAACCTCATTATAAGTAGGAATAATGACTAAAGCATCAGCCGCTTGATGTGTATTTTCGTCTGTCAAACTCTAAAAATTTTATGCAAAAATAAACTATTATTCGGGTAAAATATCAGAAATTAGTGTTAATTCAAATGCCATGAGTCAGGAAGTCACAAGACATCTTTGAAGGTTTGTGGGTTTACATTCTCACCATGAAGTTTTCAAAGGTCGTCATAAAAATAATTTTGTTTTGTATCAAGCGTTTAGTTACTTTGTATGTTGTTAATAACACTTATGATACATGGAATATATCAAACAGTTCTTTGTTGATTTTATAGGCATCTTAAATGATATGTCTCCATACCTGCTGTTGGGGTTCTTATTTGCAGGAATCTTAAAAGTATTTGTACCACAGGATTCTATAGAAAAGCATTTGGGTCAAAGAACTTTTAAATCCGTACTCTATGCAGCATTGATGGGGGTGCCTTTGCCATTGTGCTCTTGCGGCGTTATTCCTACCGGTGTATCGTTCTACAAAAACGGTATGAGCAAAGGGGCTACGGTATCTTTTTTAATCTCTACACCGCAGACCGGTGTTGACTCTATCATGGTGACTTATTCGTTATTGGGGTTGCCATTTGCTGTGATCAGACCTGTTATTGCTTTGGTATCAGGGGTGTTTGGTGGTGTAGTGACTAATAAGTTTGATGCAGTGGAACACCAACCCAAGGTATCATTAGTGAGTCTTAATGATACAATAGTGGCTCATGATGCTTGTACAAGTTGTGAGACACCGGACAAGAAACACTCAAAGCTGTATGAAATGTTCAAATACGCCTTTGTGGATTTCTTACAGGATATTGCCAAATGGTTACTTATTGGTCTGGTATTGGCAGCGCTTATTTCCGTTTTGGTACCGGATAATTTTTTTGAATACTTCAGAGGTAACCCGTTATTGGAAATGTTGATGATTTTAGTAGTATCAATACCGCTTTATGTCTGTGCTACAGCATCGGTACCTGTAGCTGCCAGCCTTATGCTCAAAGGTCTGTCACCCGGAGCAGCTCTGGTTTTTTTGATGGCGGGACCGGCAACCAATGCGGCAACCATAACGGTATTAAAAAATTCGCTCGGAAATAAAACACTGTGGTCCTATCTCGTATCAATTATTGTATCAGCCATGGCTTTCGGTTTACTCATCAACCATTTGTTACCCCAAAGCTGGTTTGATATCTCGCAAATGGCTCATATGTCTTCACATATGCATCATGGACTACCTGCGTATGTACAATGGAGTAGCAGTATTATCCTATTGGGTCTCATTATCAATGCTTTTATTCGTAAAAAACTATATAAACCACCTCAATCCAATCTGATGAAAAAACATAAAACATTTGTTGTCAATGGGATGAATTGTAACCATTGTAAAAACAGCGTAGAAAAAACAGTGAACGCCCTGCCTTTTATCACAAATGCCCAAGTAGATCTGGAGCAACATTTGCTTCATGTAGAAGGCGATCATGTAGATGTGTCTGTACTCCAAAAAGAAATAGAAAGTCTGGGGTTTGAATATGCCGGGGAAAAGTCTGAAGGTCAATAAATCCCGTTGGCACAACTACAGTCCCGGATTGGTTGTCAACTCCTGTATCCATCAAAAGCGCCTTGTTATTTTCAGGGTAATCACAGTTGGTTTGAGTCTTAATTAAGGTTTACTCTTTTACCATGAAGGATCAGTATATTGTGCGGAATCATAGGTCTATATTAAATTTAATCAGTGTTTTGTAACATTATCCATGCTTCTGCGTCCTATGGGTATTGACCATCAAATACTGATTTTATGAAAATTCTATATAGTTTTTTATTGGGTTTAATGCTTGTTTCCCCAGTTTTTGCACAAACCACTTCTAAAATATGGACTTTAGAAGACTGTGTCAAATACGCTTTGGACAACAATCTTAGTGTCAAGCAATCTGAATACAATATAGCCTTACAGGAAACTGAAGTACAACAGGCTAAAAACCAATTTTTGCCGACAGTTTCCGGTTCTTCCAGTTTGGGCTTGGGCTTTGGAAGACCTGACGTCAACACTTCTTTCAGCAATAGCTTTGGGATTTCTGCCAGCTCTACGCTCTATAATGGTGGCCGTTCCCATTATGCTGTAGAACGTGCCGGGAAACAATTGGAAATAAACTATCTCGAGACAGAGGTTTTAAAAAATGATCTCGCCGTGCAAGTGGTCAATGCTTACCTCAATGTCCTTTATAACCGTGAGGGTGTAAAGATAGCAGAAGATCAGGTCAGCGTCAGCCAACAATTGTTAGACCGTATGAAAGAGTTGGTAGATGCCGGAGTTAGTGCCCGTAATGATTTGTATCAGGCAGAAGCCAATCTGGCAAGACATGAAGAAAGCCTTGTTACAGCGACCAACAACCTTGAGGTTGCACTACTCAGTTTGGCACAACTTTTACAATTGCCTTATGACAATTTTGATATTGCCGATGTCAATATTTCTATTGATGAAGCTAAAATGGCATATAGCAGCAGTGATGTGATTTACGACAAAGCCCTGGACTGGCGTCCTGAAATCATGAGTGCGCAAAAGCGTATAGAAAATGCCGATATTATGATTAAATCTGCCAAAGCAGGTATGCGGCCTACAGTATCCGGATCTTACAGTTTTGGCACTAATTATTTTTTAGATTTAGAAACAGAAATACAACAGAAGGGCTATTTTGATCAGCTAAAAGATGGTCGTGGTCATAATCTCGCAGTATCGCTGTCTATTCCAATTTTTGACCGGTTCAATACAAAACTCAGCACACAACGCTCTAATATCCAACGCGATATTGCAGCAAACAATTTGGATAATAAAAAGTTGGCCTTACGTACAGAAATAGAACGGGCTTACCTAGATGCCAAAACATCACTAAAAACACTGGAGGCTGCCGAAAAAACTGTTGAGGCACAAGAAGAAGCTTTCCGGGTAGCTCAGGAAAAATACAATTTTGGCGCTATGACGACTTATGACTTTGAACAAGTCCGTAACCAGCTGGTACAAGCCCAATCATCCTATATCCGGGCGAAATACAATTATATCTTCAAGACCAAATTCCTTGAAATCTATTATGGTCTGCCGGTGACTTTTGATTAAATCATATATCGGATGTTTGAGTTAGTCGTCATCAGCAAAGTTTTAAAGAATAACTAACATCACTATGGATTTTAAAAGCTTTACGGTGTTTTTATCATGTCCATTTGTATATTTGCGGATATACTTTTACCTCAACATGATATTCTAAGCCAAAAACAATGACCAATAAAATCTTACTATTAACACTGTTTGCCTTTATTTCACATGGGCTTTTTGGGGAACCGTCTTCTCAACAGATGAATAAAAAAGAAAGAGAGGCTATCACAATGGATTTTATGGATAAAACGTTTATCGGAAAAGTAGATTTTGTGTGTGTTGAAACCCCTGATCCGGATTTATCAACGGGCTCAGAAATTTTTCTGAAAATTTCTGTGAATCAGGAGTATATTACTCTGTTACCTGTTGAAGTTGAAACGACAACGTATAAGGATGATAAAACAATTCAAAAACGTTATGGCAATGCGCAAGACTTCAGTTATAATATAGTGCAGGGTAAAATCATAGTTGACTATACGAATGTTAATGGGCAACCAGATTACGAGCTACTGGAATTAGCATTTATAAACGGTAAAATCATAGGACAAATCAGGTCTTTTGGTCAAATAAGAAAGGTTGTATTTTGGCAGGATTTGACTAGTATAAGTAAAGGTGAAATACAAGCCTTAATAAGTCGTTTTACCTTTGGAAGTGGCGGAGATGGCTATGTTTATATGAAGCTACACTTTGACACAGACAGTATATCGGTTAGTACAGGAGATAAGGTGCCACCTTGTGGAACGATTGGCTATGGGAAGGGGGAAAAATATCCTTTTACACAACAGGAAAATATGCTTATCGTTCATTACCCGAAATCACAAAAATCAGAACAACACTACCGGCTTAAATATTTATTTCTAAAGGATGGGGAACTATATGGGACTGTAGAAATATACCATGACAGGGTTAAAGATGTTAAATTCCGCAATTAACAAGAGTAAATTATACTTTATTATCAAAAATATTTGTAATTTTATACAAGATTACAAATTTTAAACCATTAGACTATGAAAGTAATTTATTTGATGCTAATTGCAGCTTTTATGTTATCGTCTTGTAGTTCACCGGATGATAATGAATTACCGATTCCGGCTACTAATATAATAGTAGAGAATGCTCTGGTCTCTGAACCACCGATTACTGAGGAAATGCGTTATAAAGAATTTGTTATCCAAACGGATTCTCTTAACATCTTTAACCTGGAGGTGAGTTTTGATGATGGTGTAACCTATGAGCCTATTGATTTCTCAAATTACACTTTATTGGGAAAATATGATCCCGCCTCCGGTTGTGAAGTCATTTATAGCAGAAATGCCACCAGAGATGATGAGGCAAAAAAAATATCTTATGAGATTAAGGTTGACCAGTACGGGGTTTGTGATTGTTTTCATCTAAGTATGAATTGGGTACTCATACCCAAAATGCCTGAGGATTACAACGTAGAGTTTAGTGTAGAACATATAGATCACGAATAACGACGACTATTCAACTGTAGAGATCAAAAGGCTGTGATTATAGTAAACCCTACAAACTTTTGACCGTTGTATGATTATTGGGATTTAATGATTTTATAAAGCCTTTGTCGGGTATATTTATTCTATTTAATAGTTGCGCATTCTGTTTCAATGAAATTATATTTGTTTAAAATTTTACTTCTAATCTTTTTCCTTAGCTTGTTGTTGACCATGGGTCTGATTTATGTTATAATTTCAATGAGACCTATAGAGCATAATACAATGCAATGTGATATGTCAGGTATATTTTATGGCGTTGGTATTTTTCAAATCATATTTATGACTCTGGGCAGTACGACAATTTTTTTGAATTTGAATAAAAAAATAAGAGACAATTATTATTACTCCTTGGCATCATTTATACAGGTGCCTTTGGCGATGACTTTTATAGAACTCATAGCTTATAAAGATCTAAGAGGTGAAGGTGGGGTGTTATTTATACCTTTTTTATGCCTGTCAATCCTTTTCTTTTTTAAATTCAGGCAATCTGAATTTGTCCGACAATCCGATTCTGAAACAAGGGCAGAAAACAAAAGCGAATAAAGTATCAAACAATTTGCATTAAACGTTTCAACTCAACAGGTGTCTAACAGCATAAATTAAACCCATGAAATCAAAGAACTTTTACCTTATAGCATTTAGTTGGTATTATTTTACCATACTGGGAGTTTATTAATTTTTTAATAGAAAACGGACTGAATTGGTCTTTGTTTTTTGAGTATTTATCAGCAAACAGGATAAGTAAATTCTTTGTTTTCGACGTTTTAATCTCAGCAATCGTGGTAATCTATTTTATCACGCAAAATAAAAAAGGAATTAAAAATTACTGGCTGCCGATAATCGCAACCCTAAGCATTGGCGTTTCTGCCGGACTGCCTTTATTTTTGTATCTCAAAGAATTGAGCAAAGAAAAATAAAAAGGGAAGGCTTAAATAAATTAAATCATTATGAAATCATTATTAGGACAATTCTATCATAAAATAAAAGGGTCACAAGAAGATATTGCATCTGAAAGTTTGGTTTATATTTTAGAACAATCTGTTGGAAGTAGAAAAGTCATTAATCAACTCGTTGAATCAAAAACTAACTTAGCTTTTTCAGACTTAAGATAAAAGACTAAAAGATGATACGGTTTTGATTTTTCTTGTACCAACTTTAAGACAAAGAATAATTTTTAATGAGGTTAGAAATAGAATTCTGGAAGAAAACACTGATATCGAAACTGATACTGATGCGTTAACAATATTGCTTAAATCAAAAAGACAGTATGTAATTGTAGAATCGTGGACTAAACTTTTAGCAAGAATAAAATCAAACATAGAATCAACAAATGATATTCTATTATTGTCCGATGTAAATCAGGTTATCGGACTGTGCAATACAATTGACCAAAATTCATTTCAACCCATTACAGCTGAAGATTTGTCTCCTTTAATTGCTAAAAATATAAATTCATACTACGAAGTCGTTGATAAAGTAGTCGATGAATTAAAAAACCGGAATAATACATTTACCACTAAAGGATTAGTGAAAACACCCCAAAGGTATGGCTATCATAGATATTTTTTAAGCAAGGATTTAGGACTTAATTTCTCGTTAAAGCTTGACTTATGGGAAAAATTTTCAGACACCCCTTTTTGGCTAGGTTTATCAGATCGTGAATGGAGTTTTAGTGAAAAACTCAAAATAAGAATTGAAAATCTCTGTAAAAGTAATAATTTCACTTTTGTTCCCTACCCCAATGGTAAAGGAATTTTTATCGCTATCAAACCTTTAATGTTTGAAACAGAAGATTTAGTCATAAGGGATTTTGCAAATAAAATTGAAACAATTATCTATCAATTAGAAGAATAACTTTGGCTAATAAGGGGAAATCAAGCCGTAATCAGAAATTAAACAACAAACATGGAAGCCAGTAATTTAAGAGATGCCCAAAAAGCAGGTAAAGACCTGACAGAACTTTATCTGGATAAAAAGAGATATACACACCTTTCTGAGAAGATCAAAGGTTGTGTTAACCTAGAAATTTTATATCTGCAAGAAAATAAAATAGAAGAAATCCCTGAATGGATTTCAAATTTCACGCAATTAGAAGAGATATATTTGGGCGGTAATGTTTTCAAGCAACTTCCTGACAGTTTTTGCAAACTGACTAAACTTAAAATATTGTCTTGCGGTGGTGTACCTCTACAACAGCTTCCCGCAGCCATAGGTGATTTAGAGAACTTAGAAATTTTATCCTTGGAAGGAACGGCTATTAGATCATTACCCGAATCGTTTTCCCGTTTACCTAAATTGAGAAGGCTGAAGATGATGCTCTCTAAGTTAGAGCGTATTCCTGAGGATTTTCACCATTTGCAAAGTCTGGAAGATTTATCATTATCCATGACTCAATTGGATCATTTTCCCGTACAACTCTGTCAACTTCCCAGTTTGAAGAAACTCTCCATCAGCTCACCAGACATAAACACCATCCCTGATGCCATTGGGGATATGCAATCTTTGACAGAATTAACCTTGTCCGGATGCCCCATTACCTCTTTACCGGATAGTATGCTCAAACTGAAAAACCTTAGGGAAATAGCTTTGTACAACACAAAATTAGACAAAAAAAAGACCAAAGAATTCCTGTCTCCGCTTAACATCAGAGATATAATCATTTAAGACAATAAACCTAAAATGATGATTGCTACTAAAAGCAACTTTATATAAGACTTACCGCTATACTTACAGGAGTGTTACCTTCGAGCTTATCGCCCAATATTTTTTCTAAAATAATATATCTTTGTAGTTGCTGGGAATAGCTGATATAACAGACATCCAGCATTAAACGAAAATTTACAACGATTCCCTATGAAGCGCAAAAAACTTTCAGATCTCACTGATCAGGAATTATTACAAGAAGCCAAAAAACAGCAATCAAAAGCTTTTATTAATGCTTTGTTGATTGGTTTTTTAATAGGAGTTATAGTTTACAGTATTGTAAAGAACAGCTTAGGCTTTTTTAGTTTAATCCCATTGTTTATCATCTATAAGCTGGTGAATACTTCCAAATATAAACAAAGGGATTTAGACAACCTGTTAAAAGAACGGCAATTAAAATAAAACCGAATGCTAAAGTGTAAGAAATGTCATACAGCAATTAAACACAACTATTGTCCTCATTGCGGACAACCGGCTTATCCCAAACGGATCGACGGACATTATTTGTTGAACGAAATCAAACAAATCTTAAATTTTGAAAAAGGTTTCTTTTATACAATCCGCGAACTCCTGATCCGACCGGGAGAAAGCATAAGAGACTTCATCACAACAGACAGAAACCGATTGGTTAAACCGGTTGTTTTTATTGTTTTAACTTCTTTGATTTATACACTAATTGTCAATCTTTTTCAAATAGAAGAACAGTTTATCAGTTTTCGCAGTTCAGATCTATCTGCCACAGAGAACCTGTTCCAATGGATGCAAAACAACTATGGGTATACCAATATCATCATGGGGATTTTTATCGCCTTTTGGATTAAGCTCTTTTTCAAATCATACAATTACAATTTTTTTGAGATTTTGATATTGCTGTGCTTTGTTCTCGGCATGGGCATGCTTATACTCTCTGCATTAGCCCTTATTCAAAGTTTGACTGGATTAAAATTGATAAAAATTACAGCAATTGTGTTTTTTATTTATATCATTTGGGCGATTGGACAATTTTTTGAAAAAGATAATTATATCAAATATCTAAAAGTCCCCCTGACTTATATGTTGGGCATGTTTTCCTTTACGTTAACTGCCGTTATCATTGGGTTTATTATTGATTGGATTGTTTAAACCAACAACTACGCCTCAAAACATACCTTAAAAAAAAGCCGTTCTGAAAACAGGAACGGCTTTTTTATAATGATAAGAGGTGTAGTCTAATCAATAGTGCATGACCTCATGTTTTATGTCAGGTCTTGTGTTTGAAATCTAAATATCAAACTTGATACCTTGTGCCAACGGTAATTCAGCCCCATAATTGATGGTATTGGTCTGACGGCGCATATAGATTTTCCAGGCATCAGATCCGGATTCACGACCACCACCGGTTTCTTTTTCACCACCGAAGGCTCCACCTATTTCAGCACCCGAAGTACCCAGATTGACATTGGCTATACCGCAATCAGAACCACTTTGGGATAGGAAAGTTTCGGCTTCGCGAACATTAAGCGTAAATATCGCAGATGATAAACCTTGTGGCACATCATTTTGAATGTCGATGGCATTTTGTACATCTCCGGAATATTTGATAAAGTAAACGATAGGTGCAAAAGTCTCCTCTTGTACGATATGGTAGTGATTCTCTGCTTCTGCGATACAAGGCACCACATAGTTGCCGCTTTCATAACCTTCACCTTTCAGGTGTTGACCGCCAAAGAGTACCTTACCGCCTTCTTTCTGGACTTGTTCCACGGCATTGAGGAAACCATTGACCGCGTGTTGGTCAATGACCGGACCAACCAAATGTTTTTCATCCAATGGATTACCTATTTTATGACTGATTTTCTCATAAGCATTAACAAAAGCATCTTTAACTTTATCGTAAATATCTTCATGGATGATGACACGTCTGGTAGTGGTACAACGTTGTCCCGCAGTTCCTACTGTACCAAAGACCGTTGACATCACAGCCATTTCTATATCGGCTTCTGGTGTGATAATCACAGCGTTATTACCGCCTAACTCCAATAATGTTTTTCCGAGGCGCTTACCTACGATTTCAGCCGCACGTTTTCCTACAGCAGTAGAACCGGTAACCGAGAATAATGGGATACGTTTGTCCGCTAAGAAATTGTCACCCATAACTGATGAACGACCCACGACGAGATTAAACACACCTTCCGGAACATTATTTTCTTTCAAGACATCATGAATTATTTTTTGGGTGGCTACGGCTGTCAAAGGTGTTTTTGACGAAGGTTTCCAGATGACCACATCACCGGCAATAGCTGCTAATGCGGAATTCCATGCCCATACAGCGACAGGAAAATTATAAGAGGTTACAATACCTACAATACCCATTGGTTGGTACTGCTCTGTAAGACGGTGGTAAGGACGTTCAGATTGTAAGGCTGTACCATTAATCAATCTTGACTGACCTACGGCAAAATCACAGATATCAATCATTTCCTGTACTTCGCCCAATCCTTCCTGAAAGATTTTACCCATTTCATAAGATACCAAAGCTCCGAGATCTTCTTTGTATTGGCGTAATGCATTACCTATTTGACGTACAATTTCCCCACGTACAGGTGCCGGCACCATACGCCATTCCTGAAACACCTTGATTTACGGCTTCTATACCGAGATTTTTTAGAACTTTTTTGATATCCATAATATTGATTTATATGTTAGTTAATTGGCTTAATGTTTATTGTGTGATCAGTCTAATCAGAGCTGTTTGATGATTGGTCTGCAAGTGCGTTGAGCTCTTTGACAAATTCATCAATCTGAGCCTCTTCAAATCCTTTTTCTTTAGAGGCTTCTTCCAGTGTTCCCCAAATAGGTTCACCGCACTTGATGCAACGAATACCTTTTTCAGCAAGGTAGTTGACTGAAAATGGGTAATCTTCAACCAAATCTTCAATTGTAATAGTCTTTGTAATATGCATATTTTAATAATGTTGTAAAGTTATGATTTTTTTAGTTTCGAATCGTAATAATCCTTTGCCATCTCGTCTAATTCTTTGTACCATGATTGACCGAACTTTCTTATCAGGGCTTCTTTTACAAATCGGTAAACAGGGACCTTCAATTGATCACCCAGTAGGCAGGCATCGTGACAGATAGGCCATGAATGGTAATTGACAGCTGTCATACTTTTATATTCCTTAATTCTAATGGGGTACAGATGACAGGAAATAGGTTTGTAAAAATCTACCCTATCGTCTTTATAAGCTTGTTCTATCCCACATAGAACCATCCCATCTTTGTTAAATGTGGCATATACACAAGCTCTGCCATCAATCAATGGGGTAGCACCGGCTTCTCCTTCTACACAGCAATTCCCTTTGCAAGCATTGAGATTACACACAAAGTGATTGTCCAAAATATCTTCTGAAACAATGGTTTTTCCAAGTTGAAACATAGGGCAAAATTAAATTTTTTTGAATAGCTCAATCTTAACACCCTATTATACGTCATATTTTAGATGTTACGTTATCTCATGAATTAAACTCAAAAGGTAAATTGGCGGTGGCGTTTTTTTGGCTAATCCTTATGCTTGCTTTGGATGCATAGTATTCAAAGTCAATAAAATGCGATTAAATATTCATCTTTATTGTACATATAACTGGTAACAAAATAAGCATCTCAGTAAATTTAATCAAAGATTAACATTTAAGCAAAGATTGTTCTTGTAAAAAACATACTTTTGCCGGCTCTAAAATAGTTTTTGAAAAAAATCAATCTAAAAACGCTTTAAAAATTTCGAACAATGGATTTTAACATCATGGATTTTAGCATCAAACAAATTATTACGGCAACTATGAT
>PDWJ01003593.1_pt1 | contig 16328 bp, 10 predicted proteins | sample 1430881 | NCBI WGS metagenome assembly PDWJ01 (sample SAMN01162460, study PRJNA174530) | Oral metagenome, whole genome shotgun sequencing project. | biome: Marine environment; feature: Marine mammal; material: Swab sample of the gingival sulcus; isolation source: swab sample of gingival sulcus... | reverse complement strand
GTCATCGGTTGTAACTGTTTGATCGCCTATATCAGTACAACTGACAGTCAAAACAGGATCTTCATCGTCATTTACAGTTACGGTATAGTCGCAGGTCACTACATTACCTGAATTATCAGTGACTGTCCAGAGTACTGTAGTAGTACCCTTATTAAAGACAACCCCGTCTAAAGTTGTAGCGCCTGTAGCCGTAGTCGCGCCTGAAAGTGCCCATTCGATACTGGCAATACCATCATTATCGGTGGCAGTGACATCCCAAGCTGTACCGGTATGGGTATAAGTAGTTACCCCGTCATCGGTTGTAACCGTTTGATCCCCAATATCAGTACAACTGACAGTCAAAACCGGATCTTCATCATCATTTACGGTCACGGTATAGTCACAAGTCACTACATTACCTGAATTATCAGTGACTGTCCAAAGCACAGTTGTTGCACCCATATTAAAGACAACCCCGTCTAATGTCGTTGCACCGGTAGCCGTAGTCGCACCTGAAAGCGCCCATTCGATACTTGCAATACTATCATTATCGGTGGCGGTGACATCCCAAGCTGTACCGCTATGGGTATAAGTAGTTACCCCGTCATCGGTTGTAACTGTTTGATCGCCTATATCAGTACAACTGACAGTCAAAACCGGATCTTCATCATCATTTACGGTTACGGTATAGTCGCAGGTCACAACATTACCCGAATTATCTGTGACAGTCCAAAGCACAGTCGTTGCGCCCATATTAAAGACTACGCCATCTAATGTTGTAACACCGTTTGCTGTAGTCGCGCCTGAAAGTGCCCATTCAATACTGGCAATACCGTCGTTATCTGTGGCAGTGACATCCCATGCTGTACCAGAATGGGTATAAGTAGTTACCCCGTCATCGGTTGTAACTGTTTGATCGCCTATATCAGTACAACTGACAGTCAAAACAGGATCTTCATCGTCAACTACAGTAACTAATTGTGTACAAGTAGTTGAATTACCACAAAGGTCTTCAACGGTCCAGATTACATTTGTTTCACCTATGGGGAAAGTTGCTGGGGCATCATTGGTCGTTGAAGATATGGTACAGTTATCAGCAGTAGTGGGTGTACCCAGGCTTACCGTCGCATATGATTGTCCGTTATCAGTAGTCGTATTGATAGCTGCAGGACAAGTAATGCTAGGGTCTTCTGTATCTCCTACGCTTATAGTCTTGGTGCTGTCGGAACTACAATTGGTCTTAGTAGTGGTGAGAGAGAGTGTAAACGAATCATTACAGTTATTAATACCCGGTTTTATAGTTACGGTTTGTGCATCTGCAGCGCCTTCAATAGAAGCATTACCTGAGACCTGCCATAGATAAGCGTCCATTCCGGCAGGTGCTGAATACGTGAGGTTGACATCCGGACAAATAGGACCGTCATTACCGCTAATCGTACTATCCGGTAGTGGTGTTACTGTAATTGTCGTTTCTGCTGTTTCTGCCTCACAATCATTAGCATTGGTGACTTTTACTTTAACCTTGTCTCCATTTTGTAATGTACCGGTACTATAAGTTGAAGTACTGCCATTTTGTACACTGGAGCCGTTGACAAAAAACTCGTAATTGGTGCCCCCGCTTGCAGTAAATACGATAGTTTCTCCAGCACAAATAGTGTTGTTAGTAGCGTCATTGGTCAAAGAAGGAGTCGGTAGTGCGTGAACATAAACTGTTTGTTTCACGCGGTTAGGACTTATACATTGTCCTGATTTTCCTTCGGCTACCCAATAGTCAGTAGTCCCTGCGGTTGAGGCATCGGGTGTAATCGAATTCTGAGGTGTGCCTCCAGTTTCAGAAGTGTACCAATAGAGTTCATATTCATTTTGTGAAGGCGTTGCTGTTAACGCAACGGGTGTATCTCCCACACAGTAATTGATATCTTCTACAGTAGGGATTGAACTTATATCTTCTACCGTAATATCAAATTCCCAATAGCAATTACCGTTAAATCCCGGGGGAACGGCATAATAGACATTAGTTCCTAAGTCGCTGGGGAAACCTGTTGTAATAGTATATTCTGTGGCTCCGGGAACAGGCTCACCTGTATTGGTGTCGACATTGTCATAGAAACGGGAACCAGCCGGGAATCCTCCTACTACATCTTCAAAGGGAATAGGAACAGAGTTATCTATATTACAAAAATTCAAATGCTGGGTCGTGTAATCCTGATCCTGACAATTTGCAGCCACAAAAGCATCCCTGTCTATCACGATTTCTATAGGGTCAACAATCGGTTCACCTTGACAAGTGCCGTCTTCAACATAACCTTGTACTAATGGCACATCTGAAAATTCTGTTCCGGAAGTGGCGCCAACACCACTGGTAGTTCCGTTCAGTAAAATAGAAGGCAGGCAATTAGGATTAGAGAGTATAAAACAATTGTCGGTTACTTTTATTTTATAGGTCATCTTAGCATAGAGTGTATTGGGATCCGCAGGAAGAGGGATGTCCCCAATGTCCCAAAATATAGTCCCATTAGCACCTGATGAGGTGTCAAAGACAGGTTGAGAACCGCTAAGTCCTTCATAATATTCAGCTGAGCTACTTACATATTCAGCCGGGTAAGGAATAGGAATTTCTAGTGTATAGTCGTCAATCGCTTCAGTTCCTTTGTTTCGTATTTCTACGGTATATTCTATCTCTTCTCCGGGTAATGCTGATGTAGCAGTTCCTCCTCCACCAACACTTGAAATTTCATTCAGCGCTTCTCCGTCAGGAACATAGGCGTCTACAGCCATAGCAATACAAAAAATAATATAGGTATCCTGCGTGGAATTATATTTAAATTTTGTGGATGCTTGATTATTTGTAATAATATAATTATTGGTATTGTTTACATTAAACATTGAGATATCTACACCTGTATTATTTAACAATGAAGGATTCCTCGTATTTCCCCCGGTATAAACAGAACTGTTAAAGAAATTATTTGAACTGTTTCCATTGTGCGATAGCTCTACCCAATCTGCATTATCATTTTCGTCACCATCATGTTTTAAGATTTTAAATCTATCACCCGAAATACCACGATCTCCTTCACCGGCCATAAGTCCTAACTTCAAATCAACATGTCCATTCTGAGCTGTATTAAATCCGGAAACAGGTAAGTCATAATCTCCAGCGCCGGAAGCTACGTAGGCATGTCCATCAAATATAGTGACGTCTCTCCATTTCATCTTGGAGTTTTCATAAACCACTATCATACCCCAACCGCCATAATAACCTGTACCTCCTCCATAACCTTCTCTTAAGGCGATGTCTGCTACCGTATAAGTTCCCAGACCATGGGTTTTGACGTAATCTGTAATTTCTGTATAGGCAGAATACATATTTCCATCAGCATTGGATGGATACCAGATGTCATCGGGGCTTGCCGTTACCTCTTGATAAGCCTCCGTCCCATAACGGAGTTTGACTTTACGTTTGTTTAGTGTCACACCATCTACAGTAAATTCTTCGGGACTTGAACCTCCGTTATGAGCCCGTCCTGTCCAGTATAGCCCGGCATAGATGATATTAGAACATTCCGGTTCTGCACCGTTTTCCACGGAAAATATAAGTTCTGCCGATGATGAGTTCAGCGTAGCTCCCACACCATCAATATCAACATATTCCATGTCATTATTATTGGAAGTATTATCCCCGTAATTGACCAAGGTGAGGTTGGTATTGCCAATCATTTGGAAATCTCCTTTGATATTGTAGATTTTCTTATCCGGAGTGTAAAAAGAGGTGCGTTGGGTAAAATCCACACGTATCTGAGCCGTTGTTTTAAAGCCTGAAAAGCTAACTAAAACTATGAGTAAAAAAATATTTATAATTGAGAGTTTTCCTTTAAAAATAGCGTATAAATTCTTCATAATAATTTAGTTTTTAATCTTTAGGCAAGGTTTGAAATTTTGAATATGATGATAACATGGGGGGGAGTATTTATTATAAAATCCTTGACTTGTTTAATATTTAAGTTAAAAGGAGCCGTGATATAAATATATTTAAGGTTGTTGAATCCGTTAAGTTGCTCCAGATCCAATGGGGTATTTAAATCTTCCTTGTTTGGGATATTAATTCTAAGCAGTTCAACCTTATTAAATTCAGCGTTGTATGTCTTTAACAGGTTAAAGGATTGAACATCTGATAATACTAGTTCTACAGGTTCTTTACCTTTGGTGTTTGTAATACGGTTATTGGCTATGTATATGGTGGCATTAAGATCCTCCAACAAATGAATAAACCTGTCAGCATCAATAGCATCGTTTTTCAATTGGTTTACCAGCAGGTCTTTATCATCCGTTAACTGATAAATATTATGTTGTGCTTTTAGTTGAATGGAACAAATAAAAATGCTCAGTAGAATAGCCTTGAATAGTATTTTTTTGACGTTGTTATATAGTCCTGATTTCATAATAAATTGATTAAAAGGTTGAATTTCTGTTTTTGGTAGTAGATACCTTAAGTATTTAAGGTGTTTTTCAATGAGGAGAAGCTGTTCGCTGGTTGGCATAAGGCTCTATGGGATTTAAAGCCTTTTGACTGGTTGGTTCTTTTCATAAGTGCGTAAAATTTTTTTATAAACTGAGTTTTTAATAACTATATTAATTTTTCACCTTGTAACCCTGTTAATTATGGTTTTATCTATTGGTGAAATCAATTAAAAAAAGGGAGGCTTATTTAAATTAACCCCATCTTTTATTTTTTAGACTAAGCAACAATAGACTCAAATCACATCATTAACAGCACAAAATGCTGAACTAAATTTTTTGGAAGATAAATATTCTTTGGAAGTAACCACTATCAGGTTTAAATCGATAAAGTTTTAAAATAAAAAGTTATACGAGAGTGCTAAAGTATGAAATATTTTTCTAATCTATACACAAATATCTGAGTTAAATATCAATAAGGATAGTGTGTTTTGTCTATGGAGATTTTTTAATGTGCATAATTTATCTGCATTTACTTTACAGTGTTTACCTGTGATTTTGATGTCAATTATCAAATGTTTATATTTGTGTCGAATTAACACAATAAGTTCATTGGTTAATCAGGTAATAAACTTTGGTAATCTGCCAATATTGACTATAAATGATCTCCATCAGACCGTTAAATCAATGACCCATTAACTCAAATAACTCATAACTAAATATCAATCCATGCCTTCGTACCATAAATTGGGGCAACTGCCTGAAAAACGTCATATCACTTTTTACCGTCCCGACGGTAAGCTCTATTCTGAGCAACTCATTTCATCTGAAGGGTTTTCCAGTGACTACAGCCTGACCTATCACTACCACCGACCCACACGAGTGTTGGAAGTTGAAACCCCGATAGATGTTGCACCGGATTATCTGGATGTTGACGGGATGATCAGTCGTAGTTTTAAAGGCTATGATATAGCTCCGGAGGATGATTATATCAAAAGCCGTAAACCTGTGCTGGGTAATGACGATATCATCATCAGTTTGGCGGCACCTCGCCAATCCATGACCGATTATTTTTATAAGAATTCGCAAGGCTGGGAGATGATTTTTATACATAAAGGTAGTGGCACACTTAAAACAATGCTCGGAAATATTGATTTTAAATATGGCGACCACCTTATTATTCCCAAAGGGATTACTTATCAGTTGCATTTTGAAACTACAGATAACAAATTGTTTATTGTAGAATCAACAACCCCTTATCAGTTCCCTAAGAAGTATGTCAATAAATCCGGGCAATTACTGGAACATGCGCCTTTTTACGAAAGAGATTTGAAAACACCAGACAATCTGGAAACTCACGAAGCTTTAGGGGATTATAAAATTTTCATTAAAAGAGACCATAAATTATATCCTTACCATTACGAAGGACACCCGTTTGATATCGTAGGCTGGGATGGTTATTATTACCCATATGCGTTTTCAATCCATGATTTTGCACCTATTACGGGTATGTTGCATTTGCCTCCGCCAATTCATCAAACCTGGGAGTGTGGCGGTGCTGTATTATGTGCATTTGTACCGCGCTTATACGATTATCACCCGCAATCTATTCCGGCCCCCTATAACCATGCCAATGTAGATAGTGATGAAGTACTGTACTATGTTGACGGGGATTTTATGAGCCGGAACAATATCAAAATAGGTCAAATCACCTTGCATCCTTTAGGGATCACCCACGGGCCACATCCGGGCGCAGCTGAACGCAGTATAGGCCAAACAAAAACCGAGGAACTCGCTGTGATGGTGGATACATTCAGACCGTTGAAAATGACAAAGTTTGCTGCAGGTATCGAAGTTAAGGATTATTATAAGTCCTGGCTAGAGTGATGATGGTTAAAGATGAGTGGTCGTTTTTAATTTTAAAGTGTTTATTTCAAACGTGAATAAAACAATTAACTGTTTAAAGTTAAAACTAAAACCCAAAAACTAAACCGGGCTTTGTACATCTGTATAATGGTCACATTTTATCACATCACTGTCAGTTATCCTGATCCGGAGCATTGAATAAAATAATCAGAATCAATAAATAAAACAATCAGCAGTTCAAGAAGAAAATAGTATCATGCCATTGTCTAACCATCTAATTTAAAAACCATGAGTAAAAAAGTAAAATCTGTAGAGTACGGACTTGAAAAAATATTTGAAGGTGCACAGGATTTTCTACCCTTACTGGGAACAGATTATGTAGAGTTCTATGTAGGAAACGCCAAACAATCCGCGCACTATTATAAAACCGCCTTCGGCTTTCAATCATTAGCCTATAAAGGTCTGGAAACAGGCTCAAAGGATGAAGTGAGTTATGTCTTGAAACAGGATAAAATAAGATTGGTGTTGACAACCCCGTTAAACTCTAATTCACCTATTAATGAGCATTTGAAAAAACATGGTGACGGCGTGAAGTTTATAGCTCTCTGGGTTGACGATGCACGTTCTGCATTTGAAGAAACTACCAAGCGTGGTGCCAAACCATTTATGGAACCTACTGTTGAAAAAGATGAGCATGGAGAAGTCGTACGATCAGGGATTTATACTTATGGTGAGACCATACATATTTTCGTTGAACGCAATAACTATAACGGGGTGTTTTTACCCGGTTTTAAAAAGTGGGAGAGCGATTACAATCCTGAACCAGTTGGCTTAAAATTTATAGATCATATGGTTGGTAATGTCGGATGGGGTGAAATGAACACCTGGGTGAAATGGTATGAAGAAAAAATGGGCTTTGAAAACTTTTTGTCATTTGACGATAAACAAATACACACAGAATACTCGGCACTTATGAGTAAGGTCATGAGCAATGGTAACGGTCGTATTAAATTTCCTATTAATGAACCTGCAAAAGGAGCGAAAAGATCACAAATAGAAGAGTATTTGGATTTTTATGAAGGGCCGGGTGTACAGCATTTGGCACTAACAACTGATGACATTGTCAAAACAGTTGCAGGTCTTAAAGCACGTGGCGTTGAATTCTTACCACCACCACCGCAAGCCTATTATGATGCCATCCCTGAACGCCTTGGTAAACATATGGAGATCATGAAAGAAGACATTAGAGCCTTACAAAAACTATCTATTTTGGTTGATGCGGATGAGGATGGCTATTTGTTACAAATTTTCACTAAGCCGGTAGAGGACCGTCCGACGTTGTTCTATGAGATCATTCAACGAATGGGAGCCAAAGGTTTTGGCGCAGGAAACTTTAAAGCTTTATTTGAAAGTATAGAGCGTGAACAAGAATTGAGAGGAACCCTATAGTTAAACTTTTTATCTAACACCTAACACCTAATAATGAACATACAAAAAAGCTGGATAAACGTACCGGCACAATCAGATTTTCCTATTCAGAATATTCCTTTCGGGGTCATCAAAAAGTCAGACAAAACCATTCATGCGGCGACCCGTATAGGCGATACGGTAATTGACCTCTATAAATTGGCACAAGCCGGTTACCTGTCTGTTGATGCCGAAGTATTTAACCATCACACGCTTAATAACTTTATAGCATTAGGCAAGACAAAAACCAATGCTGTCAGGCAAGAGTTATCCCAATTGTTTGATGTAAACCATAAAACCGCTGCTCAGGATGATGTGATACAATCTGCGCTATGCGCTGTGACAGATGTTGAGATGCTGTTACCTGTTGCTATCGGCGACTATACAGACTTCTATTCAAGCATCGATCATGCTACCAATGTAGGTAAGCTATTCCGTGACCCTGCCAATGCGCTGTTACCCAACTGGAAACACATACCGGTGGGGTATCATGGACGTTCATCCAGTATCGTTGTATCAGGAACAGATATATACAGGCCAAAGGGGCAGATCAAACCCAAAGATGCAGATAAACCATTGTTTTCAGAGAGTAAACGTATGGATTTTGAAGTAGAAATGGCGTTTATCACAGGTCAATCAACCGCTTTGGGCGATAGTATCAGTACAGCACAAGCCGAAGACTACATTTTTGGTTTTGTGTTGTTTAATGATTTATCAGCGAGAGATATACAAGGCTGGGAGTATGTCCCGCTTGGACCATTTTTGGGTAAGAATTTTGGCTCTGTCATTTCGCCCTGGATTGTCACTATTGAAGCTCTTGAGCCTTTCAGAGTAGCCGGTGAAAAGCAAGATCCGGAGGTATTACCTTATTTGAAATATGAGGGACTTAAGAATTTTGATATTAATCTTGAAATGTACATCCAACCGGAAGGTGAACAACCGTCAAAGGTTTGTACGACTAATTTTAAGTATATGTATTGGAATGTCAATCAGCAATTGACCCATCAAACGGTCAATGGTTGTAACATCAATATAGGAGATATGTATGCTTCAGGAACAATAAGTGGACCTACGGAAGATTCTTTCGGCTCTATGCTAGAATTGAGCTGGGCAGGCAGTAAAGACGTAGCCTTACAAAACGGTAAAACGCGTAAATTCATCGAGGATAACGACACCATGATATTCAAAGGTTATGCTGAAAAAGATGGGGTACGCATAGGTTTTGGGGAATGTGTAACCAAAATATTACCGGCAAAATAACACTTAAAGGGAAACATCATATACAGCCTTAGCTTGATGTCAAAACCATCAGGACTTGTGTATGGTGTTTTTCTTATTTTAATCTTATTTGATCAACCATTATGAAGTCACACCAAACATTCAATACCGGAGAACTTAAAACCTCTGAACTGCAAATGCTGTTGCAAAACACTGTGATGCCAAGACCAATAGCTTTTGCCAGTACAGTCGACAAAGACGGAAACCCCAATTTGTCACCATTCAGTTTCTTTAATGTGTTCAGTTCAAGACCACCTATTCTGATCTTCTCGCCGGCACGTAAAGGTGCTGACGGGGGATTAAAAGACACCTATTACAATGTCAAAGAAACCGGGGAAGTTGTTATCAATTTGGTTAACAAAACCATTGTAGAACAGATGAGTTTGTCCAGCGTCGCTTATGACAAAGGAATTAACGAATTTGAAAAATCAGGCTTAACCATGTTGGCTTCAGAAACGGTCAAACCTTACCGGGTAGCTGAAAGTCCAGTACAGTTTGAATGTAAAGTCAAAGACATTATGGAGATGGGCGATACACCCGGCGCAGGTAATCTGGTGATTTGTGAGGTGACCAGAATTCACATAGCCGGTCATGCCTTTGATGACAATGGAAATATTGACCCACACGCTCTGGATCTGGTGGGACGAATGGGAGGTCCTTATTATATCCAAACCACCAAAGAAGGCTTATTTCAAATCCCTAAACCTGTGTCTCAATTGGCTATGGGTATAGACGCTTTACCGGAACATATCCGTACTACAGACTATTTATCCGGTAGTGATTTGGCACGGTTAGCAGGATTGGAGGAATTACCGCCTTCAACAGGTAAAAAACCCACAAAATCTGATTTTGAAGCGGCCCGGCTACTCATCCAACAAAATAAGATTCTGGAAGCCTTTGCGCATATATATTAGTAGTGTCTAAAACCGTTTTTGGTTCAAATCACTTTTTCATTGATTTTAATGCGATAAAATCCTTGAGGTAAAACGGCTCAAAATAAGCGGTGTCTTCAAATTGCGATTGTTTGAATTTTTCAAATGACACAGATGACATTTCTTGTGCCGAAGGAGAACTTTCAGGTTGGAAAACAGCCTTGTCATGTTTAATTATTGTTTGCATCTTAAGGGTTGCATTGCCTACAAAATAAACTTTAGTCTTGTTGAAATAAGCATCGTAAACATCAGGTGTTAACACTACGGGTTTGACGCTCTCTTCAACTTCGTAGTTAGCATTAAACACAGCCTGATAAACCTCCATGCGACGGGCATCAAGTACCGGAATAATGATACCGTCATCCACTGATAATTGTCTCGCCAAAACCTCTAAGGTATCTATGGCTATCAGTGGTATATCTAACGCATAGCACAATCCTTTGGCGGTGGATACTCCAATACGCAATCCGGTATAAGACCCGGGTCCCTGACTGACAGCCACAGCACTTAAATCTCCAAAAGAAATGCCACCCTGTTGTAATACCTCATCTATAAAGAGGTTGAGGTATTCTGCGTGCGAATACTTGTCACTATTCAGTTCTTTTAAGGCTATAAGATTACCATCACACGCCAAACTGACCGAACAATTCTTGGTGGTCGTTTCCAGATTTAGAATATATGTTTTAGTGTTCATCGTCTGCTATTTACCAAATAAACGCCGAATAAGATTAACAACGCTGCCATAAATTGCGTAAATACTAGTTTTTCGCCATCTACCAATCCCCAAAAAATAGCTACAATAGGAATTAAATAGGATACAGAAGTCGTAAAGATGGGTGACCCCAGTTGCGCCAATCTGTTATACATGAGTTGTGCCACACCGGTACCGAAAACAGCTAATATTACGATAAAAACAATCGCTTTTTGCGAGTTTTCATCCCATACAAAATCCTGTGTAAAACCGGTTAACAAAAGCGTTAGAAGGGAGGGGATAACCAGTACAGTAAATACCCCTGTGGTTACAGCCAATGCAGGGACATCTGTCAGATACTTCTTTAAAATATTGACATTAAATGCAATACCCAATGTAGATAAAATGATATAACCGGCGTACAAATAATTCTGGTCTGGCCTGAAATTAGCACCATGCAGAATAAGAATTAAAGCTCCGATTAAACCTATAAGGACGCCCAGTATTTGTAACTTTTTATAGGCAAAATGGTAAAACAAAACGCCTATTATCAGGGTGTTAAAAGGAGTTAGCGAATTTAAAATAGAGGCTACCGCAGAATCGATGCCATCGGTGCCGTCTGAGCCATACATAGCTAACGGGTATAAAAACGCCTGAAAAAAAGAACCGAGCATGGCAATATAAACGATATATTTCCACTTGTGTTTAGGAATTTTCTTTAGTGATTGATACCCGATAAGCCACATAAAAATGGCAGAAATAAGTAATCTCAAGATACCTATCTGTATGTATGATAAACCGGTCAGTGCATGTTTATTCAAAATGTATGAGCTTCCCCAGATAAGGGATAGTCCCATCAATAACAGCCATTTGATCAATCGTTTATTCATGGTTTGACGGGTTTTTGCCGGATTGAAAAATTCGGCGCTTTAGGAATCTTGTTAAACAAAGCCAAAGCCTCTTCCGGTAATACTGCTTTTTTTCGTTTTTGTGTATCAATCCAGGTGCCTTCTACAATGACAGTTGCCGCTTTGACCATATCACTGCGGTAGATTTCCTGACGGATGGTCCAATGCATAGATTTCTCATCTGTGTGTAATAATTCGCAAGTTACCGTTAAAACCTCATTGAGGTGGACTTCTCTATGGTACATCAGTTCTTCTTTGAGTAATACCGGACCAATGTGCCATTCGACAAATTTCTGTAAATCCATACCTGCTTTGCCAAGGGCAACGACCCGGGCATGGGCAGCAATGTCTGCATAAGCCGAATGGCGCATATGACCATTAACATCGACTTGTGCCCAAATAACCTGTGTCGTGAAACAGCTGTGGGTCAATGGTTGATTAGTAGTTTTTGACATACGTCTTTTTTGATTATTAGTGTTGGATTAGATTCATTAAATAATCACCATACCCGCTTTTTAATAAAGGTTGGGCTATGGCTGCCAATTCATCACCGGTGATAAACTGTTGTTTGTAAGCCACCTCTTCAGGACAACCCACCATGATACCTTGACGTTCTTCTATGGCCTGAACAAACTGTGTGGCTTGCGCCAGCGAATGGAATGTACCGGTATCTAACCATGCGGTTCCTACATCCAGTATCTCCACATGCAATTGGTTTTGCTTGAGATACAGATTGTTTACATCAGTGATTTCATATTCTCCCCGTTTGCCGGGTTCTAAGTTTTTAGCTATTTCTACTACCTGATTGTCGTAAAAATAAATACCGGGTACAGCATAATTAGATTTTGGGAATTCAGGTTTTTCTTCTATGGAAGTCACTTTATTATGTTGGTCAAAACTGACCACTCCATACCGCTTAGGATTACGTACCTGATAAGCAAATACTGTAGCACCTTCGGTTCGTTTTACAGCATTTCGTAAGGTATTGTGTAAATGTGCCCCATAGAAAATATTATCTCCCAGAATCAATGTCACGGCGTCATTCCCTATAAAATTTTCACCTATGACAAACGCCTGAGCCAATCCGTTAGGCACTTCCTGAACAGCATACTCAAATTTACAGCCCAGTTGGCTACCGTCTCTTAATAACTTTTTAAAAAGCGGTAGATCTTCAGGGGTGGAAATAATCAATATTTCTCTGATACCGGCAGTCATCAGTGTGGTCAACGGATAATAGATCATCGGTTTATTGTAAACAGGCATGAGCTGTTTACTTACCGACAAGGTTAACGGGTGTAACCTTGTTCCACTCCCCCCGGCCAAAATGATTCCTTTCATAAAATGAGAATTTGTCTAAATAAGGTGCAATGTTACGGTTTTTGTACGGTTTAACCAATGTTTTGACCTGTACATCTTGAACAAAACCATTGTTCTTTTCGTTTCAGATACCGGTTAACCTGATAAAATGAGCAAATACATCATGTATTGTGTATGTTTTTCTCCTGTAAAAACATTTGTTTTTGATTGGACTGTATGTTAATTAAAAATTGTCATGTAAATTTGTTGGATAATTTATAAGCTAACCCGATATGTTAAAAAAACCATTACCAGATCTTTTGCGCTATGAGTTTGAAGATGTCCCTTTCAAACAACTGATGCAAAAACGTATATACAATGTGTTGATTGTCTGTTCCAATTATGATTTTTATTTGATAGAAGAAGACGGAAGAATTGACGAGCAGATTTTTAATGAATATGCTACACTCAACTTACGTTACCCGCCTAACTTTATACATGCTTCTACACCTTCCAAAGCCATAAGGATTTTAGACGAAAAAGCCATTGATCTGGTGATTACTTTTTTGGATATAGGGAAAGGCTCTTTTAAAATGGCTAAACGTATAAAATTACATTATCCGGAGGTCCCTATCGTAGCCTTGACTCACCATTCTAAACAATTGCGCAGAAGGTTACGTCATGAAAAATACAGTGTAATAGATGATGTGTTTCACTGGAATGGGAACGTAGATATTTTTCTGGCCATCATAAAGTTGACCGAGGATAGAATGAATGCCCCCAATGATGTTTCTGAAATAGGCGTAAAAGCTATTTTATTGGTGGAAGATTCCATCCAGTTTTATTCCAGATACCTGCCGTTGTTCTATAAAATCATTCTTAATCAGACGTTGTCCTTTATGCAGGAAGAGCTCAATGAACACCGTCAGATGATGTCAAAACGCGGACGCCCGAAAATCTTATTGGCAAAATCATACGAAGAGGCCATCAGTCTGTTTGAGACTTACAAAGACAATCTTTTAGGATTGATCTCAGACGTGAGTTATTATAGAAATGGCGAACGGGATGATTCTGCCGGGTTTAAATTATTGAAATATGTAAGGGAGTATCAACGGTATTTTCCTGTATTGATCCAGTCATCCCATTTGGATAATAAACACGAAGCATTGGAGTTAAAAGGAAAGTTTTTACATAAACATTCTGACTCTCTGGAACACGACCTCAAAAAATTTATCACCTATTATTTCTCCTTTGGACAATTTGAATTTTGGCTGCCTTCTGAGCATAAAATTGTAGCTGTTGCCAAAGACTTAAAAGGTCTTCAAAAAGCTATTGGAACTGTCCCTATAGAATCAATTGTTTATCATTCCAAACGCAATGAATTTTCAAAATGGCTGCAATCCAGAGCTTTATTTCCATTGGCCAATTTATTTGCCGGGTTAGAATACGAAGATTTTTCTGAGGAAGATCACGTAAGGGAATTCTTAGTCAAATCCGTACGGCTCTACAGACATTCTAAATCAAGGGGTGTAAGGTATAACAAGTATCCCGGTATTGTCATTTCCATCCCGAGAACAGTTGTATTGAGTACTGAGGTTTTTGATGAATTTATGGAAATGCACAATCTTTTTCAATTGGTTTCAGAGAAACAAGATGATGAAGTTATTTTAAATGAGTTTGTGTCAAAACCGCTTCCGCAATGGGTGATTGAGGATGTTGACGCTTATCTCAGAACGACCAAACATCCTATAGCTATAAGGTCTTCCAGTGTGCTTGAAGACACTCTATACCAACCTTTTGCCGGTGTGTTTTCAACTTTTATGGTGCCTCATACGGCGCATGATGAACTATTGAAAATCATTTTGTATGCTATAAAATCTGTTATGGCATCTGCATTTTATAAAAACAGTAAACAGTATATCAAATCTACCAATCATGCGATAGAAGAGAGTAAAATGTCTGTGATTTTACAAGAGGTTACAGGGGTGAAATATGACGATTTATTTTTCCCTAATATATCCGGTGTGGCACGTTCAGTGAATTTTTACCCGTTGGGAGACGAAAAACCCGAAGAAGGTATTGTTCAGATAGCCATGGGTCTTGGAGAGTATATTGTGGGTGGTGGCAAAACCTTACGTTTTTCACCGTATCATCCTAAAAAAATTCTGCAATTATCCAATCCCGGATATGCGCAAAGAGACACCCAAAAATACTTTTATGGCCTGGATATGAATCCCAAAGCCTATCATGTTTGTGTCAATGAAGAAGTCAATAAACGTCTTGTCAAAATAAGATCAAATAAAAATCATCCTGCATTAAAGTTTGTTGCTTCAACTTATGATTTGCAAAACAATGTGATAAAACCGGGAGTGTTACATGATGGAATCAGGGTTATAACCTTTGACAATGTCTTGAAATACACCACATTTCCACTGGCTGAGATTCTCCGGGATATGTTGAAACTTTCACATCATCAAATGAGTAATCCGGTAGAAATGGAATTTGCCGTTAATCTGGACGTTCCTGAGGGAGAGCCCAAGGTCTTTAGTTTTTTACAATTGCGACCAATTGTAGAGGAATTTGATATGAATCACACCATACCTAAAAATATTGATAAAGAGGACACCATTATTATATCAAATGCTGCTTTGGGTAATGGAAAATATGAAGGTCTTTATGACTTGGTATATGTCAAGCCGGAATGTTTTAATGCTGCTAAAACCAGAGAAATCGCTGCACAGGTTGAACGAATCAATGAAAAGTTTGAAAAAGATGATATTAATTATATATTGATAGGTCCCGGACGCTGGGGTTCCAGTGATCCGTGGTTGGGTATTCCTGTGATGTGGAATCAGATATCGCAAGCCAAAGTCATTGTAGAATCAGGTTTGGAACATTTTAGAGTTGATCCCAGTCAGGGGACGCATTTTTTCCAGAATTTAACGGCTTTTAAAGTAGGTTACCTCACCATAAATCCTTATATCAATGATGGCTACTACGATATAAACTTTTTGAACCAGCGTGAAGCTGTATTTGAAAACGAATTTATCAGACATGTGAGGTTTGACAAACCTTTAGAAGTCATTATTGAAGGTCAAAGAAATAAAGCTGCCATTTTTAAGGATACTTTTGAGTGGCAGGAACAAACTAATCCTGAACATGTGGACGAAAAAATGGAATAAAATCAATAAAACAGGCCGAAAAACATGACACATGTCATTTTTTTGCATCATCAATAACTATAACGATTGAGCGTAAAAAAATTTCAAATAATTTTTAATTTAATATACTTTTTATTAGTAGTTTTGTAAGCAACTAATTAATGTATTTTTATAATTTAACAAATAATTTAATTATGAATGTTCAAGCAATTATGAACGCTCTTGAGGCCAAACATCCCGGCGAAAAAGAGTACTTACAAGCCGTACATGAAGTCTTAGGATCAGTTAAAGA
>PDWJ01005790.1_pt1 | contig 16331 bp, 12 predicted proteins | sample 1430881 | NCBI WGS metagenome assembly PDWJ01 (sample SAMN01162460, study PRJNA174530) | Oral metagenome, whole genome shotgun sequencing project. | biome: Marine environment; feature: Marine mammal; material: Swab sample of the gingival sulcus; isolation source: swab sample of gingival sulcus... | reverse complement strand
ATCAAGTTTTTTACGAATAGAGCAAATCGCAGAATCAATCACGTTGGACATCAGCTCTGCATTACTGTCATAGATATGTTCCTCAATCTCAGTTCGGGACACTATACGATCCCTGGTCATAATCAGGTATTCGAGGATCGCAAATTCTCTGGGAGGCAACTCTAGATGCTTTCCGGCTTTAACAACCACCCGGGAGACAAGATCCACGCTGATATCTCCAAACAAAAATTTAGTTTTCTTGCTGTCATGAGAACGCCTGATCAACGCCTGGACACGGGCAATGAGTTCCTCGATCGCAAACGGTTTGACAAGATAATCATCTGCTCCTTTTTGTAATCCGAGAACCCGATCCTCGACAGTTTCTTTTGCAGTCAGAAAAAGTACGTGGGTTTCATTGCCCTCTTCACGGAGTTTTTGCAGGATAGTCATACCGTCCATACCTGGCAGCATAATATCCAGTATTATCAAATCATAATCGAAACTTTGTGCATAATAGAGCCCTTCCGCACCGTCACCGGTAACATCAAGGACTATTCCCTCATTTTTCAACGCTATCGAAATATATGTCTGGAGACGTTTTGAATCTTCAACCAACAAGACGCGCATGATAGTTTTATTTTATTATAGAAAACAATACTGGTAAAACAGGTTAGCTTGCCATAGCTTTAAACTGTTAAGCAGCGGATCCCCCGACTCAAACCAGGGGAACCGCAATTATTGAGACAATGGTAGAATACTTATTATCAGAACAATGTTTGTTGTGGTAAATTGGAAACACTCACATCAATATCAGTAAATCTGAGAATTTCTACATCTATCAACTCATCCACATCAAACGGATTACTCTTGTCAATGACAATTATTTTTTGTTCCTCCTGGATGATGGTATATTCCTCAAAAGCCTTGGTATACTGAACAACATCAACACCTTCTCGTCCGTTAATCGTATTTGGTGCTGTATTACCCATGAAAATATTATCATGACTATTACCATCAATACCAGAGGGAAGCGTACCAAGCAATCGGGCATTGAGCAGATATTGTGATTTGTGGGTATATGGCTTATCCTCGTCGTATCGCATGGTGAAGGTTCCGGAAAAATCAGGATCAATTCGGGCCATATAAGAAATCATCGATGGCAGGAATTTACATAAAACTGCATCTCCAAGCGGGTCTAAACGAGCAATTTCTTCTCTATTTTTCGCAGCATACACACCCCACATTCCACCATCACCTTCATTCCACATCCCCCACAATCCATAATAACTGTCAATTACCGAGGCAATGTATTCTTGCTCAAGACTTCCTTCGGCACGAAGTTCTTCCACCCAGTCTGCTGCTCCTCGTCCCCAGAGATTGTTATTAAGACTGTTCTGCATTGCAAAAGTTATTTTCTGCTGGAACTGCTGGCATACATCGTTGGTAAAAATTCTGGTACCAATCCCCATGTCATGAACCATGTGAAAAATTTCCTCAAAACCAGCATCTCTTTCGTCAAAGTCATTCGTAATATAGGAAAGAGACCCTTCGACCGGGAACTCAAGTTGATAGAGGGGTTGCCCATACAACGCATCTTCAGGGGTATTACTTTCACCATCTGCCCCATCAGGCATAACGAGCACTGCCCCATTGGCAGCCATTGCGTTTGCAATAGAGGTTTTATCAAATCCATACTCAGAACCAGGAAAGTCGGTAAGATAAAAACCAAGGATATTATATGCCCGCAATAGCTGCTCATCGGTTATCAAACGATTGGCAACTATCAATATAGAACCACCATCTGGAGTAATATAGGTTATGAATTTACTGTAATGATTTTGATATTCCACAGGAAGCTCCCAAATATCATGACGAATCATTTCTGGTTCTGGATATTGAATATAGTGAGGGTTATCCGCTGATATTGCGGAAATGGGGATGGTCGAAAGAAGACAAAAAACAATAAAAGCACTTATGTTATTCATGCAAAAAACTCCTTTAAGGTAAAATTTTGGCCGCAAGAAAACCTTGAACAATACAATTCATACACTTTCATGTGTAAGTCGTTGAATTGATGTGACAGAAGTAGCAAAAAACGAATTATTCAGGTTTCCCGTTCCTGTGTGAGACCATTATAGCCTTTAAACATTACGGGATTGTTACGGGAATGGCTTTTATTGACAGGCAATGCATTTTTCAGAGAGAAAAAATGCGAATACCATCAATGAAAAGTACAAATGGCATAAGCAGGGTTCTCAAAATAGGCAGGATAAAAGACTTGCTATTCACCATTATATTGTAGTTCCAATATAATGGTGATTGAATATGACCCTAGAAAAAACAAGAGTAACAAAGAACGCCACGGCGTTGACATGGCGGAAACCGCAAACTTTGAATGGGACTCAGCCATCATCACCGTTGACACCAGAAAAGACTATGGCGAACAAAGGAAAATCAGGGTTGGTTATATTGGTCTGCGGCTTCACGTTATGGTCTTTGTCATTCGTCATCACAACCTGCGGGTCATCAGCCTGAGAAAGGCCAACAGAAGGAAGAGAGAACGATATGCCAAGGATTAAACAGGGAACCCTGCTGCCATCAAGAGAAGAAGACCAAAAAATTACCCAGGCAACTTACGAAGACGACAACCTCATTGGTGATAATGATGTTCGACTCCATGCGTCCGGCAGTAGATATTTTACCACAGTTGCCACATCAAAAAAGGGGCCCGCAGAAAAAACCAACCCAAAAACAGATCACACTGCGAATACACCCGGACATTGTTGATTATTTCAAAATCCAGGGCAAAGGCTGGCAGAGCAAAATGAATGATGCCCTACGAAACCATATGGAGCGACATCGCTGACCAGAAAACCTCCCGGAGAGCGTTTATGAAAAAAAGCCCCCTGTTCCGTGATTGCAGAGATCACGGAACAGGGCATCAGGTTGTTACTGGCAGCTATGAGACACCTTCACCCCCTGGCTCTCCAGTTGCGGCACATGGACGCTGCAAGATGCTCCACTGAGCGGATTATTAAGAATCTTAAGCGTTTTCAGTTCTGACAGCCCCATTAACGGGCTGATATCGCTCACCTGATTATTGGAAAGGTAAAGCACTCTCAGCTGGGGCAGCCCTGTTAGAGAGCTGATATCGCTGAGCTGATTGTTGTTAAGATAAAGCCCTCTCAGCTGGGGCAGCCCTGCTAGAGAGCTGATATCGCTGAGCTGATTGTTGTTAAGATAAAGCCCTCTCAGCTGGGGCAGCCCTGCTAGAGAGCTGATATCGCTGAGCTGATTGTTGTCAAGATTAAGACGTGTCAGCTGGATCAAACCTACCAATGGGCTGATATCGCTCAACTGATTGCCGTAAAGATCAAGCCATCTCAGCTGGGGCAACCCTGCCAATGGGCTGATATCACTCAACTGATTGCCGTAAAGATCAAGCCCTGCCAGCTGGGTCAACCCTGCCAAGGGGCTGATATCACTAAGTTGATTGTCGCCAAGATCAAGCCATGTCAGCTGGGTCAGCCCTGTTAGAGAGCTGATATCGCTGAGCTGATTGTTGTTAAGATAAAGCCCTCTCAGCTGGGGCAGCCTTGTCAGCGGGAAGACATCACTGATCTGATTTTCATTAAGATGAAGCCTTTTCAGCTGGGTCAACCCTGCCAAAGGGCTGATATCACTCAACTGATTGCCGCCAAGATGAAGATTTGTCAGCTGGGTCAACCCTGCCAGTAGACTTATATCGCTCAACTGATTATTGGAAAGATTAAGCCCTTTCAGCTCGGTCAACCCTGCCAAAGGGCTGATATCACTCAGCTGATTGTCGCTAATATCAAGCCCTTTCAGCTGGGGCAGTCCTGCCAATGGGCTGATATCGCTAAGTTGATTGCCGCCAAGAAAAAGCTCTGTCATATTTTTGCAATATTCCAGGCCTGTCAGATTTTGAATAGCATTACTATTGGCACTCAAATAAAAAAGAAACCCAAGATCAGAACTCAGGATATTACCCGTTGGCTTTCCTATGTTCCTCCTGATTGCGGCTTCAAGGTTTGGATCTGGAAAAGAAACAATAGTATCAGGTGCCATTGCCGGCAGCCCATCCAGCAGCATTCCGTCATTTGAGCCATTGAGCTGAAAGCCGACAATCTCCTGGTCGGATGAATAATTGATGTTGGTTGCCGCATTGATATCCGCTGCAAAGAGTGCTTCTGCGGGTTCCACCTTTTTCTGGTGCGGATTGAGCGTTATCGTTTTCGAGGCGACCAAAACGCCGTCATCGCCATAGGCCATTAATGTTACCGTTGCCACGGTATCCTTTACATTGACAAATGCAATATCTGTCCATCCGTCCGATACCATCTCACGCTTTGCAAACACTCCTGACTTTGCACTGATATTTACCCCCGAATATCCCGCCAGATTTTTGCCGTTTGTCGTTCCAAAAAGCTCAAAACCGCAGACCGGACTGGAGGCCGAAATTTCAAACCACTCGGTACCTTTGGGAAAAGAAAGCCCCGCAGCTGTTCCGATGTATTTCTCCCATCCGGGAAGCGTAATTGTCTGAGAAGCCAGGGCAGTTCCATCCATTGTATATGGCGTAATAGTCAGAACGGAATCATCGGAAGAGGAATTATAGGCAACAATTCCCGTCCACCAGTCATTATTGCTGGCTATGTGCGGATAATAGAGTTTCAACGCAACCTGATCCTTTAACAGGATACCGCTCAACATTTTTTTTCCAGTGGTAAGGTTGCTTCCGAACAATTCCAGCCCAATAACACCGTCTGCATTTCTAATGACCGCTGATACCACATCCTCCGGTGTCACTCCGCCAAACATGCTTTTTATCGTAAATGCCTTGTGTTCATGTGCGGCAAGCGTTTCTGTTCGGCTCATTCCGTTGTTGAATTCAAAGCTGAGATTTTTCACTTCGGAAGTCGTATTGACAAGACTAATGCCGGTCCACCAGTACGAATTTGACGCAATATGAGGAACCAGAATGGTATCGGTATTGATTCTTGTGACAGCAGGTACTGCAACACGATAGATACCATCCTGATAAAATTTGGTATATCCGACGGCTGTGCCAGACGAGATTTCCAGCGCCATGTATCCGATATGCGACGCATTAGCCATTTCATTGGCAACAACGATCTGCTGCCTTGCATGAGGAGCCAGAGAAATTGTTTTCTGTTGCAACGTTTCAGTTCCATCATCGCAGAAAGATTTCAGAACTCCGTTCAGCTCTTGAGATGCATCAGGGTTCAGGATAGCAATTTCTGTCTTCCAGTCACCTACGCAGGAAACATGCGGAAACCATAAAGTTTCCGCAGAAGCGGTACATGGCATAAGAAGCAAAAAGAGAAACAGGAAACGGAAGTTACTTTTGAACGAATGCATCACTATGACCTCCTCTGAAAAGGATGATTAGCCCTTATTATATTGGCATATTTCAGCAAAAACTCCGCCGACAAGTTGTGCCAGATCTTGAGGACGCAACTCAATTTCCAGACCCCTCCGGCCCGCGCTCACATAGATTGTGGCGTTTTTAGTTGCCGAGGAATCAATAATTGTTCTCAGGCATTTCTTTTGCCCTAATGGACTGACCCCGCCCAAGACATATCCAGTAGAACGCTCCACATCCACCGGTGATGCCATCGTAGCCTTCTTCGCTCCAGCAGCCTTTGCCAGCAGTTTCATACTCAACATCGATGAGACAGGAACGACACCGACAAGTAATTCTTTGCTTTCAAGCTGAGCGACTAATGTCTTGAAAACCCTATCCTCAGCAACACCCAACTTCTCGGCAGCTTCCTGGCCATAGGACTCACTTGCTGGATCATGAACATATTCATGTATTTTATGGAGGATTTCAGCTTTCTTGGCTACGGTAATTCCTGGTGTCATTTCAATGGCAAACCTTTACGCAAAACACATAACAAATTTTTCAAAAATACAGAGAAAAAGACATTTTTTCAAAGACTAAGATATCTTGATGCCCAGAGCAAGAAAAAAGACAAAACCTCAAACAGACAAAAAGGATTCAGATCACAGAAAATGCAAGCGAATATCCGTTGACAGAAAATATAATAACCTTATTCTGTGGAAATATTTTTCTTGACGAAAACAACAGTAACAACAAGATAACAGTACCAAAACTCCAAAAAATGCCGCAAACAAATATCAGCGTTTGATATCTGTCATCCTATAACCTAAACACTTTTTGAACAGACATGAGCAAACAAACTTTTTCAACCGATCTCGCCCCCGCAGCACTCGGCCCCTATTCCCAAGCGGCAGGAACCGAAAACCTAGTTTTCCTCTCAGGACAGCTTCCTCTTGATCCCGCCACCGGTGCGATGATTCAGGGAGATATTGCCGCAAGAACAAAACAGATATTAACAGTCCAGGTGGCAGCGTTACCGCTGGGATCCAATATTGAAATAGAGGCCATCGCCAGCAAATAAACAGGTGAAAACAACCAGCCTCTCGAGCCTACCACAATCTATGGCGGTTGCATAAAAAGTTCGCCGGGTGTTCTTTCAGACATCCGGCAAATTCCCCTTTTCAACCAAGCAATTTTTTATATTCCTGATACAGCTGCTCGTTAAAGCAACTAAAGACAACCCGCCCAAGGTATGCCGACCTCTCTAAGGCAAGCGAAGTCTCGCGAACTGCAATCTCGCAGGCCTCGGCAATGGGATAACGGTACACCCCACAGCTAATGGCAGGAAAAGCAAGACTCGACAGCCTGTACTGCTCAGCTAGCAAAAAACAGTTTTTATAACAGGATGCGAGAATTCGGGCCTCATCGTTGCCACCACCATGCCACACCGGTCCCACAGTATGAATCACATATTTGGCAGGGAGATCGTAGCCTCCTGTAATCCTGGCCTCCCCAGACGGACAACCTCCAAGGGTTCGGCACTCTTTGAGTAATTGCGGGCCAGCAGCCCGATGTATGGCTCCATCAACACCTCCGCCCCCAAGAAGAGAGTTGTTTGCAGCATTAACAATTGCCTCAACCTCCACCTTGGTAATATCAGCCTTTACAACCTCTATCACAGCCATACCTTCCTCCTTGACAGTGGCAACAACAGATTACCTGGTATAAAGAAATGCAACCAACCACAAAAATCATAACAAGGCCGCAAATTTTTCTGTAACCAGGGCATAGCCTTTATCGTTCATGTGAACAGAATCAAAATAAAGTACTTCACTTGTCACAATACCCTTAAAAAAGAAAACCAGGAAACACGAGAAAAAAATGCCTGGCGATCTTTTCCTTGCTCCGACGCATAAAAATCCTTATGCTACGTGCCGCACTGTAATAAATTCCAAAAACTTTTCTCCAGAGACATTACCCAAGTCCTGACAATCCTGGAAAACCCAACAACTCGTAAAAAGGAGACGCATACCCACCATGCGCAAAACCAAAATTGTAGCAACCATATCAAACCTGAACTGCTCTGCAGAATTCATTGGCCGACTTTACAAGGCAGGCATGAATGTGGTTCGACTCAATACCGCCCATATGAGCCATGAAGATGCCCTTGAAGTCATTGCAAACACCAGGGCAGTATCTCAAAAGATAGGCATTCTACTCGACACCAAAGGGCCGGAGATACGGACCTGCGATGCCAAAGCCCCCCTTTCGGTAAAACATGGCGACATCATTCGCATCAAAGGAGCACCCCAGGAAAAATCTTGCGATGATGTAATCTGCGTCTCCTATGACAAATTTGTCCATGATGTACCGGCAGGTTCCTCAGTATTGATCGACGACGGCTATATTGCTCTAACTATAATGAAAAAAGAGGCAGATCATCTCTTCTGCCATGTGGAAAATGAAGGCATCATCTATCCTCGCAAGAGCATCAATATTCCTTCGGTTCATGTCCGTCTGCCCGCATTAAGTGAAAAAGACAAGAGTTTTATCGAATTTGCAGCAGAGCAACAGCTTGATTTCATTGCTCATTCCTTTGTCAGGAACAAAGAAGATGTCATTGCAGTGCAGACCATTTTGGATAAGAAAAAATCTCCGATAAAAATCATTGCTAAAATCGAAAACACCCAGGGTGTTGAGAATCTCAACGAGATTCTCGATCATTCCTACGGTATTATGATTGCTCGAGGAGATCTCGCTGTAGAAATTCCCACAGAACAAATTCCCCTTATCCAGAAACAGATTATTCGTTCCTGTATCGAACGGCGGCGGCCAGTGATTGTGGCCACCCAGATGCTGCATTCCATGATCGATTCTCCGAGGCCGACCCGGGCAGAGGTATCAGACGTAGCCAATGCCTGCCTGGATCATGCTGATGCCCTTATGCTTTCCGGTGAAACCGCCAACGGCAAATATCCTGAAGTTGCAGTTCACACCATGGCCAAAATTGCCCAAGAAGTTGAAGCGAAAAGCAGTTCTTTCCTTGATGTCTCTTACAGCACCGAAAACAAAATCACTGCTTATCTGGCTAAAGCCGCAGTAAAAGCTGCATTACGACTCAACACCCGAGCTATTGTCGCAGATTCAGTATCAGGAAGATCCATACTAGCCCTGGCTGCGTATCGGGGGGATAACCCAATTTTTGCCCAGGTATATGATGAAAAGGTGATGCGCCAACTCTCTCTTTCGTTTGGAGTGTTTGCCAACCATATTCCACTGGTTGAAAACACCTTCGCTGGCCCTCTACAAAACTCCATTTGCCAACTTGTTGAAGAAAAATATTTTGCAGACCAAGACCTCATCATTATCCTGGCAGGCCATTTTGGAGCCAAGCAAGGCCCCTCATTTATAGAGATAGGTACAGCAGCGCATTTCAAGGAAAAATACTGAAATAGTATGGCGAAAAAAATGCCGCTATTTACAATGGCTCATCGTTTATTTGCGGAGTAATTCGGTCACTTCATCTGCCGACAGCGGTTGAGAATAATAATAGCCTTGAACAATATCACATCCTAACTCTCGAAGAATCGAGAGTTGTTCGACGGTCTCAACCCCTTCGGCAATAACCTCCAGCCCAAGACCATGTCCCATAGTAATAATAGTCTTGGCAAGTCCGACATTTTTACTGTCTTGATCTATATCACTGACAAATGATTTATCAATTTTTAGCCGATGCAAAGGAAATTCTTTCAAATAGGCAAGAGATGAATACCCGGTGCCAAAATCATCAATAGAAATTGTGCCTCCCATCTCATTAAATTTCTTCATAATATTCACAGATCTGGTAATATCCTGCATAATAACACCTTCTGTTATTTCAAGATCCAGATTTTGTGGATTGATACCAGTCTGCCGTATAATTCTGCCTAATTGTTCAAGCAAAGAATCTCCAAGAAAATAGCGGGGAGAAATATTAACCGACATACGAATCGGAAAACTCATTTCATCCTGCCAGATCTTGGCCTGCTCGCATGCCATCGTCAACACCCATTCACTCAGCGGCAAAATCAAACCGCTTTCTTCAGCAACAGGGATGAAAGAAGAAGGAGAGATATAACTCTCATTATCAACTGTCCAGCGAGCAAGAGCCTCAACACCAACAATTTTATCATCTTTAAGACGTATCTGGGGTTGATAATAAAGTTCCAGGGCTGAACGACTTAAAGCCGAACGCAATTCATTTTCCAGCGACAATCGCCCCTGGATAAGCTCATTCATTTCATCGGAAAAAAACAGAAATTTATTACGGCCACCTTTTTTGGCCTCATACATTGCAATATCAGCATTCTTCACAAGCTGATCAGCATCTTCTCCATCTTTGGGAAAAACACTGATACCAACAGAACCAGTGACATGAAACTCATTATTATGAATTTTAAAAGGACATCGCAGTAATCGTAATATCTTATCAGCAACCTTTGCCACCATCGTGGTATCGGCAACCCCTTCAAGCAGGATAATAAATTCATCACCACCGAGTCTCGCCACAGTGTCGCTTTCTCGACAGACACTCTTCATCCGCTCTGCAATCATCTGAAGCAGCAAATCACCACCGGAATGACCAATTTGATCGTTTACTTTCTTAAAATTATCCAGATCAAGAAAAAGAATTGCCACATGCGAACCATTTCGTACCGCTCGAATCATTGCCTGTTCCAAACGATCAAAAAGCAACATCCGGTTTGGGAGATTGGTCAATGGGTCATGGGTTGCCTGGTGGGTCAATTTTGCCAGGGCTTCGCGTTTTTCAGTAATATCATTAATACTAAGTAATGCCCCACCGGCCTGTTTATGTTTACGAAGGCTACGAAGCGGCCCTACGTTGATTCTAAGAATATGATTCCGTCCTATCGCATTCTGATAATACACCTCACCCTCAAATGAGATTATTTCAGAAATTTCAAGACATTCCTTAATAATATCTTCGCCAGTTTTTCCTGAATGTTCTTCGCAAACAGCAAAAACCTCATGTAAAGGTTTCCCCACGGCTCTCTCATTCGTCTGACCAGTCAATTCCTCCGCTGCCGGATTTATATACTTGATCAAACAGTTATTATCGGTGGTAATAACCGCATCGGCTATAGAGTGCAACATCACCAAGGCCTGTTCACGCTCCACAAAAAGGCTTATCACCAACCGATCAAGCCGTTTCCAGGCCCAGAGCGGATAACTCAAAAAAAGCACCAGCAATACTGGTGCTGGAGGAAACCAGACGTGGTAAACGAGTAATAAAAAACTCGAAAAAAACACCACAAACAATATTGCTCCAACAGTTATGATCTGGATAATTTTTTGAGAATTAAACGTATAACAAAGTAAAACACTGCATATCAGCAACACAGAAAGAAACGTCCGCATCTCTCTGCTCATCGAGCGAATAATATGACCATGAGCCAGAGCATCCAGCAAGTTTGCATTCATTTCAACGCTGGACATAAGATGGGATTCACCGGAAACAGGTGTCGGCAAAGCACTACCAAACGACGAAGAGGTAATACCAACCAAAACAATTTTATCATGGAGAAAACTTGGATTGCATTCAGGCCTCATAAATGTTGCGTATGAAATCTGTCTAAAATGCCCAGGCTTTCCTGCAAAAGAGAGCAATACCTCATCAGCCCTGACCCATTTTCCCAAAGACTTCTCTGATGACGGTTCCGTAACAATATCCTGTTTCACAGGACAACCAGCCACATCAAGAATTGCAAGGGCAAAAGCAGGCCATCTCGAATACCCAACGCCAGCTCTTAGATAGGTGCGACGCACAATACCATCTGCATCCAATTCGAAATCAACATGCCCAAAGCCTGCTGCCGCCTCTGCAACCACGGGAATCGGTCTAGTAAGATGCAGCCCTATACCAGAAGCACTATGTTCGGCAAACACAGGTAAAACAACCTTGCCACTTCTTCGTATAGCCTCGGCAAGCAATCTATCACCATCTTCACTACAACGATCTGATTCTGCAATAACAAGATCAAAACCAATAGCTTTTGGGCCAGCAACAGAAATCTTATCAATGAGATCCGCATGTATTGCACGCACCCAGGGCCATTGCCCATAATAGACAAGGCTTTCTCTATCTATTGAAATAATTACAATATCTTCTGCAGGAGGTCTCGTAAACCAGGTAGAAATATAATCATAAACAAAACGGTCAATACGAACTAATCCAGTAGTATAGGAAAGATATCCCCCTAAGAGAATTAAAAAAAATGGTTGGAGTAATTTCAACCACCAAGACTCGTTGAAAAAAGCCTTTTTCATAGAAGCATCATCCCTATTACAAACAAGACAGAACCAGCAACAGCCAACGGATGTGGTGGAGGTGACTCCACAACGACAGTTTGAGGCGGAGAATATGGCCCGAGAAACCCATCTGAGGTCATCGTAGCGACCTTAATATGATAGGTGCCTGGAGCCAGTGTTTTGAGATTAAACTGTGGTTCTGCAAGTTCCTTATCAACCAAAGGTGTTGTAGGATCTTCATCTCGAAAAATCTGGAGACGATAGCGAACTTTTCCTTGCAAACCTGCCCAGCGATACACCATTTCCCCCTTGTCGAGCCTGGCTGCAGACATATCCGGGCTTGGTGGAGGACAACGAAATTGCTGGGGATCACTATACGGCCCCTCGTGTCCCGATAAATCTACACTGGCAAGCCGCCAGTGATACACCCCTGGAGCAAGCTGTTCCTGATAGCGATATTCAACCCCCTTGAAATCAGGGACATCTACGAGCAATGATGTAAATTTGTCATTATCTGCAAGCTGGAAATGATACTGCTTTGTTCCCTTTCGCTGCGACCAGCGAAACGTTGGCTGGCCATTTTCCACGACCTCTTCGGCTGTCGGAGAAAGAGCCACTGGGGGAACTGGATGAGCCGCCATTTTGAATGGACGAATTGTATAAAATCCTTCCAGATCGTCTTCATCTATTCCGTTAATACGAAGAAAGTACACACCATTGGGAAGATCAGGACCCCAAAGATTGTTCCCCGGAAAAACCTTGTCAAACAGCAAGGTCTTAAAATTCTTCTCGGCTGCAATCTGCAGCCGATACGACTTGGCTCCAATAACAGGCTGGGCAGTGAGTAAAAAAGGTACCCTGACGATTTCTGGAGGCATTTCTACAAACTCTGGCGGCGACAAAAGCTTTTTAGGCGGCAATGGTTTTTTGTCAGGAAAAGCTACCAAGCCATATCCTTTTGGCAATGTATCTGTTTCACCTCTGCTATCTACCTGAACTGCTCCTCCCAAAACCTCCATCCGGGAAGAACCATCCAAAGTTGTACCGATCCGGTACTCTGTGCCACGAACAGCCGCAATAGCTGACGGTGTCGCAATTTCAAATCGTGATCCCGGGCCTGAAGCAGGAATAACCTTTTGATGCGTCCGGCCTGACTTGAGAAATAAATGCGTTTCTGTCATTTCAGTTGCACCGTAACACATTAATTCTCCGACCACTAATTCTGAACCCTCCTGAACTAAGACCTCAGAACCATCGGCAAATTGTAAGGTTGCATTCCCAAGAGCTGCGGTTTGAATGCGGTCATTATGCCAGAGAAACATATTCACTGCAGCCTGGGTTCTTGCGCCACTCCCGGCTCTTACAACAATGGCCTCACCCGATACAGCAATAAGCCGTGCTGCCGAAGCTCCCTTTTTCATCCAGTCAAAAGGAATACGAATTGTTAAACCAGGCTGAAGGTGGAAAGGGTCTTTGATCTTATTCAAATCAACCAATTTGCGCCAATAACGCATACTTTTAAGATTTTGTTTTCCAATCTTCCAAAGACTATCATCTTTTTGAACGGTATAAAGCCACTCCTCCTGGCTAAAAGCTGAAGATGGTTGCAGACAGAACAAGGCAAACGAAAGAAAAAAAAGAAAAAGAGAGGAAGAAACTGTTTTCATGATAAAATCTCCAGAAGACAATAAAGAATTGCGTTACTTTTGTATTTCTAGAACTTCATTCAAAAAAACAAGAGTATTTGTTATCAAAAAATCACAGAAAAACAAGGAAAAAATGAACAGCAAGGCAAAACATCCGGCAATATCCTGTCAAAAAACACATATTGAAAAAAAAGAGACACCGTAACATAAGACCACGAAGGCTCAGGAATCACCATCTCTTTCTTCGAACTCTTAACAGCATTATGAAACCCACAAGTAAGGAAAAGAAAAAACAACATGCAATTCAAACACCGATAAAAAAACGCTGCTGCAAAGAGATAAGCACAGAACAAAAACTCCAGACTCTCTCGTAATACAAAATACGGCAATATGCTTGTCCTACGAGAGCTGTTCGTTTACTATAAAGAAGTTTTGTTGCAAATCCCCAACGAAAGGGGCGTATCGTGGTACTATAACAACCATGTTTCCGAGGATGCCGCAGGGAAGTTTTGCTGTATCTTCACGCTCCCCCTGCAACGGTTATGAATGCTGTTGGGAAATAGTTTTTTTCTTTTTCTAACCCACGGAGTGTACCAATGAAAAGATTATCTGTACTCGCTTTACTCGCCATCTTCGCCTTGGCAGGCACTGCCCAGGCAGAAACCTTAAAATTGCTCACCTGGAAAGGGTATGCCCCACAAAAACTTATTGATACCTTTGAAAAGGAAACCGGTATCAAGGTTGAAGTAACCTTCTCAAACAACGAGGAAATAATTGCCAAGCTCCGGGCAACCCGTGGCGCAGGTTTTGACCTGGCTCAACCTTCTCAAGACCGTATTTCTTCAGTTCAGGAAAAATACAAACTCTACCAGGCTCTTGATTATAGCAAAATCGACACGAAATTATTTATTCCTTCGATGCTCGAAGCAGTCAAAAAGAACACCATGGTAGGCGGCAAATCCTATGCCGTTCCCTTTTGCTGGGGAACTTCTGGTCTCATCATAAACAGTGCCAAAGCTACCAAAGTAGATTCATTCAAGGCACTCATTGACCTCAAATACAAAGGCCGAGTCAGCTATCGCCTGAAACGCCCCACCCTGATTGCGATGGGTTTTGCCCTTGGTTATGACCCGTTCTCTTTGTACAACGACCCAAAAGCCTACAAAGCCATGCTCGACAAAATTGCCAAGACCCTCATTGCGGCAAAACCCAACGTTAAAAATTACTGGGCAAATGGCGACTCTTTACTGGAATCCATGCGTTCTGAAGAAGTCTTTGTTGCCATGGCCTGGGATGCCGGTGGCTGGAAACTCCATGCCGACAATAAAGCCATCGACTTCAAGGCTCCGAAAGAGGGTGCCCTGGGATGGATTGATACCTTTGCCATCCCTGCCAAGGCAAAGAATGTTGCTGCGGCCTATAAATGGATCAATTTCATCATGAAACCTGAAAATGCCGGCTACTGTTCCTCGCAGGAAAAATATGCCACCGCATCCGATGGAGCCTTGAAATACACCGACAAAGCTGTTGCCGACAACTTTACCCGTTCCTTTCCCCAGGCAATCATCGATAAAATCAACTGGTATCCTCCAGTCCCTGCAAAACTGGAAAGCATGGAAGGAAAGGTCTTAGACAAAATCAAAGCAGCACAATAAATTTCACCGCAAACCAGTGATGAACGAGACAAAGAGCCTATAGGTTCTTTGTCTCGTTCATTATTTCAATAAAACATACATTATGAGTAACGATCTCTCGGTCTGTGACCTGACTAAAAGATTCGGCGATTTCACTGCGGTTGATGATGTTTCTTTCGATGTTCCTACTGGATCTTTTTTCTCAATTCTCGGCCCTTCCGGCTGTGGCAAAACAACGCTGTTACGCATGATTGCCGGATTTGATTCGCCGACTTCAGGAAGTATTGAAATCCGCGGCGAAAATATGCGCAACGTGCCACCCAACCTGCGGCCGGTCAACCTGGTTTTCCAGCATCTTGCCCTGTTTCCAATGATGGATGTCGCCGAAAATATCGCCTTTGGCCTGAAACGGCGTGGTGTCAGGCGGGCAGAGATCAAAAAGAGGACCGAAACCATTTTAGAACGTGTTGGTCTCCCTGGTTTTAGCAAAAAACATATCCACCAGCTTTCCGGCGGCCAAAAACAGCGGGTTGCCATTGCGCGCTGCCTGGTTCTTGAACCCTCGGTACTGTTACTTGACGAGCCTTTGGGGGCTTTGGATCTCAAGCTCCGCGAACAAATGAAGGTCGAGTTAAAAAAACTCCAGGCCAAGGTCGGCACCACATTCGTTTATATCACCCACGACCAGTCCGAAGCCCTGGTTATGTCCGACAGGGTGGCGGTAATGAACAAGGGTCGTTTTGAACAGGTGGGAACGCCGCAAGAACTATACAACGACCCCACAACACCTTTTGTCGCACAATTCGTCGGCGACAACAATACCTGGAGCGGCACCGTCACTGAAAAATCAGGCAACGAAGTAGTCATTACCACCGGCGAAGGCTACCAGTTTCGTACCAAGACCCAGGGCAACCTTCTCGATACGAATAAAGTAAATCTCTTTCTCCGCCCCGAGGCCATGCGTATCGAACCAAACAACAGAGAAGGATTAAATATCTTTGATGTGACAGTGAAAAGTATTCTCTTTGATGGAGCAAACAGCCGTCTTCTCACCGTAACCAAAGAAGACCACGAACTTATCGTAACCCTGCCTCAAAACCACAAATTCGACCATATTCAACCAGGCGATACCATCTCTGTGGGCTGGCATCCCGATTCTGGCATCTGCTTTGCTTCGGAGGAGTAAAAAAGAAAATGCGCCAATCCCGCCTTGTCTTCTGGATATGCCTTGCCCCGGTTCTTATGTGGTTACTGCTCTTGATCGTATTGCCCCATCTTGATCTTCTCACCATGAGTTTCAGAGGCGAGAATGACTATGGCGACATGGTCTGGACCCTTGATAACTATAAACATTTCTTTATTGAACCGATCTAT
>PDWJ01003105.1_pt1 | contig 16350 bp, 9 predicted proteins | sample 1430881 | NCBI WGS metagenome assembly PDWJ01 (sample SAMN01162460, study PRJNA174530) | Oral metagenome, whole genome shotgun sequencing project. | biome: Marine environment; feature: Marine mammal; material: Swab sample of the gingival sulcus; isolation source: swab sample of gingival sulcus... | reverse complement strand
AAACGGGAAGACAGCTCTTGATAAAGCGTCTACCAATAGTATTGCCGGCGTTGTGATGCCCTATCTTGAGGCGAGTGTTTTTGATGATGAACGAAGATCGTTGAAAAAAAACACATCAGAGCTTAAGATTCGTGCATTGCATGCCGAAGTATATGAGGGGAGACTCAGCATTAAGGATAGGGGGCTTCAACGAGGGCGCCGACCGATTTTTGATAAAGACTATGCTCTAGACTACGGGATTCGATGTCATCGTGCGTTGGAACGCTGTGATTTTAAACAACTATACGAGGGGCTACTAGTCGACGGCGATTTTGTTAGCAGGTTGAGTAATGCCGAAGGACGTGTTGGTGACGAAGGCATTGGGCAAGTGTGTAGCGAGAGAGAGGCAATAGTCGCATCGCCTTTTGTCGAGGTAGCTTTTAGTGGTAATGAAAAAGCATCTTGTCGAGCGGAGGAACTTCTCGCACAGCGTGTTCGCGCTTACAGCGAACTTGCGTCTGTTCGCCGTTTCCTGCAGTCGGATATGGCGAGGCGGATTGCGTGTGCGGATGAAGTTTATAAAGAAGCAGATTTTGTCGAATACACGGAAGAAGGTAAAATTCAGGGTATTATCGACTTGTACTTTATCGAAAAAGGGGAGATTGTTCTTATCGACTACAAGACGGATGTATTTTCTAGCGATGAAGATATTGAACGAATAAGGATTCGCTACAAAGACCAATTGACCACGTATCGGCGCTTTTTGGAAAAAGTGTATCAACGACCGGTCAAGGAAATTTATCTCTGTCTGCTTCATGGAGACGGTAGGGTAGTTCCTTTTTAGTACTTTTGGCTATCTTCTGGATTCGTTGCGTTGTCGCATTTAGAACGTCTATTTTTTGAGGGAATAAAGAATAGCGTTGTCGATTTTTTGTTGTCGGGAAAACGATAAAAAATTAACAAATGATTTAATACCTTGTAAAGATAAAAGGTACTGTGTATAATATGATTGTATAATTGTGGAGGTGGAAGATAGTTTGGCTAGAAAAAAGCAGATAATTTCACTTGATATAGGAAGTTCCCATATCAAGGCCGTTGCAGGAACGGCAAAGGAATCAGGGATCGATGTCGTCAGTTCTGCTATCGAAACTATTCCAAAGGGGTGTTACAGCAATGGTGTTATAAAAGATAGTCGAGTGTTTGAAGATGCGGTTCGAAATGTCATTCAACAACTGGGTGTTAGGACGAAAAATGTTGTCATTTCTTATGAGAGTAGTGAAATTATAAAAAGACAGTTTGTCATACCGAAGGTTGGCAAGGATGATGTGGAAGATGTTCTCGCTTATGAGATAACAAATCACCTTCCGATTGATATAGATAGTTACATTCTTCAACACAGAGTATTGGAAGAACTCGACAGCAATAAGCAAAAAGTGCTTGTTACCGCCGTGCCGTTTGAATTCGCATCATCGCTTTTCGAAGTGATTAAGGCGATCGGTTATAATCCGATGGCATTGGATTTGCATACCAATGGTATTGAGTCGCTTGTAGAGCAGAGGGACGAAACGGTTGCAGTTGTCGACATGGGTTATGAACATATTAATATCTCCATTTTTGAAAATGGTCAGTATGTCTTTAACCGAATTCTTTCTAATGCCTTAAATGCCTTGGATGCCGGACTTCTTTTGTTTGGGGGTTTTGACATTTTTAATGGCGGAGGCTCCGGCGATTTGTATCCTACGGATCCTTTAACGGGGAAAATCAAGAAAACCGAATTGACCGAAGAACAGATTCGAAGATATGAGGATTCCCTCCGAGATCTGCATAAAAGTGTCAAGGTCGCCGATATTTGGGATCAATACTACTATGGGGATTTGGGATCAAAGGAAATGTCCGAAGTGGATAAACGGGCCTTAGAGGAACTCGTCGGCGCAATGGATGGCATTTTAGATGAGATTGAAAAGGTGGTTCGTTTTCAGCTTAAGCGTTCTGAAAAAGGCGGAAAGCTAGATCGTGTTTTAGTCTATGGTGGAGGAGCGCTTCAAGCGGGTATGTGTCAAGCGATTGAGAAAAAACTCCAGATTAAGACACAGTTATTTCATCTTCCAAGCAAGGTCAGAATTGCATCAGGGGAGCATTTATTAGTGTTTGTCAATGCGATAGCTGTTATTGACCACAAAATGAATTTCTTTAAGCCGTTTGTGAAGGAAAAAGCAAAAACGGATCCTTTCAGGTTGTCTATGATTGTTTTTGTTCTGTTACTACTTGGTGGTCTTGCGTGGGTTACATTGATGACACTTGGTGAGGTACGGGAACTGAATGATGAAATCGACTCGTTGGATGCTAAGATTACCAGTTTTGATACAGTGAAGTCATTGGCAGATATTAAAGAGAAAGAAGACTTACTGGAGATATTAAAAACGCAAGTGCAGATCTTGGAACAGGCAAACTTGGAGTATGAGCGGGATAATTCGATCACTAGCGGATTATTCAAACTTATCAACAAGCAAATTCCAGAGAAAGTATTCCTTACAAATATTAATATTTTGGGCTCGTCGATTGCGTTAGAAGGGATTGGTTACGACCATCAAAATATTGCGCAGTTTGTTCATAATTTAAGAAGCACGAATCATTTTGCGGACTTTAAGATGGGTACTGTTGATAAAGATGAAGACGGGTACTTGTTCTCAGTAGTGTTAGAGCTATATGATGTGCTACCGGAGGTGGAAGTTAATGAGACAAGATAGAAAAACGAGGATTCAGTACCTGCTTTTAATAGTCTTAATCGTAGGTGCTGCCTACTATTTATTATTCTACTCTCCGTATCAAGGTAAAAAAGAGGAGTTGGAAATCCTACTTTTAGAGAAACAAACGGAGTGGGGTACCATTGCCGCTCGTATTGCTCAAGAGGCTTCTATTGACGAGGAGATTTTGTCAAACAACGAAAAAATTGAAAAATTATCAAAGAAGATGTTTGTCAATATTGAACAAGAAGAGGCTCTTAAGCTTACTAATATGCTGAATAAGAAAGGCAAACTTGTCTTTGACACAGTGACGCTTACGGAAGAATTTGACACGGATTTAGGAATGAAAATACTTGATGAAAAGATTTCGTTTACAGCACATTATGAGGATGTGATGGAGTATTTAAACTATATTGCGGGTTATAATAAGAATATAGCGGTTATGGCTGCCGATATGAATGTTCGGCGGATTGATGAAGTTGTCGGCGTGTTGGACGCCACTCCAGGACTTCTTACAGAAATTAAGAATGATGAAAATTCGGACGGAGTAGAAGGAACGGAGACGGAAGCACAAGACAAGGAAGAGGAAGCTGAGGAACCGGCTGCTGAAGGCGGATCAGAAAGTTCTGAAGAAACGATTGAAAAAGAATATGAAGAAGCCGTTAATGAAGATGGTGAAGTTGTCGTCCTCGAAGCGAGTGTTGCAAAGGTTGAGGTGGAACTGCAGTTGCGGTATAGAGCGCTCCCTTCCCTCCAAGAATTGGGTGTGGAAAGGACGGCTCTGTTGAATGATATTGTCAATAATCGGGATGAGAAAAAAGGTCCGTTTCATATGTATCCAGAGTACGTGATTGCCAAAGCGGCGAGAGAGAAGGAGAGAGAAAAAACAGAGGAAGAGAGCAAGGAGGAGGCAAAAGAGTATAAACCGAGAGCATCCGTGCTTGGGTTCGAAAATGGACACTTCTTCTTTGTTGCAAGTGCACCGGATATTAGCGGAACAGCACTTCGTTCGGTTATTCGAATCGGTGGGTCCTATTCGGCAGATTTGAATTTTGATTTTCTTGCTGCCAGAGATTACAACTCTGTGAGCCTTGTGTTAGAGGATGATGTTTTTATTCAGCAACAACCGGAATCACTTGTGATGCAAGTCTATGCATTTGAAGTGTCCGACCACAAAATTGGGGTTGTTCTTGTTGATTCTGCAGGACGAGAGTATAAAATTCCGTTCGCAACTTCTGTCAGTTGGACGGAGTGGAAAGAGTTGAAAACATCGCTTCCGGACAGTGTCAGCTATCCGGCAAAAGTTCAACGGATTTATGTTGAGGGCGTTGGATACGATCAAAAGACAAGAGGACGATATCTATTTGATATGATGGAGGTGGAATATCCGCTTCCTGAGAAAGAACAGGATAAAGAATAGGACTGGGAATTAGGAGTTATATATGAAAAGATTGATAAGTATTGTGACAACAGTAGCGGTTGTATTGGCATTTTTCTTTGCTAGTACCTTGTTGGCTTCGGCGACTAGTCCGGCATTTGCAAAGGGAGAAAAATCAAGTCAAGACCTTAGACAACAAGGGGAAGAAGACGGAACGGTTGCCGGTGAGGCGGATGGAACTATCGCCGGGGCGGAGGACTATATGTCCGGACATAAAAAGAATTACTTAAATACGCTGCCCAATGATCGGGATATCATTGATAAGTACAAGCTTTTACTTGATGAATCGACCTATCGAAACTACTTTATTTCATCGTATAAAAAAGCGTATCAAGGTGCCTATGATAAATCATACCGAGATGCTAAGATGGATGATGTCGTTAAGAGTGATGGAACAGAACTCGGAAAAATGTTGGGACAAGCTTCAGGTGCGATCGAGGCGATGAGGGATTACTCCGCCGAACGTAAGAATGATTATGAAAGTGCTTACAAGAGGTACTTAAAAGAAGGTTCATTGGCAGGGCGCTTTCATTTTGAAAAGGAAAGTAGTGACTATACCAATAAATTTGCCGACGGCTTTCAACTTGGTTTTAAAGAGTCCTATACGGAATCTTATCGCAAGCGTTTTGCCGGTTTTGAAATGGACAATACATCAACCTATGAAGTTACTATGTTTACACAGGAGATTGTCAAGATATGGCCGCTATACGATGTGGTAAATGGCGTGGTAAACGAACGAGAAGGGATTTCCTGTAAGATTTTAGTCCCAGATGCTGCGATTTACGGTACAGCGCAAGTCCAGCTCATGGGGGAGCAGTTTTCCTTTGGTAGTAAAAATTATCGCTATACGCCGGTTTCGCCTGTCTTTAATATTAAGATGTGGAACAGTGCGGGGGCGGTAAAACTTAGAAAACCGCTTGAGTTGTCGTTCCAATTTGTCGGTTCGGATAAAGTCGGCATTTACAAGTGGAGAAATTATCGTTGGGAATATCAACCGACGGAAGTAAGCGATGGGTATATTCAAACCGAGATTCCTGCTGGGATTTACAACGGTGGGCGCTATGCTATTTTTATCGATGAGAGCGCGACGCCGTACCGTGATGCAAACTACAACTGGGCGCGAACTGAAATCTATACATTTATGAGGAGACATTATCTTTCTGATGCGACATATTTTAGACCGGATGATGTGATTACTCGATCGGAAATGGCAGTTCTTCTCTATCGTGTTTTAGGAAACCTATTCCCTCGGGGAACTGTGCACTACGAAGCGGTGGATAGGGATCAGTACGGCTATGCAGCTGATGCGATTGATTTCTGTATTTCCAATGGTTTTATGTCTCTTTACCAGGGAACATTTAATCCGGATGCGCCGGTGAGGTACGGTCATGTCAAGTATATTTATAATGCTGTTCGACAAGATAATATTACATGGGATACCGTCGGAAAAGATATTATGACAAACCGATTTTATAAAAGCCCGGGTATTGACAATCTCAATCTAGGACTTACTAGAGCGGAAGCGGTGTATTTCTTGTACCACTATATTGATAAGTAATGATTATTGCTGCGAAAATAGCATTTATATTGCTACTACTAGGTGTTGCAGTAGAGGATCTGCGAACGAAAAGTATCTATGATTTATCACTGATCATAGGGGCTTTGGTTTGCTATCCTCTGCTCTTTTTTTCGGGCGAAGCCTCCCTGCTTGACATTTTATACGGTATGCTTTGGGGGTTTGGAAGTTATGGCTTAATCTACATCGTTTCCAAGATGATCTACAAAGAAGAAGTCTTCGGGCAAGGCGATGTCCTATTTAATACCTTTATCTGTGGTTTTTTAGGATTGTGGCCAGGAGTCATTACCTCTTTTTTGACCTTTTTTGTGGCACTGTTTCTGGTTCTTTTGGTTGCACTCTACAAGCGTTCCTTTGACCGTCGTACGGAAATTCCGCTGGCACCGTCGATGGCGATTGCAGGGGTTGTTACTTTGTTTTGGTACCACGAAATTATAGCTTTTCTTTTCTAGTTTGTCTTTTTGGGCGCTAATTTCGTAAACAGCATTCTTCTGCTCGTTCATGAACTAAGTGTTCTATTCTCATCGCAGTCGCTCTTGTTTACTCATTAGCAACCAAAAATACGTCGCTAGAAATCTTTTTGTTCTACTCTCTGCGAGCTCGTTCTTGTTTGGTCATTCTGACGAAAACTTCCTGCGCTAGGAAGGTTTATTGTTTTAAAGGCTTGCAATTTTTTATCGGTGTGCTATAATCGAAGACGATGTATCTTCAGGGCAGGGTGTAATTCCCGATCGGCGGTAAAGTCCGCGAGCGTTATGCAAGATTTGGTGAAATTCCAAAACCGACAGTATAGTCTGGATGGAAGAAGGTATAAATGGCTTGTTTGTCTAGCTTTATTTATATTGTTATTCTTTTTACTACCCGAGATACAGGGTATTTTTTATTTTTTGGAGGTTTTGTTTTATGGCTAAAACAAGCAAGGTTAAAATGATCACAACAGTTGGGCTTCTCAGTGCCATCGCCTTCGCCTTTGTCGCAGTGGGAAGAGTGCCGGTCGTCATGTTCCTAAAGTACGATCCGAAAGACATCGTCATTACGCTCGGTGGTTTGGTAATGGGGCCGATTTACGCCCTTTGGGTATCGATTATTACCGGTCTTATCGAAATGGTTACTATCAGTGAAACCGGATGGATAGGACTCTTGATGAATGTCTTATCGACGGTTACTTTTGCGCTACCCGCGGCGGTAATATACAAAAAGCATCGCACCCTAAAAGGAGCGGTTATCGGGCTTTTTATCGGTATTGTCCTGATGACAGCTGTCATGCTTTTATGGAACTACATTATCACCCCGATTTACTTACATATTCCGCGAGAAGCAGTTGTCGAGTTGATCGTGCCCGCATTCTTGCCGTTTAACCTCTTAAAAGGCGGACTTAATGCAGCCTTTGTCTTCCTTCTCTACAAACCGGTGAGCAAGGCACTTCGAAAATATGGACAAAGTCCGATTACACCGAAGAAAGAAACGGGAACTTACACCGTGTTTTTACGGGGTGCGGCTATTATAGTTATTGTGACTTGTGTGATGATTATACTTTCCTATCAGGGAATCATTTAAAATAGCTTGTCTTTTTGGGTGCTAATTTCGTAAACTGCGTTCTCCTGCTCACTCATGAATTAATATTCTATTCCTTTCGCAGTCGACCTTGTTTACTCATTAGCGCCCAAAAATCCTGCGCTATTTAACTATATGGGACTTTTGAAATGGGAAGACGGATTATGTGATTCTCGTCGGACTCATACTTGTTTGTTCGCTAGAGAGAAAACTCCCTGCGCTATTTACTTTAAGAAATAGAGAATGAGGAATATGATTCCTTTCGCAGTCGACCTTGTTTACTCATTAGCACTCAAAAATCCTGCGCTATTTCGTCTTATGAAAAGTTTTGAGAATGAGAACATGGCGAGTGTGAGACATAGATGATGTAGAATTTTTAGTAGAAAATAATCGTATTTATACACTTAGTGCTTTATACTTACAAAATGGGTAGCTGAGAAGCTACCTGTTTTTTATAAAAGAGTAGGGTGCTTCGAAAAGTTTTTAACTATAAATTGTTCAGGTATGCTTTCGTGAAAATCAAAATTTTTATAAGACCGCTACTCGAAGCTCGAACTAGCTACTACGTAGCGGATTTCTTGCTTCTGCGAACCCGCTTATAGTCTTTAAAAATTTTATTTTCACTTCGCATATAAATTATTCTAACGAAAGAAGTTTGATATACAACCTAGTGTTAAAGTGATAGAAAGTTTAAACAGGGAATTTTTAGCCAAACACTTGAATAAAAACTAGCCAAACACTTGAATAAAAATTAGCCAAACACTTGAATAAAGTTTAGCCAAATACTTGAATTGGTGTTATAATAGAGTTGTAGAAAGAGTTGTAGAGGGAGTGGATGAAAGCGTATTTACCGAGAGTTGCAGATAAATTGCTAAAGGAACGATTGGATGCCAAAGGGGCGATACTTATTGAGGGTCCAAAGTGGTGTGGAAAAACCACCACCGGTAAGATGATGGCGAATAGTGTGCTGGAAATGGATAAGCCTGATTTGACAAAACAATATAAAAAGATAGCGGAACTTTCGCCGAGTTCTTTACTAGAAGGTGACGTTCCTAGGCTTATTGATGAGTGGCAGTTGGCACCGAATTTATGGAATGCTGTTCGCTATGAAGTCGATCAAAGAGATGATTTTGGGCAATTTATTTTGACAGGATCGGCAGTTCCTGCGGAATTGGAAGACTCTGCTCATACGGGGACGGGGCGAATTTCGAGATTGTATATGAGGACAATGAGTCTTTATGAAAGCGGGGAATCTTCGGGAACGGTCGCTCTTTCGGAACTTTTCGAAGGCAAGGATATTATTTCAAAATCGACGATGACATTGGATGATGTAGCATTTTTGATTTGTCGTGGTGGTTGGCCGAAAGCCGTGGGATTAAAAGGAAAAAGTGCTTTATTTCAAGCGATTGACTATTTTGATTCGATTATTTCCAATGATATTAGTAGGGTTGACCATGTGAAACGAGATAAGGAAAAGGCACGGCGATTATTGCGTTCTTATGCAAGGCATATATCCACACAATCTGCATTAGAAACGATTCGAATGGATATGCTGACCAATCATAAAGATACATTTGATAGCGTTACCTTGTATTCTTACCTCGATGCCTTGACTAAAATTTTTGTTATCGAAGAGGCAGCAGCGTGGAATCCGAATCTGCGTTCTAAGATGGCGATTCGCACAACGGATACGAGATATTTTGTCGACCCTTCGATTGCTACAGCAGCGTTAGGAATGGGTCCGAATGATTTGTTAAATGATTTACATACGATGGGATTTCTTTTCGAAAACCTATGTGTTCGTGATTTGCGTGTGTATGCGGACTACTTGGATGGAAGAATCTATCATTTTAGAGATAAGTATGGTTTAGAATGTGACGCCGTACTACATCGACGAAATGGTTCTTATGGACTGATTGAGATGAAACTAGGGGGTGATACGGCGATTGAGGAAGGGGCGGATAGTTTGAAAAAGCTGGCGTCGAAGATTGATACCGGAAAAATGAAAGAACCTGCCTTTATGATGGTCTTATGTGCCGTCGCACCATTTGCTTATCAACGAGAGGACGGGGTCTATGTTGTGCCAGTTTCTTGTTTAAAACCGTAGTGATAGATAAAACGCCTAAATAGTACAATTGTCTGTTTTTTTGTGTGATTCATTCGGACGAATATAATCTATTTTTTGCTTTAAAAAAGGGATGAAATTTCCATAGGGAGAAAAAGCGTCTTGTGCTATCTTGTGTTATAATGAGAGGAGAACCTTTTAAGCTGGAGGGAATGTGCAGGGTACGATTCTAAATATTGTAATGGTCTTGATGATGGCGGTGCTTGTCTTGCTTGTTTTTCTTCAAAAAAGAGAGTTTCAGGCGTTTGTTTCACTGTCGAAAGAAAAGAATACCATGTTGCAAAACGAATTGTGGCGCTTGATTGCAGAGAACGGACGGAAGCAGGAACTGCTCGTGTCTCAAAAGATGCAAGAGGCGTCGGACGCCCAGTTCCGAAAGTTTAATGTGACCCAGCAGCTCATTGATGAAAAACTCAGACAATCTTACGAACAGAGTAATAAAAAGCTTGATGATATGGCGGAAAAGCTAGAGCACAGGCTTTCTTTGATTCAGAGAAATAGTGCGGAGAGTGCCGAAAAAACGCGAGATACACTGGATAGCAAGCTAAAGGAAATGCGTAGTAGCAATGAAAAACGACTGGATGAAATGCGGCTTGTGGTTGAAGAAAAGCTGGAAGCGACCTTAAAGAATCGACTGACGGAGTCGTTTAAGGCGGTGTCGACGAGTTTGGAGAGTGTTCAAAAAGGACTTGGCGAAATGCAGGGGCTGGCAAAAGACGCACGCGACCTGAAGAATGTACTGTCTAATGTGAAACAGCGTGGCATTATTGGCGAGGTGCTCTTGGGCGCGCTGATTGAGGATATTCTCGCGCCTTCGCAGTATGAAGAAAATGCGGAAATCGAGAGCGGGAAACGCGTGGAGTTTGTCGTCAAACTTCCGGGGAGTGGCGAAGACCCTGTCCTTCTTCCCATTGACAGTAAGTTTCCCGACGCCGCATACCAGCGGTTGTTGGAATCGACTGACCGAGACAGTGCGGATAAGGCGAGAAAAGAATTATACAGTACAGTGAAAGCTTTTGCGAAGGACATTAGTGAGAAGTATATTGCTCCTCCGAAGACGACGGATTTTGCCATTATGTTTCTACCGACCGAAGGGCTGTATGCGGAAATTGTAAAAAATACGGCGTTATTTGAGGAACTTAGGAGGGATTACAAGGTGGTTGTCACAGGGGCAACGACCTTATCGGCACTGTTGTCATCGTTAAAAATCGGCTTTCAAACGCTGGCGATTGAAAAACGCAGTGCGGAAGTGTGGGATACGCTCGGCAGAGTGAAGAAGGAGTTCGGCAAGTTTGCCGGACAGCTTGACAAGGCACATAAAGATATTCAAAAAGCGGAAAAAACAATAGCGACCCTTTCCGGAACGAGAGCGCGGGCGATGGAGCGTGTGCTTCGCGGGGTTGAGGAAGTGGACGTCGAGGAGAAGGCGGTGGAACAGAAAAATGGCGAAGCGGCGGACGTGCGGAACCCCTCTTTTTCACTCGATGATGAAGTATTAGTGTAAGATGGGATCTACTAGCTTAGGAAAGCGAAATCCTACCAACAATAAAGTGTAGCAGGAATTTAAAGTAGCATATCAATAAAATGCGATAAAATAGCAAAGTCGTATAGAAGTAGTATAGTACAAAGGGGTGTGTATGGCAGTTGTAAGAATTGTGGTGAGGAAAAAGGAAGAATTTGCGGAACAGTCGCCGATTCGACAGTCGATTGTCTATGATGTCGAAGGGGTCGATCGAGAAACGCTTCTCAATATTTCGGAAGGAATATTGTTTACAAAAGTGACTGATGACTACTTTGTCTTTGAGAAAGATGTTGATTTTGAAGCACATGTAAAACCGAACTATCTTTTTTATTCGTTGAAGCGAGGACAATTTGATCAGCGGGCAGATGCGGCAGAGCAATGTTTAAAACTGAAACTGGAAGGGATTGAGCCGACCATTCGATCGTACATACTTGCTGAGGCGGACAATGCGGACGATTTGAAGGCGGTACTGATTAATCCGGTGGATACCGAGCGATGTGGACTGTCGATTCCTGAAGGATTGTCTCTTGACGAAGAGGGCGATGAAGAAATGGGCGATATGAGTTCGGCGCTTAGTCCGGAAGATTTGGCACTTATCGATGCGTATTTCGAAAAACAGGGGCGACAACCGACGGAGACCGAGATGAAAGTCTTGGATACCTACTGGTCGGATCATTGTCGCCACACGACATTTAATACCGAGCTCAGCGTGTTTTTTGAAGAAGATAGTAGCAATGAGGTCGTGAAAAAAGAATACGACAAGGTGCTTGCCATGAGGGCGGAGCTGGGACGCGGGGATAAGACAATGAGCTTAATGGAACTTGCGACACTTGACGCGCGATACCTTCGAAGTAAGGGGGAACTTCAGGATATGGATATTTCGGAAGAAATCAACGCGTGTAGCATTAAGCGACCGATTCGTGATGCACGGGGAAATTCGCGCGACTACCTTGTGATGTTTAAAAATGAAACCCATAACCATCCGACGGAGATTGAGCCGTTTGGAGGAGCGGCGACTTGTATCGGTGGAGCAATTCGCGATCCGTTATCAGGTCGTTCCTTTGTTTACAATAGTATGCGGCTAAGTGGTGCCGGCAATCCTTACATGAAGACATCGGATCTTCTTCCCGGGAAATTGATGCAACAGGATATTTGTCAGCTTGCCGCCGCGGGGTTTAGTTCCTACGGCAATCAGGTAGGACTTGCGACAGGCTTGGTCGACGAGGTGTACCACGCCGGCTACACGGCGAAGCGTTTCGAAGCGGGGGCGGTGATCGGCGCCGCGCCGGTGGAGAATGTCGTTAGGGAGCGACCGGAAGCAGGCGATATTGTGCTGATGATCGGGGGGCGAACCGGTCGCGACGGCGTAGGCGGAGCGTCGGGTTCGTCGAATGTTCATACGGATAAGTCCATCGAAAAGAGCGGGGCGGAGGTGCAAAAAGGAAATGCGCCGGAAGAGCGAAAACTTCAGCGACTGTTCCGAAAGAAAGCGTTCGCTCAGTGCATTCGACGTTGTAATGACTTCGGGGCAGGCGGTGTAAGTGTTGCCGTCGGGGAATTGGCGGATTCGCTCGAGATATACCTCGACCGCGCGCCGCTCAAGTACAAGGGTCTCAGTCCGACGGAAATTGCGGTATCGGAGTCGCAGGAGCGCATGGCGATTGTGATAAACCCGCGGGATTTAGAAAAAATACAGGCAATGTGTGATGAAGAGAATGTCGAGTCGACCGTTATCGCGGAGGTGAAAGATGACGGCAGGGTTCGCATGTTGTACAAAGAGAAAGTAGTGTTTGATATCGAGCGTTCGTTTATCGACAGTGCCGGGGCGCGTCGTTCGGCGGATATTCGCGTCGGGGCGATTTCGGCGCCACCGGTAAAGATGAGCGATGCCGTTCGTTTCGATGGAGCGACCGCTGCCGTGGGTGGTGTAGAAACTGCCGATGAGGAAGTGCTGGAGTTTTTTAATGAGAGTTCCTGTGCCAAGAAAGGCTTAGTTGAGCTGTTTGATAACTCCGTGGGCAGTGGTACCGTGCTGTATCCGTTCGCTGGGGCGAGGATGATGTCGCCGGCACCCGCTGCGGTGGCGAAAGTGCCCGTCGAGGGCGAAGATTCGGTGACGGCAAGTGTGATGGCGTATGGATTTAACCCTGATATGAGCGTCAGTCCGTTCTACATGGGAAGGAGTTCGGTGCTGGAATCGGCGGCGAAAGTAGTGGCTGCGGGTGCGAATATCGACACGGTATACCTATCGATGCAGGAGTTTTTCCCGAAATTAAAGGATAATTGGAACGAGCCTTTCGAGGCATTGCTCGGAGCGGGCAGTGCAATGCGTGGGCTGGGGCTTGCGGCGATTGGCGGAAAGGATTCGATGAGCGGAACATACCAGGATATTGATGTGCCGGCGACCTTGGTGTCGTTCGCATTTACGACCGAGGCGGTGTCGAATATACTGGGTTCCGCTTTTGTGGGCGGGAATATCTACCTCGTAGGCGACCACGCGCGGGGATCTGAGGTGGATTTCAAAAAAGTGAAAGCGGACTATCAGAAGGTCTATCAGCTGAATGTCGAAGGAAAGATCACTGCGGCACTTTCGGTGTCGGAAGGAGGCGTCGCTGCGACGGTGGCGAAGATGGCGTTTGGAAATGGAGCAGGCGCTGAACTTACTGTCGACAGTCCATTTGACTATCGCTACGGCGCACTTGTGGTGGAGTCCAAACACGAGCTTCCATTTGAAAAAATCGGTGTGTCCAAAGTGGGGGCGGAAACGCTTACCGTCAATGGAAAGGAATTTGCCCTTTCTGATCTTGAGAAGCAGTACCTCGGCATACTGAATACTATTTATCCGTATGAAAAACCTGAGTATACAGAACTTCCGAAGGGAAAAGACTTGGTAGATAATGATTTGGTGAATGGGAAAACGATTTTTTCTGAAAGTGAAAGCGCGCTGTCGAAGACCAAGGAGGATTTTGTAAGTGAGCGGATTAGCAGAAGAGAAGCGTTGGCTAAGATAGGAAAAAATGTCAGAGTCTTCCTTCCGTCCTTCCCGGGAACAAATTCGGAGTACGATATGAAGCGTGAGTTTGAGCGCTATGGATGTACTGTAGATGACTTTGTGTTTGTCAATAAGACCGAAGAGGAAATGACGGCGTCTATTGCGAAAATGGAAGAAAAGATACAAGCAGCGGATATTGTGGCAATATCCGGGGGATTTACTGCCGGTGATGAGCCGGATGGATCAGCGAAATTTATCGCTTCTGTCTTCCGCAACGACAAGATTATGAATGCAGTGCATAAGTTCCTCGATAGAGATGGCTTGATGCTTGGTATTTGCAATGGATTCCAAGCGCTTGTTCGATTGGGTTTGATTCCGCATGGAAGGATTACGGAGCAAGCAGCGGTCATGGATTACAATATAAAGAGAAAGCATATCGCAAAGGTGTCTCCAGTTCGAATTGAGTGTACCGATTCCCCGTGGCTATCGCTTCACAATGTCGGTGATGTCGTGATGACGGTGTTCTCGCATGGTGAAGGACGCTTCCGTTTTGCCGGCAGTCATGTTCAGGCGGCGACTACCTATACGGAACGGGGAATGAACGGTTCGGATCAGGATATAGAGGGTGCGATAGCACTTGACGGACGAATTTTTGGTAAAATGGGTCATATTGAGCGCGCCTCGATTGGAACATATAAAAATGTGCCGTACACCTTTGACACGAAGATTATTCAGTCCGGTGTGGCATACTGCGCGAAGAAAAATCAGAACAGGAATAAGTAGTATTTCCGGCAACCCTGTGCGATAGCATGGGGTTTTTACTAGACTTCGTCTTCCATTTGTAGTATAGTGTAATAATTTAATCAGCACCAAGGAACAAGTCTTATGTTGATAGGATGTACTGTCTAAACAGAAAAGGAGTAAGGAACAAGGAGGGACTATGAGTTCGCTAAGTGGAATAAAGTCGGCTGTTAAAAGGCTATCGTTTGCAATGATTGTAGCATCGCTTTTACTGGGAGTAGTGCTTGGTCAGGCGGATGTACATGTTGCTTTTGCGCAAGGAGAGGCAGTGAGCGAGGGGAATGCTGTAATGGCGGAACCTATCGGCAAGCCTGCTTTTTGTCTCTTTAAGTCAGGAGAACGTCTTTCAGCGATTGGCGATATTGTCGTAGAAATTCAGGGTACTTTGTACCTTGATGTGAGAGCCTACGCTTCTCTTCTTGGATATGATGAAGTGTACTATCCTTCGGGTCTTTGTCTTTTGAAAAACGGCGACCACAAAGTTCTTTACATGAAGGGCACGAGTGTGTATCGTGAAGTATCTGGTGTCGGGGCGGGAAATCCGGAGGATAGAAATCCGATATCTGTAAAAATTATATTTGATGAACAGGTGGATGAAGAAAATCAGGGACAATCCATTGGAATAGGTACCGGAAAGGTCGAGTATGTCTATGATTCTGTGGAGCAGGACGGAACGACGACGGAATCATCCGATAGCAAGGAAGAGGAAGAGGAAGCGAATACAGAAGAAAAAGCTTGTTTAGCAGATGATGTTCCTCCAGTAGATTTTGGTCAGGATAAAATTTTGCACTACACAGTGTACTTCGAAAATGATAGAGTCTATGTCAGCATAGACGATGCGGAGCGGGCTTTTGGGGCTTTGTCGTATTCCTTCGATAAGTATGGCGTCATTGAACTTTCGGAGCAGGCGTTTAATAAACTAGCCTTGCTTTCCGATGTTCCTCGATACCAGACAACGGAAGCGGAGGTGAAAGATTTTGCGAGATTGCTCTACTACGAAACGAGGAGTAGTAGTATGTATAAAAAGCTTGCTGTTGGCGGAGTAGTCATGAACCGTGTTTATTCTCCTCGCTTTCCGAATACCATTACAGAGGTTATTTATGCCCATAATCAGTTTCCGCCGGCATACTACTCAAGTTTTTCCACATTAGAACCTCAGCCAATGCACTATGAAGGCGCGGTGAGATCGATCAATGGAGAAAATACGGCACCGGATTGCTTGTTTTTTAATCTCGTTCCTTTTCCCGGCAAGGAAGCTGATTTTTACAAGCTTATCGAGGGCGACTACTTTTACTATTAGTGGTGAAGAAAGAATTCGTATGTAAGTATAAGAGCAGATTTCGTTAAAGAAAATTCGTCCTTGTATAGATACATGATGATTGCGGTAAGGTGTGAAACCTCAGGTCTTTTTGAGTAAGTCTTTGGATAAAAATTTTAGCCAATACAGTAAGGGAAAAGAAAAAAGGAAATCAGGAGTGCACCGAATTTTAGTGCCAACAAATGATCCCCTTTTCTTTTGCTCCTGACTTTGTGAGATAAAATATTACAAAACCCGCACAAGCCTTTTGCTATGCGGGTTCTATTTAAAAAATCATCAATTCATCATGTCCTGTTTTTTG
>PDWJ01003102.1_pt1 | contig 16369 bp, 12 predicted proteins | sample 1430881 | NCBI WGS metagenome assembly PDWJ01 (sample SAMN01162460, study PRJNA174530) | Oral metagenome, whole genome shotgun sequencing project. | biome: Marine environment; feature: Marine mammal; material: Swab sample of the gingival sulcus; isolation source: swab sample of gingival sulcus... | reverse complement strand
CGTTATTCGATAATTTTACTAACAACACCAGCACCGACTGTGCGTCCACCCTCACGAATCGCAAAGCGTAAACCTTCATCCATCGCAATCGGGTGTATCAGTCTAACGTTCATCTTGATGTTCTCACCCGGCATCACCATCTCTGTGCCTTCCGGTAATATACACTCACCGGTTACGTCTGTTGTACGAAAGTAAAACTGTGGACGGTATCCTTTCAAGAATGGAGTATGACGTCCCCCTTCTTCTTTACTTAAGATATACACTTCTGTCTCAAAGTATGTGTGCGGGGTAATACTGCCTGGTTTGGCCAATACTTGTCCGCGCTCCACTTCTTCACGTTTGGTTCCACGAAGTAATACACCTACGTTGTCTCCCGCCTGTCCTTGATCTAGTAACTTACGGAACATCTCTACCCCAGTACAGGTGGTTTTGGTTGTCGGACGAAGTCCAATAATTTCTATCTCTTCGCCTACTTTAATAACGCCACGCTCTACACGTCCGGTCACTACCGTACCGCGTCCAGAAATCGAAAAAACGTCTTCAATCGGCATCAAAAATGGTTTGTCAATATCACGTTTCGGCTCGGGAATATAACTATCCAATGCTTCAACCAATTTAATAATTGAGGGCACGCCAATCTCTGACTCGTCACCTTCTAAGGCTTTTAAGGCTGAACCAATAATAATCGGGGTGTCGTCTCCCGGAAAGTCGTATTCATTTAATAATTCGCGAACTTCCATTTCAACCAAATCCAACAATTCCTGGTCATCAACCATATCGGCTTTGTTTAAGTAAACCACGATATTAGGTACGCCTACCTGGCGTGACAACAAGATATGCTCCCGTGTCTGCGGCATCGGGCCATCTGCTGCCGAACATACCAATATCGCTCCGTCCATCTGCGCCGCACCGGTGATCATGTTCTTAACATAATCCGCGTGTCCCGGACAGTCTACGTGGGCATAATGACGGTTCGCCGATTCATACTCTACGTGAGCCGTAGATATGGTTATACCACGTGCCCGCTCTTCCGGCGCACCATCTATCTGGTCATATGCCGAAAAATCACCCCCAAAACGGTCTGCTCCTACCTTCGTCAAAGCCGCCGTTAAAGTCGTCTTACCGTGGTCAACGTGACCTATCGTACCAACGTTTACATGCGGCTTATTGCGTTCAAATTTTTCCTTAGACATTTTCTTACTCCAATTCTCTTCTTAAATTAACCTTTATTTTTAATAACGTCTTCAACGATATTATTAGGCGCCTCATTATAGCAATCAAACTCCATGGAGTAGTTTGCGCGACCCTGAGTTAACGAGCGCAATGATGTTGAATAACCGAACATATTTGCCAATGGAACCTGGGCACGAATAACCTTGCCGGTCGCTTCGTCATCCATACCTTGAATCAACCCACGACGGCTATTCAAGTCACCCATGACATCTCCCATATACTCTTCAGGCGTAGAGACCTCTACTTTCATTATCGGCTCTAATAATACTGGCTTCGCTTTACGAGCACCCAGCTTGAAGCCTTCTGAGGCTGCTAGTTTAAAAGCCATTTCAGAAGAATCCACTTCATGATAAGACCCATCATATAGTGTCACTTTAACATCAACGACAGGATAACCGGCGAGCACCCCATTTTTCATCTGCTCTTGTACGCCTTTATCAACTGCAGGAATGTACTCTTTTGGCACAACACCGCCAACAATCTGATTCACAAACTCATAACCAAAACCTGGCTCTTGCGGCTCAATACGTAACCAAACATGGCCAAACTGACCACGACCGCCAGACTGACGCACAAATTTACCTTCCTGCTCAACCGCATCACGCAATGTTTCACGGTAAGCAACTTGCGGAGCGCCAACATTTGCTTCAACTTTAAATTCACGCATCATCCGATCAACCAAAATTTCAAGGTGTAACTCTCCCATCCCTGAAATAATCGTTTGCCCAGTCTCTTCGTCAGTATGAACCCTAAAAGAAGGATCTTCCTGTGCCAACTTCGATAATGCCATACCCATTTTTTCTTGATCAGCTTTGGTTTTTGGTTCAACTGCCACAGAAATAACAGGCTCCGGAAACTCCATCCGCTCCAAAATAATCGGATGCGCAGAATCACATAATGTCTCGCCAGTCATCACATCTTTTAATCCGATACAAGCAGCAATATCACCGGCATAAACCTCTTTAATTTCCTCTCGCGCATTAGAGTGCATCTGGACAATACGACCAACCCGCTCACGCTTATCTTTAACAGAGTTTAATACTGTAGTACCCGCCTCCAGCACTCCCGAGTAACAGCGAATAAAAGTCAATGTCCCAACGAACGGGTCTGTTGCCACTTTAAAAGCAAGGGCTGAAAACGGCTCATCATCAGTTGCATGTCTTTCCGCCGGCTCTTCGGTATATGGCACAACGCCTTTAATTGATTCAATGTCAGTTGGGCTGGGCAACAGCTCGACAACTTTATCAAGCATTGCTTGTACGCCTTTATTTTTAAAAGATGAACCACACATAACCGGCGTAATTTCCACCGCAATGGTACGAATACGTAAGCCTTTAATAATATCTTCTTCGCTAAGCTCCTCACCACCAAGATATTTTTCCATTAACTCATCATTTGCTTCAGCCGCCGCTTCAATCATTGTTTCACGCCATTTTTCAGCTTCAGCACGCAACTCATCTGGAATATCTGCATATTCAAAGGTTAAGCCATTATCTTCTTCATTCCAGATAATTTCTTTCATCTTGATTAAGTCAATAACCCCTTTGAAGTTTTCTTCAGCGCCAACTGGCAATTGCACAGGAATAGCATTCGTTGCTAAACGCTCTCCCATTTGCTTCACCACCCGCAAGAAATTCGCGCCGGTACGGTCCATTTTGTTTACATAAGCAATTCGTGGAACTTTGTATTTATTCGCTTGACGCCAAACCGTTTCGGTTTGTGGCTGAACCCCGCCCACTGAACAAAGTACCAAGCAGGCACCATCTAATACCCGTAAAGAGCGCTCAACTTCAATCGTGAAGTCAACGTGCCCAGGAGTATCAATAATATTAATACGATGCTCAGGAAACTGTTGTGCCATTCCTTTCCAGAAGCAGGTTGTTGCCGCTGAGGTAATAGTGATACCACGCTCTTGTTCTTGCTCCATCCAGTCCATCGTAGCCGCACCATCATGTACTTCTCCGATTTTATGAGACAATCCGGTATAAAACAAAATTCGTTCAGATGTGGTTGTTTTACCAGCATCAATATGCGCCATAATACCCAAATTGCGATATTTATCTATACTTGTTTTGCGTGCCACAAAAAACTCCAATAACTTTATAAATTTAAGAATTCATGCACTTACCAGCGGAAGTGAGCAAATGCCTTGTTCGCCTCTGCCATACGGTGCGTATCATCACGTTGTTTTACAGCAGAACCTCGCTCTTCAATCGCATCAACAAACTCTCCAGCCAAACGCAGGGCCATCGATTTTTCATTGCGACCACGCGCTGCCTCAATAAGCCAGCGCATCGCTAATGCATTTTGACGAATTGGACGTACCTCAACAGGCACCTGATAAGTCGCCCCTCCAACCCGACGAGATTTTACCTCAACCGCCGGACGAACTTTTTCCAGCGCTTCTTCAAGAACATCAACCGGTTCCATTTTCCTTTTCTCAGCGGCTTTTTCAAGCGCTTCATAAACGACTTTTTCCGCTACTGATTTCTTGCCACTCACCATTAGCATATTGATAAACTTAGCCACTACAACATTGCCAAATTTAGGATCTGGCAAAATATGACGAACTGGTGCACGTACTCTTCTAGACATTCTTCATTCCTTTAATTAAGATTTAGGACGCTTGGCGCCATATTTAGAGCGGCCCTGTTTGCGATCCTTAACACCTGCCGTATCAAGCGCACCACGCACCACATGATAACGAACACCTGGTAAATCTTTTACCCTACCGCCTCGTATAAGCACTAAGCTGTGCTCTTGTAGGTTGTGCCCTTCACCACCAATATAGGCAGTTACTTCGTACTTATTCGTTAAACGTGTACGTGCAACCTTACGCATGGCCGAGTTCGGCTTTTTAGGTGTCGTGGTATAAACGCGGGTACAAACACCACGTTTTTGCGGACAGCCTTGTAATGCAGGAACATTATTTTTCTCTTTTTGGCGAGTACGCGGAGAGCGCACTAACTGATTAATCGTTGCCATGTATGCTTTTCTCCAAACCTTATATATACATAATTTTATAAATTAGCGCCACCACGCCAAAGGTGGCGCATAATATGCTTTTTTTCCTTATGTGTCAAGCATCTTCACCTTGCCCAACACTTTCTTTAGTAGAGAGCTCTTCGGAAGAAGCTTCTACCACCTTTCCCAAACCAAACAAATTGCGCTCTTCATCACGTATTGAGCGCCGCTCAGCATGATAAGCCAAGCCCGTGCCTGCGGGAATTAAACGCCCAACAATGACGTTTTCCTTCAGGCCACGCAATTCATCGGAACTACCTAATACTGCCGCTTCAGTTAACACCCGAGTGGTTTCCTGGAACGACGCTGCTGAAATAAATGACTCCGTCGCCAAAGAGGCTTTAGTGATTCCCATCAGCACCGGCTCAAACTGAATCTCTAGTTTGCCCTGCGCTTTAAGTCTTTCATTTTCAATCATTACCTTAGTGGCTTCAACTTGCTCTCCAACCAAGAAATTGGATTCACCCGATTCAATAATAACCACTTTGCGCAACATTTGCCGGACAATAACCTCAATATGCTTATCACTAATCTTTACCCCTTGAAGGCGATAAACATTTTGAATTTCTTTGACAATATGCGCTGATAATTCATGTACGCCACGTAATCGTAAAATATCGTGCGGCATCGGCTCACCATCAGCTAACACCTCACCTTTTTTTACTTGCTCCCCTTCAAAAACATTCAACCGGCGCCATTTAGGGATTAGAATTTCAAATGTTTCACCATCTTCTGCGGTGATGACTAAGCGCTGTTTGCCTTTAGTCTCTTTGCCAAAAGAAATCACCCCGGTCATCTCAGCTAGGATAGCCGGTTCTTTGGGTTTTCTTGCTTCAAACAAATCGGCAACCCGTGGTAAACCACCAGTGATATCGCCTGTCTTACCAGATGCTTGCGGGATACGAGCTAAGACGTCCCCAATCTTAACTTCATCACCATCCATCAGATTAACGATCGCCCCGGCTGGCAGAAAGTAATTCACTGGAATATCTGAATTCGCTTGTGTAACCGGGTTCCCGGTATCATCTAACAGCTGAATCAAAGGCCGTCTGTCTTTTGCCAAAGTTGAACGCTGCGAATTATCCATTACCGTTAATATTGTAAGACCTGTGTCGGCGTCTGATGAACTTTGAACAGTAACACCTTCTTCGAAATCATAGAAAACCGCTTTCCCAGAGACCTCAGCAATAACTGGATGTGTATGCGGGTCCCAGGTAGCGACTGTTTGCCCTTGCTTGACAGCCTCTCCATCCTTAATGGAGATAATCGCCCCATAAACTAACTTATAGCGCTCACGCTCATGACCATTTTGATCAATGATAGACAATTCACCGGAACGAGAGATTGCCACCAGCTTACCTTCAGAGTTAACCACCGTTTTAATATTTGTCAAACGGGCAGTACCATTGGTTTTGACTTCAATACCCCCAACCGAAGCCGAGCTTTGAGCCGCCCCCCCGATATGGAAAGTACGCATCGTTAACTGAGTGCCAGGTTCCCCGATAGATTGCGCCGCAATCACTCCTACAGATTCACCAATATTAACCTGGTGACCTCTGGCCAAATCGCGACCATAACATTGGGCGCAAACACCTTTATGTGATTCACAAGTAATCACTGAACGGACAATTACTCGATCAACGCCGGCTTTTTCGAGAATGGCGATTTCTTTTTCACCCAATAAAGTATTGGCGTCTAACACTACTTCACCGCTCGCACTTGAAACAATCGGTTCTGCCAGCACTCTTCCTAACACCCGGTCAGAGAGCTTTTCAACCACATCACCGCCGTCAACAATTGCCTGAATCTCAATGCCTTTAGTCGTTCCACAATCAAATTCACTCACCACCACGTCTTGGGAAACATCAACTAAACGGCGGGTTAAATACCCGGAATTTGCCGTTTTCAACGCCGTATCCGCCAACCCTTTACGGGCACCGTGGGTTGAAATAAAATATTGTGACACATCCAAACCTTCACGGAAGTTGGCTGTAATTGGCATTTCAATAATTGAGCCGTCCGGCTTAGCCATCAAACCACGCATCCCGGCCAACTGACGAATCTGAGCCGCAGAGCCCCGGGCACCTGAATCGGCCATCATAAAGACAGAGTTAAAAGAATCTTGATATATCGGTTGACCTGCTTGATTAGTTACTTCTTTGCCGTCTGCATTAAGAACCTGCTCATGTCCCAAGCGGTTCATCATTGCCTTGGCAACACTGTCATTAGTACGTGACCAAATATCAATTACTTTATTGTATTTTTCGCCCTGAGTTAACAGCCCGGAATTATATTGATTCTCGATTTCCTTCACTTCCTGTTCGGCTTTATCAATAATCGTAGCCTTCTCTTCTGGTACCACCATATCGACCATACCGATCGATGTTCCAGAGCGGGTTGCATAACGGAAGCCAGTATACATCAACTGGTCAGCCAAAATAACCGTTTCTTTTAAGCCAATTTGACGATAACAGGCATTAATTAATTGCGATATCGCTTTTTTGACCATCGGTTTATTAATATAATCAAAAGCTAATCCTTCGGGTAAAATTTGTGACAGCAATGCCCGGCCAACTGTTGTAGCAACCCGCTTCCATACTTGCTCACCATTTTCACTAATAGACAGACGTACTTCAATTTTAGCTTGCAAATGAACCACATGCGCCTGATAAGCGCGATCAACTTCCGCAATGTCGGCAAAACGCATGCCTTCGCCCTTAGCACCAATACGCTCACGTGTCATGTAATACAACCCCAAAACCACGTCTTGAGAAGGTACAATAATCGGCTCGCCATTCGCTGGGGACAAAATATTATTCGAGCTCATCATGAGTGCACGTGCTTCTAGTTGTGCCTCTAATGACAATGGTACGTGAACCGCCATCTGGTCACCGTCAAAGTCAGCGTTAAACGCCGCACAAACTAACGGGTGAAGCTGAATCGCTTTGCCTTCGATCAGAATCGGTTCAAACGCTTGAATACCAAGGCGGTGAAGAGTTGGCGCCCGGTTGAGCAGCACCGGATGTTCGCGAATAACAAATTCCAAGGCGTCCCAAACTTCCGGCTCATCCCTCTCAACCATCAATTTGGCAGCTTTAATCGTTGCCGCAAAACCGTTAAAAATCAACTGATGGAAAATAAATGGTTTAAACAATTCAAGCGCCATGCGTTTTGGCAAGCCACATTGGTGCAACCGCAACGTCGGACCAACCACAATCACCGAACGACCTGAGTAATCCACTCTTTTACCAAGCAAATTTTGCCGAAAACGACCTTGCTTGCCTTTGATCATATCAGCCAAAGATTTCAATGGTCGTTTGTTAGTACCAGTAACCGTACGCCCGCGACGACCATTATCCAGCAAAGAATCAACCGACTCTTGTAACATCCGTTTTTCATTGCGAACAATAATATCTGGCGCAAATAACTCTAATAAGCGCTTTAAACGATTATTACGATTAATCACCCGACGATATAAATCATTAAGATCAGAGGTGGCAAAACGACCTGAATCTAAAGGCACCAAAGGACGTAAGTCTGGCGGTAGAACCGGCAACACTTCTAGTATCATCCATTCAGGTTTATTACCTGAACGAATCAATGATTCCATTAATTTCAAACGCTTTAACAAGCGCTTACTTTTGGTCTCTGAATTGGTTTCGGCAAGTGCCTGACGCAACTCCACCACTTCCATCTCCAGATCCATATTCTTTAAGATATGCTGAATGGCTTCCGCCCCCATCATTGCCTTGAATTCATTACCATACTCTTCTACTGCTTGAATATAAGCTTCTTCCGTTAGCAATTGGTTTTTTTCAAGCGGCGTCATCCCCGGATCAAGCACGATAAATGACTCAAAATACAATACACGCTCAATTTCGCGCAAAGTCAGATCAAGTAACAAACCGATCCGTGAAGGTAAGGATTTTAAAAACCAGATATGAGCGACCGGTGTTGCTAATTCAATATGTCCCATACGCTCACGACGAACACTGGATTTGGTCACTTCAACACCACAACGCTCACACACTACCCCACGATGCTTCAAGCGCTTATATTTTCCACATAAACACTCATAATCTTTCATGGGGCCAAAGATTTTTGCGCAAAATAAACCGTCACGCTCGGGCTTGAAAGTCCGGTAGTTAATTGTTTCCGGTTTTTTCACTTCACCAAATGACCAAGAGCGAATCATATCCGGTGACGCCAGGCCAATACGGATATGATCAAAGTCATCCATATTGTCATGGGGTTTAAACATTGTCATTAATTCTTTCATGATATAAACCTTCCTCAGTCGATTAATCTTGCTCAAGATCGATATTAATACCAAGCGCACGTATTTCTTTCGTCAATACATTAAACGATTCCGGCATACCTGGATCAATTTGCAAATTACCGTCTACAATATTCTTATACATCTTCGTCCGCCCTTCGACGTCATCAGATTTAACGGTCAGCATTTCTTGCAGGGTATAAGCTGCGCCATAGGCTTCAAGCGCCCAAACCTCCATTTCCCCAAAACGCTGACCACCAAACTGAGCACGTCCGCCGAGAGGTTGTTGAGTAACCAATGAATAAGGTCCGGTAGAGCGGGCATGCATTTTGTCATCGACCAAGTGATTTAATTTGAGCATATACATATATCCCACCGTCACCTGACGATCAAATGGCTCTCCGGTGCGACCATCGTATAAACGGGTTTGTCCACTTTCTGGCAAGCCGGCCAGAGATAACATTCGCCTTACTTCGGTTTCTTCAGCGCCATCAAATACCGGTGTCGCCATCGGCACCCCATGGCGAAGATTCTGGCATAACTCATTAAATTCTTTTTTATTCAAAGAATTTAACTGCTCACGCTGTCCATCATGATTATAAACTTGCTCTAAATAACCACGTATTTCTTTATCTGACTTGACCTGATCAAGCATTTCACTTAAGCGCTGACCGATACCATAAGCCGCCCAGCCTAGATGAGTTTCCAGCACTTGACCAATATTCATCCGCGACGGAACCCCGAGGGGATTCAAGACAATATCAACCGTCGTGCCATCATCCATATACGGCATATCCTCAACAGGCACAATCATTGAGACAACCCCTTTATTTCCATGACGTCCTGCCATTTTGTCTCCTGGCTGTAAGCGACGCTTGACCGCCAAGTAAACTTTAACCATCTTCAATACGCCTGGCACCAAGTCATCACCTTGAGCAAATTTGGCCTTTTTCTCTTCATAATACGCTTGCAGCTCTTTACGCTTATCCACCAGTAATTTATGCATACTATCGAGTTGTTTATTAATCTCGGCGTCTTTCATCCGAATATCAAACCACTGATCGGGTTTTAGCTCATCCAGCAAGGCTTGATCAACCAGCTCTCCGGCTTTACGTTTCGGTGCTTTTTTTAGTGGTTGATTTAAGAGCAGGCGAGCAACCCGATCATGAATATCATTAGCAAAAACCCGCAGTTGATCCTTGATATCTTTAGCAATAGCTTCGATTTCCATAGCCTCAATATCTTTTGCACGCTGATCTTTTTCGACACCATCACGGGTATAAACGCGGACATCCACGACCGTACCATCCATACCGGTTGGCACACGCAAAGAAGAATCTTTAACATCAGAAGCTTTTTCACCAAAAATAGCACGTAATAGTTTTTCTTCTGGTGACTGAGAACGCTCGCCCTTTGGCGTTACCTTACCAACCAAAATATCACCGGCTTTCACCTCTGCACCGACGTGCACAATACCTGTGGCATCAAGTTTAGCCAATGCGCTCTCTTTAACGTTAGGAATATCACCGCTGATTTCTTCCGGCCCCAGCTTGGTGTCACGTGCGATACAAGTTAGCTCTTCAATATGAATAGTGGTAAAACGATCTTCTTTTACAACCCGTTCTGAAATCAGAATCGAGTCCTCAAAGTTGTAACCATTCCAGGGCATAAAGGCAACCAGCATATTTTGCCCTAACGCCAACTCGCCAAAATCCGTCGATGGACCGTCTGCCAATACATCACCACGAGCAATAATATCCCCTGGATTTACCAGTGGCTTATGGTTAATACAGGTATTCTGGTTAGAACGCGTATATTTGGTGAGATTATAAATATCAACACCCAGATCCCCGCTTTGCACTTCACTATCATTAACTTTAACAATGATGCGTGAAGAATCCACAGAGTCAATTACGCCCCCACGATTCGCGCGAACCAACACCCCAGAGTCATTGGCCACCACGCGTTCCATACCAGTACCGACTAATGGTTTCTCGGTACGTAATGTCGGTACAGCCTGACGCTGCATATTTGAACCCATCAAGGCACGGTTAGCGTCATCATGCTCTAAAAAAGGAATTAACGAAGCGGCAACGGAAACAATCTGCTTTGGCGAGACATCCATATATTGAATGTTCTCAGGGCTGGCCAAGGCAAAATCATTCATGTGACGGACAGAAATCAATTCTTCGGTAAACCGACCTTTTTCATCTAGCTCGGCACTCGCTTGAGCAATAACATATTGTGATTCATCAATCGCAGAAAGATAGTCAATCTGATTTGTTACCTTCCCTTTTACCACACGACGGTAAGGCGTTTCTATAAAGCCATACTCATTGGTTTTCGCATACACGGCCAACGAGTTAATCAAACCGATATTCGGACCCTCCGGTGTTTCGATTGGGCATAGACGACCATAATGGGTGGCATGAACATCCCGCACCTCAAAGCCGGCACGTTCCCGAGTCAATCCGCCTGGTCCCAAAGCAGAAATACGACGTTTATGCGTTACTTCCGATAAAGGATTATTCTGATCCATAAACTGCGATAATTGTGAAGAACCAAAAAACTCTTTCACTGCCGCCGCAACTGGTTTAGCATTTATCAAATCTTTTGGCGTCCACCCTTCTGCTTCTACTTGCCCCAAACGCTCTTTCACCGAGCGCTCTAAACGTACCAAACCAATACGAAACGCATTTTCAGCCATCTCCCCAACACAACGAACCCGGCGATTACCTAAATGGTCGATATCATCCACCTCACCGTTACCGTCTTTGATGGCAATCAGTGTCTTAATCACCGCAACAATGTCTTCACTGCTGAGAATCCCATTGCCATGAGACTCGCCAAAACTCAAACGGCGATTAAACTTCATCCGTCCGACCCTGGATAAGTCATAACGCTCTTCATTAAAAAACAAATTATCAAATAGCGTATCTGCCGCATCTTTGGTTGGCGGCTCGCCCGGACGCATCATCCGATAAATTTCTGCACGCGCTTCTAACTGAGTGGTCGTCTCATCCGCACGCAAAGTATCAGCAATATAAGCGCCACGATCCATGTCGTTAATATGAAGGGTTTCAAAAGATTTAACCCCTAATTCCACAAATTTTGCTAAATGTTCTTCGGTTATTTCACTATTGGCCGGCAAAATCAACTCACCGCTATCTTTATCAATCAAATCCTTACCAAGGATTTTCCCAATGACAAACTCCACAGGAACCACCTGTTTGGTTACCCCCGCTTCTTCTAATTGACGCACATGTCTGGAGGTGATTCTCTTTCCCGTCTCTACGATCACTTTTTTCCCAGCCATAATATCAAAGCTAGCCGTCTCACCTCTAAACTCAGAAGGTGTAAATGCCATTTCCAGCTTGCCTGCTTTACTCATTTTGAATTGTTGCGTGGCAAAGAAAGTATCAAGAATATCTTGAGCGCTAAACCCTAAGGCACGCAACAAAATAGTAACGTGTAATTTGCGACGTCTGTCAATGCGGCAATAAACCAAATCTTTAGCATCAAACTCAAAATCCAGCCACGAACCGCGGTAAGGAATAATACGCGCTGAGAAAAGCAATTTGCCCGAGCTATGTCCGGCACCTTTATCGTGATCAAAAAAGACGCCGGGAGAACGATGCAATTGCGATACGATTACCCGCTCCGTCCCGTTAATGACAAAAGTACCATTGTCGGTCATCAACGGAAGTTCACCCATAAATACCGATTCGGACTCAATCACCTGTTTTAATTTACGCTTAGTAGAGTTTTTATCATAAACCGCTAAGCGCATACGCACCCTTAGCGGTGAAGAGTATGTTACCCCTCTTAATTGACATTCCCGAACATCAAACTCGGGTTTGCCAAGATCATAGCCAACAAAGTCGAGCTCTACCGCACCATTATGGCTGACAATAGGAAAAATAGAACGAAATGCCCCTTGCAAGCCATTTGGTTCTCGCTTATCAGCGGGTATATCTTTTTGGAGAAAATCTCGATAGGAGTCCAACTGCGTAGAGAGCAAATAAGGCGTTTCCAATACAGTTGGACGCTTGCTAAAATTCTTACGAATACGTTTCTTTTCGGTAAAAGAATAGGTCATAATGACTGTAACCTCGAGCGTCAGTGATGCGCAAAGCGCGAAAAATCAAAGGATAAGAAAAATTGCCCAATCCTCAAACACATAACAGTTAACATCAACCGGCAGGTGTTTAAGCACTTAGCAAATAGCAAAGACGCCAAAAGTACTGGCCCCTAAGCGCCAGTACTTTCGGCTCAAATACAAGCCCGATCATTTAAGTTCGGCTTTTGCACCTGCTTCTTCAAGCTCAGCTTTAATCTTTTCAGCTTCTGCTTTTTCAACACCTTCTTTTAATGTTGAAGGAGCGCCATCAACCGCTGCCTTGGCTTCTTTCAAACCTAAGCCAGTAATAGCACGTACCGCTTTAATAACCTGTACCTTATTTGCACCAACATCTGTTAAGATAACGTCAAATTCAGTTTGTTCAGCAGCACCAGCTCCAGCGCCACTTGCATCAGCCACAGGGGCAGCAGCCACTGCTGCCGCAGCGCTTACGCCAAATTTTTCTTCCATTGCTGAGATTAACTCAACAACATCCATAACACTCATTTCAGAAATGGCTTGAAGGATGTCTTCTTTAGCAATTGCCATATCAATACTCCAAATAAAATTCAAATAAAATTGTTAAAAACCCTAAAAACAGAATTACGCCGCTTCTTTACTTTGGCGAACCGCCTCAACAGTACGAACCAGTTTACCCGGTACCTCATTGAGCGTTCTTGCCAATTTATCAAGTGGCGCACGCATACATGCCATCAACAAGGCAATTGCCTCGTCTTTGGTTGGCATCTTAGCCAAACGATCCAACTCAGTACCAGGCATTACCTGTCCTGAGAAACTCAAGAATTTCACCATACCTTTATCAAGTTTGCTGTTATCCTCAAGAAAATCGCGCCATAAGCGAGCTGCCGAACCCGGATCTTCCATTGAAAATGCCAGAACCAGCGGACCAACTAGCTGATCCTGAATATTGTTAAATTCAGTTTCAGCCAATGCTCTTCTTGCTAGGGAATTTTTAACCACTCGAAAATATACACCGGTCTCACGTGCACGTGCGTGTAATTGTGTCATTTGCTCCACAGTTAACCCGTGGTATTGAACAGCAACGACAGCATGTGCCTGCGAAGCAACCTGAGTCACTTCTTCGACAACCGCTTTTTTACTGGTTAAATTTAAGGCCATTCCACACTCCTTTAAGTTGGATTGGATTCCCTCTTAACCCACCGACGTTTTATAGTCAGTGGCCCTCGGTATAGCCATTTCAGTTTTAGCTGAAGCTGACCTACCATCTATGCAGGAAATTAAGCCGAAAATTCGGCACCTGCAGTCTTTGACGATAGCCACAACTTGCAGCTATCCAAAGATTGTTCGTCTTAACCTTACTGATAAAAAATCAAGACGCTTGCTCTGCCATCAATGGGGTAAAATCAACCGAAAGACCCGGCCCCATAGTGGTAGACAAAAATATTTTTTTCAAATAAATGCCCTTTGTGGCCTCAGGACGCAATTTATTAACTTCTTTTACCAAAACAGATAAATTTTCCGCCAATTTTTCTTCAGAAAAATCAACTTTACCGATCATTGCATGCACCACGCCGCTTTTATCTGCACGGAAGCGAACCTGACCTGCCTTGGCATTTTCAACAGCAGTTTTAACGTCTGGCGTTACCGTCCCAACTTTAGGATTAGGCATTAAACCACGCGGACCCAAAATCTGACCTAGCTGCCCAACCACTCGCATAGCTGCCGGTTCTGCAATAACCACATCAAAATCAGAACGACCAGCTTTAATTTCATCAGCCAACTCGTCCATACCCACTAAGTCCGCACCAGCGGCTTTAGCAGCTTCGGCATTATCGCCCTGGGAAAAAACTGCAACACGTACAGCTTTACCAGTACCGTGAGGTAATACCACCGCACCACGAACCACTTGGTCGGATTTACGCGAATCGATCCCTAAATTGATACTCACATCGACCGATTCAACAAACTTAACCGTTGAAAGCTCTTTTAATAAAGTCAAAGCTTCTTTAATATCATAAGTTTTGCCCGCTTCAACTTTTTCATGAATCATTTTTGCGCGTTTACTTAATTTAGCCATCATCAACCCTCTACCTTGATTCCCATTGAACGAGCACTGCCTGCAATAGTTTTGACAGCCGCTTCCATATCCGCAGCAGTCAAATCAGGCTGTTTCATTTTAACAATTTCTTCTAATTGCGCACGGGTTACTGTGCCTACTTTCTCGGTATTAGGGCGACCACTACCAGACTTAATTCCAGCTGCTTTTTTCAATAAATATGAAGCCGGTGGAGTCTTTTTAATAAAGGTGAAACTACGGTCACTATAAACCGTAATCACAACAGGGATCGGCATTCCTGCTTCGATTGACTGGGTTTCTGCATTAAACGCCTTGCAGAATTCCATGATATTTACCCCTTGCTGACCCAAGGCTGGACCGACCGGTGGACTAGGATTCGCTTTACCTGCCGGGATTTGCAACTTAATGTAGCCAGAAACTTTCTTAGCCATAATTACTCCTTAAATGGGTGCTATCGCCTTTCGGCTCCCCAAAACAATCAATTAAACGTCTTTTTCAACCTGATGAAACTCTAATTCCACCGGTGTCGGACGACCAAAAATCAGTACTGAGACTTTCATCCGATTTTTCTCATAATTAACTTCTTCAACCGTCCCAATAAAATCTGCAAAAGGCCCATCAATGATGCGTAACGATTCGCCAATTTCAAATAAAGTTTTAGGCCGCGGTTTTTCCACGCCCTCTTCAATACGATTCATAATCACGTCGACTTCGTGCTGAGCGATAGGAGCCGGCTTTTCAGCAGTACCACCGACAAACCCTGACACTTTAGGCACACTACGTACCACGTGCCAAGTCGTGTCATTCATTTCCATCTCAATTAACACATACCCAGGAAAAAATTTACGCTGTGAAATTCGTTTTTTGCCATCTTTGATCTCAACGACCTCTTCCGAAGGCACTAAAATTTCACCAAATTGATCCTGCAAACCTTCACGCTCAATATACTCAAGCAAAGCACGCTTTACCTGATGCTCAAATTGCGAATAAGTCTGCAAAACATACCATGCTTTTGCCATTAGAGTATCCACCCAATGAAGCGAGTTAAAATTAAATCAATCAAACTAAGAAATAATGCAAAAACCGTCACAATAGCCAAAACAAGCAAAGTGGTTTTCAGCACTTCGTCTTTAGATGGCCAATGAACCTTATACAATTCAATGCGCGCACCTTTAACCAAAGAAATAATTCTTGTCCGGTAACTAGTCAGCCACATCATTGCGGTAGCCACTACCAACGCCACAACAACAACCAGCAAACGTATATACCAAGGTTTTCCGGAAAAAAATAAAGATCCAGACAGATAAAATCCACCCAAAAATACTATGGTCGCGACTGTAACCAGCACGGAGTCTAGTGGAGAGTTTTGTCTTTTCGGTTGACTTTGCTGCATTATAATAATTCTCTAAATGTTGGCAGGCGAGGAGGGACTCGAACCCCCAACCGACGGTTTTGGAAACCGCAACTCTGCCAATTGAGCTACTCGCCTAATATATAATAGATAACAATGTATAGGGCGGCGCATTATAACACCGCCCTATACAAAAGCAAAAAAAATCGTTATTCGATAATTTTACTAACAACACCAGCACCGACTGTGCGTCCACCCTCACGAATCGCAAAGCGTAAACCTTCATCCATCGCAATCGGGTGTATC
>PDWJ01003413.1_pt1 | contig 16371 bp, 17 predicted proteins | sample 1430881 | NCBI WGS metagenome assembly PDWJ01 (sample SAMN01162460, study PRJNA174530) | Oral metagenome, whole genome shotgun sequencing project. | biome: Marine environment; feature: Marine mammal; material: Swab sample of the gingival sulcus; isolation source: swab sample of gingival sulcus... | reverse complement strand
AACTCCTCCCCAGGCAACACTAAAAGACTCTTTACCTGGGTAAAACGGAGACACTATAGACACCCTGCGATGACATGCAAGCAGAAATAGCACCTAGGGAAGCCTAAAGCCCCATCTATACGAGAAAACAACCTCAATAATCGTAAAAAACGGTATTATCATCAGACATCATTCAATGATGTCATAATCTGCCAGAATAGTCTTGGCAGCAACAACATCCCGCTCAATCTGGGCAACCAAGGTCGCGACATCATCATATTTTTTTTCTTTGCGTAAAAAACGAATCAGATCAATCTTCAAGGCCTTGCCATAAATATCCTCGTCAAAATCAAAGATATGAACCTCGGCAAGTGCCTCCTGAGCACCAAAGGTAGGATTACAACCGATATTAAGCACTCCACCGTAGCTCTGCTTTTCATAATGAACCCGAACGGCATAGACCCCATGCCGGGGAACCAATTCCTGTGACGAAAAATGGAGATTGGCTGTAGGAAAACCAAGGCGGGAACCACGCTGCATACCCCGCTGCACTTCACCAGTTATCTGGTAATCACGACCCAGAAGCTTGCGGGCCGCAGCCACCTCGCCTTCGCCAAGCAAGGCACGAACTCTGGTGGAACTCACCAGCACCCCTTCCTGGTAATGAGCATCAAGCACAGTCACCGTAAAATCCTTTTGGGCACCCTGATTCCGCAAAAAGGCAATATCGCCGGTGCGCCCTTTACCAAAGGCATAATCATAGCCCACTACTAGCTCCTTCATGCCGGTATGGCTGAGCAACTGGGCAACAAAACGCTCTGCGGTTATCGCAGCAAAATCTCGTGTAAAAGGGACAATAACCAGGACATCAAGACCCGCCTGTTCAACGAGTGCCACCTTTTCTTCGCAGCTCGACAGCAATTTCACGCCGTCAGGACGCAGCACCTCAAGGGGGTGGGGATCAAAGGTGATAGCCACGGCTGTGCCACCATGGACCCGGGCCCGGTGCTGCACCTCATAGAAAAGAAGCTGGTGCCCGAGATGAACACCGTCAAAATTGCCTATGGTAACACAGGCATAACTAAAAGGTTCTGGAATCTCTTCCAGGTTCCGATAAATTTTCATACAACCAACACCAACAAAAGCATATTTTTCGCCCGTCGCCGAAGTGGCGGAATTGGTAGACGCGCCAGGTTCAGGGTCTGGTGGGGGTTCCCCCGTGGAAGTTCGAGTCTTCTCTTCGGCACCAATTTTGCAAAGCCCTTGTAATTTGAAAAAATTGCAAGGGCTTTGCTTTTTGCGTTACGTTTCACCACAATCTCACTCAAGCAGTCCCGCCGTGGCACGCCACCTTACCACCATCGCCCCCCAAAAAGCAATCACCACCCAGACTTCCGTAAAAAATATCAAGATTCGACAAAGGAGGGATGGACGAAATCTCACCTGAAGAAAAAAAGGAATTTATAGATAAAAGACAAGGGATTACTCTCTCCTTTTCCGACTCTTCTCTTTCCCTGATACGATTACCTTTATTATTCACATCATTTATGATATGAATACACGATGAAAACAAATCATTGGATATGGCAAAATAAAAAATGGCCTGAATTTACTTTTGATGCGAATGAACTTCTTCCAAAGCTGGGAACAGCTTTTCATCTCATTGGAAAACTGGAGGCTGTAAGTCAATCAGTCAGCAAAGAAGAAAGACTTGCTGCCCAGGAATCTATCCTTGCTGATGACGCTATCGAAACAGCGTCTATAGAGGGTGAAATGCTCCGACGGAGTTCTGTCAGAAGTTCAATCCAAAAAAGAATAGGACTGCCGGTCGAAAAGGAAGATTGGGATGCGCATGCAGATGGCTTGATTGCCGTGTTACTCGATGCCAGAAACCCTGTTTCATCCCCTCTGACCCAAAAAAGGCTTCTCGGCTGGCACGCTGGTCTGTTTCCCACAGGATATTCTGGATTGAAACAGATTCGTGTAGGGAGATACCGAGGAAACGAAGAGATGCAAATCGTCTCAGGTGCTCTGGGAAAAGAGATCGTTCATTATATCGCCCCACCCCATGACAGATTAGCGGATGAAATGGATCTTTTCCTCAGATGGGTTAACACCGAGAGTGTCCACCACCCTCTGATTAAAGCGGGAATAGCCCATCTCTGGTTCATTATGATCCATCCTTTTGAGGATGGTAATGGACGGTTGGGGAGAGCTATCACAGACTATATCATGTCTTCACACTATCCTTCTCTTATGCAAATACTCTCTTTTTCAAAGCATTTCAGTCTGAATAGAAAAGGGTATTATGCAATTCTCGAAGCAGCAGGAAAGCAGTCTCTGAATATTACAAACTGGTTATCCTGGTTTCTTGAGACAACTATTTCTGCAATGAAAGAAGCACACTGGCTCGTTGACAGGGTGGTTGTAAAAACTCAATTCTGGCAGCGACATCAAACAACGCCGCTTAACCAGAGACAACAAAAAGTCATTAACCGTCTGCTTGATGCCGGGGAAAAGTTTGAAGGCGCCATGACTACAAGGGAATATGCAGGAATGACCAAATGCAGCAAAGTCACTGCCAGTAGGGATCTTGCTGATCTTGTCCATAAAAAAATGCTTCAGAAAACTGCTTCTGGAGGAAGAAGCACAGGTTACGAAATACGTACATAGGCAGATGCACTGCGCCAGCTATACTCTTTTAATTTTTGATTTTTGATTTTGGAAGTGGTTCGTGAGCATATGGAATGGCACTAACTACGTTGCGATTTTCTCTTCTCAGAGTACACCAGCCCCATCCTTTCTCGATTTTCTTTTACCACATTCATTCAAGAAAAAAGGCCAGGAAATAAATAAAGAAAACCATCCGATTTTACTTGACCCGTGCACCTGCTCCTTGGCACATTAAGAGCGAGAAACCAATCCAAAATCAAACAACCCCCCAGGATATTGCAGATGAAAACATTACATAAACAGGATCTCATACAACAAAACTCCTATATAAACGGCAATTGGGTCAGTGGCTCAACAACCTTTGCGGTCACCAATCCGGCCTCTGGTGAGACCATCGCCGAGGTTGCCGATTGCACCACAGAGCATGCCCAAAATGCCGTTGTAGCAGCTCGCCAGGCCTTTGCTTCATGGCGCAACACAACTGCCGCCAAGCGGGCTGGACTGCTCAAAAAGTGGTTTGCCCTGATCATCAAACATCAGAACGATCTCGGAAAGATTATGACCTTAGAACAAGGAAAACCCCTTGCCGAGGCCAAAGGAGAGATCGGCTATGCAGCCAGTTTTGTGGAATGGTTTGCCGAAGAGGCACGGCGAGTTTACGGAGATACCATCCCCGGCCCAGATAGAGATAAGCGGCTGGTGGTCATCAAGCAACCGGTGGGCGTGGTCACTGCGATAACCCCCTGGAACTTTCCCAGTTCAATGATTACCCGCAAGGCGGCTCCGGCTCTTGCCGCCGGCTGCACCTTCATCATCCGCCCGGCCTCAGAAACCCCGCTCTCGGCTCTGGCTCTTGCCAAGCTGGCCGAAGAAGCCGGTATCCCGCCGGGAGTATTTAATGTCGTTGTCGGTAAAGACTCCCGTGGCATTGGTAAGGTTTTTACCGAACATCCTGACGTTGCAAAATTTTCTTTTACCGGATCAACAGCCGTTGGCAAAAAACTGTTAAGCCAGTGCGCTGCAACAGTAAAAAAAGTCTCTCTTGAATTAGGCGGCAACGCACCGTTCATCGTCTTTGATGATGCCGACATTGATGCTGCGGTTCAAGGTGCCATTGCCTCGAAATACCGTAATGCGGGTCAGACCTGCGTCTGCGCCAACAGGTTTCTGGTTCAGGAGAAGGTTCACGATCAGTTTGCAGCAAAACTGGCAGCTGCCGTCCAGGCTCTTCCGGTCGGTGATGGTATGGAGCCAGAGGTAAAAATAGGCCCTCTTATCAACCAGACCGCCCTTGCCGAAGTTGAGAAACTTGTCCAGGACTCAATTGCCGCCGGCGCCGAAGTGGTGCTTGGCGGAGATCGTCATCAACGCGGCGGTCTGTTCTTTTCACCAACAATTCTAAAAAACGTCAGTAACACCATGCCCATTGCGGCCAATGAAATCTTTGGTCCGGTGGCACCGCTGATCCGCTTTACCGAAGAAGAAGAGGCCGTTACCTTAGCCAACGAGACCACCTTTGGTCTTGCGGCCTATTTTTACAGCCGGGATATCGGCAGAATCTGGCGGGTCTCCGAGCAGCTGGAATATGGTATGGTGGGAATTAACGAAGGCATTATCTCCAGTGCCGTAGCTCCATTTGGCGGGGTAAAACAATCAGGTCTGGGTCGGGAAGGCTCGTATCTTGGAATCGAAGAATATCTCGAAGTAAAATATCTCTGCATGGGCGGGATTCAATCCTAACCTCGCACGCAGGAGAGGTATCTAGAGGGTTGCAAAGCCCCCTTTTGCAGAATTATCCAACGAATAAACCAGGAGTAAGCAAATGACAACGAATAAAAAAAATATTGATCCAGGAACCTATGCCTGCCCCACCCCGACCTGGTGTGTCGGCAGCTATGATGCGGACGGCAACGCAAATGTAATGACCATTGCCTGGGGCGGCATCTGCTGCTCGACACCACCCCATTTGACAGTGAGCCTCCGTAAAGTCACCCATAGCTATCAAGCCCTGATACAACGCCGCTGCTATACCGTCTCGATTCCTTCGCTGAAATATCTCAAAGAGGCCGATTTTTTCGGTATGGTAAGTGGCAAAGATACCGATAAATTCGCCGTTTCCGGCCTTACCGCAAAACGATCCGAGCTGGTTGACGCCCCGTATGTTGAAGAATTTCCGCTGATCTTCGAATGCGAGGTGCGTCATGTCGTTGAAATCGGCGGCCATGTGCAATTCATCGGTGAGATCGTAGGTATCAAGGCCGACGAAGATGTTCTTAATAGCAAAGGGCTTCCGGCCATAGACAAGGTGAATCCCTTTGTCTACGCCCCGACATCACGGGAATACCTCTCACTCCACGAGGTTGTCGGCCAGGGGTTTAGTAGCGGCCGGGTCTTGATGCAAACAAAATAAAAAGACACCCTACAAAAAGTCTTAAAAACAAAAAACAGCCCATGCGAATTTTATTTCTTTGTATTCTGGCCTTTTGCACGATGCTCTCAACAAGCAACGCCGCTGTAAAAGGCCATGAAAAACAGCTGACACTCCGCATGCCAGAAGCGGTACTTGCTAAAACCATCGGTAATACTCTGCCGTTAGAGATTAACGCCACCTCGCAACGGCTTCAAGGGTCGCTTACCATTCTGGCCATTGACCAGCTCCACCTCAACGACGGCCAGCTCCATTGCACCCTGCACCTCAAAGGAAATCAGCTCCAGTTTGTCACCAAGGTCGCCAAACATGAGATACGACTCAAGACCGATACCATGGATATCCATCTTGACGGTACCGCAACCCTGCGCTTTGACCCCAAACAACAAACCCTGTTCATCCAGCCCAATATCAACAACAAGAGATTGAAAAAAAGCAACAAAAGCCCGGATATCGGCCAGGCTCTCACCTCTCTGATAAACACCAGAGAGTTTCCGATAACCCTGCAGAACGTCGCACCACTGGTAGCTCGAACAGGAGCCAAGACCTTGAATATTGCCACCAAAATTCAAGACATCAAGATAGACCAGGGGGCATTATTGCTCTTTTTAACTCCAGAGATCAGCACAAACTAAGCCCACAAAGAGGATGAAGAGAAGTGCATTGAAATTCCTCAACTCTCTTACCATAGCCTAGCCTTATCATCTGCCAGGCATAACGAGATATGACGAAAAAACGACTCGTACAGCTATCAAATGCCGTTTGAGATCGGAAATTGCAAACTCAAGAAAATATTTGCAACAAAAAACAAAAAATAGGATTTTATGCGTACGTTTTTTCTGTTTCTGGCAAGTAAAAAAGAAATCACCAGTCAAGATCATCAGGGATCTCATAGCCAGCATACGGGTCATCCTCGTTGCTGGTCTGCTGGTTCGTTTCGTGAAAGGAAACCACGAGAGAGGCATCAAGCTCTTTTATTTTGGCAATGACCGCAGCAGGACAGACCTCGTAGCCCTCGCCAAGCCGTACCACACCAGCCCGACCCTTTTCCAACTGGCTTATCAGATCACGACTCACAAAAATACGGTAAATCTTTTTCTGGTCAACAAAACGGTAGGCAACACCCTTATCATCTTTTTCAAGACGGCCGGTCTCGATAATCTGGCGTATCTTGGCGGCCTTCGCCCGCTCCTTGCGCCGTGCTTCACGTTCCTGGTTAAGCTGATGCGCCCGTGCTCGCTTCTTACGCAGAGCCTCATTGGCAAGACGCTCGTTTTCTTCCTGCAACGCAGTTTTCTTTTCAGGGCGTGTCTTTTTCTCCTGGTAGTTGGTCTTCTTCGCCTTGGCAAGCTGCTTCTTATCAGCAAGACCCAATTTTACCAACTGTTCCTGAAACGAGTTCCCCATACCCTTCTCCCGTGGTATTTCTGTTTCGTGACCGACACTATGAATATAAACATTGTCTGAGAGCGCAATACATAGTGCAGCTCTCAGACAACAGCTCTTTGTTATTTCGCAGCCTGTTCTTTTTTGGTTCGTTCCACCAGATAATTATTCACCGCATCCTGAATGGCATTGACAGCCAAAAAGGCACAGTGAGAATCATCCTCGGGAAATTTACCAATGAAGGCAAGGACATCCTCACCATCAAGCTCAAAAATCTCTTCAACATTACGGCCAAGAGCCAATTCCACCGCAAAAGAACTACAGATAGAACTGGAAGCACAGCCGGTGGTGGTATAGGCCCCATCAACAATCTGATTGTTGTCGATCTTCAAAGACATTTCAATGGTATCACCACATTTCCCGGTCATACGACCATGACAGGTTTCATCGGCCAGTTTGCCACAAAATTTGGGATTCCGCCAACGCTCAAACCCCTTGGGTCCATAGGCATGTTGCGCCTCATCAAAGACCTTTTCCTGGATGGAGTCAACAAAGGCATCAAAATCTTTTTCAGACATGGACATCACATCACCTCTACCATTGCCCGTCCTTATTGGGGGCCTCGCTATAAACCAATTCACCAGCGGCACAGCGCTGCACCGCCTCTTCAACCGTTCCAGTCACATCCTGGACGACTTTTACTCCGGCAGCCTGCAAGGTCTTGAAAGCATTGGGCCCGCAATATCCGGTTAGCAAGGCCTCAGCACCCTTCTCGCTGACCATGGTGGCTGCCTGGATACCAGCACCCTTGAAGGCCTGGACATTTTTCTGGTTATCCACCGCCTCAAAGGCCATGGTCGCAGAATCAACAATGATGATGTATGCCGCCCGGCCAAACCGTGGGTCCACCGGAGAACTGAGGTCCTGACCACTGGAAGTTACCGCTATTTTCATCACACACCCCTCTTATATAACGTAAAAAGTCGATTAATGGCCGCCACCACCACAGACTTGATTATCTTCAATAACAGGAAGCTTGCCAGCGATCATATCTTCAACAACTGGGCGAATCTCAGGCCGCTGGGCATCATAATACACCTCGATACCAACCTGTTTAAAACCCATCAAAGGACGCATACCAATACCGCCAACCACTAGCTGATTCACCTTGTTGCTGGCCAAAAGCTGTACCGGCACCATACAGCCGCCTTGGGCGTGAGGCGCATTCTGGAGCGTAGAGACCTCTTTAATCACTCCGTCTTCAACATCAACCAGGGTAAACACATCACAGTGCCCAAAATGTCCGGAACGCCGTCCGTCAAGTCCGCCTTCACCTTCCGATGGAATTGCAATTCTTACCATTGTCATACTTTCACCTTTTTATTTTTTATTACTGGGGACATTCCCCTGATGTCGTTTCTCAAACGAGAAACTCTTTATCCTTTTGGCACCGTTTCGGCAAGTATCATTTCAGAAAACACCAGCCGTATCTGCACCATATATCAAAAATCGAGAACAAAATTCTTCGCAAACCAATTTTTATTGAATGACCTTTGACAAATCGGCAATTCCCAACGGGTTCATCACCGAACTCTCCATAATACTATTCCAGACCGCAACCAGGCGTTGCGAAACTTCTGCCTCGGGTTCATATTCCAAAACATTTTTCCCCGCCACCATAGCAGAGACAAATATCGGATCAAACGGAATGCGCCCAAGAAGACGCAGATTATGTTCCCTGGCATGTTGCTCTATCTGCTCGGTGAGCTCAAGATTGAGATCATATTTATTGACCAAAATCATCCCCGGCACCTTAAAATGAGCCGCCAAGGCCAAAACCCTTTCCATGTCGTGAAGCCCCGAAAGGGTGGGCTCAACCACCAGAACCACTGTAGTGGCACCACCAATCGCAGCAATCACCGGACAACCAATACCCGGAGGGCCATCGGTAACAATCAGCTCACAGTCATGTTCCTTAGCCACCACCCGAGCCTGTTGTCGCACCAAACTCACCAATTTCCCAGAATTTTCTTCGGCAATACCGAGACGGGCATGCACCATCGGTCCCTCATCGGTTGCGGAACAGAACCACTCACCACATTTTTTCTGGGGAAAGGCAATGGCCCGTTCTGGACAAAAATCAACGCAGACCCCACAGCCTTCACAGTTTAGCGGATTTACCACAAAATCTTCTGAAATCGCAGAAAACCGGCATAATCTACGGCAGGTACCGCACTGGGTACAGGCATCATTATCAATAACGGCCTCCTGGCCTCCCATAAAATCGGTGGTTTTCTCTATTCTTGGCCGCAGCAGCAGATGGAGATCTGCGGCATCGACATCGGCATCACAGAGCACATTATTTTCTGCGAGATGGGCAAATGCTGCGGTAATACTGGTCTTTCCTGTCCCGCCCTTACCACTGATAACAACAATTTCTCTCATCGCATACTCCTTAACATTCAGCCAGTGTCTTAATGTTTTGATACATCCCGATAAACTCTTTACGCCATTCGGGAACCACATCGACGAGCATCCGTCCCTGGGAATAGGCCTCGGCAATAGCCCGATCAAAAGGAATCTCAAGCAGAATCGGAATTCCTTCAGCAAGAGCGTATCTCCGCACCTCATCTGTACCGAGATCAGAGCGGTTAATCACCAGGCCACAGGGGATCTTCAGCAATTTGATAGCCCCTACCGCAAGTTTCAGATCATGGAGACCAAATGGCGTTGGTTCAGTCACCAAAACAATGAAATCAGTATCCTGCATTGCCGCAATCACCGGACAAGAGGTTCCCGGCGGGGCATCAATAATGACCAGGCCATCAGTCTGGGCATGATCGCGCACCTTGCCAATCAACGGCGGGGCCATGGCCTCGCCAATACGCATCTTGCCATGGCCAAAAGCGACATCCCTGGCCCGGCCAAGTTCAACCACCCCCAGTTCCCGCTGCCCTTCGGCAACAGCCCCGGTGGGACAGACCTCGACACAGCCACCACAGCCATGGCACAACTCGGGAAACGTCAGTACTGTCCTGGCCACCATCGTAATCGCAGAAAAACGACAGATCGCAGCACATTGGCCACAGGCGATACATTTCTCGGTATCTATCTCTGGGATCATGGTGTGTACTTCTTGAGTTGAAACAATCTCAGGATTCAAGAAAAGATGGGCATTGGGCTCTTCGACATCACAGTCCAGAAGCTGCACCGAAGTCCCCAACGCAGTAGCCATATTGGTGGCCACCGTGGTTTTTCCAGTACCTCCCTTGCCGCTGGCAACACTTATTATCATCGTGTACTCCTTCGTATTTTTAACCTGTTTACTTTCCCCAAATCGAACGATAATGGGCAAGCAGTCTTGCTGCTGCCTCAGCATCCGGTGGGCTGGGCAACTTGAGCAAAACCCCCAGCCCCTCGGTCTCTTCATGAAAATCTTTTTTGCCAAGCGTACTCACCAGGGCGGTATTGACAAAGGGATGCTGCTCGGCAATGCGGTTCAGCAATGCAAGGCCTGTCATATCTTCAAGCTTTTCATCTATTGCGACCAACTGCCAACCACCCTGAGCCAGAGCCTCAAGAACTGCCGCACCACTGGATTGATACGAAAACTCTACGCCATTTTCCTTGTCGAGTCCTTTGGCGAAAGAAACAAAACGTTCTTTTCCACCCGCCAAAAGGACATTGCATGTATCAGCTACCATAACGGTGTTCCTTGTTTTATTGATGTTTTTTAATTTTTTTCTGAGGACAACCTGCAATCACCATTGCAGACTGCTGGCCTCGATACCAATCAATCCTGCCACAACGGCCATTCCCGCAGCATCCGGGCATCCGGTACGAATCAATGGACTCGCCAGCAAGATAACTTTGCAACACCCGCTCCACCGGACCAGCAACAAAGGAAATCAAACCAATATTGTTTGATTCAAGGGTATCGGCGGGGATTCTCGAAATTGCCCCACAAATCACCTCTTCGACCTCTTCCTCCTGAAGCAGACGCACAAAATCAGCAATACGCCCAGGACGACACGGCACAAGATGCCGCGACAGCACAGTCTTCTGATCAATTTCCACGACCAACAGCGTTCTTGCGGCATCAAAGACCGGCGATATCCGGTCTTCCCATACTGTTATTGCAACATTCATGGCTTTTCCTCCCAATACATATCCTGCATTAAGCAATGGGTATGCCAACATCACAACCATGACGTGAAAAACGAGATATTTTTTAGAAAAACTTATTATTTCAACATAATGAAAGCAAACACTCTCTGGATAAGAAAAAAGGAATCCCCAACACACTGTCGCATATAGTCGCATAATGCGACGCAAAAAGCGACTACGCCGTCGCACGAAAGCGACACCATGCTGCAATCAGCGACCACCTCCAGAGCGACCGTCAGTTTCAGGAAGAGTGATGCCCAGTTTTTTTATCTTCCGGTACAAAGTGGCCTTGTGAATGCCCAGATCCCGAGCCGCAGCCTGACGATTATAGCCATTACGCCGCAAGGCCTCATCAATCAGGGCAGCTTCAGTCTGGTGCAACGGGGCAGAGAGTAGAGAAAAATCCTCGGAGGAAACATCACGAGAAACAGAGGAACGCTCCTGGAGATATTGGGGCAGATGTACCGGCTCAATGGCATCCTGCTCGCAGAGCACCACTCCATGCTCAATGATGTTCTCCAGCTCCCGGACATTACCAGGATAGTCATGATTTAAGAGTATCGCCATCGCTTCGGGAGCCACCTCCCGCACAGCCCGGTCTTTTTCGAGATTCATTCGAGCAATAAACCGCTCGATGAGCAGCGGCACATCTTCGCATCGCTCTCTGAGCGGTGGCAGACGTACGCCAACGACATTAATTCGGTAAAACAGATCCTGGCGAAAACTTCCTTCGGCGACCATCTCTTCAAGGTTCCGATGCGTCGCAGCAATGATACGAACATCGGTGGACACCGTCTGCACCGAGCCAAGGGGTTGGAATTCACGAGCCTCCAAAACCCGCAACAGGCGCACCTGAAAGGCAGGGCTGGTATCGCCAATCTCATCAAGCAACACCGTACCGCCCGAAGCCACCTGAAATAATCCGGGCTTGTCCTTAGTCGCCCCGGTAAAGGCTCCAGCAACATAGCCAAACAACTCTGATTCCAGCAGACTATCAGGCAAGGCACCACAATTGATGGCAACAAAGGGTTTCTTGGCTCGTGCCGACAGGGAATGAATGGTTCTGGCCAGAAGCTCTTTGCCGGTACCGGTCTCACCCCAAAGTAATGCGGTACTACCACTTTCCGCAATCTGGGGTAAGGTCTGTACCACCTTGAGCATCGCCTTACTGCGGCTTACAATGTCATTGACCTGATACTGCCCGGTCAATTCACGACGTAGATCTTCGACCGGACGACGATCTCGAAAGGTCTCAACCCCACCCAAGATCTCACCATTTTCATCACGAAGCACAGAGGTTGAAACCGTTATCGGGATCTGCTCAAAATCACCGTTAATAATAAAGGTTGAAGAATTAACGAGAGAGCGCCCCTCTTGCATGGTCTTTTTCAAGGCGCAGTTGGCTTCACAGTCGTTGGATCGAAACACTTCCCAACAAAAACGCCCCAAGGCCTCCTGACGTGTAATACCGGTGATCTCTTCTGCCGCCCGATTAAAAGACATAATACGCCACGCATGATCCACGGTGAAAACACCATCGGAAATGGAGTCCAGAATAATCTCATGGGCAGAATTACCAAGCTTTGCCGCCCATCCTGCTTTCTCGTCATTTTGTTTCATTACCCTGTCTCAAGACTCTTGACGTTACCAAATAATTTCTCCAGATCTACGCACAATAAACACTCTCTGAAAAAAATCGAACTTCTTCGGTTGAGATTTTTCAGCGGATCGGATACCTGATGAGAACATTGTATAATTATAACCAGAAAGATTATGAACACGAGCCAGAAAACACCATCAATCAAGACAGTCCCGCTCCGAGAGCTGCTAACTCTGCTCGTCCCAATATTTAAACGGTACCGGCTGCGGATTTTCGCAGGCCTTACGGCTCTGCTCGGCGTTGATTTGCTGCAACTCCTCATTCCTCGAGTCATCAAGCAGGGTGTGGATGGTCTTGCAGAACGCTCTCTCGACCAGGGTATGCTGCTGCAACTTGCCGGGCTTATCATTCTTTTGGGCATCATCGTCGCCGTGCTTCGCTTTACCTGGCGCTATCTGATCATTGGTTTTTCACGAATCCTGGAAAAAAAGCTCCGTGACCAGATCGTTGCTCACATACTAAAAATGGAAGCGCCATTCTTTGAGCGTTATACGACTGGCGATCTCATGGCTCATTCCAGTAACGATATGACCAGCATCCAGATGGCCTGCGGTATGGGTCTGGTGGCCGCCACCGACGCTTTCCTGCTTTCGACTGCGGCCATTGCGTTTATGATGTACATCAATCCTGGACTAACCCTTTTTGCCCTGCTGCCAATGCCCTTTCTTGCGATCTGTACCCGGGTTCTCTCCGGACAACTACATCGCCGCTTTACCACAGTGCAGGAACAATTCTCTCTGCTCACCGAGTTCGTTCGCTCGGCACTGGTCTCTATCCGGCTGTTGAAAGCCAATACTATGGAAAGCTTTCAGAACGCTCGCTTCGATACTCTCGGCAGAAAATATGTTCGCTCCAACCTGAAAGTAGCCCTTATCCAAGGCCTTATCGTTCCCATTGCAACACTGGCGGGCGGTCTGGGAATGCTTCTGGTGCTGTATTTTGGTGGGCGCCTCGTTATTACCGAAGTCATCACCATTGGTGATTTCGCTGCCTTTATCAGCTATCTTGCAATGCTGGTCTGGCCAATGATGGCCATGGGCTGGGTGATTAACCTGATCCAGAGGGGGCGTACCTCGCTGCAACGGATCTACAAGATCATCGAAAGCCAACCAGCCCTGCCCCAGGGTCAGCATTGCCCGGAGACAGCGGCTTCCGAGGCTCAGCTGGCAATTCGTAACCTCACCTTCAGCTATCCTGCGGCAACGACTCCGGCATTACAAGAGATAACGACCACTTTCGGAGCTGGTTTACACGGGATAACCGGCCGGGCAGGCAGCGGCAAATCAACTCTCTGCCGCCTCTTGACTCGGCTCTATCCGGTCGAAGATGGCACAATACTGTTCAACGAATGCGACGTAAATCTGCTATCGCCCAGCTATCTGAGAACCCAGCTCAGCTATGTCAGCCAGGAACCTGTGTTGTTTTCCAGCAGCATCGCAGAAAACATTGCGCTAGGGAATCCTGAAGCCAGTCAGGAAACCATTGAGAAATATGCCAAAATTGCGGCCATCCACGAGGATATTCAGGGTTTTCCCGAAGGATACCAGACCAGAATCGGGGAACGCGGCGTAAAACTCTCCGGAGGCCAGAAACAACGGCTGGCTCTGGCTCGTGCCCTACTCTGCGAGACCCCACTGCTCATCATCGATGATGGACTCTCCGCAGTGGACGTGGCCACGGAACATGCCATTTTAGAAAAACTTAGCCAGAGCTTGTCCGCAAAGACAGTGCTGGTGGTTTCAAACAGGGTAAAGCTGCTTTCAATGGCACAACGCATCCTGGTTTTTGAAGAAGGCCGCATCATCCACGATGCCAGTCATAGAGAATTGATAACCCAGAGCGCCCTGTACCGTTCCATGTATGAGAAACAGATGCGCAACGAAGAGGAGGCTCCGGCGTGAGAGGCGATTTCGGCTACGAAGAAGAAGGCCACACCCGAAACATCGGCGATGGTCATCTCTGGAAACGCATCGTAGGCTACACCCGAGGCTACAGCCTGGCCTTTGTGGTGGCAGTGTTTCTTTCTCTGCTGGTCACCGGGGCGATGCTGGCTCAGCCCTGGCTAATGCGGATCGGCATTGACAGCTATATCACCGCCATTGACATTCCAACCGCAGAACGGCTTGGCGGGTTAACCAGCACGGCCCTATGGTATGGCCTGATGGTCGGGCTAGTCTTTGTTTTATCCTTTTTACAGGTATTACTGCTGGAATACATCGGCCAATCAGTCATGCATGCGATCCGCCAGGATCTCTTTGGCCACCTGTTGCGCCTTGACCTTGTTTTTTTTAACACAAACCCCACTGGCCGCCTGGTGACCCGATTGACCAACGATGTGCAAAACATGCATGAGATGTTCACCTCGGTGCTGGTCACCCTATGTAACGATTTCCTGCGCCTGGCAGGTATCCTGATTGCGTTGTTTCTGATGAACGCCCGTCTCGCACTGCTGATGGCAATCTTTGTTCCAATCACCATTGGCAGCACTATTATTTTTGCCCGCATTGCCCGGGAAAAATTCCGCGCAATTCGTACCCAGCTCGCGAAATTAAACAGTTTTCTCTCAGAGACCATCTCAGGTATTGCGATCCTCCAGGTATTTAACCGGGAAGCAGCCACCCACAGGCAATTCAGCAACCTCAACCAGGGCTATTTACAACGAACCCTCAGCCAGATCCGTCTCTTTGGTACCTTCATGCCCTTTATTGAGCTGCTCAGCACCTCGGCCATTGCGTTGATTCTCTACTACGGCGGCAGCGAAATCCTCAAAGAACGGCTCAGTGTCGGTGAACTGGTGGCATTCCTTGCCTATATGCGTCTTTTCTTCCAGCCGCTTCGGGAACTCTCGCAAAAATTTTCCATTGTACAGTCGGCTCTGGCCTCCGCAGAACGAATTTTTCAGTTGCGTGATACCGTCGTAGAAATCCCACCAGGAGATGGCTTAAAAGAGTGCAAAATATCACGCAGCGAAATTGTTTTTTCAAAAGTCACCTTTGGCTATGAACAAGAAAATACCATTATTGAAGATCTTTCCCTGACCATTGCAGCTGGCAAGACTGTGGCTCTGGTCGGAACAACTGGCTCAGGAAAAACCACCCTCGTCAATCTGCTGCTTCGTTTTTACGAACCCCAGAAAGGCCAGATAACGATCGATGGCATCCCCATCGAACACTTTTCTCTCCACCAACTCCGCAACCTGATCGGCGTAGTCTTGCAAGACGCACTCATTTTGCAGGACAGCCTCCTGGCCAATATCGTTATGGATACCGGAAAAAGCAGAGAAGAGGTCAACGAAATCATGACCCGAACCGGGATGCAGCGTTTTGTGGAAAAACTCCCCCAGGGACTCGACACCATAATCGGCGAAGGAGGCCAAGAGCTGTCCACCGGCGAAAAACAACTGCTCTCCTTTGCCCGAATCCTATGCCGCAACCCGCAAATTCTGGTGCTTGACGAGGCAACCGCAGCCATAGACACCGCTTCCGAAAACATCCTCGAAGAGGCCATAAGCGACATCTTTGCCGGCCAGACTTCGCTGGTCATTGCGCACCGCCTCTCCACGATTCGGCGCGCAGACCATATTGTGGTGATGCACCAGGGTCGCATTGTGGAACAGGGCAGCCATAACGAACTCATGGCGGCACAAAATCATTATTACCAACTGATACGCATGGATATCCAGGAAACCACAGGAACAGAACAATCCCGCAACACAAACTCTAAATAATAGTACAAGATATGAAAAAAATAGCGTGGTGGCAGAGCGTCATTGCGGCAACCCTCGCCTACTACAGCCTGAAATACTGGCTTCCCGACCTCTTTGATGCAACCGAGCAAACCAGAGATTTTCTGGCATTAATTGCCCCAATCAGTACCATGGGGCTGTTACTTCTTGCCGCAAAACAACTCTATGATACTGATCAAAAACAACAAAAAGCTAACCAAAGCCCTCATAAATCAAAACAATAATTATAATAAGATCAGTGCTGTCTCATAAATAAGTAAGTAAAAGTAAATAAATAAAGGCTCGGAGAGCTTCTTGTGTTATAATGAGTTTACCAAAAACAAAATAAATACA
>PDWJ01003180.1_pt1 | contig 16379 bp, 5 predicted proteins | sample 1430881 | NCBI WGS metagenome assembly PDWJ01 (sample SAMN01162460, study PRJNA174530) | Oral metagenome, whole genome shotgun sequencing project. | biome: Marine environment; feature: Marine mammal; material: Swab sample of the gingival sulcus; isolation source: swab sample of gingival sulcus... | reverse complement strand
ATATTTGCCTGCTTCTTTTAAGGGACTGAAAAAACCTTTTAATTCAGCCCGCAAAGACTTCTGTAATTGCGGTTCTGTATTTGTGTCTAAAAGAGGAGCATCATATTCATCTACCAATACAACAACTTGTTTGCCTGTTTGCTCATAGGCGCGTTTTATTAAACTTCTGAAACGAACGGTTGTATCATCACCATCATCATTTTCTCTGCCATAAATTTTCTCCCATTCTTTGAGATAATATCGTATTGTAATTCTTAAATCTTCAATTTTAAGATATTTTTTTATACTGAAATCAATATGAAAAACAGGATATGTTTCCCAGTCTTCTTCTACTTGGCTGATGTAAAGTCCGTCAAATAACAAAGTTGTTGTTTCTTAAATCTTCAAAATCCTGTATGCCTACGGGATAATATTGTGGCTTTTTTGTTTTCATTTTGTTATATTTTAAGTTAGAAGTTTGAAGAAGGAAGTGGGAAGTTTTTGTTTTCCGTCTTCTGACTTAGAAATCAATTTATTGCATTTTTAAAATTCTTAATTTTTCATTCTTCATTAAGTTTCCAGTTTTTCCACAAGTCGAGTACTTCTCGACTGAAAATTAATTCAGGATTTTGGTCTTTTTCGTTTTTAATAACCGAGTTCAATTGTACTTTTTCTTTGATATATTCAAACAAATCCTTGTATGTTACTGTTCCTTTTGTTTCTTGTATTTTTTTAAGCAAGAAAAACGTAAACATGCCGTGTTTTTTTTCTTTGTAAGGCAGCGATGTTTGGTCGCCCGAACTTGCCGCAAAAACAACGAGATTTCCCTTTACACGTTCTTCTTTGGGTTTTATTTTTATAGCTCTGGCAGCCAACAATCCGCTATTTCTGCCGCCTCCGCTGAAACACGCATCTAAAAATATGGTAACTTTTTTCGGATTGTGTTTCGTCAGATTCTTGTATAAATCAGTAAGTTTTATGCCTGCTTTTACATTTGCACCACGAATATCTACGGGCATAATGTAAGCCTCTTTTGTTTTTTCGTCAGGAAAACCATGACCGGCGTAATAAAAAAAGATTTCAGATTCAGGGTTGTATTCCGTAATTTTCACCAGCTTATTTATTTCCGATTCCATAACAGAACTGATTGCATCTGTTACAACAAACAAATTTTCCGACGGAACGCCGAGTGTTTTTTCCATGTATTTTGCCAATGTCAAAGCATCTGATTTCGCAAAATCAACATTTGCTTCGGTATTGAGGTCTGACTGATACTTGGTGTAATCTTCATTTCCAATCACTAAAGCATACCTGTTGGGGAAGTTAAGCCCTGTTGTCGGAATGTTTTTATCCACCTCTGAGGTCAGCGAAACATCTTCAATTCGCGTTTCGCCCGTGTATTGTCCGGCAATTCTAATCTGATTTGCCACGATACTTATCTTCTTCATTTCAAGCCCTAAAGGAAACGTCCCGCCATAAAGTCCTTCCGATTCTTTCAGCGTGATTTCTATGGGCAACACATCTGCGCCCTTGTAATTATTGTTTACGGCAAAACTAAAATTTATTTTAAGCGATTCTCCCGGCTCAATCGTTCCCAAATCCTGATTCGATTGTTCAGGTGTCAGGTTGATTATGTTTTTGTCTTTAAAAGAAATAATTGCCCGACTTTTATAAGCCTTTCCTTGTCCTCTGTTCTGAATTAGTGCCGTAACATCAATAATTTCGTTGTTTTCTATAATGTTATTTTTATTGCCGTTTTCACTGATTCCGCATTCGAGGTAAACGAGTTTAGGCTCTTTAAATTTCTGAATTGGGATTTTAATGCAAATAGGCGCAGGCGGAAAGCCTTTTTTTTCTGTAAATTTAATGGTAAAATTCAGTTCGGCAGTGGGAATATTTTTGGGCGCGCTAAGGTTGATGAGCACACTTTGGCTTTCCTGCGGTGCAATGCCGCGAATCATCTGATACTTGTCAAACACAACCGGGCTGTTTTTCAATTCGGGAATCATTTCCAGATTGATAAGTCGCGCAAAACCATTTCCGCTGTTGCTTAGTGTAATTTTTATTTGTCCACGTTCTTTGGCATCAAGAATGTTATTTCCCGAAGGTTCAATAAATTCAACCTTTGTATTCAGTTTGGGCACTCCCGTTCCGTCGTCTTCGGCTGCATAAAAATCCATGAATAAAGGCTCTTTTCGTTCGCCGACATAATACGTCAAGCCTGTTATCGGATGAGTGATTTTAATATTGAAAATCGAGTACGTTTCTGCGTCTTCGAGCATTTGCTTTTCTCCGCTGACTTTGCATTTTTTGTAGTTTTCTTTAAACGAGCGTGCATCTTCGCGCGGAATCGTAATTGGTTCAAATTTGTTGTTTATTTTCACCTGAAAAGTTTCATTATCTGCATCGTATGAGCTTAATTCCTGAATGCTCAAATCTATGGTTTCATACGAAAAGCGAATAAGTTGCCTTGTAAATTTAGCTTGTGCTTCTACGTATTTTGCGTCAATCACTTCTTTGTACTGTTCGCCCCGATATGTCCTTTCGCGGTAATCGGCAGTTGTTTCAAACTCTCCTTTCGGAGCATACAATTCCTCTTTCAGTTTTATATCTTTATCTTTGTTTATATCAACAACTTCTGCAAATTTTTCCTTAATTCTCGGAATGAACAGCTTGCTTTCTTCGCGCATCCAAATTTCTTTTATCATCATTTCCAACAAATCAAAAACCTGACTTACTTCGCCTTCAACATTATCAAAATGTTTTCGTAAGGTGCGCAATTTCATTTTTGTTGTAAGTTCGTGGTATTTTTTGTTTTCCAACAAATCGTGGTATTTTTTCACTTCTTCCAAATTTTCGTAATCAAGCGTAGTTGGCAAGTGTTTGAATGCCAAATCTGTGTATTTTTTGCTGTTTGGTTTTAGCGACACACATTTGTTTATATTATCAATGTAAGCAAGCAGCTTATTTTTGTTTGTTTTGGCTTTGTTAAAATTAGTAATCAAAACAAATTCCCTCAGATCATCAATATATTTTGTTAAGATCTCGGCATTCAGTTTGGTGCTGTAATTCTGTATTTGTTCAATAAGTTTTCCTACTTCGTCGATGTTTTCGTAATTGATATTTACATTTATTTCAGGAATAAATTGCGGATATTTTGTCAAGAAATACCTAAATTTCCCAAAATCGGAAAGCGATTTTTCCAGCAAATCGGCATCTTCTTTCAAGTTTCCTTTTTTGATCCATTCGGCAGCTTCTGCCAAATTATGTTTTACGCCAAATTGTGGTGCTTCTTCGTGATAGAGCATTCGGGCAATATTTTGTTGCGCGTCCATAATTTTTGCAGTCTCTGTTCCATTGTTTGCATAAGTTTGAAGCCATTTTTTTGCTTCGCTCCAATTTTTTTCAAACCCATGCGTTCCGTTCAGGTACATTATTCCAATATCGTACTGTGCATCAGGAAACCCTCTTTCGGCAGATTCTTTCATGAGTTTCACAAATTCATTTCGGTTGGGTTCAGGCGCGTTTATTCCGTAATTGTAGTATGCAAGCCTTGAATAAACACAACTATCGCCCATTTTTTTCGCTTTTTCGTATGCTTTTAGTGCTTTTTTTCGGTTCGGAGCTTTCATTTGCCAAGCTTTGCGGTAAATATCTCCAATTTGCAGGTTTGCCAAGGCATTGTCTTTGCTGTGAGATTTGATTTCTTTCAAATCTAAAGGCTGAAAATAAGCATCTTCAGTCGGCAAACCGATTATTTCCTTGCTAAATTTCGGCTTCAGTTCTGTTGCAACAGCATCGAGCGAAACATTCAATTCAATGGTAATCGGCAAAATATCATCATTGATTTTTGCTTTTTGCTCCTCTTCCGATGCTTGCGCCTGAGCTTGCACAATTTTTTTTGTATTTCCTTTAAAATTTGCTTGTTTTACCCTAAGTTCTGAAACACTAATCATTGTTTCGGGGCTTGAGTAAAATCCGATTCCATTGCCGTGAAAATTCCTGAATTTTGTTGTAATTGCAAGTTTTTCATTGACATAAAACGTCATATTCTCTCCTTCTTTCACCATTTTCAACTCGTTTCCATTTCCGCGCGGGTTGATTTGTTCGAGTTTTTTCCATTTTGAAATATAATTGTTTTGCCCGTTTTTGTGTTCAATAATAACGAATATCCCGTGTTCATTTATCAAAAAAGAGTAATAACTCAAAAAATCAGCGCCCCAAACCAAGCCGTAAAATTTTGACGGATCGCCGTCAATTTTCGTAATGGTCGAAAGAATCTCAAAATTCTCTGCCGTATTGAGCGGAATTTTTTTTTCGGTACGGCTTGCCATTTCCGGACTTATCGTATGAATAAAAAGTTTGCTTTTCTCAATCGTTTGCCTCAAATCTGTCCGATCGGCAAGTTCCCATTGGTTTCTGTTGTCTTTAAAATTTTCATTAAAAATGATTTCTGCTTTTTGTCCGAATATTTTGCTTGCAAAAATTATTTGTATGACAATAAACAGTAAAGTCAATTTTTTCATTTGGTGAATATTTGTTTCAGAATTAATTATTTCCCGTTTTTTTAACAAAGTTAAGCTTTGTATTCTTAAAAAAAGACAGTATCTTGATTAAAAATAAAAAAATATGCTGCTTTTTTTGCATTTTTAAGCCCTAACTTATAAATAAAACGCCAATTTTGCAGAAGTAATTATGAATTAAGAGTTAAAAGTTAAGAGTTAAAAATATATCACTCATCACTAATTATTTTCACGCATGAAATACATAAAAGCAAAAAAGCATCTTGGGCAGCACTTTTTAAAAGATGAGGATATTGCCCGAAAAATTGTGCATTCCATTAGCGACGAAGAAAACAAAATTGTTGTTGAGATTGGTCCCGGAATGGGCGTATTGACAAAATTTTTGCTTGAAAAACAGCATTTTCGTGTTTGGACAATTGAAATTGATAAGGAAGCTATTCGTTATCTGCATGAAAATTTCCCGAAACTTGCCAATCGTATTATTGATTGCGATGTGTTGAAATTTAATTTTAAAGAAAAATTTAAGGAAAAAATTTCGATAATCGGAAATTTACCTTATTATATTTCAAGTCAGATTTTTTTTCAGATTATCAACAACAAAAATATCATTGACGAAGCCGTGTGTATGGTTCAAAAAGAAGTGGCAGAGCGCATTGCTGCATCTCCGGGATCGAAAACCTACGGTTTGTTGAGTGTTTCCCTGCAAGTTTACTACTCGATTGACTACTTGTTTACGGTCGATGAAAATGTTTTTCATCCGCCGCCAAAGGTCAAGTCTGCGGTAATCAAACTTAAAAGAAATTCGCTTGAAAAATTGAATTGCGACGAAAAATTATTTAAAAAAGTAGTCAAAACATGTTTTAATCAACGCAGAAAAACAATCCGAAACTCGATAAAAAGCATTGTCGCTCCGGCAAGCATAGAAAGTGAATGGCTTGCCAAACGTCCGGAAGAGCTTTCGGTTGATGATTTTGTGAATTTAACCCGATTGGTCGGAAATAGTATTGAAAAAAACGAGAAATAAAACAAGATTATGCCTTTTACACTAACGCGCGAATATATAAATACGCTTCAGGAAGTAATTGAAAAAGAAGACGAAAAGTCAGCCATTGAAATGATGGATGAGCTTCATCCGGCAGACATTGCAGAAATCTACGATGAGCTGAACATGGAGCAGGCAAAATATCTGTATCTGCTTTTAGATGACGACAAAGCTGCCGATGTCATTGTTGAGCTGGAAGACGACGACCGAGAACGTTTCCTGAAAGCACTTCCGAGCGAGGTGATTGCAAAGCGATTTATCGAAAACATGGATTCGGACGATGCTGCCGATGTCATTGCCGAATTACCCGAACTGCGAAAAGAAGAGGTTTTGTCGCACCTCGACGAAGTAGAACATGCCGGAGATATTGTCGATCTTTTGCACTACGACGAGGATTCTGCCGGCGGATTAATGGCAAAGGAATTGATCAAAGTAAACCTCAACTGGTCGCTTGTCAAATGCCTTAAAGAAATGGCAAAACAAGCCGAAGACGTTGATGAGATATATCACATTTATGTTGTTGATGATGAAGATATTTTGAAAGGTGTTTTGTCGCTGAAAAAATTGCTTATTGCCCAACCGTCGGAAACCATTGCCTCGATTTACAATCCGGACATCATCTATGTGAAAACCCACGAATCGTCGGAAGCCGTTGCTGCAATTATGGAAAAATACGATTTGGTGGCAGTTCCCGTCATTGACAGCATCGGGCGGCTTGTCGGGCGTATTACGATTGACGATGTGGTCGATGTCATTCGCGAAGAGGCTGAAAAAGATTACCAAATGGTTTCCGGCTTGACCGAAGATGTTGAGCCTTCGGACACTGTTTTTCTTTTGACACGCGCACGCCTTCCATGGCTTCTGATAGGGCTTGTCGGAGGAATTTTGGGCGCACAGGTCATGGGAACTTACGAACATGATTTGGCTCAAAACGCAGCAATGGCGTTCTTTATTCCGCTTATTGCCGCAATGGGCGGAAATGTGGGCGTTCAGTCTTCGGCAATTGTTGTGCAAGGACTTGCCAGCCAAGCAATAAGCCTTGACAGTACGTTTAAAAAAATCATGAAAGAATTTTTAGTCGCCCTGCTCAACGGAACAATTTGCGGCTCTTTGATTTTTATCTACAATCTGTTTTTTAGCACATCTTTTGCCCTGACAGTAACGGTAAGCACTGCACTTTTGTTGGTAATTATGTTTGCCTCGATTTTTGGCACTTTCGTTCCTTTAGCACTTAACAGATTAAAAATAGATCCGGCAATCGCCACAGGACCTTTTATCACAACCGTAAATGACATACTCGGTTTGTTTATCTACCTTGCAATCGGGCGAATTATGTTTGCCATATTTTAGTCTTGCTTAGTCCGGCGTAGATCGCAAAAGCAAAAAAAACGGAAAAAGAACAATACTGTTTCATTGCCTTAGATTTTGATTCATGTCGGCAATAAATTTTGATTCTTTACTTGTAAAAAACAATTTTCATGTTTATCTTGCGGAAAAGTCTTAAAATTTCGTTCAGATTTACGTGAAAATATGAACTTGTTAGATGCAAAAGAGTTTTCAAAAGCAATTCCATTAGGAGGAATCGGCGGCGAAATTGTTGCCAAATTCCTTATGCAGGTTCTTCGCTTGAACAAAGTAAACAAATACTACAAAAACTCTATCCAATACGAAGGTCTTGAATTTATCTCCGAGATAATTTCAGCATTAGAAATCACGTATGAAGTCAGCGACGACGATCTGAAAAGAATACCACAAGAAGGAAGCTTTATAAGCGTTTCCAATCACCCTTACGGCGGAATCGACGGGCTTTTGCTGATAAAACTGATTTCTGAATATCGCGAAAATTTTAAAATTTTTGCCAATTTTTTGCTTCAACGCATAGCACCCTTAAAATCCTATATTTTTGCTGTAAATCCGTTTGAAAACCACAAAAATGCCGCATCGAGCTTTGGAGGAGTCAAACAAGCTGTCAGCCATATAAAAAACGGAAATGCAATGGGTTTTTTTCCGGCAGGCGAAGTGTCGTCGTATCAGTCTGACATAAACAGAATTTGCGACAAACAATGGGAAATACCGGCATTAAAATTCATAAAACACGCGCAAGTGCCGGTTGTCCCTGTTTATTTTGAAGGCACAAACAGCCGATTGTTCCATATTTTGGGACGAATACACCCGATTTTGCGCACTGCCAAATTGCCGTCTGAGCTGTTTAACAAAAAAAGAAAACCCATTAAAATCAGAATAGGAAATCCGATTTCGGTAAAAGAGCAAAACCATTTTAAAGACATTGAACTGTATGGAAAATACTTGCGTGCCAAAACCTATGCTTTGGGAACAAGCCATGAGGTAAAACATTTTTTTCGACAGATAAAGGTGCAGCGTATAAAAAAGGCGGAAAAAATTATCCCAAAAGTTGCCACAAACTTGCTCTGCGCCGAGATAGAAAAGCTGAAAAAAGCATACATGCTTTTTAAAAGCAAGAACTTTGTGGTGATTTGCGCTCCCTCAGACGAGATGCCCGAATTGCTCTCGGAAATAGGGCGTTTGCGCGAAATAACATTCCGCGAAATTGGCGAAGGAACAAACCGAAGCTGCGACTTAGACGAATACGACCTGTATTACGAGCAACTCATCATCTGGGACGAAGAAGCTCAAAAAATCGTGGGCGCATACAGAGTGGGAAAAGGCGCAGACATTATTGACCAATACGGAAAAAACGGATTTTACCTGAACAGCCTCTTTCGTATCAGCCCGAAATTTGAACCCGTGCTTCAGCAGTCTTTGGAATTAGGACGCTCCTTTATTATAAAAGAATACCAACGCAAACCCTTATCCCTGTTTCTCCTCTGGAAAGGAATACTTTATTTCCTTCTGAAACACACGGAATACAGATATTTGATAGGTCCGGTAAGCATCAGCAACAATTTCTCCAAATTTTCAAAAAGCCTGTTGGTCGAATTTTGTCAGCGTCATTTGTTTAACACAGAATTTGCCGCGTATATAAAACCTCGGAAAAAATTTAAAGTCAAAGACTTCAAAAAAGTAGATACAGATATGATGCTGAATCATGCGGCAAACCTCGAAAAACTCGATCAATACATCAAAGATGTAGAACCGGCATTGCGCACGCCTGTCTTGCTGAAAAAATACATCAAACTGAATGCAAAAATAATAGGCTTTAACATCGACCCGAAATTCAACAACTCGCTCGACGGATTTATCATGCTTGACATTTACGAGATTCCGCTCAAGATTGTTCAATCCTTATCAAAAGAGCTTGAAGACGAATCAATACTCGCAAGGTTCAAATTCAAATAGAAAAGCGAAGAGCTAAGAGCCAAAAGCCATACGCCTATTAAAAAAAAGAAGCTGTCCGATAAGACAGCTTCTTTTTTTCTAAGATGCAAAAGCTTGAAGGTGCTTCGCACGCTTCAAGCTCATTTGGCATAGGTGTGTTATCTTTGAATCATCACTTTCAATACTTTAGTTTCGCTTTCTGTTGAAATTTTTACCAAGTATTGTCCGACAGGCTGTGCTATTTTAAGCTCTGTTCTTGGAGTCAGCATGATTTGTTCTGCCTGAACGTTGCGTCCCATTAGGTCATAAACCGATACTTCTGCACGAACGGTTTCGTTAGGGTTCGTGATGGTCAAGATGTCTTTGTACGCAAACGCACTGATTTCGCCGCGTGTGAACATTTCTCCTTTTGAAGAAATATCGTTGAAACGCAATACAAAACGTCCGGCTGTTTCGCCGCCTTCGTGTTTGAAGGTGTAATCATTGGTTGATAAATCAACAATCTTACCGGTTTCGGTATCTTGCAAATAAACTGTTGCAAAACGGTTCAAATTCAGTTCTTTTGCACTTATTGTGTATTTGCCCACTTTAGCTTTCATGGCAACAGGAATAATATCTGTTTCTTCTGCTTGTGGCAAGGTGTTGATTATCAAAGCCTCTTTTTTCGGTGTGAATGTGTACAAATGAGGAATTGCAGGATTGTTTTCAAACAATTTTTCTGCATCATATTCCGAGTCAAAACCTTCGGTTGCATCAGGGCGGAACATTACAATTGCCTGATGGAACTCATCGTTTTTGTTGTCTAATATTTCCAGACGTATCATATCTGCAATGTAATTGTCGCTTTTGTTGTATTCTTTGTTGCTTTCAACATAAGCTGCATGGCTGAATGTTACGTCTCTGCCGGTAGCGTCGGTTGCTCTTACTCTGAAAGCATTGGCAACAGGTACTACGTTTGGTTCGTCTCCAACTCCTGTTCCGGAATTGCGTACATAAGTTACATATCTGCCGTTTTTCATAAAATGAACTTGGTTCTCAATATTGGGTCCAAACGTAAGTTTATCAATGTCAATTGGGAATGTGTACGGATTACCCAAATATGTTGGAATAGGAAGAGTGAATGTTGTGCCCCAGAATGTCATTGTAGTTGGTGCATAACATTCTTTCATAAGGTTTCCGAAGTTGAATGTTTCTCCTGCATCGGCTTTGAAAACAATTTCTGCTTGATCGTTTGCATTCATAAATTCATATCCTTTTCCTTTTTCCATTTCTGTATCTTGCGTATTACGAAGTAGTCCTTGATCATTCAAGTCTTTAAAAATTCCGAATGGTGCAAGAGCGTTCAAATCTTGAGCACTTACAGGAGACGATACAAGATGCGTAATCAGAAGTTCACGTCCGTTTTCATTCGTGGTTCCGCCGTTCATCCAACGCTCAACTTTCATTGTGCCGTCGTTGTCAATGTCATTAGCGTAAAGCACTCCGGGTGCTGCCATTGGCAGATTGTCTGTTCGCATTCCCTGTTCGTAGTTGTCTTTCAAGATAACTTGTGCGTCTGCTTCTACTGTTAGTTTGTTTTCAATCCAAACTCTATTTTCCGGCAGAACTTCAAGTGTAAAATCAGATTCTACGGTAAGATCTTTTGCCACAAGTGTATCAAGTGCCGGTTCGCTTTCGCCAAGTGTGTAATCTCCGCGTAAGATAGCAACATCTGTTTTTAAGCTTGGCGGAATTCTCCAACTCCAAATGTCGCCGTTCCAGATGTCTTCTGTTGAGTCATCTGTATCCAAATTGGCAGTTGTGTCCGATTTAAAACTTGTAGCTGTTGCTTTTAGTCTGACGATTAAGTCGTGCGCTCCTCTAAGATCCAATTTCGTATCGTCTTCAACATCTACAAAAATGAGGTTAGCGGGGTCAGCAGGGTCTAGACAGTATGCCAAACCATCGGATTCTTTTGCCAATTCTCCATCAAGAAGGATGCGTGCATCAATGGCTGTTGGCAGATCAACCGTTGCTGTTGGAACTGCAGGGCGTGCCGGAACTTCCAAATGCTGAACTTTCGATGCCAAACTGTCTGCAGTAGCTTTTTTCACGAAATACAAGTCTGCGCCCGGAGTTACATCTAATTCTACTCCCGTACCGGCGGCAGCGCTTGTCATATTTTCATTATCAGCATACTCATATTCGTCTGAAATCTGTTCTGCTGTTTTTTCATTTTCAAAATCAACTGCGAATGTCGGAGCAGCAGGTTGTACAAGTTCTTTTACCATTCTGTTGGTGTCATGATATACTACATCGCGAACATATACTTTACACTCTCCGGTAAAAGTAACACTTGTTCTTGGAGCTGTACATGCAAACCAATCTCCGTCTGTACCATCGGTTGAGTTCAAGCTGAATTCCATTTCGATAGTCGTACCGGTTATCGAATCGGCGGCAACATTAACTCCTACGCCTGATAAATCTATTGGATTACGAATATTAACCTGAACCATTACGTCACCTGTAGATTCTCCGCCGTCGTCGTCTTGGGCAACTACTTCAAAAGCATCTGTTGCTCCCAAAACTACTCCTGTTGCAGGTGTCCAATAGGCGTTAGTATTTGCGTCAATTGTATTGTGTGTTGCGTCAAATGCGACTGCACTTCCGGTATCAGCACCAATTTTTAATGTTCCGTTTGCTGTTACTACTTGTTTTACAACAAAGGCTTCTACTGTTCCGTCAACATCTGCCTCATCGCCTTTGTCCAGTAGTGCTGCAAGTGTGATTTCTACTTCTGTATCTTCCTTTGTTGTGGCTACCGGAGCGGAGAAAGCATTCAATGTTGGAACGTCATTAATGTCCTTAACTTTTACGTGTGCGGTTACGGAAACAGGCGTAGTAGATGCTGCTCCGTTGTCGTCTATTGCAACTACTTCAAAAGCTGCTACGGAATCTCCATTGACATTTTCGGCAGGTGTCCAATAGGCCTTGTTTGTTGCGTTAATTGTGTCAACTCCTGCCTGAAAGTCTTGTGCACTTCCGGCATCACCACCTATTTTCAATGCTCCGCTTGATAATGATTTTACCACAAAGGCAACTACATGGCCATCTTCATCATTCGCATCGCTATTATCGAATAGATTGTCAAATGAGATTTCTACTTGTGTATCTTCATCTACAGAATTTACAACAGCGTTGAATTTAGTAAATGTCGGAGCGGCATTTGTTGCATTTATTTGAACCTGTGCGGTTACGGCAGGGAGATCAGATGTTGCACCGTCGTTGTCTTTTGCAACTACGGTAAAGGCATCTTTTAGTCCTACAGCTCCCGGTGCAGGTGTCCAATAGGCATTATTATTTTCGTCAATTACGTTAACTGTTCCTGCAAGAAAATCTTGTGCACTTACGGCATCACCACCTATTTTCAATGCTCCGCTTGATAATGATTTTACCACAAAGGCAACGATATGTCCGTCAACATCTGAGGTGTCGGCTTTAGCAGCTATCTCTGCAAAGGTGATTTCTACTTCTTTCACTTTCTGTGTTGTTGCCACAGGATTCGCTAAAGTAGTAAATTCCGGAGCGTCATTAATCGGAGTAACACTAACTTGTGCGGTTACGGCAGGGAGAGCAGATGTTGCACCGTCGTTGTCTTGTGCAAGTACGGCAAATGCGTCTAATGTTCCTGTTGAATCAGTAGCAGGTGTCCAATAGGCTTTATATTCTGTGCCACCAATGGTGCCAATTGTACAGTTTGTTGATGCGTCATAATTTGTTGCACTTGTGGCATCAGTACCAATTTTCAATGTTCCTTTTGCTGTTACTGATTTTACAATAAAAGCAGCTACTGAGCCGTCATTATCAGCCGCATCAGAATTATCCTTTAGGTTATCAAATGTAATTTCAGTTTCTGTATCTTCATTTTTTGTTTGTACAACAGCGTTGAACTTAGTCAATGTCGGAGCTTTATTGACTTTGATCTTAGCCATTATTCCATCACCAGCCGAAAAAGCACCCTTGTTGTCTTGTACAACTGCTTTAAAAGCATCTACATCTCCTGTTGTATTTACGGGTTTCCAATAGGCATTATGTGTTGCGTCAATTGTTTTGTTTGTTGCAGTAACTCCTGTTGCATTTGCGGCATTAGTACCAATTTTCAATTCTCCCTCTAATGTTGCCTGTTTTACAATAAAGGCTTGTATGTATCCGTCAGTATCAACCGCATCGGATGCAGCCAATAGTTCTGCAAATGTGATTTTAACTTGTGTATTTTCGTTTGTTGTTTTTACAGGATTCGTATCGAATGAAGTAAATGTTGGATCGGCATTAGCAGAAGCAGCCTTAACATCAACTTTTGCCATTACGGGAGTGGTTGAAGACATTGCTCCTTCGTTGTCTTTTGCTTTTAACTTAAAAGCATCTTCTCCTGTTGTTGCAGAAGTAGCGTTAGATTTCCAATAGGCTTTATGTGTTTCGTCAATGGTACAGTTATCTGAACTATAAGCTGCTGCGCTTACGGCATTAGCACCGATTCTTAATGTTCCGTTTGAAGGTGCTTCAGTTACCACAAAAGCAACTACGCTTCCGTCAGTATCTGCCTCATCGCCCTGAGCTGCTATCTCAGCAAATGTGATTTCAGTTTCTTCACCTACAAGTACTTCTGCTACAGAATTGCCTAAAGTAGTAAAGGTTGGAAGTTGATTAACTCTGATCTTAACCTCTATTTCTGTTCCGGACACTGCTGAGCTGTCGTCTTGTGCTTTTACTTTAAAAGCAGTCGGTTCTCCTGAAACAGTTGGTGTCCAAACGGCATCTTTACCTGCCTCAATTACATCGACAGAGCCTGATGAAAAATCAAGACCACCAATTTTTAATGATCCGTTTGCGGCTGGGACATCTGTTACCTTGAAGCCTGTTACTGTTCCGTCTTTATCTTTCGCATCGGATACAGACAATAGGTATTGGAATGTGAGCGTAGCTGTTGTTCCTTCGTTTATTGTATCTACAGGATTAGGATTGAATTTAGTAAGCTCCGGAACGTCATTCTTTGCGGTAACTTTAATCTGTGCGGTTACGCTGTCTTTAGACAATCCTCCGTTGGTGTTTTGGGCAAGTACTATGAAAGCATCTATGGCTGCTCCGCTGGTATCTAGTTTAGGTGTCCACTCGGCATCTTTACCTGCCTCAATTACATCGACAGAGCCTGATGAAAAATTAAGACCACCAATTTTTAATGATCCGTTTGCGGCTGGGACATCTGTTACCTTGAAACTTGTTACTGTTGCGTCACCGCTTACGTCAGACTTAGCCAATAGTTCAGCAAATGTGAGTGTAACGGCAACATCTTCCTCTGTTGTTGCTACAGGATTAGGATCGAATTTGGTAAAGTCCGGCACTTTATTAACTGTAACCGGTACAGCTACGGCAGGTGTAGATAAACCGCCGTCGTTGTCTTTTGCAACTACTTTAAAAGCCTCTACATCGCCTGTTTTACCTTCTGCAGGTGTCCAAAAGGCTTTATATTTTTTGCCATCAATGTCGCCAATGGTGCAGTTATCTTCCGGATGAAAGGGGTTTGCATTTTCTCTCGTATCACCTATAAATAATGTTCCGCTGTCTGCCGGCGCTTCTGTTACCACAAAAGCAACTACGCTTCCTGATGCATCAGAATCATCCTCATCGCCTTCATCCTTTAAGTTCTGACATGTGATTGTAACTTCTTTTTCTTCGTCTGTTGCGGCTACCGGATTGTTGAATTTAGTCAATGTTGGAATGTGATTGTAAAAGAAGCTTGCCGTGAAAGGTCCGTTTTCTTCAATTTCTACACCTGTGACTCCCTGAACGCTAAAGAGTATTTTCAGATTGTATTTTCCTGTGGTAGCTAATCCGGCGGTAATATCTACCTCTGAACCAAAATTAGCCCATATTTGGTTTGTTACACCTCCGGTTCCTCCGTCGTCAGAAGTATGTAGAACAGATACAGTGGTATAGTCTGTGGGTTCAGAGCTTCCTTTCCATACTTTGTAACTAAATGTTGTTCCTTGTACATCTCCTCCGTCTCCTGTGTTTTTCCATACTTTAATTGCAGCACCTTTTATTTTTAATTCTCCGATTTGTCCAAAATCTTTTCCGTCGTAAGCATCGCCTTTTTCTGTTACATCTGAGGTTAAACCCGTATGCCAATATGTTACAGTCGGAAGGTTTACTCCGCCATCGTCGCGCAATCCGTAGTTTGGCACAACATTTAGCGTATAATCTTCAGCTTCGCCATAGTTTTGACTTCCACACGACACAGGTGCACCTTCTGCCTCATATATAGCCCTGACTCTCATTCTTGTTTCGCCTAATTTAGCATCTGTCGGAGAAGTAATTGCTAAAGGACATTTTGAGGTTTGTCTTCTTTTACTATTTTTCCTCCAACCTAAATCGTATTCTTCTCCAGCATCGTCAAAGTCTCCGTCCTGATTCCAATCAATCCAGGCTTTTGCAAAAGCTTTAAAATCGCCTCCTGTATTTACCTTGACCGTTAAATCATATGGCATCCCTTTTACTATCCTAATTTTCTTGTCGGCATCGGCAGTATAGTCGGTATATGCCGGAAGTCCGTCACCAAATCCCTGCTGGTTTATTACGTTATTGAATTCAACATGGGTTACTCCCGTAGAGTCATCTTGCGCAGCTCCGGGCGTGCAATAAGTTGAAGTTCGTTGGCTGCCTCGAAGCGCAGGAGTTTTATAGCAATTTCCGGCCTTGTATTCGTAAATTGCAAAGTAATATTCGGTGTCAGCAGCAAGGTTTGTAAGCGTAACGTTGTCTGCGTTCCCGCTGAAAACAACATAGTTTTTGGTTCCAATTTCTTCGCCGCTACCGAAGTTGGCAATGCCAGTGTAGGCTTGTCCGCTTGTAGGCTCTTGGTCTACCGGCGCGCCTTCTTTTGCAACTACCAAAACAGAATTGGCATTATCTGCACGTGTCCAATGGACCGTCATTTCGTTGTCTCCCACCGCAGAGGTAGCAAAGCCCTTTGCTTGCCCTGTCGGAAAAGAGCATTGGGCAAACGAAAAATTCGCCCATGCGATTAAAAACAATAATGGTAATAACTTTTTCATAGTAAAAAATGTTTAATGAAATAAAAAATAAATTTTTGTAAAAGTAAAAAATAATATTTGAAATTATCATATGGTAGATTAAATTTTTGATAAATTTACCAAATTTCACATCATTTTTCTGATTTCGTCATTTGTTAGTCCGGTTTCTTCTATTATATTTTCGATAGCTTCACCGTATTTTATCATCTTTTTTGCGAGTTTTTGTTTGGCTTCTTCTTTTTGTCTTCGTTCTTCCGCTTCCCGTGCTTTGGCTTCTTCTTTTTGCCGGCGTTCTTCCGCTTCCCGTGCTTTGGCTTCTTCTTTTTGTCGGCGTTCTTCTTTGAGTTCCTTTTCGTGATTTTTTTGTAGTCTCCTTTCTACTTTCCTTTCTACTCCTTGGTTGTAACGTTCTACGCCTTCTTGATATTCTTCATAGTTTTTGATGTACTCTGTACTGTCGGCTTCTTC
>PDWJ01003100.1_pt1 | contig 16388 bp, 12 predicted proteins | sample 1430881 | NCBI WGS metagenome assembly PDWJ01 (sample SAMN01162460, study PRJNA174530) | Oral metagenome, whole genome shotgun sequencing project. | biome: Marine environment; feature: Marine mammal; material: Swab sample of the gingival sulcus; isolation source: swab sample of gingival sulcus... | reverse complement strand
GCTGCCGGCGCTGGTGCCGTTGATCGGCACCGGGTCGTCGTCGCCGTTGGCCTGGCTGCCGGCGCTGGTGCCGTTGATCGGCACCGGGTCGTCGTCGCCTTCGCTCGGTCTGTCGTCGCCAGGCGCGCCAGGTGGCTGGTCGCCGAGGAGGCCGAGGCTACGTAGCACGACCTCCGGGGTGTCGACGCAGACCGTGAGCTTTCCGCTGAACCGCCGTCGATCGGCGCGACCGTCGCTGAGTCTTTGGGATCTCGTGTTGTCACTGGCTTGGTCTCGTCTCGCTGCTCGGAACACGACGAGCAGATCGCGGGCGCCGGGGTAGGTCGCCAGGTATACCTTCGAGCTCGGCGTCAGCCTGGTTGAGCAATCAGGGAGATCGCGCTCTTGCACGACCTCGGGGGCCACAGGCAGGTCTGCCAAGAGCCCCCTGGCTCGCTGGCCCAGTGAGGTCGAGACATCTCCGCAGCCCGAGGCCAGGGCGAGCATCGTCAGCAATCCGACGCCGCAGAGGGCGCTTCCAGCGTTCGTTCGGTTAAGAGCACCCCTACACAGTCGGGACCGAGCCGGGTGCTGAGCTGCCGAGCCGATTTCGTCGCCGAAGAAACGATCCATACGGGTGGTCTGGCGAGCGTTCTGAGGCCTAGAAAGCGGCCGGCAGTGCTGGGCCCGGCGACGGGACTGTGTAGGGTGCTGAGCTGGCGAGCCGATCTCGTAGCCGGCAGTGCTGGGCCCGGCGACGGGAGGGGCTGGTCGGGGTGCTCCTGATCTCGATGCACGTCGCATCTGATACTCCAATCGAGCTAGCGCGTGGCCAGCCCGTGCTCCTTGATCAGCTGAGAGAGGCGCGGGCGCTTCATTCCAAGCAGCTCGGCAGCGTGGGTGATGTTTCCCTCGCTCTCGGAGAGCGCCTCTCGGATGCAGGCCGCCTCGACCTGTTTTTTGAAGTCGCGCAGGCTCACGCCTTGCTGGCGGAGGTCGGTGTAGACCGAGCCATGGGGGGCGGCCATGGGGACCTCTGCGGTGGCGCTCGCCCTGGCGCCGGCGAGCTCGGGGTAGTCGGCGAAGTCCGCGGCGCCGAGGAGCCGGTCATCTGCGAAGAGCGAGACGGAGCGGAGGACGTTCTCGAGCTCCCGGATGTTCCCCGGCCAACCGTAGCGCGTGAGCAGCTCGATCGCGGAGGCGTCGAGGCCCTTGGGCTCGGCGCCGCGTTCGTTGGCGATGCGGCGTAGGAAATGGGTCGCGAGCGGCGCCACATCGCTGGCACGTTCGCGTAGCGGCGGTAGCTCGATCTGCACGCCACGGAGCCGGTAGTAGAGGTCCTCGCGGAAGCTGCCGTCGGCGACCATCTGCTCGAGGTCGCGGTTGGTGGCGAAGATGATCCGCACGTCGACGTCGAGGGATCGGGTGCCGCCGACGCGCTCGAAGCAGCGCTCTTGAAGCACGCGAAGCAGCGCGATCTGGGTCTTGGCCGAGATGTCACCGATCTCGTCGAGGAAGATCGTGCCACCGTTGGCCAGCTCGAAGCGGCCGATCTTGCGCTGGGTGGCGCCGGTGAAGGCGCCGCGCTCATGCCCGAAGAGCTCGCTGAGCAGCAGGCTCTCGACCAGGGCGCCGCAGTTGACCTTGATCAGCGGGCTGTCGGCGCGGCGGGAGCGCTCGTGGATCGCGTTGGCGATCAGCTCCTTGCCCGTGCCGCTCTCTCCACGAACCAGCACGGTGGCATCGGTGGTCGCCACGCGCTCGACTTGGGTCAGCACCTGTTGGATCCGTGGGTGCGCGCCGACGATCCCATGAAAGGGGCGGGTGCTCACGGCCGGACCGTCGCCGTCGAGGCGGGTGTCTCGTGGCCGAGCGGGCGCCGAGAACGAAGACGGCTGAGCGTCGCCCGAAGCTGCGCGGAGGGCGACCCGGAGAGGTTGCTCAGCGACCGCTTCGCGGAGCTCTTTCGGCACGCATTGGCGCACGCGGCCCTCGATGCGGGCAGCATCGAGCAACCGGCGCTGCGCCTCACTCTCTCGGCCCTCGGCTCGCGCTACGGTCGCGAGATGGAAGTGGGCCTGCCAGCTCGCTTCATCGTCTTGGAGGTCGCTGGCCAGCTCCAGGGCCTCGATGGCCGCGGCGCGGGCTGCGGCTCTCGAGCCGCTGCGGCTCTCGACCTGGGTGCGCAGCAAGAGGGCTCGTAGGCGCAGTGGTCCGTCGGGCTCGCTCGAGAGCAGGTCCTCGAGCCGCTTGGCGGCGGTCGCGCTGTCGTCTCGCTCGTAGGCCAAGGAGGCTAGCTCAAGGGCAGCACGCCCGGCTCTACCGTGCTGGTCGCTCTTCTCGGCGAGCTCTTCGGCGCGCGCGAGGTGGGCCTTGGCGTCGGCGAAGCGGCAGGCGGCCTTGGCCAGCCGACCAGAGAGGATCTCGCGGTTGATCCGTGTCGCGAGCGGTGGCTCGGCGTCGGCAAGCTTATCGGCGAGGTTGAGCATCGCCGTGGCCCGCCCGACGCCGCCGAGGTCGAGGTAGAGTTTCGCCAGGTCGAGCCCGACCCAGGCGAGGTAGCTACGGTGCCCGACCTTCTTCCAGGCGCCGACTGCTTGCTGGTAGCTGTGGATGGCCTCGGCGTAGTCGCGGCGGCGCTCCGCGAGGACGCCGAGGTGTTGTAGGCAGGCGCCAAGGTAGCGATGCTCGCCGACGCTGGCGCTGAGCTGGCGGCCCTGCTCGTAGTGTTGCTCGGCTGCGGCGTAGTCGGCGGCGGAGAGCGCGGTCATGCCGAGCTGGATCTGGGCTCGCGCCGTCTCGGCGACGAGGCCGGCGACGTCGGCGCGCCGCAGGTTGTCGGCGAAGAGGCCGCGGGCCTCCTCAACATCACCGGCGTCGAGGGCCAGCTTACCCAGCGTGTTCTGCAAGGCGAGGCGGAGCGTTATCGTCTCGCCTTCGCGCCGCAGCTCATCACAGAGCTCCAGGCCCTGCTGGGCCGCGCTGCGGGCCGCCCCTCGCTGTCCGTCGAGAAAGAGCCCCTCGGCTTGCTCCGCGTGGACCTCCGCGCGGAGCTCGAGATCGCCGTCCCGCGTGGCGAGCCGCTCGAGCTCGTGGAGGCGCTGTCGCGCGGCGGAGAAGTCGCCGCGGCGCAGCAGCAGCCGGGCGAGCTTCAGCTGCGCGGCGGGGTCTGGCTCGCCGCGGCGGCTCTCGAGCTCGAGCAGCTGCTCGGCGGTCTGAACCGCTCGGTCGAGGTTCGCGCTGTTTTCGAAGATCGTGCAGAGCGCCCACAGCAGCCGGCGGCGGGTGTCATCATCGCGCACCTGCTCGAGGGCGCGCTCATAGAACTCTCCGGCGCGCTCGTAGCAATACGCTATCTCGAGTTGCTCGGCGGCTCGCTCGGCGGCTCGCACGGCGTCGTCGCCTGCGCTGCCGCGGAGCAGATGGTCGGCGCAAGACTCGAGGTCTTCGTCGGCGGCCTGCAGGTGGTAGCCGATGGTAGCGTGGAGGGCCTGACGGTCCCCAGCGGGCAGCGACTCGTAGACCGCGCGCTCGTCGCCGACGCGGCGGAAGGCGATGCAAAGGGCCCCGCGGCGCCCCGAGGCGTCGCTGACCGTCTTTTCGATGATCTGGCGCCCGACGAGGTTGGCGATGGCGGTGGTCAGCGTGTCGCCCCGCAGCCCGGTGAGCTCGCCGAGGGTCTCGGCGGCGAGGGGGCGGCCGAAGGTGGCGAGCAGCTCGAGGACCCGACGCTCGTCGCCGGAGGCCTGGCTTAGCGGAGATGGCAGACGACGGGCCAGCTCGCTGCTGACCAGCGCCTCGAGGCGCTGGGGGACCCCATCGGTGAGCTCGAGGACGCGCGCGAGTACGCGCTCGCTGGTGAGGTAGGCCTTGATGCCAGCTTTGTTGATGCCCTCGAGGGCGATGTGGAGCAGCTCTGTGCCGTCGGCCCAGCGGGCGTCGCCGCCGACGTCCTCTAGCGTCGCTGCGGTGGCGATGAGCAGGCCGCGATAACGCCCCGTGGAGAGCTCCGGCGAGCTGGTGAGCTCCTGCCCGAGATAGCTGACGGCCTGGCGCGTTCCTGCGTCAGCGACGTCGATGTCATGGACGAGCAACGCCAGGGGCTGAGCCTCGGCGAGGTCGCGTAGCAGCTGCGCCAGCTGCTCGAAGAGCGTGATGCGATCGAGCTGACCGCGGTCGCTCCGGCGGCCTTCGAAGGTGGCCAAGAGCTCCTCGGCGCGGCCGACCAGGTCGTGCTGCTGGCTGGGCTCGCCTTGCTCGCAGAGGCGGACCAAGAGGCCGCGGAGCAGCTCGACGATCGGGCGAAAGGAGCTGAGTCCCGGGCGACAGCGGGTGACGAAGGTCATCACACCGCGCTCACGAAGGCGGCGGTTGGCTTCGACCATGAACGTCGACTTGCCGATCCCGAGCGGGCCGGTGATCGCGACAAAGGTGCCGTGTTGGTCCAGGGTCTCGAGCGTGTCTAATAGGCGCGCCAGTTCGTGGTCGCGTCCCACGCAAGCTGGGCTCGCGGCGTGGAGTGGGGCTGGGAGCGTCATGGACGGTCTCCAATTGCAAGAACCGAGCCGTGACGGGCTCGGCGGCGTTGGAATCTAACGTTTTGAAATCATAAAGGTAAGCTGGAGGTGTCGGCATCTATTGAGCGCCGAACGATGACGCGACGTTAATTTTTTAACAGAGCCGCACTGGCAAGACAATCGTGAAAGATCAACGTGTTGCAGGACTTCAGCCGAGACCATGAGCTGGGCTAAGCTGTAACCCTTTGATATGACGTTTGTTTTGATCGCGGGTTGGGGTAGGGCAGGGATGTCAGGGCGAACGTCAGGGGAGGACGGGGGAGGGCAAGGTCAGCGGTAGGGGAGGAGGTTACTTGGCCTTGGCACGATCCCAGCGATCGACGACGCCATCGGAGTCGTCGTCGTAGCCGATGCGGTCGAGCTGCCCGCCCTCGTAGTACTCCCAGTAGTCGATCTTGCCGTCGTGGTTGGTGTCGCGCTCGATGCGGGCGAGGATCTCCTCTTCGTAGTGCTTGAACACATCAGCTTTGCCGTTGTGGTTGGTGTCCATCTCCTGGCGGACCATCTTGCCGCCCTGTCGGTAGGTCACCAGGTCGATGCGACCGTCGAAGTAGAGGTCCATCTCTTCCATGCGGATATTGCCGTCGTCGTCGTAGTAGTACCAGACGTCCTTGCGGCCATCGAAGTTGAGGTCGCGCTCTTTGCACGTCAGCACGTCGACCTTGGCGCCGCCCTCGACCTTGGTGCGGTAGAGCTTCCAGACGTCGGGCTGCTTGTCTTGGTTCAGGTCGAGCTTCACCACCCGCTTGCCGGCGGTGTTGCAGCGACTGCGCTCCGCCTTGGGCTTGTCCGAGGCGCTGAGCTTGGCGCTGCGCTTCTCAACGCCCTTCGTGGTGCCTTTGCAACCTACCGCTGGCAGGAGCAGAGCGACGATCACGATCAGAGCTGCGCCGAAGCTGGCCGATCGGGCGTGGGGGGAGCTCAAGGGACGCGAACTCATGAGGCAACTCCTAGAGGGTGATTTCGTCAAGCTATCTGATAACCTCGAACCGGGCAAGGCGCCTGGCCTCGTGTTTGACAACCCCGAGCAGCACCTCTATATGATACGCGCTTATAGGATACGCGCTCGCCGACACCGGTCGGTTTGCCGAAACGACCGCGATCGATGACCTCCCCAGACAAGATACGCAACTTCTCGATCATCGCGCATATCGACCACGGCAAGAGCACACTCGCCGACCGGCTGCTGGAGCTCTGCGGTGCGCTGCCCGAGCGCGAGCGCAAGCAGCAGTTTCTCGACAAGATGGAGCTGGAGCGCGAGCGAGGGATCACGATCAAAGCGCAGACCGTGCGCCTGGCGTATACCGCCGCCGACGGAGAGACCTACCAGCTCAACTTGATCGACACGCCGGGCCATGTCGATTTCCAGTACGAGGTCTCGCGCAGCCTCGCCGCCTGCGAGGGCGCGCTCTTGGTCGTCGACGCGACGCAGGGCGTCCAGGCTCAGACCGTGGCCAACGTCTATCTCGCCATCGACAACGACCTCGAGGTCTTCCCGGTGCTGAACAAGATGGACCTCGCCAGCGCCGACGTCGACCGAGTCTCGGCCGAGATCGAAGAGATCATCGGGCTCGACGCCTCCGATGCCCTCCCCGTGAGCGCCAAGGACGGGACCGGCGTGCCGGCGGTGCTCGAGGCGCTGGTGCAGCGGATCCCGCCCCCCGAGGTCGACCGCGAGGCGGAGCTGGCGGCCCTGATCTTCGACAGCTGGTACGACAGCTTCCGTGGCGTGATGGTGCTCGCGCGGGTCAAGTCTGGGCGGGTGAAGGTCGGCGATCAGGTCCGGCTGATGGCGACCCAGGCGGTGGCCGACGTTCAAGAGCTCGCCGTCTATACGCCACACCATGAGAAGGTGAAGGTGCTCGAGGCCGGCGAGGTCGGGGTGATCATCGCGGGGATCAAAGACCTCTCAGAGGCCCGCGTCGGCGACACCATGACCCACGCCGACCGCCCCTGCGCCGAGCCCCTGCCGGGCTTCAAGACGCTCAAGCCGGTGGTCTTTGCCGGGCTCTTCCCCTCGGACTCGAAAGACTACGGTGATCTCCGCGAGGCCCTCGAGAAGCTCGTGCTCAACGACGCGTCGTTGACCTACGAGCCGGAGACATCGGAGGCGCTCGGCTTCGGCTTCCGCTGCGGGTTTCTGGGCTTGCTGCACATGGAGATCGTGCAGGAGCGCCTCGAGCGGGAGTTCGATCTCGACCTGGTGATCACGGCGCCCTCGGTGCGCTATCGCGCCTACACCACCGATGGGGCGATGCACGAGATCGAGAACCCCTCCAAGCTCCCGCCGGCGGTCTCGCTGCAGAGCGTGGAGGAGCCCTTCATCAACGCCACGATTCACATCCCCGAAGAGTACGTCGGGGCGGTGCTGAAGCTCTGCGAAGAGAAGCGAGGGATCCAGAAGTCGCTCGCGTATCCCTCGAAAGAGCGCGTGATGGTGGTCTACGAGCTGCCGCTGGCTGAGGTCGTCTCCGACTTCTACGACAAGCTCAAGAGCGCCACCCGCGGCTACGCGTCTCTCGACTATGAGATCGCAGACTTCCGAGCCAACGATCTGATCAAGCTCGACGTCCTGGTCAACGGAGACCCGCTCGACGCGCTGGCGACGATCTGCCACCGCGACTTCTCGTACTACAAGGGGCGCGACCTCTGTCGGAAGCTCAAGGAGCTGATCCCGCGGCAGATGTTCGAGGTGGCGATCCAGGCCGCCATCGGCACCAAGGTGATCGCTCGGACGACGGTGAAGGCGCTGCGAAAGAACGTGACGGCGAAGTGCTACGGTGGTGACATCTCGCGCAAGCGGAAGCTCCTGGAGAAGCAGAAAGAGGGCAAGAAGCGGATGAAACAGTTCGGCGCCGTCGAGATCCCGCAAGAGGCCTTCCTCGCCGTGTTGAAGCTGGACTGAGCTGATGGGCCGACGCAGCAAGGTAGAGCGAAGCGCGGCTGGCGGGTTCACCACCTGGCGGCGGAACCTCCGCACGCTGAAGGACGCCAAGGCCCTGCTGAAGGAGAGCCGCCGGATCCTCAAGCGTCACCGCGGGGGGCTCAAGCAGCCGGTCGCCCAGGAGATCGACGAGACGGTCCAGGCGCTGGAGCAGGCCTACAAAGACAAGGACGCGGTGGCGGCCCGCCCGCTGGTCACGAAGCAAGATCGGCTGCTCGAGAGGCACCTCGACTTCGCTCGCAAGTCGGCCTTCCGTGAGTACATCGAGAGCATCGGGATCGCCGTGTTGATCGCGTTGCTCTTGCGCGCCTTTGTCGTCGAGGCGTTCAAGATCCCCAGCGGATCGATGATCCCCACGCTGAAGGTCGGTGATCACATCTTCGTCACCAAGTTCCTCTACGGGCTGCGGGTCCCCTTTACACGGGTGAAGTTTTTCGCCCGGTCGCCAAACCGCGGCGACGTGATCGTCTTCATCTTTCCGAGGGATCCAAGCAAGGACTTCATCAAGCGCATCGTCGCTGTGGCCGGCGACGAGATCGAGGTCCGCGACAACGTGGTCTATGTCAACGGCAAGCGGCTCGCGAAGCGCAAGCTGAACGTCCCCTGTCGCTACCGTGATCAAGACAGCGACACCGGCGAGCGTGGCGAGATCCGCACGTGCGTCGCCTTCGAGGAGCAAAACGGCGATCGTCACTATCGTGTGATCCATGACGTCCCGAGCCTCAGCCTCGACTATGCGCGAAAAAAGGTGCCACCGGGGCATGTCTTCGTGATGGGCGACAACCGAGACAACAGCCACGACAGCCGGGCCTGGGGCCCGGTGCCCTATGAGAACATCAAGGGCAAGGCGATGATCATCTGGTGGTCGAGCGGGCCGCCGGAGGGGATCCGCTGGTCACGCTTCTTCGACCTCGTGCACGCCTTTGGCCCAAAGCAGAAGACCGCCCCGGTGCAGGACGGCCTCGCCCCTAGCGAGGCAACGCAGGAGAAGACGCCGTCGGCGACGCCAGCGAGAACGCCGTCGCTGCCGGGAGCTCGATCAGCGCGTAGAGGTCGCCGCTGACGAAGGTTAGCTTGGCCTCCCGCTGGGCGTCGGCGAAGCGCTTGGCTTGCGAGCGCAGCCGGTTACGCAGGCTCTTGAGCTTCAGCTGACGAAGCTTGAAGCCGATCTGCTTGCGCGTCGCGGGATCCTGGGTGACGGCGAAGAGCTCCTGGAGGCTGTGGATCGCCATCTGGCGCTTGCCTTCCTTACTATAAACCTGCGCCGCGAGGGAGGCGAGCCAGGGCTGCTCGGCTCCGAGCAGGATCGCGCGATGGATCCAGCCCGCCCCCATAAGCCGCCAGGCGCGACGCTCCCGTGAGGACGTCGTCTTGAGCTCTTGCAGGTAATGGATCCCGATCCGCAGCGGGATCATGTGGTCTTCGGGGAAGATCGCGTGGCCGCGCTCGAGCAGCGCGATCGCGCGATGGATAGAGGCGTTGCCGCTGGGGATCGCCGTCAGCATCGCGGCGCCGTAGCGATAGGTGGTCTTGAGGTAGGGGTCGAGGGCGACGACCGTCTCGACATAGCGGTGGATATGCCGCACGTCACGGTCGGTGACCAGGTGGTCGGCGAAGTAGGCGATGCAGCGTACCCAGATCAGATCTGCGGCGAGCTCGTTGTAGCCAAAAGACAGGGTGCGCACGACCGAGGGGGGCGGCAGGAAGAAGGTCTGGGCGGGCGCCATCTTCTTTTGGGGCGGCTCGCTGAGCGCAGCCAGCCGACCCTCCACGAGGACGAGCGGAGGGAGGAGGAGCACGAAGAGCAGCGCGCCGATCAGGGCACGAGTGAGCGGACGCGACTCCATGGTGTGGACTCTAGCAGCAAGATGAGCTCGCTGGGAGATGGGTCGGGTGGGGGGAGAGAGGCCAGCCGCGCGCGTCGCTGCCGGGCGGCTGGCGTCGAGCGACGCGACTCGATCTGACGCTACTCGATCTCGTTGGTGATGACCGGGCCGCGACCCTGGACACCAAACTCCTCGTCGATCGAGCCGAGGAGGCGGTAGGTCGAGAGCGTCCCATCGCAGTCGAGGTCACCGTAAGCGCTCGCTGTAAACTGCGCGCTGGTGTTCGTGCCAGTCGCGTCCCATTGCCAGACGAAGTAATGATTATCGGTCATCTGAAACTGGAGCGCGCGCCAGGTGTTGTCGTTCCAGCCGTTGAGCCCGGGAACGGGGGCGCATTTTGGCCCTGGCGCGTTACAGCAGTTGGCAGCGGGCGTCGGGTTCGGCGCCGTAGTCGGGGCCGCCGGGAACTGCTTGGGTAGCAGAGCGCCCGTGTTGTTGTAGTGGTCAGCCTGGAAATAGGTCTTCGCGCCGACCTTGATCTTGTCCAGCCCCTCGGTGGCCTCTACGGTCTTCGACTTGCGGAGATACTTGATGAACGCCGGGATCGCCACCGCGGCGAGGATGCCGATGATCGCGACGACGATCATCAGCTCAATCAACGTAAAACCTCCAGCGCGTCTCTTTCTCAGCTTGGCCAACATGATGTCTCTGCCTCCTTCTGGGGGGGTATCCCATGCGTTTGCGCCAGCGGCGCTTCGTCTCTATCGACTATTCGTTCTGGTTGTAAACCGTCGGTGAGGGCCTCGCGCTCGAGGCCAAGATCATGGTGCAGCCCGTTATGCTTCCTGGGTTGGGCGAGTTACAGGCGGTGTTGGTGTCGCCATCCATATCGCCCACCGCGATCACGTAAAACCACGGATGAGGCGGGATGTAGCCTGGATCGCTCACGGGTGTCGTAGGCTGCGCCGGGATGCCAAAGCGCCCATTGCTCGCGTAGTTTTCGATCTGATGAGAAACCACCGGCCTGCTGGCGCGCACCACGAAGCCGAAGTACGACACGTTATTATGGGGGCGTAGGCCAAAGGTCTGCCAAGCCCCGGGGATCGCCGTCCAAGCCTTCTGCACGGGCTCGCGGAGTTTCAGCGCCGGGTAAGCGGCATTGCTCCCCATGTCGGTGTAGTGGCCGTTCTGCTGCCGCATGAGCTCCTGTTGCTGCACGATGCGAGTGACGAACTCTGTCGCCTGGATCACATAGCCTTTACGGATGTGACGGCGGTAGGCGACGAAGGCCACGGCGGCGAGCACGGCCACGATCACCACCACGATCATCATCTCGATCATCGAGAAGCCGCGCTCATGGCGTCTCTTGCGGGTCGTGGTGGAGAGAGAGGTCATGGTTGCTCGCCTTTCAAGCAGGACTCATGCCATGATCTGCTATTGGGCAGGATCGGCAAGATTACCTGGTATCTGACACTTCCTAGCGTCACGTTGACGCCCCTAAGGTCTCGCGACCAGCTCGGACTGACAAGAACTGACAAAAATTGTCACCCGCGCCGACAAATTGCGCTGTCTATCGCTCTAGCTCTCGACACCGTATTTGGAGAGCCGGTAGCGGATGGAGCGCAGGGTGATGCCGAGCATCCGCGCCGCCTCCGTGCGGTTGCCGTGAGAGCGCTCGAGTGCTGTCAGGAGCAAGCTCTTCTCGACCTCGCCGATGTGGCGATCAAGATCGAGCCCCCCCTCAGGGAGCACCGCAGGGTTTTCGCTGGTGGGAGTCTTGCGCCGCTTGAGCTCCGGTAGCGCCGACTCGTCAACTTGAGGCCCGGTGGCAAGGATGACGGCGCGCTCTACGAGGTTTTCAAGCTCGCGAACGTTGCCAGGGTAGTGGTAGCTGCAGAGCAGCTCCATCGCCTCGGGGGTGAGCCCCGTGATCCGACGTCCGCTCTGGGCGGCGAAGCGACGCACGAAGTGGTCCGTGAGCAGCGGGATGTCTTGCTGACGCGAACGTAGCGGTGGCAACGTCAGGGGGAGGACGTTCAGCCGGTAGAACAGATCTGAGCGGAAGCGCTGGGCCTCGACCTCTTCGTCGAGGTCACGGTTGGTGGCGGCGATCACGCGCACGTCGATGGAGAGCTCCTCGACGCCGCCCACGGGCTTGACCCGGCGCTCCTGAAGGGCGCGGAGCAGCTTGACCTGCATCGACGGGTCGAGCTCGGCGATCTCGTCGAGGAAGAGCGTGCCTCCGTCGGCGGCCTTGAAGAGCCCTGTGCTGGCTTGGTTGGCGCCGGTGAAGGCGCCGCGGGTGTGGCCGAAGAGCTCGCTCTCGATCAGGGCGCTAGGGATCGCCCCGCAGTTCACCGCCACGAAGGGGCGGGAGGCGCGCTCGCTCTGGGCGTGGATCGCCCGCGCGACCAGCTCCTTGCCCGTACCCGACTCACCGCTGATCAGCACGGAGGTGCGGGCTGGGGCGACCTTGCGGATCAGCTCGAAGAGCGCCTGCATCGGCTCGCTGCGGCCGATCAGGTCATGGAGCTTGTAGCGGTCACCGAGCTGCTGGCGCAGCACCGCGTTGTCGCGCAGCAGGGTCCGCTTCTCGAGGGCGCGCTCCACGGTGACGATGATCTCGTCGACCTTGAAGGGCTTGGTCAGGTAGTCGTAGGCGCCGTCTTTCATCGCCTTGATCGCCGTCTCGGCGGTGGCGAAGGCGGTGACCATGATCACCTCGGTCTCGGGGCGCTGTTTACGCGCGTGGGCGAGCACGTCGAGGCCGGAGACCTCTGGCATCTTGAGGTCGGTGATCACCACATCGAAGTCGCGCTCGTCGAGCAGGTCACGGGCGCGCTGGCCGCCCTCAGCGAGGATCACCGTGCAGCCCTTTTGCCGCAGCAGGATCTCGAGAAACTCGCGCATAGAGCGCTCGTCGTCGACCACGAGGATGGCGGCGCCTTGCAGCATGGTGGGTGAGTATCTCCGAGAGGTGTGGTGGGCGTCAAACGACAGGTCAGGTCAAACGACAGGTCAGCGCTTGCGTGCGACGACCACGATGAAGCCGCCGAGGCGCCGCAGCCCCCAGAGGTCGCGAGCGCCACGCTCGACCCAGGCCAGCGTTGGCCCCACGAGCGGGAGGTCGTGAGCTTGCGCGACGGGGGTCAGGACGCGGACGCCATGTACCGCCTCGAAGGGGGTGCTCGCCGGCAGGTAGCCGCAGATCTCGTCGAGGGTGTCGTAGCGGGTGAAGACGTCGTCATCGGTGAAGCGAGAGCCGATGGGCGACGGGCGCTTGGCTCGCTTGAGCAGGTAGCGCAGGCTGTGGCGGTTGTAGAACTCGAGGACGAGGTGTCCACCGGGTCGGGTCACTCGCGCCAGCTCGGCGAGGCAGCGCTCGATCGGCGGGATATGGGCCAGCACCTTGAAGCTAACCACGGCGTCGAAGCTCTCGTTGGGGAAGGGCAGGGCGGTGGCGTCGGCCTGGGCCACCGAGAGATCCCGGTCGCGGGCGTGGGCGAGCATGCCCCGCGAGAGGTCGAAGCCGCGGGACCCTGGGCGCTCGGCTGCGATGCGGGAGAGCAGGAGGCCGGTTCCGCAGCCGGCCTCGAGCACTGGCCCGTCGCTGTAGCGCAGGGCCAGCTCGACCTCGAGGTCATCAAGCATCCGATGGTAACCGTAGTGACGGTGCACCTCGTAGTCACGGCTGAACTCGTCATAATAGCGCTCGGCGGTCGGTTTCATCGGATCGGGCTAGCTCCTTCGGGCAGAGAGGAGTTCATCGTAGAGCGCCTCGACTCTGGGCGCGATCTTTCCAATCGCGTAGCGCTCGGCTGCCAGGGCGCGGGGGGCGTCTCGCCGGCCGCGGGCGAGCTCGGCGTCGAGAGCCGCTGCGAGAGCCTCCGCATCTCCCGCTGGCGTCGCTCGCCCCACCTCCCCGCGAGGGTCGAGGAGCTCGGTCAAGGGGGGGATGTCAGCGACGACCAGTGGCAAGCGGTGGCCCATCGCCTCGAGCAGCACGAGGGGCAGGTCCATCTTGGCGTAGAGGCTCTCGGCGGGCAGCGCGCAGACGTCGCAGGCGGCGACGAGGTCGAGCATCGCCGGGACCTCGTCGAGCATCAGGGCGCGGGACCGGACGCCGGCGGCGCGAAGCTCGGCGTCGATCTCTGCCTCGATCCGTCGCGACTCCAGGCCCTTGACGCGACAGGCAAAGACGAAGAAAGCCCCGCGATCTCGGACCTTCGTGAGTGCTCGAGCGAAGACGCGAGCCGCGCTGGAAAAGAGGTAGTCACCCGCGAAGAGCGCCACTCGTCCCGTGGCAGGGATCCCGAAGTGGCGACGGAGCAGCGCGCGTCGCTCGGGTCCTACGAGGGAGGGCAGCGAGATGCCTGGCGGGATGTGGACGAGGCGCTCGGGGGCGACGCCCGCCGTGATGAAGTGGTGTCGAGTGGCAGCCGAGAGCACCACGACTCGGTCTGCAAAGAGGAGCCGTGGGTTGACGCTTCGTGGGATCGAGCAGACCGTCTGGATCGTCGGCTTGCGGTGGATCCGGCCGATCCAGCGGGCGACCAGGGAGGTCTTGGGGTTCGGGGCGAAGTAGAAGTGGCGGATCGCGCTGTCGTCGGCCTGGAGCAGTCGCAGGAGGGCGCGCAGGTTCTGCGTCGCGGCTGGGCTGAACGATCCGACGTCGCGATAGATCGGCTCGAGGTGTACATGCTCGGGGGGCGACCAGGAGCAGCCGCGGGGAGCGAGCAGCTGGAAGTCGAAGCGACGAGCTGCGCAGGCGATGTCCTTGACCAGGTTTTTGCTGCTGTCGTTCCACGGTGGAGCTACGGGCTTGGAGACCACCAGCACCGAAGGTCTGGGCGCTCCCGGTGTGGCGCTGCCGCGGACCGGCGCTTTCGTGGTGGGCGACATCGGGGCGCACACTAGCACCACCGAGGGGTGGTGCGGTGGGGAAACCTTGACCTGCCGCATCTGCGCGTGATACCCAAAGAATCTCCCTAGTTCGAGCTGCGGCTGCGCCATAACTGTTTCTGCGGAGGCCTCATGGCGAAGAAGATTCTGCTCGCCGAGGACAGCGTGACCATGCAGAAGGTCGTTCAGATGACCTTCGAGGCGGAGGACTTCACCGTTACGGCGGTATCTTCCGCAGCGGACGCGCTTGCTCGCGCTGGCGAGATGGGGCCTGATCTGGTGATCGCCGATGTATCGATGGGTGGCAAGAGCGGCTACGACATCTGCGCTGCGATCAAGGCTGACAGCGGTGCTCCCGTGCTGCTCTTGCACGGCACGGCCGCGCCCCTCGATCGTGCGCGCGCCCAGGCGGTCGGCGCCGACGGCGATCTTGAGAAGCCCTTCGAGACGCAGGCGTTGATCGACCTGGCGGCAGATCTCGTAGCGAGGTCGGTTCTTCAGCCGACGACCGCCCTCGAGGTCAAGCCGCTCAGCTCGCCGATCGAGTCCAATGATATCGTGATTGACAGCGCGGCGTTCAAGCCTCCGGCCAAGTCCGCTGTGCCCGCGCCGAAGCCGGCGACACCGCTGGCCGTCTCTGCAGCCCCGCCCAAGCCTGCGCCACCCAAGCCTGCACCACCCAAGCCTGCGGCGGCCCCGCCCAAGCCCGCGCCACCCAAGCCTCCACCACCCAAGCCTGTGGCGGCCCCGCCCAAGCCCGTCGCTGCGCCGCCGAAGCCCGCGCCTTCACGGCCCAAGCCCGCGGTGCCCCTGATGGCAGCCGCGGTGCCGATGCCGACCGATGACGTGCCGAGGCCAGAGCTCGACGTCGAGATCACCATCGAGGCGGAGCCGCCACCAGCGCGGGAAGAGCTGCCCTCGTTCGAGGCGCCAGAGGTCGCGTCCGGGTTGCCAGCGCCACCGGCCGGCATGTCTTTGCCCAAGCCTCCTCCCGGGATGGCGCTACCGAAGCCTCCTCCCGGGATGGCGCTGCCCGAACCTCCTTCCCCAGCTTCCATCGCTGAAGCTGCGCCGATTCCAGAGGCCAGGCCGGTCTCCAACGCCACCAACGTGGCGTCGGCCAAGCTCTCCGCGCTCGAGGCGGTCGATCCTGCTGTCGTCGAGGCGATCACCAAGCTAACTCGCGAGGTCATCGAGCAGGTGGTGTGGGAGGTCGTGCCTCAGCTTGCAGAGGCGCTTGTAAAGGAAGAGCTCGAGCGGATCATCGCCGCACGCGACAACTAGCAGGGCAGCAACCCGCTCGCCTCTGGTCACCTGCAGAGACTGGTGATAGATGTGAAGAGTGGCAGAGACGTGCGGGAAGCAGCCGCGGCGACGGGAGGGAAGCGCGTCAGCGCTCTAGGGCGCCATCTCCCTCTTCTCTTCGACGAGGAGCACTATGCCTCAGCTCGAGTTGTTTCAGGAACGGGTCGGTGTTTGCGTCATCGACATTCAAGAGCGCCTCGCCGCGACGATGCCAGAGAAGGTGCTCAAGGGGACCCTACGTAACTGGCTGAACCTGATCGAGACAGCGCGGGTGCTCAGCCTCTCGGCGGCGGTGAGCGAGCAGCAGCCCAAGGGGCTCGGGCGCAGCCTCCCCGTCGTCGCCGAGTCGGTGCTGCGCTTGCCGCGCTCGCAGGTCTACTTCTTTGAGAAGCAGGCCTTCAGCTGTGGGGCCGTCGATGAGTTCAACCAGTTCATACGCCGCAGCGGATGCAAGCAATGGGTGCTTGCCGGGATGGAGACGCATATTGCGGTCTTTCAGACCGCCCGCGCCCTCGTGTCAGCCGGCTACACCGTGCACGTCCCCCGCGATGCGGTGATCTCGCGAACCATGGCGAACTGGGAGATAGGGCTGAAGCTGATCGAGCAGAGCGGCGCGGTGGTCAGCTGCACCGAGGCCGTGATCTTCGACTTGGTCAAGCGCTCGGACACCGAGGCGTTTCAGGCCCTCTCGCGGATCGTCAAGTAGCGCCGCCAGCGGAGTCCAGAGCCCGCGATCGTGTCCTTTCTGATGGAGAAGCTCTAGAGCGCTGACCACCTTACCTCCCGTCGCTGCGCTGGTCTGCGAAATCACAGCGGTTGTTGCTCGTCGGTTGCTTGCTACCAGCAGGCGCCCTC
>PDWJ01003582.1_pt1 | contig 16403 bp, 11 predicted proteins | sample 1430881 | NCBI WGS metagenome assembly PDWJ01 (sample SAMN01162460, study PRJNA174530) | Oral metagenome, whole genome shotgun sequencing project. | biome: Marine environment; feature: Marine mammal; material: Swab sample of the gingival sulcus; isolation source: swab sample of gingival sulcus... | reverse complement strand
TGTTGTCGGCAAAAATGTTCATACCCGGATAATACGCCTTTTCCATGCTCTTGACATCCCATTGACATCCCGGGATGGAGTGCCTATCCTCACCCTTGGAGGATTTTTAATGAAAAAAACTACTGTTTTTATGATTTTTGCGCTTTTCAGAGGGTCTATTTTTTCATGCGGATTTTCGCCGTGTTGGTTTTCTATGAAGAAAGAGGGATTGTTCATTTTTCCCAAATCGTGATATAAGGCACCGACACGTACTAAAAGCGCATTTGCTCCTATTTCGCGCGCCGCTTCTTCGGATATATTGGCAACTTGAACAGTGTGCTGGAATGTTCCGGGTGCTTTTTCCGAGAGCATTTTCAATAAGGGTCTGTTGGTGTCGGCTAATTCTATCAAAGTAACATCGGATAAAAAGCCGAAAATTCGTTCAAATAAATAAATTAAGGGGTATGCAATGAGCAATAAAATGCTGCTGGAAGCAAACCAAATAAAATAGTTTGTGTCGAATTTTGAAATATCGCCCTCTCGCACAACCGTAATGGCAAGATATAAAAGCAGGTATGTAATGAAAATCAGTAGTGCCGTCCACAATATCTGACTTCGGCGATATAAACGGCTCAAACTTGCCACTGCGACAAATCCCGTAATAAATTGAATGAGCAGGTATTCAAATCCGTTTGCGGCAATATAACCGATAATCATAATGGTTGCCGTATGATGCAACAAGGCGGTTCGGGGTTTGTAGAATGTGGCGGTCATTAAGGGCAATACAATAACCGGCACCATATAAACATTTATACCTTTGCTTGCTTCCGTTATTGCGGATATAAGCACAAAGATGACCGTCAGGCTGACGAAGTACAGCAATTTTCGGTTGCTTTCGTAAATAGAACGATTGTATAAAAACAGGTTCAAAAACAAAATGGCGAGTATGGTGCCTATAAGAAAGAAATGTCCGGCAAAAACAATTAAACTGTCTTGCGAGGAATTTTGTTCGGATATATATTCTTTTTTTAAGGATAATAAAATCCGGTATTTATCGTCATCAATCAGTTGCCCCCGATAAATAATTCGTTCGCCGGCTTGTATCATTCCCCTTACGGGAGAAAGGTCGTTTAGTAAATGTTCTTTGGCTTTTTCGGAAAGTTCCGGTTTGAAAATTATATTGTATTTAATATATTTCGAGAGCACAATATCCGGTATCGGCACCGGGCTTTTGTCTTTGCTTTGGCTCATCCACTCATACATCAAATTATAAGCATCTTTTGAGGATAAATAGGTTTTAAAGGTTTTTATTCCGGCAATTTTATTTTCGAGAACATAAATCTCTGAAATCTTTTTTCCCGAATTAAATGCTTTCGGAAAAGGTTGAATTATTCCTTTTGAGTAAATTTTATGTAAACTTTCAATAAAACCGGCAATAAACTGCTCCTTAAAGCGGAGCAATTCTTTTTGTTGTTTTTTGGGATATTCCAAATTGCCAAACAAATTTTCCAAATCGTTTTTTGCTTCAGCAAGCACCTTTTCAGCAACAGCAGGGTTTAGAGCATAATACGGTTTTGCATTTCTTAAGATACTGTCTTTTTCAAATCGAATTCGCTCGTCTGTTTTATATACGGGAAAATCAAACTCGGCAATTAAACTTTCATGTTTCCAGGGTTCTCCTTTTCTGAATTCATATTTAAATATATTACTCTTAGGGATAAAAAAAACCGTTATTAAAGCTGCGGCCAAAAACATTAAAAATAAAAAAATAAGGGCAAAAATTTTATATATAATAAAAATATATAATTTTGCATAAGGAAGAATTATTTGTTATTAACGAAATTTATAATCAAAATGGAAAGAGGAATGCATGATGATTCAACAAATTTTAGAGAAAATGTTTTTACAAGCTCTGTAAGAGCCGGAAAGCGTACATATTATTTTGATGTAAAAGAAACAAAAAACGGCGAAAAATATATTACCGTTACGGAACGGAAACGTCGTTATAACGAAGACGGCAGCTATAAAGTTGAAAAACACAAAATTTTTCTGTATAAAGAAGATTTTGACAAATTTGCCGATGCTTTAGATGATGTTATAGAATATGTTGAAACAGGCAAAATGCCTGAAAAAACAGAATATTTTGATGAAAAAGAAAAGAGCGAAACCGATTATACGGATGTTCGTTTTGAAGATTTAGATGATTAATAAAAATACGAAGCATATATAAATAAAAATAAACTCGGGTTGAAAAATCCGAGTTTATTTTTTTGTGAACAGTTTGTGCTTATTGTGGCAGCAACCATTCAATTATTTACCCCGCATTACGAAGACTTGATGACCACGAAGTTGCATCGACGATAATAATGCGAGTTAAAGTTTTCAAAAAATCAATCTCCCTACACCCTCTTCTCCAAGAGGGGATTTGCTATTTGCTAAAACTTTGAAATTGCAAAAAATTGGACACAATATATTGTATCCCTACTTTTATCTTTTAATTTTTTCTTCGGTCTTTTAATTACTTGCGTGAGGGCTACGCCGTTCATCATTCACCATTCATAATTACAAATCAATCCCCCTGCGCCCCTCTTCTCCAAGAGGGAATTTGCTATTTGCCAAAAAACATGAAATCGTAAAAAGTTAGCTATTTGGTTTTACTTTTAAAAAAGTCTCAAAATGTGGCTTAAAGAAAAGCCCTCAGAGGTTTTGAAATCCTCTGAGGGCAATTTTTTCCGGCTTTCGGCTTCCAATTTTGAAGCTTCTAACGATAAAGTTCGGTTTTAAAAACTTTGCAAGCCTTGTCTTTGTCGTTTTCTTGCCGGTACTGTACTATTTAACAATAAAATCTTTGTCGCTTACATTTTTGTTAAATTGAATATTTGAGTTGCTAATTTCAATGGTCATGCCTTGTGCTTTTTGTTGCATTTTGGCAGGAAACTTAATTCCGTCCACTTCTGTATATTCCAAAATAATTCTTTCAGCTTCGGGGCTTACCGATTTATACAACAAACCGGTTGAAGTGCTGAAATACATTTTTTCTTCGTCTTTGCTTAATACGTAATATGTATTTTTCTCTATTTCGGAGATTTCTACTTTTGAATAATCTTCGGCTTTTAAATTAAGGGCTTCAAAGATTCGTTTGTTTTTCAGCTTTGCAATTGTTTCGGCAGGCATTTCATCTTTTTTTCCGTTTTGTATCATATAGCCTTTTTCTCCGTCAAAAACTTGAACGCTTGTTTGCCCCATTACTTCTTGCTTAGCATAAAATCGATACGGGTTTTCTTTCATTTTTGCTTTGCCCTCTATTTTCATGCCCATTACTTTGGAGGTATTGTCCATGCTCACGGATTTTATGCTTTCGAGTTTTGCTCTGCCGCCTGTTGCCTTAATGTATTTGTCAATGACGGTTTGAGGGCTTATGTTGCCGGCATCTTTCGAGGTCTCTTTTTCTATGCTGCTTTCCCAACCGTCCTCAGGCATTAGAGTGGCAATAATTCTGTTTCCTTTAAGGTATTTTTTTGCCACTTTTTGTATGTCTGCTGTTGTCAGTTTGTTTACGGCTTGTTCATACTTTAAAAAGGCATATTTATTATCGTTTTTCAGATAAGCATCGGTCAATTTGTTTAACCAAAACTTGTTGGTTTTTATATTGGTGTGCATATCATTGATTTCGCCTTTTTTGAATTTGTCCAAATCTTTGGCTTCCGGACCCTTGTCAATTAATTTTTGCAATTCGTCCAGGGCATTTTTAGTTAAACTTTTAACATTTTCGGGTCCGCAAGGGAAACTAAGTGTAAATTGATATGTTCCGACCGGAATTTTTTCCATACTTCCTTGTGCGCCGCCTCCGTAGATGCCGCTTTCCTCTTCGCGTAATTTTTCAATGACTTTAATGGTGGCAATTTCGCCCAAAGCTCTTAAAGCAAGGGCTTCTTCGGCATTGTATTTTGCTTCGCCGTGATACAAAATAGTAACCATGCTTTTGGGGTCTTTGCCTTTTTTGATAATTGGCGAATGCTTGCCTTTTATCGGTTTATAGCCGTTGAATTTATACATTTCCGATGATGCTTTAACCGGCAAAACGGCAATGTATTTTTCCACATAGGATTTTAATTTTGCTTCGTCTATGTTCCCCACAAAGAAGAACCGGAAGTCATCGGCATCGGAAAGTTTTTCTGTATAAATATCGTATGCTTTTTTGTAACTTACTCTTTCCCAATCTTCTTTCATGGGAATAATGTTGGTAAATCGCGGATTTTCTTTATTGATAAATTTTGCCAATTCATTTGCAAAATAATATTGCGGATTTGACATTATTGAGCCTAAAACTCCGGATTGTTTTTCTTTATAGGCTTCATAACTTTCTTTGTCGTAGTTTAAGCCGGTAAAATATGCGTAAATCAATTCCATCATGGTTCCAAGGTCTTTGGGACTTGCGGAACCTTTAATTCCTTCGGATAAATTGCCTATGGACAAATTTACATTAACCTGTTTTCCTTGTAAATATTTTTTTATGTCGGTTTTGCTGTATTTGTTTAAACCGGCATCGGCTAAGGCTTCAAATGCAAAATGACTTGCAAGGTCATCTTCGTCGGATAAAACGGAGCGACCGCCCGGGCTTATGGCTTCAAATAAAATTTCATCGTCTTTAAAATCCGTTTTTTTATAAGTAACTTGCACACCGTTGCTTAATGTCCAGGTGGTAGTACCGAGTTTTTTGTCTGTCTTCGTTTTTTTTATTGTTCCTTTTGCCGATAAAGAGGGTACTAAACTTTTAATTGTTGCTTTGTCCTCATAAGGCTTTAAGTTTGCCGTGAGTGCACCGTTGAACAAGGCTTCTACTTCGGCTTCGCTCGGATAGCCGACATCTTCTTTTGCCGGTCCGGTAATGATGACAACTCTGTTTTCCGGCTTTACTTTGGCTTTTGCAAAGGCATTTAATCGGTCTAATTTTATGCTTGGCGCAACCTCTTTGAAATGCTTGTATTCCCATTCAATGCCGGGTATGGGTTCTTTTTCCAAAAAGTGGTTGATATATTCTCTCACATATCTTCTGCTTTCGGTTTTATTTCTGTCATTATAGTTTTTTTCATAATCGGATAATAAGCTTGCTTTTGCTCTGTCTAATTCGCCTTGCGTAAAGCCGAATTTTTTGGCTCTTTCAATTTCTTGAATAAGCACTTTTAAGGCATCAAGTTGTCCGCCGGCTTTGGTCATGGCATAAGCCATTAAACCTTGTTTTGAGCGTAAAATCGTGCTGTATGAAACAGAACCGTAAGTAAAAGGCGGTTTGTTGGAGTTTATCAGTTCTTGTATTCGGCTGTTCATCATGTTTGAATACAAGCGGGAAACTAAATAATCATCGTATTCTTGAATGGTGTTTTTCGGATTAAAATTTTCCGGTGCTTTATAAATCAGTTGAACTCTTGAAAATGCCGCATCCGGGTCTGTTTCTACTGCCACCAATGTTTCTTTGTGGTTGGGTAAGTTGTAGGTCTTGCGTTCTCTGGGATTAGCCGGGTTTTTATATTTGCCGAAGTTTGCAATTATTTTCTTTTCCATGCTGTTCACATCAATGTCTCCGACAATGATAATGGCTGTTAAATTGGGTCGATACCAATCTTTATGAAATCGTCTGATTTTATCGTAGCTGAATGTTTCCAATAATTTCTTTTTGCCTATGGGCAAACGTTCTGCATAGTGCGACTTATAGAATAATTTCGGGAAGTAACGGTCTCTCATGCGTTGCTCGGGACCCATTCCCAATCGTAATTCTTCCAAAACAACCCCGCGTTCTTTGTCGATTTGCTCGCCGGACAGGGTGGCATTAAAAGCCCAATCTTCCAAAACCAATAGACCTTGGTCTAAGTTCTCCGGTTTATCTAAGGGAACAGGCAGCATATATACGGTTTCGTCGAAACTGGTGTAGGCATTCAAATGTTGCCCGAATTTAATCCCGATAGATTGCAAAAAATCAACCAGTTTATTATCCGGAAAATGCGTTGTTCCGTTAAAATTCATGTGTTCCATAAAGTGCGCCAAACCTTGTTGGTCATCGTCTTCCAAAATGGAGCCGGCATTAAGAACCATGTACATTTCAACTTTTTTCTCGGGTTTTTTGTTATGCTTGATATAATAGGTCAAGCCGTTTTTTAACACGCCTGTTTTTACGCTTGCGTCCACAGGCACTTTTTGGGCATTCAGACTAAAAGTGAATGCACCTGCCAGAATGATTAAAAGAAACTTCTTCATTATAGTATTTATATTGGTTTAAAAATATGTTTTAATAAGCGGCAAATATATTAAATTAAAAATTATGAATGAATTAAGTTATTTGTTTTTAGTGTTGATTTGCTAAAAAACAAATTTTAGGGGCTAAAACCTTTGCCCAAAACCCAAGCCCCAACTATATGACTTACTTCGGGCAAGATAGTGCGAGCAGAGAAAGAAATTTGCTGCCTGAAAGTAGAATTTTCCAAAAAATATATATCTTTGTTCATTATAGTTTTATTGTAGAACAGAAGTTTAAAATATATAAAAATGACAACAGAAGTAAAAGAACTTTGGGGCGAAGAATTATCGTGGATAAAAGACGATACATTAAGAAAGGCAACGGCTAAAACCTGGGAACTTGCTTTGGAACGCAGTGTGTTGAGTGCGGACGATTTAAAGCGAATACCTTTTACGTTGCTTGTTCCGACAAAAGTTTCGTTTATGGAGCACAAAGTGTCCGTGGTGCATATTGCAAAAGATGCCGGCAATCAAATCAATAAATTTTATCACGGTGAATTGCCCGTAAACCTTGATGTGCTGATTGCAGGTGCAATATTGGCTGATGTAGGAAAACTCTTGGAGTATGAACTTGACGAAAACGGAAAAGCCGTTCAAGGGACTTACGGCAAATATTTAAGGCATCCTTTTTCCGGTGTATCAATTGCAGAAGAATGTGGAGTGCCTGCGGCAGTTTGCCATATCATTGCCACCCATGCGGGCGAGGGAAATATGGTAAAACGAACTACCGAAGCCTATATCGTGCATCATGCCGATTTTATGACGTTTTTGCCTTTTAAAGAAAGATTGAAACTATAGAGTTAAGCCGCATTTCAAGACTTTTGCAAAAGTCAATCCTCCTGCGCCCCTTTCTCTAAGGGGGGAATTGCTATTTGCTAAAACTTTGAAATTGCAAAAAGTAGGGACACAATATATTGTGTCCCTACTTTTACCTTTTAATTTTTTCTTCGGTTTTTTAATTACTTGTGTGAGAGTTACGCCGTTCAAAAAAAGTTGGCGTTTTGGTTTTACTTTTTTGAAAGTCTCGAAATACGGCTTAGAAGCCTATAACATTAAATGTAACTCTTCTGTTTTGTGCTCTTCCGGCGGCTCCGTCTTCTCTTGATTTTGAATTACTGTTTGCCCATGCTTTTATTTTTACTCTTTTTTTGGAAAGTCCTTTCGAAAAGAGGTAGTCTGCCACATTTTCCGCACGTGTTCTTGAGAGTTCCATACCGTTAAGGGTCAGAGCTTCCATATCATCCACATGTCCTCCGATTTCGATAATAACATCAGGATTTGCAAATAACTTTTGAAGAATGGTGTTTAATTCTGCTTCTGCAAGCAGTGAAAGTTCTGCACTTTCCTCTTTGAAGTTTAAGTTTACGGTTTTTATTTCTTCATCAATATAGATTTTATTCAATAATACATCTCTGTTTATATTGTTAAATGCCGTAACTTGGTCTATGTATAATTCATCCGAGTATGCCCAGTAGCCTTTTGCTTCTGCTTTAATGGTATGGCTGTTGCCGGCAAAGAAAGAGGTAAAGTAAACTCCGGTTCTTCGACTTGATGCTGTTTCGGATATAAGTTCATTTGTTTTGTTGTTTATAATGGAAACTGTTGCATGCAAGGGCAATAAGGAGTTTGCATCTTTGATTACACCGCGCAGATTTGTTTGTTTTATAACTTTTATGTCATCAAGGTCTTCTTCATCATCGTCGGAAAGGAGGAAGTCATTTTCGTCAAAGTTAATTTGTCGTTCTTTTTCGTCAAAGTCAAAACTGAGTTCAAATTGTTTGTAGCCGTTGAATTTTACGATATAAGATTCTTTTCTGAGCGTGAAATGCTCTTGAAAGATATTGCTTACTTTTACTTTATAATAGTCGGAAACCGGAATATACATCTCAAAACTGCCTGTTTCGTCGGTTAAGGTTGAATAGGTTTTGTCGTTTCCTTCAACAATAATTTTTATATTATCAAGCGGAATTTCTCCGAGTGCGGAGTGTTTTGTTCGGTGCAGGGTAATTTGTCCGAATAATTTGTTTCGTTCAACAAAGGGAATGTGCATAACGGTGTCTTTCGTTGCTTTAAATCTTTTTATGCTTTCTTCCGCATCGAATTGTCTGTCATGTTTTCCTTTGGGTATGAATTTTATAATATATTCGCCTTCTGCCAAGTTTTCATAACGTATATCTCCGTTCTCGTTTGAATATAGCCGGTTTGGTAAAAAATCGCCGTTGTAGTTTTTGTTTTTAATATCTGCTTCGGGATTTGCTCTTTCTATTTCAGCCAGAACATCGGCAACACCGGGTTCATTTTCGTCTTGCATTCGGTTTCCGTTTAAGTCTTTGTAGAACACGGCATGATAATTATAGAATTTTATGCGCGGTTGTTGAAATCTGAAAGATTTGCTTATTCCAAACTCGAAGTAGGATGTTGTATATAGAGAGCTGTTTTCCGTAACACTGTTTATGGATGAAGAGTTTAGTAGATACATCGAAAAGCCTTTGCCGGGGAACCATTCTATTTTGGGACTTATCATTCCCCGACTTCCTTTTGAAGCCAGATTGTTTATATAGGAAGCATATATGCTTACTTTTATTTTATTGTTAAAGAAAGAGTTTTCGTAGTAAGGTATTATCATTAGCGATTTGGAATAGACATAGGTATAGAAATAGGCAAATTGCTGCGATATATTATAAGGTCCGAGATAGTATGAAGCACTTAAACCTATGTGTTTATATTTTATCCCACCTCTTATTTGTCCCGTGGTATAATTATTATCGCCGGTTTTTCCCTCATAGGAAACTCCGTTGAGGAGAAGCGGATATTGATAAATTGAAGTCAGCCCGTATTTTAAGGATAAATTAATGGTGTAATCGATATATTTGTCCGCTTTTCTTAGGTTTAACTCCAAGTGAGACGAATATGAAGAAAAGTTATCATTCGGATTGATTCCCGCAAAACTGTTTGTATTTGCTTTTTCAAAAAATGCTTTTATTTGTAGTTGTGTTCGGTTTTTTATGAATGATATTGCCGGAATCAATTTTTGTACTGTGGTATGCCTGTCAGATATTAAGGTATTATTTAAAACGTAAGCCGGTTGATGTCGGTATATGTTGTAATTGAGGCTTATATTTTTATTTTTTAATACGTTGAAATTAACTTCGCCTCGGGCATTTAATATTCCTTGTAAATAGCCGATATAATGCGGTGAACCGTAGTCGCTTTTTAATCTGTATGTAATTTTTTTATATCGTCCGTTTAACTCGCTTCTCAGTCCCCAACCTTGGTATTTATTATCTGTATATTGAGAAAGTGTCGAAAAACTTTTTCCGAATAAGAGAGAGAATCTGTTATTTGTAAAACTTGTGTTTATTTTTCCGAATATCAGTTTATTATCTGCCCGGTACTGTGTGTTGTTAATAAAAACTCCACCAAGCTCCGATGATAAGAATTTGTTAAAGTTTTGTGCATATAATAAACCGTAGTTGTTGTCTTCTTGTTGCAGCCTTTTTGTGTAAATGGCTTTCAGTGTAGTTTTTTTCCCGATTTTTTGAGTTATTGCCACCCCTCTTCCATACATGGAGCGCTCTAAATTTCCGGTATAATCTCCCAAGAAAAGAATTGTTTTTTCGGCTCTGTATTCAAGTTGATTGTGGCTGTTTATCCAATAATTGTTGCTTTGGTCTCTTCTGTAAGTTCGAAAAGAATAGTATAACTCCTTTTTACCTTTTAATAATATATTGCCGTATATTCTTCCGTAGTAGTAGGGCTTTCCGCCTCCGAAAATATTAGATGCGACCAATTCTATATTTAAGGGGTTTTTAGAATCGGGGTTTATGTTTCGATATTGCCAATCCACATAATTAAACCAGATTGATTTTTCAATTAAAGAATCTCTTTTTTTGAACTGTAACTTTATTTTATGAATTGAATATTTTTTGAAGTCGGTTTCCGGATTGAGCTTCACATTATATTCAAGCTTTACGGTTTTACCGGATTTAACTTCAATATTATCCGTTGTTACGGGTTCATTGTTTTTACTGACAGTGAGACTTTTGTCTGTCTTTATCCCGATGTTTATGACTTCATCAACATTTCCTTTATTGTTTAGAGATACGGAAAACTTTGATTTTAAAGATTCCTGACTGAAAAAAATGGATCTGTTGTCTGTTTTTATGCTTATGTTAGAAATAACGGGAATTTTAACAAATGCGTTGACGGAATTATATATTGAGCCGTCTTCATGTAAAATCATTGCTACTACGGCATATCCCACCCCTCCGTTGGTGTTATGCGAGAGTGTAACTCGTACGGGGATTGATTGTTCTTCGAACGGCTTAAGCGTTATTTTTTCCAATTTATCTCCGATAAAGTTCCAATTTCGGGGGGTGTTAAATTGGATATTAAAAGTTTGGGTTTTGTCCGTTTTGTTTTTTAGCCGAAGAATATTAAAAAATGTTTTTCCGGGTTCAATTTCAACTTGCTCTTTAATGAATTGCATATCTATATCGCCCGGTTTCAGTAAAGACTGTCCGCTTGTAAATTTTATGAAAAAAATAAACAATAAAAACAAACAAAAGTATTTCCCGGAAAGTGTTTTCATGTAAAAAATTGCATATTGTTGTTTGCGTCTCAGTATCCGATAAGCGTAAATAAAATATCTACCACATAATAGTCTTCTTTTTCCCCTATTAGAGAAACATTGGTACCGCAAAAATAACTGACAGAAACGGTTTCCGAGCTTAAACTGCCTCCGATTATAGTTTCATTTGCTCCGGAGAATAAGGTTGATTCGGTTGTTTGCAAAACCTGTCTTCCGGAAGATATGCCCGGTGCGGGTCCTGTTGCACTTAGCTCCAATACATCTAGGTCTAAATCATTTCCCATGTCTCCAATAATCTTTGTCGTGAGTGCTTTTACGTCAATCCGCCAATGGGGGTAGGTGTTTGCCGCTGTTGTGTCTCTATATTGAACATTTAGTTTCGTAAAGTCGTTATAAGAGATGCCGTTTTGGTATTTCTGCAAAGAGTTAAAATAAAAATTAACAGAACTTCCGGAACTGATGTTTAGTCTTGCTTGACTAAACATCGGTTCCGTGAAGAAAAAACATAGGACTATCCACAGGATTATTTTTTTCTTAATAATATTCCTCTTTTCCCTGTATATAAAAATTAAAGCCATAAGGTACTTGCTTTTGTTTTATTTGTTTGGTACGCAGGGTTTTTACTCCTCCCCCATCATTTGTTTTTGTATTTTGGTTTAAGGATGGGGTTGTTTTTATTTGAGTTTATTGTGCCACCAAGTCAACCAAAACATTTGTTACGTATCTGTCGCCGGGTACGCTTTGTTGTAACAAACTATTTCCGTTCATTCCGGTTTGGGCGCCTGTTCCTAATTCCCAATTGATGATGAAACTGTTTTGTTCGGCACTTCCGGCTCCTTGCCCGTTAATTGATTCAATAACGGATACCGGCGACGGAGTAGGGTCAAGCACGTGTACGTCCGGGAAGTTCCAGTTTGTTCCTACGGCTCCGGTTCCGGCTGAAGTAATCTCAAAACCTATATTGTTCAAGTCTAAAGTGTGGGTAGGGTTATCAACACCTTGCAAGGCACTTCTGTCGGATGTAAGCGTAACATCAAAATCTACTGATGAGGCTACCGTAAAACGTGTGTCGTAGCGGTCGGCATTTACAATACCATTGTTATATTGGTCAATTGTGGTAACAACAAACTCAATATTGCCTCCGCTCGTAATGTTTAGTCTTAAAATCGAGTTGAGCGTAACGCCTATCGGAATAACTCCGTGGTCAGATACCGGCTGAGCAAATGCAGCACCAATCGATAAAATAATTGCCGAAAAAATAATTGTAATCCTTTTCATTGCTTATGTTATTTAAGTTAAAAAAATATTTATTAAAAACGTAAAAATATAAGGAATCAAAATAATTAACAAATTTTTTTTGTAACTTATTTCGGATATAGTTTAAATCCTATGATAATAATATCATCAACTTGTTCTATTTCACCCTTCCATTTTGTCATAAAATCGTCTAAGAACTTTCTTTGTTCCGGCAGGGGTTTTTCGTGTATTTCTTTGAGTAGATTTCTAAAGGATTTGGACATTAGTTTTCGACCTGTTTTTTCGCCTAATTGGTCGGCGTATCCGTCGGAGAATATATAAACAGTTGTAGGTTTGTCAATTTCTATGGTTGTGGTCGAAAATCTGATGATTTCATTTCTTTCGTATAACATTCCGCCTATGGGTTTTATGCTTCCTTTTACGCGGTGTAATTTGTTGTCTTTTATATATATCATGGGGTTCTTTGCTCCGGAAAATTCTAAGAGGTTTTTGTCCGGGTCATAAGAGCATATTGCCATATCCATACCGTCTCTGTTTGCGGTTTCTTTTTGCCGCAGGGTTTTCCGTATTCCGTTATGCAGTTCGTCAAGAATTTTGCCCGGATCGTATATCTTTTGTTGTTCAATAATTCTGTCTAAAAGATTATAACTTATCATAGACAGGAGGGCGCCCGGCACGCCGTGTCCGGTACAGTCAATGGCGGACACAAATATTTTTTGTTGTTGATTGTCTTTGTCGGGGTTTATAAGAACGTTTTTAAACCAATAATAATCGCCGCTTACTTTATCGCGGGGTTTAAATAAAATAAATGATTCGGGAATTAACTGCAGCAAAGCTTCTTCACCCGAAAGCATCGATTTTTGGATGTTTACGGCATAATTGATACTGGCATTAATGTCATTGTTCTGCTCTTCAATTTTATCAAATGCAAGTTTGAGCTCGTTATTTTTATGAGTAATATCTCTTTTTTGCTTCTCGATTTTTTCGTTCGTTTCTTGAAGTTGCCTGTTATGTTTTTTCTTTCTTCTGATATTTAAAATTAAGCCCAAAGTTATAGCAAAAGCAAGTAAGATGAAACCGGTTGTTATTGTAATAATGAGTCTTGTTTTGTTTTTTTCGATTTCAGTTTCGGCTTCTGCAAGCAGACGGTTTTTTTCGGCTTTTTCAGACTTGGCTTTTTCGATGGCTATTTTTGCTTCGGCAATAAATAAAGAATCTTGTTGCACTTTTATTTCCCTTTGCAGTTTTTCTTCGGCAAACTTGCTTTCTCTTTTTGTCAGCTCAAGTTCCAATTGTTTTGCTCTGTTTTCGGCTTCTTTCATGCTGATTTCCGCAGCGGATTTTATGCGTTCTTTACTGACTTTTTCTTTTGATTGTGTTTTTTCGTAGTATTGTCTGTATGTTGCAAATTTGTCCATATACTCTGCCGCTTTTTGCATATTTCCGTTTTTTTGGTAGTTTTCGGCGAGCATATTGTAGCTTGTTAAAATTAATTTCGGATCCTGAATTTTGTTTGCAATATCAAGTGCTTTTAGGATATTTATAATGGCTTCTTTATAGTCTTTTCTATAAGAGTGGATATAGCCCATATCTAAAAGCCCGGAGGCAAGGTCTTTTTGGGTGCCGAAACCGGTTCTTATTTTTAAACTTTGTTTAAAATACTTTAAGGCATTGTCGCTGTCGTCTAAGTTTGAATATATAAGCCCTATATTGCTGTAAATTTTCATTACTTTTTTTATATCCTTAGCTTTTCCGTAGAGTTTTGCGGCATTGTTCAGATATTTTATAGCCTCTTGTTCTGATTTTTTTTCAAAACAAAACAAACCGGCTTTGTAATATGTTTTTGCGGCATTCTTGGTTTTATTGTTACTAAGTTGACTTTCGGCTTTATCAACAAGTTTTTTTAGCGTTTCTTTTTCGTTTTGCGATAATTGTCCGAAACTGCTTAGCGAAATAATAAGAAGAAAAGATGAGAGTAAAACTATTTTAAGGGGAAAATTATATTCTTTCAGATTCATTTTTTAGTTTATTTTTAAAAAGTGTTGTATATCAATATTATTGTATATTTATTGAACGAAAATGTGTTATATTTTGCAAATATATTATGAAAATTCATAAAAAATAATTAGTTTTGGAAATCGGTTTTATTTTAATATTCAAAAAATATGCAAAAAATTCGATTTTTTTTTATTATTCTACTTTCATTGCCATTGTCTCTAAAAGGGCAAGATTTTGAGGTTGCCCCCGTAAAGATGAAATTTTCCGTTGACCCGGAAGAGACGCAAACAAAAATTTTAACCGTAAAAAATCATTCAAATTTCCGAACTTCTTTTACAATTTCTTTTGCAGATTATATTCTTGATAAGAACGGCAATAAAGAGTTTATTAATAAGAACTCTACGAAAACCACTTGTTCTGAATGGATGACACCCGAAAAATCTTTTTTTGACGTGAATCCGAATGAACAAATTGAGATTAAAATAGCCATGCAGGCACCTATTGATGATTATTCTACGCGTTGGGCTGTAATGTATATTCAAACCGTAAAAGAAAAAACAAGTTTTGATGTGGATAAAGGCATGGGTGCCGGTGTGAAAGTCAGCGGACGCATTGCTGTTGATATTGTTCGAGAATCACTTGTGCCCGCAAAACCGAAATTGAAGATTAAAGATTTAAGAGAGGTTGCCGGAAAAGATTCTGCGCATCATCATTTTTTGGTTGATGTGTTAAATGTAGGGGAAAGTATTGCAGAGTGTAAGCTTGTATTTATTGCATCTAATTTGAACAGTGCGGAAGAAATAGAATTTGAGCCGATACATTTTGTATCTTATCCGGGCTTTACTCGTGAGGTTAAATTTGATTTGCTTAAGGCTTTGCCTACGGGCAAATATTCTTTAATAGCTTTGCTTGATTATGGAAAAGATATAACCATCGAGGGGGCACGATTGAAAGAACCTTTGCTTATTGTTCGACAAAATGAATAAACAGACTAAACTGTAAATAATGTTTAAACGGATGCTTGGCATATTGTATTTTATTTTTGCATATTGTAGTATTGGCATTGTTTCAGGACAAACACATCTTGAAACTTTTTATGCCGGCGGCAATGTCGTAAAAGAAAGTTATTATGCTTATGTAAGCAAATCGGATACTATTAAACAGGGACATTACGTTTATTTCAATAAACAAGGATTGAAAAAACAGGAAGGTGAGTTCCAAAATAATTTGATTGAAGGTCTTTGGTCAATTTATTATGACACCGGGAACTTGAAATCTTCCATAAGTTTCAAAAGGGGCAAGAGAGACGGCTCTTTTGTGCATTATTTCCCCGGCGGAGAAAAAGAGCAGGAAGGTGTGTATAAAAACGGAGTGCTTGAAGGGGCGGTTGTTACCTATTATGCAAACGGCAAAGTGAAAGTTAAAGGTTCTTACTCAGCCGGTTTGTTAAACGGGCATGTTTTGAATTACAGAGAAAACGGAACGCTTGACAATGTACAGAATTATTTGAACAATAAACCTGTTGGTTATTGGGAGGCTTATTATGATACGGGAGAATTGAATTATAAAGGGAAAAAAACAAGGGGCATTTTTGAAGACAGTTTGTTTGTTTTTTATAAGAACGGTAATCTTGAACGAAAGTGTTTTTATGCCGGCGGTTTGTTAAACGGTAAGCTGACTGCGTTTTATGAGACCGGTCAGTTAATGGCTGCATACAATTATGCCGACGGAAATTTAAACGGAGAATATACAGCTTTTTATAAAAACGGCGTAATTGCCGAGAAAGGAGATTATGAAAATAATTGCCGAGAAGGTCATTGGCAGTCTTTTTATCCTGACGGGAATGTTTTTTCGGAGGGAAATTACAAAGACAATTTATATGAAGGCAAATGGGTGGTTTATTACAAAAGCGGACTTGTTAAGCAAAAAATTTCTTTTGAAAAAGGTCTTAGGGAAGGCGAAGAATTGACTTTTTATGAAACCGGAACAATTAAAGAAAGAACCGGATACAAAAACGGGAAAAAAGAGGGAAAATTTATTTTATATGGTGAAAGCGGAAATGTTATTAATGAACTTTACTTTAAAAACGATTGTTTGATAAAGTAAAAAAATAATTGCTGATGCAAAAAAACACACATAATATCAAACAACTTGAATTAGCTTATGAATTAATAAGGTATTTAGACGAGGACTATTTGGAACTTGTTTACAGAAAAGTTTAATGTTTAAGATTGTAAAAGTAGTTGGCGATAGTATGGCCGATGAATATTTAGATGGTGATTTTGTG